>Ga0153988_1000001_pt1 | contig 51924 bp, 42 predicted proteins | sample TSNC072MetaG_FD_104742 | JGI IMG/M metagenome (GOLD analysis project Ga0153988, IMG submission 104742) | Attine ant fungus gardens microbial communities from North Carolina, USA - TSNC072 MetaG | ecosystem: Host-associated > Fungi > Mycelium > Unclassified | place: USA: North Carolina, Jones...
ACCGCGCGCAGGCTGCGGGCGACCCAGTCGTCAGGGGCGCTTGAGGATGGGCCCGCCGGGGCGACGGAAGGTACTGCTGAATTGTCCAAAAGGTACTCCAGGATGCTTTTTTGCCGCTGGCGCGCGAGGGCGGTTTTGAGCCCGTTGGTTTTGAGCCCTTTTTCAGCGCTTTTTCGACGTGCGGATGGCATTGTTCGCGCCACGGCACGCAGGCCTCGGCGCACGCACGGGGTCGAGATTAGCGGTTTCTTTAAGCGCGCGCATCAGCGACTTAAAGTCAGTTTTTCCTTGTGGCGCTGGGGTTTGGCGCCGTTCGGCGCAACTGGAATCACTTCGGGATCGAAGCCCGCCGATCGCCGCAGATGACGACGTCAAAGTAATGGGCCGTTACTGCCGGGAATTAGCGGAAATCGGCGGCGAGCGGGTTTTTTTCGGGCTGGCCGCTCGGCTGCGCCACATGAATCGCCGACAGGACGGCCGTGCCGAAACCGGCCGCATCGGGCATGCAGGCGGCGACGCTTACGCCTGCCTTGGCCAAACGCCGTCGAGCCTGTCGGTGTCCTTGGGCGTGAGTTTGAGCGATTCGACTTCCCGTTCGCCGCGCGAGCCCTTCGTCGCCGTCATCTGCAAGCCCATGCGCAGGCCCACGGCCACCTGACGATCGTTGGCCTGCACGGCCATCAGCTCGGTCGGCAACCATGCGTTGTCGCTGCGAAGAAGCGCATCGCGCCGTTGCGTCAGGACGTCGATCTTGCCGCGCTCGTCCTCGCGATTGCGCGCCTTCAGCATCGCGATCTGGTCGTCGAGCGCATCGGCGCCGATCGCCGCGTGACTGCGCAGACGCCGCCGCGCGACAAAGCGGAGATTCTGTACCTGGTTGGCCGAGAGATCGGACAGATACGTCTCGATGCGCCGCCGCCCTCGCTCCATCGTCGCTGTCAGGTTGCCGCCCTCGGGCATCGGCTCACCCGGTGCGACGCCGAACGTGAGCTGCCACGCCGGGTCTTCGCGCAAGGCCTTTTTGTAGTCGTTGAGACTCGAAAATTCGGTGTCGGCGAGCGAGGTACGCGCCTGGAGCCTGCCGCCCTCGCGCACGAGCGTGGCCTTCGCCTGGTGAAAGCCGTCGTAGATCGGCATTTCGAGCGCCACCGCGTTCGGCGCGAACACCGAGACGTTCGCGATGTCGGTGGGATCGGCGCCGCTGGCGCCAGTCTTCTCGACCTTGTCGCTGACGCTGAAGTTCGCACCCGCCTGGAACGTCACGCGATTGCCGCGCCCGAAGCGGTGCGATTCGATCTGCGTGTGACCGGCCTGGTCCTGCGCGTCGAGGGTGGCCTTGTAGACGCGGTCGTGCGAAATGCCGACGATTCCGTTGGTGCGCGCCGACACCGTGCCCGTGCCGATCTTGACCCCGGGCCGGAACGTCAACGATTCGCCGTGGTGGCGCACCGCGCCTTTCTGATTGTTCCAGGTGACGGAGAAATCGTCGTTGTTCAGAAACTGCTTGCCGAGATTGCCCCACAGCTCGTCGCCGCTGCGGCCGCGGCCGGCGTTGTCGAACAGATAGTTGTTGATATGGGTGAGCTGTTCCTTGCTGCGGTCGTCGTCATAGGCATCCTTATCGCTGCGAAGGCGGCGAGCCATGCTCAGATCGACCGTGCATTGCTCGGTGTCGTCCCACTCGTGCGCGGCTTCGAGGTTGCCAGCGAGGCGCGCCATGCCGAAATCGTGGCCGATCTGCAGGCCGGCGCCCGCGCTTGCTCGCACGCGCTTCTGTGTGCCGAAGCTGATCTTGTACGCGGGCGTCGAGCGGCTGTATTCGAGTACGGCCTGACGTCCTCGCGAGCTTTGCAGGTTCAGGCGCGGCGCGACCAGCGGGAGCGAGGCCGCTGCCGCGCTCACGCCTCGCGTACTCAGACCAACCATGCCGCCTTCGGTCACGATGGCCTTGCCGCCGCCCTCGAGGCTGGCGATGATGCGCGCACCCACGGCACGGTAATCCTCGTTCGTATCGCCGGCGGGCTTGATTGCCTTGCCGAGCGCAACCCGGTCGATGACGTCGAGCGCATTGTCCAGCGCACTGCTATTCGCGGTGCCGGTGCCTTTGGCGTGGGACTTGTGCCACTTGCGCAGCAGCTTCGCGTCGACGACGTCGGTCCCGCCGGGCAGATGCTTGCGGATCGCCTTGCGCACGTCGTCGGCGTTGCCGCCGTTCTCCGGAGTGGAGAGCCGCGCGCGGAATGCCGCGAGCGCTTTCGCCTGACGGGCGGCGCGGAACCCCGACGCCGGAGCGTTGCCGGGCGTATCGAGGTTCGCGCGGAGACGTTCGGCGATTTCGTCGATCACGCTGTCGTCGAGACGGGCTTCGAACTTTCTCGCATCGCTGCCTTCGGGGCGATTGGCGAGCACCTGAAGCAGCGTGCGGCTCACGAGGTCGGAGACGGTGGCCGGGTCGCGGGACGCCGCGCTTTCGTTCGTCGACAGCGCCCGGTTCAGTTCGTCGATCACCTTGCCGGTAGCCTTGTCGAGTGCCTGTTCGTCTTTGTCCCACGAGCCGAGGCCTGTGCCTTCAATGCCGCCCTGCATCGCCGCGAGCGGGCTTTTGTTGAAGCCGAACGGCCGGCCAATCGATTTGTACCATTGGCGATTGAGGCCGCGCTGCCGCGCTACCGGCATCGCGCCGTCGCCGTGTTGCTCGTCCTGTTCCGGGCGAGTCGACGTCGCTCGCGGCACCGTGTGATTGAGGAAGCGTTCGAGGCGGTTCTTGCTCGCGGCGAGCGGTGTGCCGGCGCCATCGGCAAAAAAGCCCTGACGGGCGGCAAGCAGCGCGCCCGCTTCGCGCGTGTTCATCTGTTCGATATCGTTCACGCGTATCAGCTTCGTGGCAGCAAGAGCAATCGACGCAAGATGTCGTTGGGTGTGGCCTGCGGTGTCGTTGCGCGCGGGTGCCGGGCTATTCAGAATGCGCTGCGCGCTTCGCTCGATGCTTGGGGGATCGGCGTCGAGCGGCGTGTGTCCGTTCGTCCGCGCGAGCAGATCGGCGGCCTGAAGCCAGGCGCGCGGCGCGAAGCGCGCTTCGCCATCGCCCGGCCAATGCTGTCCTGCGATTTCGCGCAGGCTCTCGAAACCACCCGCCGTCATGGACAGTTCCTGGGCGGCGCGCCAGGCGCGTGCTTCGAGGTTGCGTGTATCGAGGTCGTGTGTCTGAGTCGCGGGTGTCGAAGGCGCGCCGTCGTTGTCGCGCGCCGCGAGGTGAATATCGGCGATGTCGGCGCGCGGCGTGCTACGGGCGAAATCGTCGAAGACCGCCAGCATCGAGGCGTCAAGGGTGGTGGTGGGCGCGGGCGCCGGTGTAGCTGCCGGTGCCGTTGCGGGCTGCCGCGGCTGGACCGTCGCGCCAGTGTCGAAACTCAGTCCCGCCTGCATGCGGCCGAACACCTGTTTTGCGATCGCGAGGTCTCCACCCGAAGCCGTTTCCAGCGCGCTTAACACCAACGCGCGCTGCATCGTTCGCACCTCGTGAAATTGCGAGTTGGGCAATTTCAGCAGCGCCATATCGATCTGGTACGTCAGCCCTTCGAGTTGGTCCGGCTCCGCACGAGGGAAAAAGCGCACGGGCATCTGGCCGGTTTCGATACCCTCGTTGGGCCCGAGATGCGCGAGGGCGGTGTTCATGACGCGAGGGTTCCCGCCTCGGCGTGCATGAAAGCTCTCCAGCGCTTTCTGCATGGAGTTCACCGGCCTGGGCACTTCCGAGCGTCGGTCGGGAAAGGCAAACTCGGCGGCCTGGCTTTCATCGTTGGCGACGACCGGCGACATCTTCACCGCTTTGCTGGCATCGACGGTATGCGACGATAGGACAGGTTTACCTTTTGTACTGAACCGGAAGAGCGAACCGAGCGTGACGTCGGCGGCCTTGTGCGTCACGTGCAGGCGTGGCTTCAGTCCTTCGAGCAAGCCGCCGGCTTGCTCAGGCGCGGTTGGTGCGGCCGGTCGAGCGGTTGGCGCAGGGGCGTTCTGCGGGGCGGCGCTCTGCAGCTGCGAGCGTGCGGCATCCCCGTGCGACGGCGGCTGGATCGAGTTGTTCATGGGCGGTCGGAAGCAATAGCGGCATGCTGCCCACTATCGATTTGCCCTATGACGCGTCAGTGACCCGTGCGAAGCGAGCGCGCAAACAGCGAAGTTCCACGTCTCGACTTATGCGCAACAGATAGAAGGCGAAGTTCCGCGTCTCAACCTGGGTACAACAGCCAGAAAGGCCAGCGCGATGCGCGCTTCACTCGCGGCTCGCAATGGCGTGCCGGCCATCGGCATCGGTCGTCGACGCAGAACCGTTCGCATCCGCTGTCTGCGAAGACTGGTTGTTCCACACAACGGCGTTGTCGACCGCATACAGACGGCAGGGATCGGCACTCTGCTTCTGGCAATTGTTGATCGCCACCGACATCGGATTGTCGCCGCCCTCGGCCCATGACCACGCGCCCGAATCCGACACCGCAAACGCGCGGCTCGGATACTGATGCAGGAAGTTGCGATAGCCGTCGCGGCCCGCCGCGTCGAGATACGGCACCGCATCCACCGCGTCGAGCGCGGCAAAGCCGGTGGCCTTCGGCGCGGACGGATCGGCCACGCGATACTGCACGGCCGTCGGCATGCCGGCGCGTGCGAGGAACGCCTCGACGGCCGGCCACCACACGTGCACGCCGTCGCGATCGCCGACCAGCCGGTGTGCGTCGTTCTTGTAGTTGCCGTAGTCGACCATCTTCGCGCTCGCGCCATGTGCGCCATAGGCGGCGTACATGCCCGCGACGAGCGGCGCGTTCCAGACCGAGTCGTTATCGCCGTACAGCCACAGCGACGGCACTTTGGTCTTCTCGCCATACGCGCCGAACGCGCGCGTCAGATTGCCCTGCCAGTCGGTGCAGGCGTCCTGGCGCAAGCCGCCCGAGAAGTTGATCAGCGCGCGCACGCCCGGTGCGGCTTCGGTGCCGTAGGCGATCGTCGCGAGACCGCCGTGCGAGGTGCCGGCTACCGCGATATGCGTCGCGTCGACATACGATTGCTTTGCCATGTAGTCGATCGTGGCGGCCACGTCGCTGGCCTGGCCGAGGCCGTTGAGTTCGACGTCGCAGCCGTCCTGCTCGTACACGCCGTCCGAACGGCCGAAGCCCTGGCGGTTCGGCGCGACCACCACGTAACCGCGGCGGACGAATTCGCGCGCGAACGGCAGCGGGTCGCTGCGTTCCTGCAGGTGCGGATCGCCCGGAATCTTGCCGTGATTGAACACGATCATCGGGAACGGGCCGGGGCCGTCCGGTTTGTAGATCGTCGTTTCGAGCGTGATCGAGCCATCCGCGTTGACCGGCAAGCGGATGATCTGCTCGTTCAGGTGTGCGGTCGGCAGATAGGCGTCGTCGTCGAGCGCGATGCGCGGCACGCGGGCGCGCGTGAGCGGTCCGCCCTGGCTATCGGTGAGCGGCATGGCGTTCAGCTTGGACGAGGTCGACGCGTAGGAGAGCGGATCGGCATGTGCGATCGCGACAGCGCAAGTGGTCGCGGCGCAGACCGCCGCACACTTTTTCAGAACCTTGCTCAACACCATTGACGCACCTGCCTGAAAGACCTGTCCTGAACTCCGTGCGGTCCGTTCTTCGACAACGCTTGCTGACAGCCTGCTTTCGCCAGCGTTTTCGACAAACAGACTCACTCGCGTACGTTGTGCGCCAAGCGCACGCACGCCAATCGAGATCGCACGGGATGAACCCAACGGCCGACGCGACCCCACGCGCCGATGATGAGCGTCACTTCATGCGCTGCGAACCGCCGCGGCTCGCGTTGACGTGGCGGCCGGTACGGTTTCCTGCGCATTTCGCGGAGCCGGTATGACCCGCTCTCGCAAGGTGACGTCATGAAACAACGGACTCATACTGGCATGACAATTTTGTTTTGTGCAATCAAGGAGAACCCGCGCCGCAGAAATTGCCGCCCACGCGCCGGGGCCCGCAAAGCCACGACGGGCGGGCCTGGGCAAGGGATGGCGGCAAGTGGCGAACGATGGTCGTTTGTGTGCTGTGGTGCGAGGCCAACACGAAAAAAAGCCCTGATCGAGGGCTGTCGGTGCGGTGGTGTGCCGACCGTGGCGTCAGCAGATGCAGGGGAAGAGAAAGGTTCGGCGCGCGCGCTGGCGGCCCTATCTATGCGGTGAGGCTTACTCGCTGACGTCGCCGTCGACGTAGCGCCAGCGGCCGTCGTCGCCGCGCACGAAGCGGCTCAGTTCATGCAGCCGATGCGCGCGTCCGCCCACCTTGTAGCGCGCGATGAATTCGACGCTTGCGTGATGCGCGTCGCTTTCGGCGAACGCCTTGATCTGCAGTCCGAGCCAGCGCGGCGCGCCGGGCGCGTTGGGGTCCGCGTCGAGATCGGCGGGGCAGGTGCGCGCGTCCCACGTCGCGCGCAGATAGTCGTTCGCGCCGAGCACATAGGCGCTGTAGCGCGAGCGCATCAGTTCGAGCGCACGCGGCGCCGTTTCGCCGCCGTCGATGTAGCGTCCGCAGCATTGCGCGAAGCGCGGCGTTCGCGTGGCAGCGCCGCTGCGCGGTTCGGGGGTGGCGCCGCCGCACGGACAATCGGCGGGGCGTTGCTGCGACAACAATGGCTTATTCATCGATATTTCAGTTCAGCGCACGAGCAATCAGGATCTTCTGGATGTCGCTCGTGCCTTCGTAGATTTGACACACACGCACGTCGCGGTAAATGCGCTCGACCGGAAAGTCGCTCAGATAACCGTAGCCGCCGTGAATCTGCAAGGCCGCCGAACAGATGCGCTCGGCGGCTTCCGAGGCGAACAGCTTGGCCATCGCGGCTTCGGTCAGGCAGGGCTGGCCGGCGTCCTTCAGCGAGGCCGCATGCCAGATCAGCTGGCGCGCGGCTTCGAGTTGCGTCGCCATCTCGGCGAGACGGAACTGTACCGCCTGATGCGAGAAGAGCGGCGCGCCGAAGCTCTCGCGCTCCTTCGCATAGCCCAATGCCGCCTCGAACGCGGCGCGCGCCATGCCGACGCTTTGCGCCGCGATGCCGATGCGCCCGCCTTCGAGTCCCGACAGCGCGATCCGGTAGCCTTCGCCTTCGGCGCCGATCCGGTTCGCGGCCGGCACGCGGCAATTCTCGAAGACGATCTGCGCGGTATCCGACGAATGCTGGCCGAGCTTTTCCTCGATGCGCGCGACCCCGTAGCCGGGCGTATCGGTCGGCACGATGAACGCGCTGATGCCGCGCTTGCCCGCGGCTTTATCGGTGACGGTCATCACGATCGCCACCTGGCCGTTCCTGCCGCTCGTGATGAACTGCTTGACGCCGTTCAGCACGTAGCTGTCGCCATCGCGTGTGGCGGTGGTGCGCAGCGCCGACGCGTCGGAGCCCGCCTGCGGCTCGGTCAGGCAGAACGCGCCGAGCATGTCGCCGCGCGCGAGCGGCGTGAGCCAGTCGCGTTTCTGCGCGTCGTTGCCATGGCTCAAGAGGATGCTGCAGACGGGGCAGTTGTTCACGGAGATCGCGGTCGAGGTGCCGCCGTCGCCGGCCGCGATTTCTTCGAGGATCAGCGCGAGCGCAAGGGTGTCCATGCCCGCACCGCCATAGGCTTCGGGCACGAGCACGCCATATGCGCCGAGTTCGGCGAGCTGGCGATGCACGTCGCGCGGGAACGTGCGTTCGCGGTCCCAGGCGGCCGCGTAGGGCGTGATTGCTTCGCGCACGAAGGTGCGCAACGCGTCGCGCACCATCAGGTGATCCTGATCGAGCACCATGGTCTAGCTCCTTACCAGTCGAGCTGCGTGCCGTCGTATTGAAAGAAGCGGCCGTGGAACGCGTCGCGCGCGGCCGCGGCCTGGGCGAGCACGTCGCGCATGCCGGCGACGCTGTGCGCCGGATCGAGCGCCGCCTGTGCGCCGCCCATGTCGGTGCGTACCCAGCCCGGATGCAGCGACACGCAGGTCGCGCGGCGCGTTTCGAGCGAGGCGAGCTTCAGCACGTCGTTCAGCGCGGCCTTGCTCGCGCGATAGAGCCAGCCGGTCGTGCCGGTCGCATCGGCGATGCTGCCCATATGGCTCGAAATCACCGCGAACACGCCGTTCGCATCTTCGACGAGCGGCAGCACGATCGGCATCAACTGCATCGGGCCGCGCACGTTCGTGTGCATGACGTGATCGAAGTCCTCGGCCGTGATGGTTTCGATGCCTTCGGTGCGCGGGCCGTACACGCCCGACACGAGGATCGCCGCATCGAGCCGTTCGCCGTCGAGCTTCCAGCCGAACGCGGCGATTTCCTCGGGCGCGGTCACGTCGAGCGCGAAGGTTTCGGCGCCGAGTTCGCTGAGCGCGTCGAGCGCGACGCCGTCGCGCGCGGTGGCGAGCACGCGCCAGCCGCTCTTGCTGTACTGCCGTACGAATTCCTGGCCGATGCCGCGTGACGCACCGACGATCAACACTGTTTTCATCGCATTCCTCGCTGGTTTCCCGCTTGTTTCTCATTCATTGCCGACGCTGCTTCGGCGCCGCGAATCAGGTGTCGAGGCTGGTGCGTCAGACGAGTTCGATACCCATCGCCGTCGCCTCGCCGCCGCCGATGCACAGCGTCGCGACGCCGCGCCTGCCGCCGCGCTTGCGGAGCGCGCCGATCAGCGTGACGAGAATGCGCGCACCCGAGGCGCCGATCGGATGGCCGAGCGCGCATGCACCGCCATGCACGTTGACCTTGTCATGCGGCAAGCCGTGCTCCTTCATCGCGGCCATCGTGACGACCGCGAACGCTTCGTTGATCTCGTACAGATCGACCTCGCCGGCACGCCAGCCGTTCTTTCCGAACAGATTGTGGATCGCGCCGACCGGCGCGGTGGTGAACTTCGCGGGCTCCTGCGCGAACGTCGAATGACCGGCCACGCGCGCGAGCGGCGCGACGCCGAGCCGCCTGGCCGTCGATTCGCGCATCATCACGAGCGCGGCGGCGCCGTCCGAGATCGACGACGAATTCGCCGCCGTCACGGTGCCGGTCTTGCTGAACGCGGGCTTCAGCGTCGGGATCTTTTCGAGGTTGGCCTTGAACGGCTGCTCGTCGTGCGTGATCGTGAGCTCGCCCTTGCGGCTTGCCACCTTGACCGGCGCGATCTCCCAGTCGAACGAGCCGTCTTCGTTCGCGCGCTTCGCGCGGTTCAGCGATTCCACCGCGAACGCGTCCTGCGCCTCGCGCGTGAAAGCGAACGACGCCGCGCATTCCTCGGCGAACGTGCCCATCAGACGGCCTTTTTCGTAGGCGTCTTCGAGGCCGTCGTAGAACATATGGTCGAGCACCTGGCCGTGGCCCATGCGCATGCCGCCGCGCGCCTTCGGCAGCAGGTACGGCGCATTCGTCATGCTCTCCATGCCGCCCGCGACGATCACGTCGAGCGAGCCGGCCGCGAGCATGTCGTGCGCGAACATCGCCGCGCGCATGCCGGAGCCGCACATCTTGTTGACGGTCGTGCAGCCGGTGGCGAGCGGCAGGCCCGCGCCGAGTGCGGCCTGGCGCGCGGGCGCCTGGCCGAGGCCGGCGGGCAGCACGCAGCCCATCACCACTTCGTCGATCTGCCCGGGCTCGAGGCCCGCGCGCTGCACGGCGGCTTCGATCGCGACCGCGCCGAGTTGCGGCGCGGCGAGTGTCGCGAAGTCGCCCTGGAAGCCCGCCATCGGCGTGCGCGCCGCGCTGACGATCACGATCGGATCGGCGTGGATGCCACTGCTGTTTGTCTCACTCATGGTTCTGCTCCTTGGTCATAGCCTGGATGGCTAGCGTCGCGCGTGGCCTGATACGAACCCTCGTGAGATTCATCAGGCCACGCGCACATCAGGCTCGTTCGCCTGCGTATCGGATGCCTGACTAAAGCGCTCCGGATAGCGTATGCAAAAGCGCACGCTCTGGTCATACGGGAAAAAGTCGGGCAGTTCGCCCTTCAGCAGATAATCCTTGTGCTTCTGCCACAACGCCGGGTCGAAGAAGTCCGCGTGATGCTGCATGAACGAGCGGCGCACGCGCGGATCGCCGAGCAGAAACGTGCCGTACGTTTCCGGGAAAATATCGTGCGGACCGATTGCGTACCACGGCTCGCCCGACATTTCGTCTTCCTCGTTGCGCGGCGGCGGCACCACGCGCACGTTGCAGTCGGTCAGGTATTCGATTTCGTCGTAGTCGTAGAACACGACGCGGCCATGGCGCGTGACGCCGAAGTTCTTGTACAGCATGTCGCCGGGGAAGATGTTCGCCTGAATCAATTCCTTCACCGCGTCGCCGTATTCCTTGATGCCGTGCTCGACGTCGTCGTCGTTGCCGTTCTGCAGGAACAGGTTCAACGGCACCATGCGCCGCTCGATGTACATATGGCGGATCACGAGGTTCGCGCCCTCGTATTCGATCAGCGAGGGCACTTCCTTTTCGAGTTCGCGCAGGAGCGTTTCGTCGAGCCGCGAGAGCGGCAGCGCGACGCTCGAATATTCGAGCGTGTCGGCCATGCGGCCCAGGCGGTCGTGGCGCTTGACGAGCTGATACTTCTCCTGGATCTGCGCGCGCGTGGTGTCCTTCGGCGGCGGGAAGTTGTCCTTGATGAGCTTGAAGACGTACGGAAACGACGGCAGCGTGAACACGAGCATCACGAGTCCCTTGATGCCTGGCGCGATGATGAAGTGATCGCTCGAATGCGAGAGGTGATGCAGCAGATCGCGATAGAACAGGTTCTTGCCCTGCTTCTGCAGGCCGAGCGACGTGTAGATTTCCGCTTTCGGTTTGCCCGGCATGATCGTGCCGAGAAACTCGACGTAGGCCGACGGCACTTCCATGTCGACGAGAAAATACGAATGCGAGAAGCTGAAGATGATCAGCAGCTGCTCGCGTTTGAGTAGCACCGTGTCGAGTGCGAGCACGCCCGGCCTCACATGACGCAGCGGCAGCGCGAACGGCAGCAGCGCGTCGCCGTTGATGATGCGCCCGACGATATGCGCCGACTTGTTGCGATAGAACAGCGACGAGAGCACGTGAATCTGGAAGTTCGGCGCTTCGTCGAACACGCCGAACGCTTCGTGAATCGACTGCATTACGCAGCCGACGTCGCGCTGCAGGTCCTCGAACGGCGGATCGAGCTGGAAGTTCGTGACGATCCGTTCGAGCGTCGCCGCGAGGCCGTCCTTGCCGGGGTAGTACGCGCGATAGGTCGGCTTTGCCGCGGGCTCGTCGTTCTCGATGTACTCGGTCGAGATCGCCGGGCGCACGAAGATGAAATCATTGTTGAAATACGAGCGATGCAGAATCTTGCAGCAGACCGAATTGAAGAACGTTTCCGCGCATTCGGGCTGCCGGTGCGTGGTGAGCAGGCCGATGTAGTGCAGCTTGATCTGCTGCCACACTTCGCTGTCGATGTTCTCCGCGTCGTATTCGTCTTCGAGCAGTTCCACGCATTCCTGCACGCGATCGTCATAGGACGTGATGCGATCGCGCGCGAGCTTTTGCAGACCGTGCCAGTCGCCCGCTTCGAAAAGCGTCTTCGCGTGAATCGCGGCGTCGCGAAAGACCCGGTAGTGGCGGTCGAACCCTTCGAGCATCGTTTGCGCGACGTCGAAACCGATTTGCGACGACAACAGCTTGGGGAAGTGATTCATGAGACGCGGGCTCCGCGAACGCGAGTCAAGGTCGGAAAAACTCAGGCTACCTCAGGCAGGTTTCGCGCTGCGCTGGCCATGCTCCAGCAACTCGCGCGCTTGTGTTTCGTATTGCACGAGGTCTTCGAGCGTCGCGTCGAGATCTTCGCGCTGACGTTCGAGTACTTCGCGGTGGCGCGCCACCGTGGCGAGAAACGCTTGCAGTTGCGGCACCGTGTCGGTCGGCGATTCGTAGACGTCGAGCAGATCGCGAATTTCCGACAGCGTAAAGCCAAGCCGTTTGCCGCGCAGCGTCAGTTTGAGCCGCGTTCTGTCGCGGCCCGAATAGACGCGCCGCAAGCCGCTCGATCCTTCGCGGCTCGGCGAGAGTAAACCCTGATCCTCGTAGAAACGGATCGCGCGTGGCGTGACGTCGAATTCCCGCGCGAGTTCGGTGATCGTGTATTGCATGTTCATCGGGACATCTCGTGGCCGGATGGCCGGGCACAAAACCGGATTGGACGATAGAATCGACGTTTACGTTATCGTCAAGCTGGGCGGAACGCAACCACAACCACGCCGGGCGGCATCGCACACCTCGCCATGTCGGATGGCCGCCGGAGGAAGACAGTCCCCATGAATGCACTCGAACACCAACTCCAATACCCATTCAACGACACGCTGCCCGACGCGGGCCGCACGATGGAAGTCGCGCCGGGCGTGCTATGGCTGCGCATGCCGCTGCCGTTCTCGCTCGACCATATCAACCTGTGGCTGCTGCGCGATGAAATCGACGGACAACAGGGCTGGACCGTGGTCGATTGCGGCATTACGTCAGATACGATCAAGGCGAATTGGGAGACTGTATTCGAGTCTGTGCTCGACGGCTTGCCGGTGCTGCGCGTGATCGTCACGCATTGTCATCCGGACCATATCGGCCTCGCGCACTGGGTGTGCGGCGGCGGCGAGAAAAAGCGCTGGGATGCGCGACTGTGGATGACGCTCGGCGAATACATGCAGGCGCGCGTGATGGCGACCGGCGACGGTTCGAACGCGGGCGGCGAAGCGGCGGCGCGGCACTTCGCGCGGCATGGCCTGAACGACGACGAATCGCTCGACAAACTGCGCAATCGCAAGAGCTATTACTCGAGCCTCGTACCGGCGATTCCGGGGCAATACCGGCGTCTGCGCGAAGCCGAGGACGTGAGGATCGGCGGCAGAACGTGGCGTGTCGTGACGGGCTTCGGTCATTCGCCCGAGCATTGCGCGCTGTACTGCGAAGAGACCGGCACGCTGATTTCCGGCGACATGGTACTGCCGCGCATTTCGACGAACGTGTCGGTGTTCGATATCGAGCCTGAGGGTTCGCCGCTGGAGCTGTATCTGGAATCGCTCGGCCGCTACGAGACGATGCCGGAAGCGACGCTCGTGCTGCCTTCGCATGGCAAGCCGTTTCGCGGCGTGCGTACGCGCATTCGCCAGTTGCGCGAGCATCACGACGCGCGGCTCGCCGAGGTGCGCGAAGCGTGCGCGGAGAAACCGCACAGTGCCGCCGACATCGTGCCGCTGATGTTCAAGCGCCAACTCGATATCCATCAGATGACGTTCGCGATGGGCGAGGCGCTTGCGCATTTGCATCTGCTGTGGCGCGCGGGGGAGTTGAAGCGCACGCAGGATGCGGATGGGGTGATTCGTTTTACGGCGGCGTGATCTGGGGCGTTGGATCTCGTTTTGGATTGATGGGGCGAGGGGAGTGCCCGCGTGTGTAGGCGGGCTTTTTGAATGATTCAGCACGGCCTGGCAGTGTTCGTTTGATTTGCCTGTATGGAGCGCGGGCCGGTGCCGTATAGGCGTAGAAAGCATTCCACATCAGCTTCGAGAGCGCCGATAGGCTTTCCTTTACCGCCGGGGCGTAATTGGCTTGGGCCTCGATAATCGTGCCGTCGATACGCGCTTTGCATCCGACTGGCATTCCATCTCATCGATCGTCACGATCGTACCTTTGAGCGGCAGCGCCTCGCTCATTCCTTGAAGCAAAAACCAAAGTAAACGCTGCTTCGTTGAGATTGCAACGCTTCCATCACTCCTGGCAACGTCTCATGCCATTTCCTCGGAAATTTTTCCACGGGTGATCGTTTTTCCGGCGGTCTCCGATATCAATACTGTTCGCCATGCGCTGGAATGACTGGAGAGACATGGCTAGCCGAGTGTGCACGCAGTCTCTGCACAGCATGAACCGTTCTCATCGCTTTGGAGTTTCCGAATGGCGCACGGTATTTTTATCCAGATCAACAGCATTGACGGCGAATCACAGGATCTAACTTTCCGTGATGCGCTACAACCAGATTGTCAACGAAGAGGATCGGATAAATGACGCAACAGCGGGAAGCTTCGGTTGAGTTGGAGCAATTCTTTCACAAAGAGGTTGGCATCCCTGACGGTAAAAAAATCTTCTCTTCAAGCGTCATAGAAGATGATTTCGGCATAACGGGTGACGATGCCAATCAACTAATGGAAGATTTTTTCGAAAAATTTCATGTTGCGCGCGGCGACTATGATTTTCACCGGTACTTTGAAATTGAGGCAGCGGGGTTCCCGATTCCTTTTCTTGACAGGTGGATCCGCAAGAAAATACTGGGTGATCGCCTGTATGAGAAGCAAATTCTGACCATTGCGATGCTTCAGCATGCAATAGAGCTTGGTGTGTGGGATAGCCAACGCTTACGCGAGCGGGAAAGTCAGCGTAAAAGCAGTGATTGAAATCCCCGCCGTTTTTGCCGCCGCCCCCGATCCTTGACCAACGTTCGGCGGCGCGCCAAACCGCCATCCTTTCCACCCCAATCCACCATTCCTCTCACGTCCCGCCAGTCGACGGATAGGTGTTTACGCTAGGCAGGCGTGAGCGCCGTTACCTCTTCTCCCTCCGCTTCAACTTCGCATCAGCCCTTGTGGGCGGTCCCGCCGCCCTGAATCCCCGCATTTTCAGGTAGCGGTTGCCGAGGAACCGCGCGGCACTCCGCACGCCCCACAGCGCAAAAAATCAATTTCGGGCACTTGCTTTTATCGCCATAGTTGTTAGCATGCTACCTTAATAAAGGTAGTGCACTAACTCACATGGAGCAACTTATGGCTGGTAATACCATGAAGGAAGATCGACTGCTTACCGCTTTCGCTAAATTTGCGACCCAGGTGTCGGGCGACCTCGATGCGGAATCGACCCAGGCGGCGAAGTCGGCGCTCGTCGACGCGCTGGCAGTCTCGCTCGGCGCTCTGCCTCATCCCCCGGCGCAGCGTGCCCGCAAGTACGCGGCGCTGTTTGATGTTCCGCAAGGCGTCACCATCTGGGGCAGCGGTCAGCGCACCAACGTCGAAGCCGCGACGCTGGTCAACGGCGTTCCGCTGCGCGGGTACGACTACAACGACTTCTATTTCGGCAAGGCCGCCGGGCACCCGAGCGACATCATTCCGGGCCTGCTCGCACTTGCCGAATCGCGCGGCTATACCGGCAAGCAGGTTCTGACGGCACTGGCGGTCGGGTACGACGTCTGTATCAGCCTGTTCGATACGTTCGACATCGATTCGAACGGCTGGGACTACCCGATGCTGGTGACGATTGCCGCGGTCTGCGCGTTCTCCCGCCTCATCGGTCTTTCGGAAGCGGCCGCGCGCGAGGCCATCGCGATTGCGGTCGTATCGAACTACGTGAGCGACGAATCGGAATCGCACGAACTGAATGCTCGCGGCGATCTGACCATGTGGAAGCGTTTCAACGGCAGCGACGCGATCCGCCATGCGGTCTATTCGGTTCTGCTCGCGGAAGTCGGTGTTGAGGGCGTGGTGCGCCCGTTCGAGGGCCGCAGCGGTTTGCTGGCGAAGATCAAGACGCCGGACGATGTGATTCAACGCCTGTTCGATCGGCTCGATCCGTCGAAGCCGCTCAAGCGTGTCACCGAAGTGCGCTACAAGCGCTGGCCGGTGGGTTCGCGCGGCCAGAGCGCCATTCAATCGGCGATCAGCCTCGCGGGCAAGATCGAGGACATGGCTTCGGCGCAAAGCGTGACCGTGTACACCGACGAAATGGTCTATGACCATCTGGTCCGCCGCCGTTCGGACCCGTGGCATCCGTTCTCGCGCGAGACGGCCGACCATTCGCTGCCGTATATCGTGACTGCCGCGCTGCTCGAAGGCCAGATCAAGCTGGAAAGCTTCGACGTCGAACGCGTTATCGATCCCGCGCGGCAGACGTTCCTCAACGAGAAGGTCAAAGTCGAGGTCGATCCCGAGCTTTGCCTCGGCTCGGCAGGCGGCTTCATCACACGCGTCGAAGTGACGGATGCGAGCGGCAAGGTGCATAAGGGCGACGCCCGGCCGCATCCGGGCCACCCGCTGCAGCCGCTGACCCGCGAAGACATGGAAGCGAAGTTCTACGAGAACGTGGACCCGATCTTCGGTCACGCACATTCGCAGAACGTGCTGCATGCAATCTGGAGCTTCGATACCCATCCGAACGTCAAGGACCTGGTCGGGCTGCTGGTTCATCCGAATCCGGAAAGCCTGAAGACGGCGGAAGTGGCGTAAGAGGACTAAACCATGCGGCGGGACGTGCGTGTAACCGTAATTGGAGCTGGACAGGCTGCTGCCCGATGTATCTCGACGATGCGCCATGCGGGGTTCGACGGGGGCATTACGTTAATCGGCGAGGAGACCCATTTACCTTACGAACGCCCGCCGCTGTCGAAAGAAGCGCTCTTTGGCGAGACCGGATTCAAAGCGCCCCACGTGCTGGACGACAGTTTCTACGGCGACCATGAAGTGGATCTCGAGCTTGGCAAGCGTGTCGAGGCGATCGATCCCGGGGCCGGCGCTGTCGACCTCGGGAACGGGTTGCGGATCAAGTCCGATCGCATTCTGATCGCGACGGGCTCGCGTGCCCGGACCGTTTCCATTCCGGGTGTAGCGCCCGAGCGAATTCTGTCGCTTAGGAATATTGAAGACGCGAAGCGCTTGAAGCCGTTGCTCGACGGCCGCAACAGGGTTGTGCTGATCGGCGGTGGATTCATTGGGCTGGAGATTGCAGCAGGTGCGATTCGCCGGGGTTGCGCGGTGACGGTCATCGAAGCGCGGCCACGGCTCATCGAGCGAGCCGTCAGTCCGCACGTATCGATGCACTTGCAACGCCTGCATGCTGATAACGGTGTGAAGTTCAGGTTCGGCGTAACGATCGTTTCGGGACGACAGGGCGCGACCGAAACGGAGCTGATGCTGAGCGACGGCACTTCGGTCGTGGCGGATGTCATCGTCGCCGGTGTCGGGGCGTTGCCTAATTCAGAACCGGCGGCAGCGGCCGGGATCAGGTGTACGAACGGAATCAGCGTGGATAAAAACTGCCGGACTTCATCCGGGATCGTATGGGCAGCGGGCGATGTTGCCATGCGTGTTCATCCCTGGTTTGGCAGGGAAATGCGGTTGGAATCCTGGGAGAGTGCGGAGCATCAGGCCCGGATTGCCGGACTCTCTATTGCGGCCAGTCTTGTCGGCACGGATGCCACTGAAGGTGAAGAGGAACCGCCGCCGTGGTTCTGGAGTGACCAGTACGGACTCAATCTGCAGATCCTCGGTTGCGTTTGCGATTCAGAAAGCACGGTTAGACGGATGAGCAACGACGGTGAGAAAGGAATGATTTTTCATTTTCGGGGACGTGATCTGATTGGTGCGGAGCTTATTTCGGCAGGCAGGGAGCGTCCATTGGTGAAGAAGCTTCTGCAAACCGGATGGCCGTTACCCGCGGAGAAACTCGGCGATACGGGCATGTCCCTGAAAGAACTACTGGCCGCTTCGACGGCGGCAGTTGCGGCCTGATAAGAGGAAAACCCGATGAGCTGGCAGGAAGTCGCAAAGAAATCGGATGTAGAGGAAGGCGAGGCACTCCAGGTGTGCGTCTCCGGGGAGCCGATTGCCATCTACAACGTGGGCGGCACGCTCTTCGCAACGCACGACATCTGTACGCATGCTCATGCGCATCTGTCGGACGGGTATATCGAGGGCGATTGCGTCGAATGTCCTTTGCATGGCGGCGTTTTCCGGATCTCCACGGGTGAGGCGGTTTCGGGCCCGGTGCAGAAGCCATTACGAATTTTCCCGATCAAGGTCGAAGGCGAATCCATTCTGATTGATGGGTAATCGCGAGTGGCTTCGACTACGGCTCACTGTATAGATCAAGAAAGGAATGTCATGGAATTCGAACGAACCTCAGTTGTAGTCATCGGCGCCCATGCGGGCACTGGGCCGGCCGTCGTCCGCGCATTTGTCGAAAAGGGTTCGCGGGTCGCGGTAGGCACTCCGAACCAGGGGGGAGAAAAAACGCCCCTGTCCGGCACCGTGCAATTCAATGTCGACACGAGCGACGTGGCATCGATCCGCGAATTCTTCGATCGATGCGAGAAAGAGAACGGTCCGGTCGAGATTCTGGTGAACGTCGCTCCCCCGATTGCTTCGGGCAATGCGCTGGATTTCACTCCGGATGAGTACCGTGCGGTTGTCGAGCAGGAACTGATCGGGCCGATTCTGTGCATGCAGGAAGGCGCGAGGCGCATGGTGCCGCGCGGATTCGGCCGGATCATGTCCTTCATTTCGATGTCCGGAAAGACTGGTGTGCATAAGCACGTTGCGCCGTTCGCGGCTGCCAAAGGCGGCCTCGTCACCTTCTCGCGCACGCTGGCCGCCGAGCTTGCCCCGACCGGCGTGACGGTCAACACGCTGGCTACCGCGCTGTTCGACGTGCAGGTCGCCTCCATGCCGGATGGCGCCGAAGTGGTCAAGGGCATTCCAGTCGGTCGCCCTGGGCGCTCCGAAGAGGCTGCGCACGCTGTTCTGTTTCTCGCTTCCAAAGACGCGGGCTATGTCACCGGAGAGACGCTGAATCTCTCGGGTGGCCGCTTCATGGACTAAACACTTGCGTCTAACGCAAACGAAGGAGTGATCGATCGTGTCTGAAACTCAGTGCGTCAGTGAAAAGATCTGGTTTGCCCAAAGCGAATCCCCTGCCGATACCCACGGCCTCGTCAAGCGGGCACCCAGGACGTTCCGCATTCATACGCGTGCTTATACCGATCCGTCGGTCTTTGCCGCCGAGATGGAGAACATCTTCAAGAAGACCTGGGTCTTCGTGGCACACGAATGTCAGATTCCGAATGTCGGCGACTATCAAACCAGTTATATCGGCATGCAGCCGGTGATCGTCAGCCGCGACGCCGAGAACAAGGTGCATGTTCTCGTGAATCGATGCGTGCATCGTGGCGCGGTGATCTGTCGCGATAGCCACGGTCACGGAACGGAGTTCAATTGTCCGTACCACGGTTGGGTCTACGGTTTGGACGGCAAGCTGCTTGCCATGTCCGAACGGCGCGAGGCGGGCGGGTACTCGGACGACTTTGCTGCTCCCGAGGGGCTGATGCGTCTGCGTGTCGAGACCTATCGCGGCTTCATTTTCGCGAGCTTCAATTCGGACGTTCAACCGCTCGAAGAGTACCTGGGCCGCGCCAAGGGCGTCATCGACCGCAAGCTCGACATGTCTCCCGTTGGCGAGATCGACTTCGTTTCGCGTCCGTATGTGAGCCGCTATCAGGGCAACTGGAAGTTCCAGGCCGAGAACATCGTCGACGAATACCACTTCATGCATACGCATAAGGCGTTCGTTCAGCTTCAGGCGAAGTACGGTCAGACGACGGGCGACTTCGATGTGCACAAAGGCGGCTCGGCCAAGAAAATGCGCGAGGTGCGGTTCTCCGGCGTGACGTGGGATTGCGAGAACGGTCATGGGCTGGTCGAGACGCCGTCCGGTGAGATCGACTCGTATCTGAACGGCGAGTATGGCGACTATTTCCAGGACATCGTCGATCGGCATGGCGCGCAGACGCTCGCTTCGATGACCGGCAAGCTGTCGGCATCGATCTTCCCGAATCTCGGACTGATCCACAATCAGGTGCGAGTCTGGCGACCGATTGCGCCGGACCTCACCGAAGTGACCATCTATCCCTATGAGCTCAAGGGCGCGCCGGCCGGTTACAACGAAGGCATGCTGCGCAGCCAGGAGCGCTTCTACGGCCCAGCGGGTCACGGCCAGGCTGACGACGTGGAAATCTTCGCGCGCAACCAGCAAGGTCTCGCGGGCAGCGCTGTCGAATGGCTCATTCTCGAGCGCGGCGTCGAGACCGACAAGCCGACTGGCGACGGCGACTTCAAGGGCCTGACAACGAGCGAGGCTCCGCAACGCGCCTTGTGGCGCGAGTGGGACAAGTTGATGACCAGCAAGTAGCCGCCCGGCTCAACATCGAATTGAAATGCCAACCTGGAGACTTGTGTCGTGTTCTTTTCCGAAACCATTAGCCTGCAAGAAGAGGCGAGCGTGCGCGGCAGGGTCGAGCAGTTCCTGTATCGGGAAGCTCGTCTGCTGGACGATCTGAAGCTGGATGAATGGCTGACGCTGTTCACTGAAGACGGGCTGTACTGGATTCCCATTGCCGAGAATGCATCGATCCAGTCGCAGGGCGCGATCATTTACGACCCGACGTTGCGCCGCGAGGAACGGGTTTATCACATCCTGCATACGGACTTTCCCGCACAATCGCCGCGTTCGCGCACGGTCCACTTCATCAGCAACGTCATGGTGGAGAACCATGAAGAACTGTACAAGGTGTCGTCGAGCCAGATCGTCTACGAGATGCGCAGAGGCGACTTCGGGCAGAAAGGCATTGGCGATATCGTGCCTGTCGTCTCGCAGGTGGATTATGTTCTGCGCGAAGTGAACGGCGAACTTCGGATTGCTGAGAAGAAGATCCTTCTCATCAATCGCGATACGTGGCAGGGCAATCTGACGTTTATTCTCTGAGCGTGCGTGCCGTCGAGGCTGAAGCGACGGTATCCCGTCTTGCGTTTCCGAACAGGGGCAGCTGCGGGGCTGTCCTTCTTCGTTGGTTCATGTAGCCGGTGAAATCTCGTTCGCGGCAGCGCGAACGGCATGGAAGGAGTGTGAGCCCGCGATCGGTACGCCTGGAATCATGTGCGAAAATACGCGACATTGTCTGATCGATAGGCCCGGCGGGTGATGTCCCCCTGCGCCGGTTCGGCGAATTCCGACGTTTCACGACCTGAGCCACATGTACAAAGACCCTAAATCACGTCTGATCAAAATGTATGACCGTCCTGGTTTTCTCCTGCGACGTGCCTACCAGATATCGTCGGGAGTTTTTGAGCAGGAGTGTCGGGAGTTGTCGTTGACCCCGGCTCAGTTTGCGGTCTTGTCGGTGCTCGCAGCCACACCAGGCATCGATCAGGCTCGCTTGTCCAGGTGCCTTGGATTCGACAAGGTCACGGTAATGTATGTGCTGCGCGGCCTCGTCGAGCGAGGATTGATGACCCGGGATACCGGCACTGGCCGGGGGCGTCGAATCGCGCTGGCGCTGACCAAAAAGGGCGTCGCCTTGCTTGAGGAAGCCCAGGCTCCCACCGAGCATGCTTCTGCGTCGCTCATGGATTGTTTTACGGAAACTCAGCAGAAGCAGTTCATCAAGCTGCTCAAGATATTGACGACCTCGTTAGAGGATCGGGCGCGTGCCCCGTTGATCATGCCGGAATTTCCAGCGGGCGAGAGCGTCGTACAGGAATAAAGCTCTCGCCGGCCGTACATTAGCGCTCGATTTAGCGCTCGATTTCCGGACTGGCCAGAGCCGGTGCAATGCCGGCAAAACCTGCATATTGCTGCAGGAGAGATTCATCCAGATCGAGTCCCAACCCAGGGGCATCCGGCAGTGTGATGAAGCCGTCTTCGGGAATCAGCTGAGCCGGGCAAATCTTCGTTGCAAAATCGGCGAACGGCAGATAGTACTCGGTCAACGTAAAGTTCGGCATGACTGCCGCGGCATGCACGGTCGCATTGAGCGCGATCGTGGTCGAATTGAAGTTGTGAGGCGAGATGGCGACATAGTGAGGTTCCGCCATCGCTGCGATTTCCTTGAGTTCGAGAATGCCGCCGACGTTGCAGATGTCCGGATTCAGAATATCGGCGGCCCGACGCTCGAGTACCGGCTGGAATGCGGCTTTGCCGTAGAGCGTTTCTCCCGTCACGATCGGAATGTCGACCTTGCTGCGAACTTCCGCTAGCGCGTCGACGTTCTCGGCCAAACACGGTTCTTCGTACCAGTACAGATCGAACGGTTCCAACTGACGCCCGAGACGGCTTGCCGATCCCGCGTTGAGGCGTCTGAGCATGTCGAGCAGGATATCGACCTTGGGGCCGACCGCGTCTCGAACCGCGCGAATCACGGAAACGACGTGATGTTCATGCTCCCGCGGTACGTAAGTTCTCCAGGTGCCCGGTAGCGGCGAGAGCTTGATGGCGGTGAAGCCCTTCTCCACGACTGCCGCTGCCGCCTCGCCATACTCTTCGGGCGTCTTGCAGTGATCGCTCCAGCCGTTCGCATAGACGCGAATCTTCTCGCGGCATTTGCCGCCGAGCAGGTTGTAAGCCGGCTGCCCGCAGGCTTTGCCGACGATATCCCACATCGCCTGCTCGATGGCGCTCTGCGCGCAATAGAGTTCGAACGAGCTACGCCGTTGAGCGAAATCGTCCTGGACGACTTGAGTGAAATGCTTGATGTTGAATGGACTGCGGCCGAGGCATGCCGTGCCGAGTTCATCGATCTGGGCGACGATTGCCCGATCGCGTCCGCGTAACGTGTAGGCCTCGCCCCAACCGTGGATACCCGCATCGGTCGATACCTTGACGAAAATCCAGGTCCGGCTGCGGAAACCTGGATCAACGGTATAGCATTGAATCGAAGAGATCTTCATGTTCCGGCGTATGAGGAGTCAGTCGGCAAGGGGTGTCTCGAATCCACTCAAATGGGCAGGCCTTTTGCCCGCAGAATCGCGTCGAAGCGTTCCGGATCGGACGTTCCCGTGCGATTCGATTCACGTATGGCGTCCTCGCGCTTCAGATGTTCGAGCGTCTTGCGCAAAATGCGCTCGGCGTCGTTCGCGGGTACTGCAACGACGCCGTCCGCGTCGCCCACGACGATATCGCCGGGAAGAACGGCCAGCCCGCCGCAGACCACGGGGATATTGATTTCTCCGGGACCGTCTTTGCTCGGTCCGCGACTCGTGTGGCCGCGCGCATAGCAGGGCATGCCTTCTTCAGCCCACTCGACGAGATCGCGAACGGCACCGTCGATGACGAGACCCGCGAGACCCTTCGCGACGCAGGTGGTTCGCATCAGGCCCCCGACGAGCGCCTGAGTCACGTCGGCGCCGCCGTCGATGACCAGCACGTCGCCGCGCTCCGCGAGCATCAACGCCTTATGGATCATAAGATTGTCACCGGGTCTCACACGCACCGTGACAGCCGGACCGCACATGCTCACGTTGAGGCCGCTATGGTATTGCCGCAGCCCGTACGTCCCCACGTTTCTGCTCATTGCGTCGCCAATGGCCGCGGCGGGCAGTGCCTTGAATGCTTCGATGATGTCCTTGCCGACCGATGGCGCGCGGGGATTGATACGGTAGCCGGCGGGCCAGTCAAGATTCGCGCTTTGAGTCATTTCGATATCTCCAGTTTTTTGCAGTAGTCGCTCACGCTTCAGATCGCTTTCGCCGTTCTGAGTCGTTCGATGCGGTCATCATCCAAACCGAGTTCATGCAGGATGTCAACGGTGTCGGCGCCCAGTGTTCGTGGCGGAAAATCGACCGAGGGATCGTTCCCATCGATCTTGACGCCGGTACGCACCAGATGCAGGTCACGATCGACGCCGGGCACATTCCTGAATTCACCGACCATGCCGCGTTCCGCAATCTGCGGTTGGGCAAGCGCCTGAGACACCAGGTAGACGGGCCCGGACGGAACGTCGACATCGTTAAGCAGATCGCACCACTCATCCGCTCCGCGGGCGGCGAGGGCCTTTTCCAGTTCATCACGAAGTTCGTAGCGGTTCTTCAGGCGGGCATGACGCTCATGGAAGCGCTCGTCCGTATAGAGGTCCGGCCGCCCTACCGTTCTGCAAAGCGCTTCGAACTGTTCCTGCTTGTTGGCGGAGATATTCAGCAAGCCGCTACCGGTCTTGAAGGCGCCCGATGGACTGGCCGTAATGTTCTCGTTGCCCATTGGCGCAGGTTCTTTTTTGGCAATGAGCATGTTCGACATGGCCCAACCCATGGAGGCCATGGTCGATGCCAGCATGGAAACATCAAGGTACGTACCGCCCGTTCGATCGGGTTGTGCCAGCGCGGCCGCAACCGCAAACGCCGCAGTCAGGCCGCCGACCGTGTCGGCAACGGGGTAGCCGACACGATAAGGTGCCGTGTCGGGAGCACCAGTGATGCTCATCACGCCCGACATGCCCTGGATGATCTGGTCGTAAGCCGGACGCGCCGCGAGGGGACCGTCCTGTCCAAACCCGGTGATCGCGCAGTAAACCAGACGCGGATTGACTTCAAGAAGATCTTTGTAGCCGATGCCTAGCCGGTCCATCACGCCCGGACGGAAGTTCTCGACCACGACATGGGCGCTTTTGACGAGCGTGCAGAAGATCTCCTTTCCCTCGGGATGCTTGAAGTCGATCGTGACGGAGCGCTTGCCGGCATTCTGGGCGAGATACGAAATACCCATGCCTCGCTTGACGAGTTCGGGATCGGCGCCGAGTTGACGGGCAAGATCGCCGCCTTTCGGATTTTCTACCTTGATGACTTCCGCACCGAAGTGCGCCAACTGATGGCAGCAGAAGGGGCCTGACAGCACGTTGGTCAGATCGAGTACGCGAAAGCCTTTAAGAGGAAATGACATGATGAATATTCTCTGCAGATTATCAGGAGTCCAATGCTGCGCGAATTCAGCGGCTACTTCTCAACCGGGCGCTTTCGAAGTCAATTGACGTTTTGCGGAGTGGCGATGCGGCTCCTGATGCGTGCCGCGATGTCCTGTCCATAATTCAGCGCGGCACGCCAATCCGTCGTAAATTCAGGGAGTTTTGCAAGCGCATGCTTGGTCTCGGTCAGGACGTGGCGATCGAATTGACCGATCTTCCCGGCCAGTTCCCGCACGCGCGAATCTAGGTTCCCGGCGGGAATCACCTCATTGAGCAGCCCCCATGAAAGGGCCATCTCGGCGTCGACGGGTTCCGTGTTGAAGAGCATCCATCCGAGACGCTTCCGGTTGAGTCCGGACAAATGACTGGTGGCTGCCGACATGCTCGCAAACGCCGCGGATTTCAGTTCGGGCAGCCCGAATCGGGCATGTTCGCTGCCGACGGCGAGATCGCAAGCGTTCACGAGATTGACGCCGTAACCGAGCGCAAGTCCGTTGACTGCCGCGATTACCACACCGGGAAACTCGCGGATCGCCATGGCCAGGTCGATGCCTTCCTGACCGGCGGTGTCCTGCCGGCCTTCGGCGAGAAATTGCGCGCGCTCCTTGATGTCCGCGCCGCAGCAGAACCACTGATCCGAGCCGGTGATGACGACAGCATTGACGTGTCCTGCAAGCGTTTCCAGCGCGGCTAACAGGTCAAGGCGCGCGGACTGGTTCATCGCATTGCGCTTCTCCGCGCGATCGATACGCAGATGGGCCCAGGTTTCGTGTTTCGACACGACGATATAGGACATGCTTACCGCTCCTGTGAACCGCTTGAAAAGCCATACAACGCGATCGGGTTATTGACCAGAACTTTTCGGATCAATGCGCTGTTCGGCGCCCATTCGCCGAGAAGATCGAGCAGGCGGGCATCGTTCGGCATTGGTTTTTCTCCGACCATGGCGGCGGGGTGGGGCCAATCCGTTCCCCAAACGACGCGCTCGGGAGCGGACGTCAGCCATTCGGTCACCATGCGGCCGGTATCCGCGTAAGACGGCGCGCCATCGAGGCTATCGTGATAGGCGCCGGAGAGCTTCATCCACGTCCTGCCCCTGTCGACGAGTCGGCGCAATACCGCGAACGCTTCGTGAGACAGGCCGGCTGGTTGGGGGACGCGGCCGAGATGGTCGATCACGACAGGCACCGGGAGAGCCGCGAGATATTTTTCGAGCTGAACGTACGCGGCGCCGAGCGTGTGTACCTGAACGTGCCAGCCTAGCGGTTCGATACGGCGAGCGAGCGCTTCGAGCTGATCGATGTTTGCGCCAGCGGGCCGCGAGAGATTGAATCGGATGCCGCGAACGCCGGCGTCGTGCATTGCACGAATGTCCGCGTCGGGCGTCCGGGAATCGATAACCGCTACACCGCGAGCGTTGTCGCCGAACTGTTTCAGCGCGTCGACCAGACAGCGGTTGTCCGTGCCATAGCTGGACGGCTGCACGACGACGCTGCGGAAAATCCCGAGTCGCTTCTGCAGGATTCGATATTGAGCGACCGTTGCATCCGCGGGGCGCAAGCTCGTTTCCGGATCGTAAGGGAAGCGATTGTCGTAGATATGATGATGACAATCGACGCTCAAAGGCGGCACTGACAGCGTGGCCGACTCATCTCCCGCGGTCCATGTCGGAAGATGGGTCATCACGATTCCTTCTTCTGACTGGCGGCGCTCGGGTCGATGCCGATCCGTTCGAGCCGGTAGGCACTTTCCAGATTGACCGAGCCCGGCGGAATCTCTCCTGCGGCCAGCGCGGAGATCTGCCGAACCGTATCCATTGTTTGGTGTTCGCGCGCTTCGGCGGTCATGCCGCCAACGTGCGGCATCGCGACCACGTCCGGGCGTTCGATAAAACGCGACGATGGCTTCTGGTCGGCGGCGCGACCCACGTCAAGACCGGCACCACGCAGATGCCCGCTATCCAACGCAGCTTCGAGCGCATCTTCGTCGACGAGCTGGCCGCGAGAGAGATTCAGGAAGCTCGCCCCTTTCTTCATGCGATCAAAAGCCAATGCGTTAAACAGATTCTCGGTTTGTGGCGTTGCGGCGGCTAGACATACGACGAAGTCGGACGTGGACAGTACTTCATCGAAGCTTGCGGCCATATTGCCGAGATTCATCGGGTCCGCGAATGGATCGGATACTTTTACGGTCATGCCGAGTTGGCTTGCGAGTGCGGCGAGGCGTGCACCGATGACGCCGAACCCCACGATTCCGATGGTCGATGCACTGACTTGCAGACCTTTGGCAAGCGCGGGTTCTTCTCCGAGTGCATAGGCATGCCGCGCACGGGATACGCCACGAGCAAGATCGAAGATCATCGCCAGTGCCAACTCGGATACCGCCGTACCAAACCCGGCGCTGGCTCGGGTCACGAGAATGCCTTGCTCGCTCGCGGCGGGAATATCGACCGTGCTGATGTCGACAGCGGCACGGCAGAAGGCGATCAGGTCCGGAGATGCGTTGAACGTCTCCGACAAACCATGAGACGAGCGGTGAGCAAGGATGATCTGGCAGCCTTGCGCCGCGTCGGCGAGTTCTACCCCTTGCAGCACGCGGCCCGTGTCGTTCATGACGACGTCGACAACGCTTCTGAGTTTTTCAAGTCCGGCCGCGCTGTAGTAGCTCGCAAGCTCGTAGTCCGTGTATGTAAGGAAAGCCTTAAGTCTGCCCATCATGACTGATCATCCTCCAAAGTAAACGCGCTGTTCCGGTATGGCGTAGCCGCGGATCGCAACTGCTCCGGAATCCGGACTACATAGTCATTACGCAATTGAAATCGATAGATGCGCACGCTCTGATTAGGTAGTATGCTAACACTGAGAGAGAAGTGTGGATACATTTAGATCGTCTTTCTTTAACCAACCAGAGGTCTTCGTTATGGCACATCGATTGCTGATTCCCCAAGGTGCATTGCTTCCGGCGCTTCAGGCGCGTCTGGAGAAAAAGTACGACGCTCGTATTCTCCCCGCAGCGCCGCAGGAGCAGGAGAGTTTCCTCAAGGCTGAAGGCGAAGGTATCGAGGCTCTCGCAACCAATCCGAAATTCGGGGCGCGCGCTCCGCTTCTGGATGCGCTCCCGAATCTCAAAGTGGTCTCGAGTCTTGGCGTGGGGCTGGATGGACTGGACCTAAAGTTGCTGCGTCAGCGCGATATCGCCGTCGGCTACACGCCAGAGGTACTCAACGACTGTGTGGCAGATATTGCATTCGCATTGCTGCTGAACGTTGCTCGCGGCATCACGAACGCCGATGCGTTTGTGCGTCGTGGTGACTGGTATAAGGGCGGCTTTCCCATGACCACGCGTGTCTCGGGAAAACGCCTCGGTATCATTGGTATGGGACGCATTGGTTCGGTGATTGCTCGCCGGGCGCTCGGCTTCGACATGGATGTCCGCTATCACAATCGCCGCCCGGTCGAAGGAAGTCAATTTCAATACGCTTCGACACCCGTTGAACTGGCCGCGTGGGCGGATTTCCTCGTGCTGGCGAGTGCGGGTGGAGCGGCGACGAACAAGCTCGTATCGACTGATGTTCTGAACGCGCTGGGGCCGAAGGGGTATTTGATCAACGTTTCGCGTGGCTCGGTCGTCGACGAAAAGGTACTCATCGAATACCTTCGCGACGCGCGTATTGCAGGCGCGGGTCTCGACGTGTTCGAGCAGGAGCCGGGTGTGTCCGCCGAACTGGCAAGCCTCGAGAATGTCGTGCTGACTCCCCATGTGGCGAGCAACACGGTTGAGACTCGCGCTGCGATGATGCAACGCGCAGAAGACAATCTCGATTCGTTCTTCGCAGGTAAAGGCGTGGTCAGCTCTGCGCTATAAGTTGTTTAGGGTTGGAAAATGTGACGCAGAAAAAATGGCCCGGGTTTGGGCCATTTTCTTTCTCAACAAAAAGCGGGTTCAAATTTTCGGATTCGAACCCGCCAACGGCACGACTGCTGGGCGCCTCTTTAGAAGCGCGTGATCATACCCAGCACAAAAGACGTGACGCTACCACCGGGTTTGGTGGGAAGTCCCGCTCCTTGTGCGCCCGCCATCGAGAACGTCGCACTGCTGCCATTACGGACGTGTCCCGCGCCGACATAGACGCCGGTTCTTTTCGATAGGGAGTAGTCGTAGCGAATCGCGTAGGTGGTGGAGTCGCCGGAACTGTCGCCAAGTCGCTTGTATTGACCGAAGTCGAGCAGGAACACGCCAGGGCCAATATGGCGGATCAACACGGATAAATCATAGAAGTTGTTATTCGGGTTCTGGAATGTCGCCGTGCTGGCACCTGCCACGTTCTGACCACCGCGGTGAGTCTGGAAGATAACGGAAGGTTGAATCCAGTCAAAGTCGTACATCATCGCTGCCATCACATAATTACCCTGGATGGTCGTCGTACCCGCGGTCACGGGAGTCGTCGTGGCTGCACTTTGTTGAAGGTAGTTCAAGTCGGCGGAGAACTGGCCAAGACGATAAGCCAGGCCCACGGAAACAGTTCTACCCAGCGACGCGGGAAGAGTCGGATCACCATTCGAACCGTTGGAATAGCTGGCGCGCAATGTCAATCCGGCAAATGTCGGCGAGTTGTACCGTATGGCATTGCTGTTTCGCGTCGTCCCGACAAAGAAGTAGTTGTTCGATGCATTGCCCCAGCCGAAGGTGGAGAGGGGACCCTGAGCAAACGTGATCAAGGTCGTAAAGAAAGGCGTGTAATTCAATCCGAACTGGATCTGGCCAAAGGGTCCGTTCAAGCCGACCCACGCTTCGCGACCGAAAAGATTCCCCGAACCCGCAATTGATCCCGTGGTGGGGTTGAAGCCGTTCTCGAGCTTGAACATGGCCTTGTAGCCGTCCCCGAGGTCTTCAGAACCCAATATTCCCCAAACCGACGGAGCCACATTGCTGCTATCGAGTCTGGTGACACTGCTACCGGCGCCATTCCCCGTCTGGAGCGATACGTCGGCCCGGCCATAGAGCGTGACAGAACTTTGCGACCATGCAGGAAGGCTGGCGCAGCAGGGTACCAGGCTGCAGGCCAGAATCCATTTCTTCATGACAATCTCCAAATATATTATGAGTAGTTGTACTAATGGAAAAGTGTGGTTTTTGTTTAATTTATATAGGCGTTACTCTTTCTGGTCGGGGAACGAGAAGAGCGAAATCAGCTTAGGTCCTGAAGCTGTGTGCCGCAGCTTTTCGTCAGGCGATGGCAGGCTTGTGGCGCAGAAAACAGAGGATGATCGCTCCACAAAGCGGGCCGGCTGCGAGTGTGTCGATGGCAAGGGAGAACGAGTGCGTACTTCCGTAGACGGCACCGACCGCCATTGGCGCGATCACGCTGCCGAGTTGCCAGACGGCATTGGTGAAGCCCGAGGCAGCGCCTGCGGCTTTCGTACCTGATGCCTCGGTGAGAAGCACATAGAGCAGCGGCGTATAACCGAAGGCTGCTGCCCCGAGAATCGGCGCAACAAGGTAGAACATGGTCTCCGTCGTGCAGCGGCCAAACACGACCAGAAGCGCGGAGAAGCAGAGGAGACAGACGATCGGCAGATACTTGCCGGAGCCGTGTCCGAGGAAGTCTCTGAACCAGCCGAGCAGCGGCTTCGAGATCATCGCTCCAATACCGAACGTTGCCAGGATCGCTCCCGAAGTAACAGGCGAAAGGCCATACTGCTTGGTCATCAACGCGTTCCCCCAGGCACCGAATCCGACGGTCGCCCAGAATCCCGCGAAGCCGGCAAGGGCGACCAGGATGAGATTTCGATTCATTAGCAATTCGCGTACTTCGCTTCGTGTGATCGACGGTGTCTTCGTTTTCGTCGGACTATCCCGAAGCATGGCGAAGCAAACGAGACCCCAGACGAAGGTCACGATACCGAGCAGATGAAATGCGCTGGACCATCCGAAGTTCTTCGTAATCGTAGGAACGGTCGCGTTGCTCACCACAACGGCAAGAGACGTTGCCGTGCCGTAGATACCCATTGCCAGGCCGCGCTCGCGGTCGAACCAACTGGCGATGATCTTCATTCCCGCGGCGTAGTCCGCGCCGGCGGTCACGCCCATCACGATCTGCAGTGCAATGCCTGTCATGAGCGAATTGGCGTAACCGAAAGCAAAGGTCGATAGTCCAAGCGGCAGAAGTGCAAAAGTGAGCGTGCGTCTTGCGCCGATGGTATCCGTCAGCAAACCCCCTGCGACGTTCGCGACCACGTACCCCACATAGAACGCGGTAACGAACGCGCCCAGCATCCCGACCGACAGCCCGAGGCTTTGACCCACCGAGGCCGCGACACTGCTCCACGCGACACGGTCTACATAACTGAGCATGAACGCCATCCAGGCGGCAAACAGTATTGCCCAGCGGTATTTCGGCGGCGCATCCGTCCTTGGTTGAGCTTCAGCATCAAATCGCGCAGCGAGGTTGCCTGTTTCCATGTGCACTCCGAGACATTGGGGAATTAAACGCTTTCAAATAGCTTCTGCGGCGTGTCCTGCCAACTTCGACGCGTGGCAGTGGACATCGTGTGTGGCGGGTGAAAAATGGATGCACTTTTCATGTTGCAAGTACACTTTCTCAAAAACATCATGTCAACAGAAACTTTGAAATGGATACATTTTTGAAGTGCGACGGCGATAGATGAACTGTAGAACTGACTTCGAAGTCAAAATGGGTGTCGTTTGTTTGTTATTGTTTTTAAAGAGAAAATTAATTTTTGATGTAAGTTTTTTTTCCCGTCTGGCCATCATGGATGGTCCGATTAGGTATTTTCCCGGGGATGACCTCTATGGATCATCACGGCGTGATTATTCGTGCGTTACGAGATAAATGTATGCAGAATTAGAGGTGAGTCGGGTTTTTATGTGAGTACAGTATCGATGCGAAAAGTGATCAACTGAGCGCTCGCATGCACTGATCCGATCGGCTCACAGAGCCGCGTCAGGACGTAATTCGATCGTAATTTCGTAGGGGGCGCTTCAGGGGCGTTCTATGCGTATCGGGCGAGCCTGGCGAATTGGGTGCCCACCCAATCGGATGGTGGGTACCAAAGTGGACAAGGGATCAAGCGGGAGTCAGCGGAACGTGCAATTGCGCGTGACGGTTATCGGCACCGCGGCGAGAGGCAGGCGGCGAACGCGCAACGACAAAGGCTTGGACTCTAGTGCCACGGCCCTTCATGGAGACCGTATCGATTACGGCCGAACAGGAGAAGTCCGCATAGGTAGATGTCGCGGAAGATCAATACGGTACGGCCATCGAGGAGCGTCCGCCACAAACCAGGCGACGCCCTTCGTCGCGTCTCCCGTGCAATGCACCCGTCGATGCCGGCAATACTCTCGTGCCTGAGGCTCAGGTCCGAGTCCGCTTCCGGGCCGTGGAACGCGCGGGTAAACCGGCACCCGCGACGAACGACGCGCTTGTCGAGTCCGCGGCAGCCGTACCGGCCTGAAGCGTCAACTTCAAGGCCTGGCGAATCGCGCGTGGTTCATAGCTGGGATCGATGCTGGCGATGACGCCCAAGGCGTTCCGTGCGAGCTGGCGGCTTGCCGCGTGAACGGCCTGGTCGGCGGAGTTCTCTTCGAATGCGATCACCACGTCGCGGTGCTCCTCTTCCGAAGCCAGCCACGACTGCGGCGCCGAGCGCATATGCAAGCGCCGCGCGCGCTCGGAACGCGACCAGCAATTGTCGATCGAATCCTTGATGATCGGTCCCGCATGCATGACCAGCATCCGGTGAAAGTCGATATGCAGATGCTCCCACTCGTCCTGCGTGCCATCGTGCAGAGGCGAGCGATCGTTCATCTGATCGAGATGCGCTTTCAATGCCGAAATCTCGTCGGCGGACATCAGCGGCACGGTGAGCGCGATGCCCAGCGACTGCATGAGAATCCAGGTCGCGTAGACCGAGTCGACTTCCTGCGACGTGACCTTGGTGACTCGGGTTCGATGCTGGAACTGCGCATCGACGAGATTCTCGGCCTGCAGCATCCGCAACGCTTCGCGAACCGGCGTGCGGCTTACGCCATACCGCCTGGTAATATGGACCTGATTCAGAATGTCGCCGGGCGCGAGTTCGCCGCTCAGAATGTCACGTCTGACACGCCGGTAGATATCATGCAGATCACCTTCCGTCGGGAGCTTTTTTTTGGCCGTTTCGCCATGGATCGGCTCGGGCTCCAATACCAGGGTGGGTGTTTTTTCGGCCCTCAACGCTGAATTTGCGCGCGCTTTGCTCACGTGTACACAGTCCGATTGGTTTGGCATGCTTTGTTGGATGCCCGGTACGCGGCGACACTGTACGTCCCGACAATACGAAGATTGGGTGCCTGCGTCTCCTGTGCGCCTCTTCGCCAACCGTATCGACGACAGCCGCCTGATCGATTATAACGCCCGCCGATACCGCCGATGCGGCGGCAGGGACAGATCGGGCGCGGCACATGCCGGCGGGATTGGCGCACTCCGTATTAACCCGAAACGCTGCCAATAAAAAAGCCGGCCCATCAAGGCCGGCTTTTCCTTTCCTGCTTTCAGCCGCGGTGCGAAATTACTGCACCGCCACGGTTCCAAAGTTCTGCCGCCCGAACGGACTCACGTGATAACCGCTCACGTTCGTCCGCGTGATCGCCGCGGCAGTCGGATAGCCGAGCGGAATCCACAGCGCTTCGTCGTGGATGATCTGCTGCGCGGCCTCATACGCTTTCGTGCGTTTGGCGATATCGGACGTGGCCTTGCCGTCGGCGATCAGCTTGTCGAGATCCTGATCGCAGAAGCGCGCGAAGTTGATGCCCGACTTCACCGCGTTGCAGCTAAAGAGCGGCGACAGATAGTTGTCCGGATCGCCGTTGTCGCCGGCCCAGCCCATGAACAGCGAATCATGCTGGCCCTGTTTGGCCTGCTTGATCAGCTCGCCCCATTCGATCACCTTCACGTCAGCCTTCACGCCGATCTTCGCGAAGTCGGCCTGCAGCAGTTCGGCGCCGGCCTTCGGATTCGGATTCAGCACGCTGCCGTTCGGCCGCACCCAGATCGTCGTTTCGAAGCCGTTCGGGTAGCCCGCGTCGGCAAGCAGCTTCTTCGCTCTCGCCGGATCGTACGGCCAGCCCTTGATCGAGCGGTTGTAGCTCCACGTGTTCGGCGGATACGGATTCACGGCCGGCGTCGCGGTGTTGTCGAACACGGTCTTCAGATACGTCGTGCGGTCGAACGCCATGTTCAGCGCGGCGCGCACTTTCTGGTTGTCGAGCGGCTTCTTCTGCGTGTTCAGCGCGACGAAGGCCGTCATGAACGCAGGCGTTTCGGCGATCGCAAGCGACTTGTCCTGCTTCGCGTCGGCGAGATCCTGCGGCTTCGGCGACAGCGCGATCTGGCATTCGCCCGCCTTCACCTTCTGCGCGCGCACGGTCGCATCGGGCGTGATCGCGTAGATCAGCCGATCGATCTTCGGCTTCGGCCCCCAGTAGGTCGGGTTCACGTCGTAGCGGATCACGGCGTCTTTCGTGTAGCTCTTCAGCACGAACGGGCCCGTGCCGATCGGCTTCGCGTTCAGGTCGACTTCCTTGCCGGCCTTGTGCAGCTGGTCCGCGTATTCGGCCGAATAGATCGACGCGAAGCCCATCGTCAGGATCGAGATGAAGGTCGCGTCCGGTGCGTTGAGTTCGAACTTGACGGTGCTGTCGTCGACCTTGCTGACCGACTTGATGAGCTTCGGCAGGCCCATCGACTGCGCATGCGGGAAGCCGCTCGCTCCCGCGACCTTGTGCCACGGGTTGTTGTCGTCAAGCATGCGGTCGAACGTGAAGACCACGTCGTCGGCGTTCAGCGCGCGCGTGGGCTTGAAGTAGTCGGTGGTCTGGAACTGCACGTTCGGGCGCAGATGGAACGTGTAGGTGAGGCCGTCGGGGCTCACTTCCCACTTGTCCGAGAGCGCGGGGACGACCTTCTTCGCGGTTTCGTCGAACGAGACCAGCGAGTTGAAGATCACGTCGGCCGAGGCATTGGTCGTGACGAGCGAGTTGAACTGCACGACGTCGAAGCCGTCGGGGCTCGACTCGGTGCAGACGGTCAGCGGTTTGGCAAGCACGAGCGCGGGCGCCGTGAGCAGTAGGGCGGCTGCGAGCAGTTTGAAGCGCATAGGATCTCCGATAACGAGCGCAGTCAGGCAGTGCGTCTGGTTGTGTTTATGCGGTGACGCGGGATGGGCGCGGGCGTCGCCACGATTGTGATACGTTCCCGGCGCTGCCCTCAAGTGCCTCGGACCGGGCGATTCCGGGCCCCTGGAGCTCCGAAGCCCTGCCTTGCTGGCGGCGCGCCTTCGCGAAAGCTTATCGAAGGGGCCGGATGGCGACAACAATTTAATCCACATATTCATATGTGGCGGGGGCTGGCGCGGTATGCCTCAACGTACCGCCGGTACCGCGACGCGTGGGGCCGGCTCGCAGGCTCAGGCAGACAATCCGCCGGCGCTCAGGCCGCCGCCGCATGGCGCAGCAGATAGCCAATGCCGTCGATCGCGCGCACGCCGTACCACGACGTCATTTCGCCATCGATCAGCTCGATGTGCTTGCCGACGAGGCGCGGATCGCGCGCGAGCGCATCGCGATGCGCGGACGTGAAGCGATACGGCTCGCTCGATAGCAGCACCCGGTCGACCTCGCTGAGCCACAGCGCGTTGTCGAAATCGAGCGCCGGATAACGCGTCGCACCTGCGATGCCGCCTTGCACGTCGGGCAGCGTGTGCCAGTTCACGAGCCGCAGCGTCGCGGCGATGTAGGTGTCGCGCGCGACGCTCATCCACGGTTCGCGCCAGATCAGGTACAGCACGTTTTGCACGGCGAAGCTGCGCGCGGCGGCTTCCTGTAGACGCGTTTCGAGCGCGCCGGCGAGGCGCTGCGCTTCTTCTTCGCGCCCGAAGATCGCACCGAGCAAGGCGTAGAGCGCGAGGTTGTCGCGCGGTGTTTGCGGATGCGTAACGACGATGTGCGGCACGAACGCGCGCAATTGCTCGACGGTGTCGCGTTCGTTTTCGTCGATATTGACGATCAGGTGGGTCGGGCGCAGCGCACGGATCGCGTCGAGCTTGACGGTCTTGGTGCCGCCGACTTTCGGCACTGCGCGCACCTTGTCGCGCGGATACACGCAAAAGCCGGTGCGCCCGACGATCTGCTGTTCGAGGCCGAGCGCGAACAGCGTTTCGGTGAGGCTCGGCACGAGCGAGACGATGCGCGCAGCGGCGCCCGCTGGAGTGTGCGCGACGCCGGCTGCATCGACCGCACGGGTTGGCACGGTCTACTCGGCGGCGGCGCGCGGCTTGCGCGGCGCGCGTTCGAACACGCGGTCGTAGAGCCAGCGCGGCAGCACGTGCAGCAGCATCGCCACCACGCGCATCTGCCACGGAAACACCGCGAACGACGTTTGCCGCTCGACCGCCTGCGCGACTTTCGCCGCGAAACGGTCCGCGTCCATCAGAAACGGCATCGAGTACGGGTTGTGCTCGGTCATCGGCGTGCGGATGTAGCCGGGCGCGATCGTGACGACGCCGACGCCCTGCGGCCGCATTTCGACGCGCAACGCTTCGAGATACTTCAGCGCCGCCGACTTCGACGCGCTATACGCGCCCGAGCCCGGCAAGCCGCGCACGCCCGCGACGCTCGCAATGCCGACCAGCGTGCCGCGCCGCTCGGCTGCCATCGCGGCGGCAAATGGCTCGAACGTGGCGACCATGCCGAAGTAGTTGATGTCCATCACTTCGCGGAACGTGCGCAGATCGCCGTGACCGGTCAGCGCGCCGCGGCTGATGCCGGCGTTGGCGATCACGACGTCGGGCAGGCCGTGCTGCGCGATGAACTGCGTGGCCGCTTCGGCGAGCGCATCCGCGTCGCGCACGTCGACGGAATAGATCGAGACGGTGTTCTGGGGATGGGACTGCTGGAATGCGGCGAGCGCGTCACCGCGGCGGGCGACGAGGCCGAGAATCGCGCCGCGCCGGGCATATTCGCCGGCGAGCGCGAGGCCGATACCGCTCGAAGCGCCGGTAATGAAAACCTTCAGCGGCGAAGTCATTCCGGCGCCCGTGATTACATCTTCTTCGCGCGGATTTGCGAGACGAGATAGTCGAGCACCTGGGTCGTGCCCGGCAGGCTGTTGGTCGCGGCCGGACCGGTTTCATACTTGCCCTGCACCGCGAGCGTCGGCACGCCGTCGATCTTGTAGTCGTCGAGCAGCTTCTTGTCCTTCTGCAGCGCGCTTTGCGTCGAGAACGAGTTGTACGCGTCCATATACTTCTTCGGATCGACGCCGAGCTTCGAGAGGAATTTGACCTGGTCTTCCGGCGTCAGCAGATAGTCCTTGTTGACGTGGATTTCGTTGAAGACCTTCGGCGTCAGTTCGTTGGCGAGACCGAGCGCGTCGAGCGCGTGGAACATCTTCGAATGCGGGATGAAGTCGTCGCGGAAGGCGACCGGCACGCGGCGGAACACGACGTCCGGACCCTGCTTCTTGACCCACGCTTCGAGGAACGGGTTGAATTCATTGCAGTGTGGGCAGCCGTACCAGAAGAACTCGGTGACTTCGATCTTGCCGGCCGGCACGTCGGTCGGCTGCGGCGAGGCCAGCACCGTGTAGTCCTTGCCCGCGACCGGCGCGGCCGGCGACGCGTGCGCCGTGGCGGCGACGAGTCCCAGCGAGAGAAACAGAATGCTCAGCAGTTTTTTCATTTGAGTTGACCCAGGTAGGCGGTAGAGCGGTGACGCCACGCAAATGCCCGTCACCGTTATGCGGATTCGGCGTGGCCGCTATCTTATGCGACGCGGCCATCGTGCTTGTGACACGCGCCGCGCGCCGATAGTTCGGCGGCGGCGCGTGGGCCGGCGTTACGGTTTATTCATTGCTTGGTGAAGCGGATCACCGCGGTATCGACCCCGGCGTCCGACAGGCGCTGACGGCTCGAATTCATGTCCTCGAACTTCGCGAACGGCCCGATGCGCACGCGGTAGTAGGTCACCCCGCCTGCGTCGCGCTGCGTCACCTTCGATTCGAAGCCCTGGAACGCGAGACGCGCGCGCTGCTGTTCGGCGTCGGCGGCGGTCTTGTACGCGCCCACCTGCAGCAAGTAGCCGGTGTTCGCGTCACCCGGGGCCGGCGCGGCGGCCGGGCCGGCTTTGGTGTTGGCGGCGCTCGTGGTGTTCGCGCTCTTCGGCGCGGAGCCTGTCGCCGTCGCGGCCGGCGTGCCCGATGCCAGCGGTTTTTTCACCGGCGCAGGTGCTGCGATCTCGCCGCTGCCGTTGTCCTGCGCGGGCTTCGGCGCGACCGCCGTGCCGTTCGCATTGCCGGCCGACGGCGGCACTTCGACGATCTGCGGCTCTTCGAGCATGCCCGACTGGGTCTGCGCATTGGTCTGACCCGGTGCGGTGTTGGGCGGTGCCGGTTGCGCGGCCTGCGGCACCGGCTGGCCCGGCGTCTTGCCTTGCAGCGGACGGTTCGGGTCGTATTGCGCCTGGCTCGCGCCGTTGTCGGTCGCGGCCGGCGGTGCGACCTTGGCGACGAACGGGGTCGGGGCACGGGTGATATACAGCGCCACCACTACCGCGATCGCCAGGCCGACGATCAGGCCCAGCACGATACCGAGAAAAGTGCCCCCGGTTTGCTTCGACTGCTTTGTTGTGCGACGTGGTTTTGCCATCGTACGAATCACCTGCAAAAAGAATCCAGGAACGGCCGTCGATTATAACGACGGCCGCATGCATGTTGCGCCGGGGAGTTACATCTTGACGGGGGCGGAGACACCGATCGTCGCGAGACCGTTGGCGAGCACCTGGCGCGTGGCCGCGAGCAGCGCAACGCGCGCGTTGCGTTCGGCCGCATCGTCGACCAGCACGCGCTCGGCACGGTCATTGTAGAACGAGTGGAATTCTCCGGCGAGGTCGCGCAGGTAGAACGCGACTGCGTGCGGCGCGAGTTCGTCGGCGGCGTGCTGCAGCATGTCAGGGAATTCGGCGAGCTTGTTGAGCAGCGCCATCGCGCGCTCGCTCGCGAGCGGCGCGAGGTCCACGCTCGCGAGCGTGCTCTCGTCGAAGCCGTAGCGCGCGTTGCACTCGGCGATCACCGAGCAGATGCGCGCATGCGCGTACTGCACGTAGTGGACCGGGTTCTCGTCGTTCTGCTTCAGCGCGAGATCGATGTCGAACACGAATTCGGTGTCGGCCTTGCGCGAGATCAGGAAGAAGCGCACCGCGTCGCGGCCGCGGCGGATCGTTTCCTCGTCGATCAGATCGACGGCGGCTTCGGAGCCCGGCGTCGCGCCGCCCGACCATTCGATCAGGTCGCGCACCGTCACGTAGCTGCCCGCGCGCTTCGAGATTTTCACCTCTTCGCCGTTGCGCATGACCGTGACCATCTTGTGCAGGATGTAGTCGGGGTAGCCCTTCGGAATGCCGATGCCGAGACCCTGCAGGCCCGCACGCACGCGCGCGATCGTGCCGTGGTGGTCCGAGCCCTGCACGTTGATGACCTTCGTGAAGCCGCGTTCCCACTTCGCGACGTGATAGGCGACGTCCGGCACGAAATACGTGTAGGTGCCGTCGGTCTTGCGCATCACGCGGTCCTTGTCGTCGCCGTCGTCGGTAGTGCGCAGCCACAGCGCGCCTTCCTGCTCGTAGGTCTTGCCCGCGGCGATCAGCGCGTCGACCGTTTTCTCGACGCGGCCTTCCGTGTACAGCGACGATTCCAGGTAGTACTGGTCGAACTTCACGCCGAACGCCTGCAGGTCCATGTCCTGCTCGCGGCGCAGATACGTCACCGCGAAGCGGCGGATCGCCTCGAGGTCTTCGACGTCGCCCGCGCCGGTGACGGGCGCGCCGTCGCTCGCCTCGACCGTGACGCCGTTCAGGTAGTCCTTCGCGATGTCGGCGATGTACTCGCCGTTGTAGGCCGACGCGGGCCAGCCGGCGTCGCCGGGGGCGAGGCCGCGCGCACGCGCCTGGGTCGATAGCGCGAGCGTGTGGATCTGCACGCCGGCGTCGTTGTAGTAGAACTCGCGATGCACGTCCCAGCCCTGTGAGGTCAGCACGTTGGCGAGCGCGTCGCCGAGCGCGGCCTGGCGGCCGTGACCGACGTGCAGCGGGCCGGTGGGGTTGGCCGACACGAACTCGATCAGTACGTGCTTGCCGGCGTCGCGCCGCGAGCGGCCGTAGGCGTCCTGCTCGGCGAACACGGCGGCGATCACACCCTGCTTGGCCTGGGCCGTAAGGCGCAGGTTGATGAAGCCGGGGCCCGCCACTTCGGCGGTCTCGACGAGGCCCTTGGCCTGCGGATGCGCAAGCAGCGCGTCGACGATCTGTTGCGCGAGCTGGCGCGGATTGGCGCGCAGCGGCTTGGCGAGCTGCATCGCCACGTTGCAGGCGACGTCGCCGTGCGCGGCGACTTTCGGGCGCTCCAGCGCGATGGCGGGCGGGACGAACGTCGCTTCGGTCGCGCCTTGCGTGGCAGTCGCGACCTGGTGCACCGTCTCGGCGAGCAGGGTTTCGAGTGTGTGTTTATGTGCGGGCAGCATGCTTGTTGCGAGTCCAGTGAGGCAATCCGGTAAGGCGGAAGAGGCGCCGGCCGCGGCCGGTGTCGGCAGTATGGAAGGCGCTGCAGCGAGTGACGCGGCGCTCATGCCGGACGCCGGCGGCGGCGTGACCCGTGGCGTTACCGCAGGGTTATCCGCGATGCGGCGGACCATGCACTGCGGCTCGCCGCCGAGTCGGCTCGCGTGGCACGCGCGTTGCGGCTCATTGCATGACCACCACGGCCACGCACTGGCGCAGGCTCGTCGCGCTTCGCCGCACGCGGCGCCGGGCGGCGCGCTTTTCCGTTCAGACGGATTTTAGCAGGTGCTAATATGTCCAATGAGATGCCTGTCACGGGCCGAGGCCGCCGCGCCCGCACGGCGAGTCCACGTGAGGCGCGTGTTGGTGCCGCTCGCGCGTCAACTCCATATAACGACAAAGGGAACAGTTATGTTGATTACTTTCAAATGCCACGCCAGCCCTGACGTGATGATGCTCGAAAATCTCGCTCAGTATCTCGTCGGCATTGTCGGCAAACGCCTTGGGGAGCGGGGCGTCATCACTCACGAGGAACTGGGCGGCGCGATCGAGAAACTCGAAGCGGCGATCACGTTCGACAAGCAGGAGCGCGCCGAGCACGATGGCCATTTCCACGAACACGAGGACGGCCACGAGCATCACGAGATTCCGCCGGGACTCGCGCAGCGCGCGTATCCGTTCCTCGACATGCTGCGCGCGGCGCAGAAGGAAGACGCGGATATCGTTTGGGGGCTTTGATTCGAGCTGCCAGGTCAACCGGGCGGCGGTGGCCGCCGCGAATGACGCGGCAGCGTAGCTTCCGGCCGCCGCTGAACGTCGGCGCAGATTCACGCCCGCAGCAAAAAAGAGCCCGCTCGACGCGGGCTCTTTGCCATTTCCGGGTTCTGAATCCGGTTCTGAAGCGGGGCTGCTACCCCGCGCAACGATCGTCTGTCTGCCGCTTACTGGCTCGCGGACTCCGCCGGTGCGGCTGCCGATGCCGCCGCGCCTTTCTTCTTTTTGTTCTTCTTCGGCTTCTTCACGTGTTTCTCGGTGGGCGGCGAGTACGAACTGACCGCGCTCGAGCCACCCGGCGCGGCGGGCTGCGCGAGCGCCACGGAAGCGCCCGCGGCCAGCGAAACAGCGGTCAATAACAGCGTCAGCTTCTTCATACGATTTTCTCCGTTGACGGTTGCAATCTGGATGAGCCGGCGCGTTTTGGCCGCGCCTGACAGGGTGAAAGCCGACTCAGTCTACAAAGCCGAAAATTCTGCTGGTGGAAATATTCAGCCTTTCGGGGCCGATATAGTGGGTGGCGTGCCGCGCCGGGTCACGCTGAGGGCGCACCCGGCCACGCCATGCGCCGCCGTTTACAGCAACGGCGCCAGCGCGCGCTCGGCGTCCGTTTTCGACAGCGCCATGCGCTGCGCGTAGTCCTCGAGCTGATCCGCGCCGATCTTGCCGACCGAGAAATAAGTGCTGTCCGGATGAGCGAGATAGAAGCCCGACACGCTCGCGGCCGGCAGCATCGCCAGCGATTCGGTTACGCTCATGCCGATCTCGTCCGCTTGCAGCACTTCGAACATGTCGCGTTTCACCAGATGGTCGGGGCAGGCCGGATAGCCCGGCGCCGGGCGGATGCCGCGATACTTTTCGGCGATCAGCTCGTCATTCGAGAGGTTCTCGCTGTTCGCGTAGCCCCACAGGTCGCGCCGCACGCGCGCATGCATCGCCTCGGCGAACGCTTCGGCCAGGCGGTCCGCGAGTGCCTTCAGCATGATCGCGCTGTAGTCGTCGAGGTCCTTCTCGAACTGCTTTTCCTTCACGTCGACGCCAAGCCCCGCCGTGACCGCGAACATGCCGATGTAGTCGGCCACGCCCGAGTCCTTCGGCGCGATGAAGTCGGCGAGCGAGCGGTTCGGCCGCATCACGCCGTCGACCACGGGCCGCACGCTCTGCTGACGCAGATTGCGCCACGTCAGCGCGACTTCGGTGCGCGATTCGTCCGTGTAAATTTCGATGTCGTCGTCGTTGACCGTGTTGGCCGGCAGCAGCATGATCACGCCGCTCGCCTGCAGCCAGCGGCCCTGAATCAGGCGCGCGAGCATCGATTTGCCATCCGAGAACACGCGCCGCGCCGATTCGCCGACGATCTCGTCGTTGAGAATCGCCGGATACGGACCGGCGAGGTCCCAGGTCTGGAAGAACGGACCCCAGTCGATATAGTTCGCGAGTTCGTTCAGATCGAAGTTTTTGAACACGCGCCGGCCGATGAACTTCGGCTTGACCGGCTGATAGCTCGCCCAGTCGATCCTGGTCTTATTGGCGCGCGCTTCGGCGAGCGTGACCATCGGCTGCGCTTTCTTGTTGGCGTGCTGGTCGCGGATGCGGGTGTAATCGGCGTTCAGTTCGTCGATGTACTTCGCCGCGCCCTCGTCGGACAAGAGGCTGGAGGCGACCGACACCGAGCGCGACGCGTCCGGCACGTAGACCACCGGGCCTTCGTAGTGCGGCGCGATCTTCACGGCGGTATGCACACGCGAAGTCGTTGCGCCGCCGATCAGCAGCGGAATCTTCTTCACGCGGAAGTAGTCGTCGCGCTGCATTTCCGAGGCGACGTAGGCCATTTCCTCGAGGCTAGGCGTGATGAGGCCCGACAGCCCGATGATGTCCGCGCCCTCGACCTTCGCCTTCGCGAGAATCTCGCTGCACGGGACCATCACGCCCATGTTGACCACTTCGAAGTTATTGCACTGGAGCACGACCGAGACGATGTTCTTGCCGATGTCGTGCACGTCGCCCTTCACGGTCGCGATGACGATCTTGCCCTTCGCGCGAACGTCGCCGCCGGCCGCCGCAAGCTGGCGCTTTTCTTCCTCGATGAACGGGATCAGATGCGCGACGGCCTGCTTCATCACGCGTGCCGACTTCACGACCTGCGGCAGGAACATCTTGCCCTGGCCGAACAGGTCGCCGACGATGTTCATGCCGTCCATCAGCGGGCCTTCGATCACGTTGATCGGACGGCCGCCCGCCGCGGCGATCTTCGCACGCACTTCCTCGGTGTCTTCCACGATGAACGTGGTGATGCCGCTCACGAGCGCGTGCGCGAGGCGCTTTTCGACCGGCTGGTTGCGCCACTCCAGGTTCTCTTCCTTTTTCGCGGCGCCGGTCTTGAACTTGTCGGCGATTTCGAGCAGGCGGTCGGTACCGTCTTCACGGCGATTCAGCACCACGTCTTCGACGCGCTCGCGCAACTCGGGATCGAGCTCGGCATACACGCCGAGCTGGCCCGCGTTGACGATGCCCATGTCCATTCCCGCCTGGATCGCGTGATAGAGGAACACGGTGTGGATCGCCTCGCGCACCGGGTCGTTGCCGCGGAACGAGAACGACACGTTCGACACGCCGCCGCTCACCTTCGCATACGGCAGGTTCTGCTTGATCCAGCGGGTTCCCTCGATGAAGTCGACCGCGTAGTTGTTGTGCTCCTCGATACCGGTCGCGACCGCGAAGATGTTCGGATCGAAGATGATGTCTTCGGGCGGAAAGCCGACTTCGTTGACGAGAATCTCGTACGAGCGCTGGCAGATTTCCTTCTTGCGCGCGAACGTGTCGGCCTGGCCCTGTTCGTCGAAGGCCATCACGACGCTGGCCGCGCCGTAGCGGCGAATCAGCTTCGCCTGATGAACGAACTGCTCCTTGCCTTCCTTCAGCGAGATCGAGTTGACGATCGCCTTGCCTTGCACGCACTTGAGGCCCGCCTCGATCACATCCCACTTCGACGAGTCGATCATGATCGGCACGCGCGCGATGTCCGGCTCCGACGCGATCAGATTCATGAAGCGCACCATCGCCGCTTTCGAATCGAGCATCGCCTCGTCCATGTTGACGTCGATCACCTGCGCGCCGTTTTCGACCTGCTGGCGCGCGACCGCGAGCGCTTCGTCGAACTGGTTGTTCAGGATCATTCGCGCGAACGCCTTCGAGCCGGTCACGTTGGTGCGTTCGCCGACGTTGATGAAGAGCGTCCCGGACGTGACGTTGAACGGCTCGAGGCCGGCAAGGCGCATGGTGTGATCGGTCATGGCGTGGGTGCGGGTCGGGTGCGTGCGGTACCTGGATTAAGGGGCGAGCGAGGTGTCGTGCCTGTGCGTCGGTGCGTGGCGGCCGGGGTTCAGGCCGCGTCGCGATACTGGTTCGGCCACTTGCGCGGCTTCAGTTCGGCGAGCACCTTCGCGATGGCCGCGATGTGCTCGGGCGTCGTGCCGCAGCAGCCGCCCGCGATGTTCACGAGGCCCGCTTCGGCGAATTCCTTCAGCAGCCCAGAGGTATCGGCGGGCAGTTCGTCGAAGCCGGTGTCGCTCATCGGGTTCGGCAGGCCGGCGTTCGGATAGCAGGACACATAGGTGTCGCACAGCTTCGCGAGTTCGGCGATGTACGGGCGCATCAGCGCCGCGCCGAGCGCGCAGTTCAGGCCGAACGTGAGCGGCTTCGCGTGACGCAGCGAGTTCCAGAACGCCTCGACGGTCTGCCCCGAGAGAATGCGGCCCGAGGCATCGGTAACGGTGCCCGAGATCATGATCGGCAGGCGCTCGCCGGTGTCCTCGAACAGTTCGTCGAGCGCGAACAGCGCAGCTTTTGCGTTGAGCGTGTCGAAGATCGTTTCGACGAGGAACAGGTCCGCGCCGCCGTCGAGCAGCGCCTTCGCCTGCTCGTAGTAGGCCGTGTGCAGTTCGTCGAAGGTCACGTTGCGCGCGCCCGGATCGTTGACGTCGGGCGAAATGCTCGCGGTCTTCGGCGTCGGTCCGATCGCGCCGGCGACGAAGCGCGGCTTGTCGGGCGTCGAGTATTTGTCGCATGCGGCGCGCGCGAGCTTCGCCGATTCGAGGTTCATCTCGACGGCAAGCGACTCCATGCCGTAGTCGGCCTGCGCGACTGTGGTCGCGCCGAACGTGTTGGTCTCGATGATGTCGGCGCCCGCCGCCAGGTACTGCTCGTGAATCTCGCTAATGATCTGCGGCTGCGTGATCGACAGCAGTTCGTTGTTGCCCTTGATGTCGCGCTCGTAGTCCTTGAAGCGCTCGCCGCGATAGCGGGCTTCGTCAAGCTTGTAGCGCTGGATCATCGTGCCCATCGCGCCGTCGAGGATCAGGATGCGCGAGTTCAGCAGCGCGGGCAGCGCCGCGCCGCGCGTGTAGGCGGACTCGGAACGGACTGGCGTGACGGTTTGGGCAGGCTGGTTCATGGCGGACGAGGGCTTGCGCCGACGTTGGCGGGAAACCCGTCATTGTAGCCGCTGACAGGCGGATGCGTCTGGCGCGGGCGCTGGGGGCGCGTTATGTGGCGGGGGAGACGTCGCGCAGGTGTGAGGTGCGGGTGGAGGTCGTTAATTGAACGGCAAGGATGGTGAGTGCCGCTGACGCATCGGCCATGCGTTTGATGTGCGGCCATTATTGAGATTCGCTAATTCTCGTCGATGCTATAAGGGCCGCCTTACTACATTTCGTCTGAGGGGTTCCACGTTGCATGTCTACGGAACGGTGGGGGCGATGAAGGGACGTCTTCGGCGCATGACATGCACGCTGGCGTATATCGCCTCATCGCTTGTTGGCGGCTGGTTCCTTGGAGCGTTTATCTCTCATACGTCGCTATGGATTCCCGAGTGGCTATGGCATGCGATGCGCGCTGCCGTTCGGGCAAGCGGCATTGGTTGGAAGTCTGTTCGACACGAACCCCGAGGCAGCCAATATCTTCTTCTGCGCGTGGTTCGTTCTTACGGCTGTCGCAGCGATCGCTGGCGGCTATATAAGCCGGGCTCCAAAAAAATGACGCGACGTGCGAGCCGCGACGTCGCGCAACAGGGTGTTGGCGGTTGAATGGCTGCTGGCCGATCCGGGCGGCCTTGGACGTAGCGAGTCTGAGGCAGTGTCGGTGGAGTGAGGGCCGACACCGCTTGGTCCAATGCAGGTTTGCTCTACACGAGCGCGGAAATTCATACCAAAAGAAGATATCGATACCCAAGACCGGATCACCTTGGGTTCGTGAGAACCTCGGTGAAGAAGCTTAGTGAAGCACCACGGGCTGATGCATGAGGCTGTCGAATTGACCGAGGAATTCATCGACCTCGTCGAGCGTCGGTTCGCCTGCGATCAGCTGCTGGACATGCTCGCGAAAACGCGCCGCCAGCACACCGTCGATGTAGATTTCGCGCTGCATGTTCTTGTCGACGATCTCGTAGCCGCCCGACTTCATGGCCAGCAGGCCTTCCTGCGGCGGAAACTCGACGACGCAATAGTTGGGGCTGTTGTAGATCATTTGCATGGCGACACTCCTTATTTCCGTTGGGCTCCAGCCCTTTCTGCACCGTAGGTGGAGCATGTGTGATGGAATTCAAGGGGTGGGTCCGGATTGACGCTCGCGCGACGCGGGTAAAAATTCCGAACCTAACGGTTAGACCGGCCTCTCCAGAAACGATTCAAGTCATGCGGCAAATCGATGGGATCGCCCGATAGACGCGGGGTACGCGGTATCGGGCCGCTTGCAGCGGGCGCCTTCGAGCGCGTCCACTACATTTGTGTGACAGCAGGCGGCGTGCCTGTATCGTGACAACCTGCCACCGTCAGTGTAGGGCATCGGATCGTGTTGTGTCTGCCGCGCAGGTCGAAATTTTTCGATACTTAGCAGGCCATCGCGAAGCGCGCGGCCAGTGTCGCGTTGAGTCAACGAATGGGCCTGAACTGGACGCGCTCAGGGCTTGATGATTTCGGATGCGCCCGAATCGGCCGGCGCAGTGGGCGGCGTCCCAGGCATCACCGCCGATGCGTTCGCGGGCGCGTTGTCATCAGACGAGACGGGTGTGCTCCCAGGCGGAACGGAAGCGGTACCACCATTGCCGTCCCCATTCGGCGGCGTGCCCTCTAACCCGAGCTTGCCGCGCCACACGAGTTCGAATTGCGTGCCGTTCGGCTCCGTTTGCAGGATGCGCGCGGGCAGCCAGCCAAGCGACGGAGCGAGCCACACGTCGATGCGGCGCTGATCGCCATCGTGGCGCGGCAGACGTTTGAAATGGCGCGTCTCGAGATAGCCTTGCGCCGCGCGAATCGTTTCGTCGCCGATGGTCTCGATCGGCCAGTTCTCGCCGCTGTCGTTATCGACGACGAAAAACTGTCGCGTGACGCCGGGCTTATAGGCGTCGGGATCGCCGCGCACGAGACTCGCGAGTTGCATCACCACGCTGAAGCGATCCTGTGCGCCGTCGGGCAGGGGCAGCGTCGCGGGCGTGCGCGTGAAGGCGATTTTTTTGTCGGTGCGATTGAAGATCGCAATGTCTTCCGCGCGGCGGCCGCGCTTTTCGCTGTACTGCGCGGGCGCGAGGCCGAACGCGTCGATGCCGCCGTGGCTCGAAAACACGAATGGCCCGACGAAGGGCAGCGGCACCGACACGATCATTTCGTAGCCCTGTGCGTTGCTGGCCCAACGGATCGTACCGGGCTGATTGCGCACGCCGTTGTAGAACGTGTCGTATTCGAGTTCGGCGGACGGCGGTACCGAAAACTTCACGCCCTTCGATGCTTGCGGCGCGCTGGCCGCGGCAGGGGCACTCGCCGCGGCGTTCGCATTGGCGTTCGTATTGGCATTGGCGCTTGCATGGGAGCCCGCCGTGGCGGCCGGTGCGCTCGCGGCCGTTTCCGATTCCGATGCGGGTGTTGGCGCTTCGGCTGGCGCATGTGGCCTCGCCGGCTGCAACGCGGTCAATACGTGCTCGCGCGGCGGACTTGCGGCGGGCCTATGCGCGGGAGCCGGCGCGGGCGGTGTCGCGGCAGGTGGATGCTCGGGTTGACGCTCAACCCGTTCGGGCGTCAGCAGCGCGACCTGCACCGGCACGCGCTCGTGATCGGCCGGCGTCAGATTCATGCGATTGCGCTCGAACCACTGCGCGGCGATCCAGTGCATAACCGCCACCGCCACGAGCACCGCGATCCAGCGCCCGATGCGCAAAGCGCCCGGCCGTCCGTTGCCGTCGGGCGGCATGCGATCAGGAGCGCGGGTGACGGGAGCATGAACCATCGGCGATCGAATCCGTGCGCGCGCCGTCAGCCGTTTTCGCCGCGCAGCGTGGAGCTATACCCAAGCTCGTACGAGAGCTTCCGCGCACATTCGCGCAGCGCGATGTCGATCTCGCCGCCCCAGCGGATATCGAACGAGCCTTCATGGCCGAGCGCGACGAGGCCGAGCGCGAGCGCATCGGTCGAATCGAACACCGGCATGCAGAACGCGTGGATGGTCGGCAGCAGCATGCCTTCGACGCGCGCCGCCTTGTGCGTGCGCACTTCGTCGAGCACTGCGTCGACCTCTTCGCGGGTGCGCGGCGCGCCGTGATACGACGAGCGGCGCGAGTCGGCCAGTTCGCGTTCGAGCATCGCGGCGGTCTTGCCCGCCGGCAGGTAGGCGGCGAACAGCAAGCCCGTAGCGGAACTCAGTAGCGGCATCACGTCGCCGAGTTTCAGCGATGCCTTGGCCGGATGGCTCGACTCCATCCAGTGCACCATCGTCGGTCCCTGGTTGCCCCATACCGCGATGCCCACGGTCAGATCGAGCCGGTCCCGCAGTTCGGCGAGCGCGATGCGCGCGAGCGCCACGCCATCGACGCGAGCGAGCCGCGCGAGCCCCAGTTGCAACGCGAAGCCGCCCAGTTCGTAGCGGCCCGAGAGCGGGTCCTGCGCGACGACGCCGAGGCGCAGAAAGCTCACGAGATAGCGATGCGCCTTCGCCGGACTCATGTCCGCACGCTGCGCGAGATCGCGCAACATCATCGCGCGCGGTTCGCGGGTCAGCACGTCGAGCAGCCTGAAGCCGACCTCGATCGACTGGATGCCCGAGCGCAGCTTTTCTTCGCCGGGCTCGCCGGTTTCGTCGTCGAGACTGGCGGCGTCGGCCGGATCGGTTTCGAGCAGATCGGCCGAGGTGGGGGCGGCGTGAGGGCGAAGCGTACCGGAGCGGGCGTTGGCGGACATGAGCAAAAGGCGCGGGATGGGGCGTTCGGTAATGGGGTGGTGGCGCGAATAAAGGCGCGTGTGATGACGTAACAGCGGCGCAACACGGCGCCACGGCAGTGCGATAACGGCGCAGCGGAAACGTGCAGACAACCTCCAGCAGAAAGCGTGCACGGTCGTTGCCCGGCGCGGATCAACTCGCGCACGGCAACCGCTTCGCCGCACGAACCGCGTGCCACGCCGATTCACCATCGTAGAATAGATTCCTTCCATCGTCACTAACACACGGTTCACAGCTCTATGAAACTTGCCTCGCTGAAGGACGGCACGCGCGACGGTCAACTGATCGTCGTGTCCCGTGACCTGCATACCGCGGCGATTGCCGACGCGATCGCGCCCACGCTGCAGCGCGTGCTCGACGACTGGGCCTTCTACGCGCCGCAACTGCACGATCTCTACGAAGCGCTCAACCAGGGCCGCGCGCGCAACAGCTTCGCGTTCGACGCGAAAGACTGCATGGCGCCGCTGCCGCGCGCGTTCCAGTGGGCCGACGGCTCCGCGTACGTGAACCACGTCGAGCTCGTGCGGCGCGCGCGCGGCGCCGAGATGCCGCCGGAATTCTGGACCGATCCGCTCATGTATCAGGGCGGCAGCGACGACTTCATCGGCCCGAAAGACGACGTGCCGTGCGCATCGGAAGCGTTCGGCATCGACTTCGAGGCGGAAGTCGCGGTCATCACCGGCGACGTGCCGATGGGCGCGATGCCCGAGCAGGCGCTGCGCGGCGTGCGGCTGATTACGCTCGCGAACGACGTATCGCTGCGCAATCTGATCCCCGCCGAACTCGCGAAGGGCTTCGGCTTCTTCCAGAGCAAGCCGGCCACCTCGTTTGCGCCGGTCGCGGTCACGCCCGACGAACTCGGCGAGCACTGGCACGAAGGCCGCGTGCATCGGCCGATGATCGTCCACTGGAACGGCCGGAAGGTCGGCCAGCCCGACGCGGGCACCGACATGGTGTTTCACTTCGGTCAACTGATCGCGCATGCGGCGAAGACGCGCAATCTGCGTGCTGGCTCGATCGTCGGTTCGGGCACGGTGTCGAACAAGGATGCGAAGCGCGGCTACTGCTGTATCGCCGAGAAACGCTGCCTCGAAACGATCGAGCACGGCGCGCCGCAAACCGAATTCATGAAGTATGGCGATATCGTGAAGATCGAAATGTTCGACGAAGCGGGCAAGTCGATTTTCGGTTCGATCGAGCAGAGCATCGTGCCGCTCGACGACGCGGCAGACTGACACGCTCGCGTCTGCGGTTTGCGCGGCACCGCTTACGAAAGGGTTTCGCCCGATGCCGCCGACTTCACGCGCGGCTACACTGACTGGCGCGCCGGCATGGCTGGCACGGCCGGCGGATCGAATGCAGCAACGCATCGGCAACATCAGAACGAAAACCCGACGTGAGGAGAGGGCATGCCGCGATTTGACTTCCCCGAAGCTGGAAACCGAGGTGCTGGCGCGTTGCGGGCGAACGCCAGCACGAAGGCCGACATGGGTGTGAACGCTCATGCTGGCACGGCTGTGGGCACCCGCGCGGACACCATCGCGAGCCGCCAGTCCACGCGCCTCGCGCGCCGTGCCGCGATGCTGTGCGCCGCGCTGGCCTGCGCATTGCCCCTGACGGCGTTCGCCCAGGTCAAGATCGGTCTCGTGCTGTCGTTGACCGGGCCGGCCGCATCGCTTGGCATTCCCGCGCGCGACACGGTCGCGCTGCTGCCGAAACAGATCGGCGGACAGAGCGTCGAATACATCGTGCTCGACGATGCGTCCGACACGACCCAGGCCGTGCAGGACACGAGGAAACTCATCTCGGAGAATCACGTCGACGCGATCATCGGCTCGTCGATCACGCCGAATTCGCTCGCGATGATCGACGTGGTGTCCGACGGCGAAACGCCAATGATCTCGCTCGCGTCGTCGGCGAAAATCATCGAGCCGGTCGACGCGAAACGCCGCTGGGTCTTCAAGACGCCGCAGACCGACGCGATGATGGCCTCGGCGATCGCCGAGCATGCGAGCGCGCACGGCGTCAAAACGATCGCGTTCATCGGCCAGGCCGATGCGCTCGGCGAGACGTTCTACGCCGAGGTCGCGAAGTTCGCGAAACTGCATCACATCGACATGGTGGCGAGCGAGCGCTTCAATCGTACCGATCCGAGCGTGACGGGCCAGGTGCTGAAGATTCTCGCGGCGCATCCCGACGCGGTCGTGGTCGGCGCGGCCGGCACGCCCGCCGCGCTGCCGCCGAAGACGCTGCGCGAGCGCGGCTACAAAGGGCTGATCTATCACAATCACGGTGTCGGCAATAACGATTTCCTGCGCGTGTGCGGCGCCGATTGCAACGGCACGTTCCTGCCCGCGAGCCCGGTGCTGGTGGCCGCGCAATTGCCGGCCGATCATCCGGCGAAGCGCCTCGCGCTCGACTACATCGCGCGCTTCGAGGCGCAGCACGGAGCGGGCAGCGTGTCGGCGTTCGGCTCGTACACGTGGGATGCGGGCGTGTTGCTCGATCACGCGATACCGGTCGCGCTGAAGGCGGGCGCGCCGGGCACGCCGCAGTTTCGTCGCGCGTTGCGCGATGCGCTCGAAACCACCCAGGGTCTCGCGGACACCAACGGTGTCGTCAACATGAGCGCGACCGATCATATTGGCCTCGATCAGCGCGCACGGGTGATGGTCGAGATCAGCAACGGGAAGTGGGTTTATCAGCCGCGATGAATCGTGTCGGCCGGGGTGGCGGGGCGTGGTCTGCGGCCGCGCTGCTGCCTCGCTTCG
>Ga0153988_1000002_pt1 | contig 51115 bp, 45 predicted proteins | sample TSNC072MetaG_FD_104742 | JGI IMG/M metagenome (GOLD analysis project Ga0153988, IMG submission 104742) | Attine ant fungus gardens microbial communities from North Carolina, USA - TSNC072 MetaG | ecosystem: Host-associated > Fungi > Mycelium > Unclassified | place: USA: North Carolina, Jones...
AGGAAACCGGCAAGCGGCGTCATCGTGTCGGGATTTTGCGCGGGCTCGGCGAGGTCGGGCGCATCGAGCACGACCGTGTTCGGATCGTCGGTGGCGACCGCGAGTTCGGGCGCGGCGCTTGCGCCCGGACGCAGCGGAATCGAGCGCGCGGGCGTATCGAGCCCGTAGCCCTCTTCGCTGACGAACGCCGCCGCCGCGTTGACGAGTTCCTGCAAGTTCTCGAGCCGGTCCTGGCCTTCGCGCTCGTTCTGGTAGAACTCCGCGAGACCGCTCGTGCGAACCACGTACTCGACGGTTTCGGGCAGGCTCATCTGCTGCGTTTCCGCGCGCATCTTGCCGATCAGGTTCGCGAACGCGGCGAGGCTCGAACCGGCTTTACCCGCAACATACGGAATCGCCGCAGCCATCGAGCAGTTGTACAGACGCGCCGCGTCCGCGAGCTGTTCGAGCGAGCGCGCGCCGATGCCGCGCGTCGGGAAATTGACGACGCGCGCGAACGCGGTGTCGTCGTTCGGGTTGTCGATCAGACGCAGATACGCGAGCGCATGCTTGACTTCCTGGCGCTCGAAAAAGCGCAGGCCGCCATAGACGCGATAGGCGATGCTCGCGTTCACGAGCGTGTGCTCGATCGTGCGCGACTGCGCGTTGCTGCGATAGAGCACGGCGATTTCGCTGCGCGAGGTGCCGGTGCTGATGAGCGCCTTGATTTCCTCGACGATCCAGCTCGCTTCCTGCGAATCGGTTGCCGATTCGTAGACGCGCACCGGCTCGCCGTGCCCCGCGTCGGTACGCAGATTCTTGCCGAGGCGCCGCGAATTGTTCGCGATCAACTGGTTCGCGGCATCGAGAATATGGCCGTGCGAGCGGTAGTTCTGTTCGAGCTTGATCAGATTGCGCACGTTGAACTCGTGCTCGAAGTCGCGCATGTTGCCGACGTTCGCGCCGCGAAACGCGTAGATCGACTGGTCGTCGTCGCCGACCGCGAAGATCGCGTTGTGCTGTCCCGCGAGCAGCTTGAGCCACGCGTATTGCAGCTTGTTGGTGTCCTGGAACTCGTCGACGAGGATGTGCCGGAAGCGCGCCTGGTAATGCGCGCGCAGCGGCGGGTTGTGCGCGAGCAGTTCATGGCAGCGCAGCAGCAGCTCGGGAAAATCGACCACGCCTTCACGCTGGCACTGCTGGTCGTAGGCTTCGTAGAGTTCGACGAACTTGCGATTGAAGTTGTCGGTGGCGTCGACGTCTTTCGGCCGCAGCCCCTGCTCTTTCGCGTTGTTGATGAAGTACTGGAGATTTTTCGCCGGGTACTTTTCGTCGTCGATGTTGAGGCCCTTCATGAGGCGCTTGATCGCGGAAAGCTGGTCGGCGGTATCGAGAATCTGGAACGTGGCGGGCAGCCCCGCGTCGCGGTGATGCGCGCGCAGCATACGATTGCAAAGACCGTGGAAGGTGCCGATCCACATGCCGCGCGTGTCGATGGGCAGGAGCGCCGAGAGGCGCGCCATCATTTCGCGGGCGGCTTTATTCGTGAAGGTGACGGCGAGGACCGTGGCAGGAGACGCGAGGCCGTGCTGGATAAGCCACGCGATGCGGGTGATCAGGACACGGGTTTTGCCGCTGCCGGCACCTGCGAGGATCAGTGCGGGCTCATTGGGGAGCGTGACGGCGGCGTGTTGTTCGGGGTTCAGATTGGCGAGGAGATCGGGCATTTTCTCTGACGGACGGCGGGGCGAATGACATTATAGGCCCCTGTGCGGGGCGGGGTTTTGTTCGTTGTTCTGGCTTTGTTGGCGCCTGTGCGGGGCAGCGCTTCTTTATCGTTTTTCTGGCTTTGTTGGCCTTTCCTTGTGTTCATGTCGGTCTATTGGCGTTGCCCCTGTGCGGGGCGGCACTAATAGACCGACATGAACACAAGGAAAGGCCAACACCGCAAAGAACAACAACAAAAACAAGCGCCGCAGGCCCCCTCGTAATAAGAACTTCTCATGACTGTCACGTCAGAGTCACGCGCGCCCGGCCCAATACGGGCACCGCCACTCGACGTGTAAGCCATGGACCCCAAAACGTCCGCGACTTCCCTGTTTCGCCAGATCGGCCCGAGCGTCGACACCGTCGCTTTCCGTCCGGCTCCGGGTTCCGCCCAGCACGGTCTGCCGCTGCCGGCGACGCCGCCATTCGATTCCCACGCCGATCATCCCGATGACAGCCACGCCGATCCGCATCGCTATCGCACGATCTGGCTCTCCGACATCCATCTCGGTTCGAGCGGCTGCCAGGCCAACTATCTGCTCGACTTCCTGCGCCACAACGAATCGGAGTACCTGTACCTCGTCGGCGACATCATCGACGGCTGGCAGTTGAAGAAGGGCTGGTACTGGCCGCAGGCGCACAACGACGTCGTGCAGAAAGTGCTGCGCAAGGCGCGCAAGGGCACCCAGGTGATCTACGTGCCCGGCAATCACGACGAAGCCGCGCGCCAGTTCTGCGACCTCGCGTTCGGCGACATCCACGTGCGCGGCGAAGCGTTTCACACCACACTCGCCGGCAAGCGCATGTGGATCGTGCACGGCGATCTGTTCGACGGCGTGATCCAGCACGCGAAGTGGCTCGCCTATCTCGGCGACACGCTCTACACGATGATCCTCGTGCTGAACCGCTGGTTCAACCGCATCCGCAGCAAGCTCGGCTTCCCGTACTGGTCGCTCTCGCAGTACCTCAAGCATCAGGTCAAGAACGCGGTCAACTTCATCTCCTCGTTCGAGACCGTGATGACCGACGAAGCGCGCCGCCGCGGCTGCGACGGCGTCGTCTGCGGGCACATCCACAAGGCCGAGATGCGCGAGATCGACGGTGTGCTCTATTGCAACGACGGCGACTGGGTCGAGAGTCTGTCGGCGCTCGTCGAGACGTACGAGGGTGAACTCAAGGTGATCTTCTGGACCACGCTGCGCGCCCCGCAAGCCGGCACGCAGAAGGCCCGCGCCACCGCGTAACGCCCGCCGCTTCAAGCGGGCCCGAATCGGGAATCAATCGATGAGTCAATCGAGGAACCAGTCGATGAAAATCATGATCGTCACCGACGCATGGGAACCGCAGGTCAACGGCGTCGTGCGCACGCTGAAAAACACCACGCGCGAACTCATGGCGCTCGGCCATGAAGTCGATCTGCTGACACCGCTCGAATTCAAAACGATCCCCTGCCCGACGTATCCGGAAATCCGCCTGTCGCTGCTGCCGCGCCGCAAGCTGCGCAAGCGCATCGACGGCTTCGCGCCCGACGCGCTGCACATCGCGACCGAGGGGCCGCTCGGCATGGCTGCACGCGCCTATGCGCTGCAGCACAAGCTGCCGTTCACGACCGCCTATCACACGCGCTTTCCCGAATACGTGCAGGCGCGCTTCGGCATTCCGCTTGCCGCGACCTACAAGTTCCTGCACTGGTTCCACAAGCCCTCGCTCGCGGTGATGGCGCCGACGCCCGTCGTCAAGCAGGATCTCGAGAAGTTCGGCTTCACGAACGTCGTGCTGTGGACGCGCGGTGTCGACCTCGACATCTTTCATCCGATGGATTCCAAGGTGCTCAACACCGCGCGGCCGATCTTCCTGTACGTCGGGCGCGTGGCGGTCGAGAAGAATGTCGAGGCATTTCTGCAGCTCGATCTGCCCGGCTCGAAGTGGGTCGCGGGCGAAGGTCCGGCGCTCGCCGAGCTGAAGTCGCGCTATCCGCAGGCGAACTACCTCGGCGTACTCTCGCAGGCCGAACTCGCGAAGGTCTACGCGGCCGCCGACGTCTTCGTGTTCCCGAGCCGCACCGACACGTTCGGCCTCGTGCTGCTCGAAGCGCTCGCCTGCGGCACGCCGGTGGCAGCCTACCCGGTCACGGGTCCGATCGACGTGCTCGGCGACGGCAACGCCGGCGCGATGCACGAGGACCTGCGCGAGGCCTGCCTCGAAGCGATGAAGATCGATCGCCACGACGCGCGCGCATGGGCCGAGCGCTTCTCGTGGACCGCCGCGTCGGCGCAATTCGCCGCACATCTGAAGCCGCTGCGGCGCGAGGCGTATCGCGAGGAAAGTGCCGCCGCATGACGCGGCGCGCCGAACCACCCATGCGAAGCCGATCCAATGCGGAGCGCAAGTCGAACGGCGCGCTGCGCGCCGTCGAATCCACGCGCGAGCCCGCGAGCGTCGAACCGTTCGACGACGACACCACGCACGAACCGCTGAGCCCTGACGACCCGCTCGCGCCGCTGCCGTTCAATCCGTACAAGGGCAATCGCGGCCTCACGCGCGCCTGGCACGCGATGAAAAATTCGCTGGCTGGCTTTCGCGTGGCGATTCGCGAGGAAAGCGCGTTTCGCCAGGAACTCACGCTCGCCGCGATCCTGATTCCGTGCGGCATCGTCGTGCCGGTCGACCCCGTGTCGCACGTGCTGCTGCTCGGCTCGGTGCTGCTCGTGCTGATCGTCGAGCTGCTCAATTCGAGCGTCGAGGCCGCGATCGATCGCATTTCGCTCGAACGTCACGAGCTGTCGCGCCGTGCGAAAGATCTCGGCAGCGCGGCCGTGATGGTCGCGCTCGGCATGTGCGTGATGACGTGGGGAGTGATCGTCGGACCGCTCGTGGTGCGCTGGTTGCGCGCGTGGTTGTGATGCAAACCGGATGGCGGCCCGCATGGGCCGCCGCATCCCCGGCAAGGAAAATCCCGCAGGGCGGCTAGGTACGAGAACGCTCGGTTTATAATCGTTCGACAGTCTCACGGCAAAGCCCCGGGCAATGCAGCGCCCAAGGCTTTGCCGCCCCCTCGGGGGGCCTGCCGCGCGGCGGGTTCGGGAGCGCTCAATATACCAACCGCATCCGGGTGGAACACGCAGCAGCGGCACGCCGCCGCGCGCCCAGCCCGGCATAACCAGGGCCGGACGACATGGAAGCCAAACCTCCCCGCCGCACGCGCGAACGGATTCTCGAACTCTCGTTGAAGCTGTTCAACGAAATCGGCGAGCCGAACGTCACGACGACGACGATCGCCGAGGAAATGGAAATCAGTCCAGGCAACCTGTACTACCACTTCCGCAACAAAGACGACATCATCAACAGCATCTTCAGCCAGTTCGAGCAGGAGATCGAAAAGCGTCTGCGGTTTCCCGACGACCATCGCGCGACGATCGACGAAATGTGGTCGTATCTGCAATACATGGTCGATTTCACCTGGCGCTACCGCTTCCTGTACCGCGACCTGAACGACCTGCTCGCGCGCAACCGCACGCTCGAAACCCACTTCAAGCAGATCATCAGCCACAAGGTGCGCTTCGCGAGCCAGTTCTGCGAGCAGCTCGTCGCCGACGGCGAAATGGTCGCGACGCCGCAGGAACTGCAGGTGATCGCAACCAACGTCGGCGTGATCGGCACGTACTGGCTGTCGTACCAGTTCGTGATGAACCCGCGCAAATACAACGAACAGGAAGCGATCCGCGCGGAGCTGCACCAGGTCAGCGTGCAGATCGTCTCGCTGATGGCGCCCTACCTGCGCGGCCGCTCGCGGCAGATTTTCGACGACCTCGTCTCCGGCAAGCTGCCCAAGCGCGAGTTTTACGACTACCTGCCGCCACGCGAAGGCGCCGCGCCTCGTAACGAATCGAAGGACAGTTGAGCATGAAGTCGGTGTGCGTATATTGCGGCTCCTCGATGGGAGTCAAACCGCTGTATGAACAGGCCGCGCGCGCCTTCGGCCGCGCGCTCGTGCAAAACGGCCTCACGCTCGTCTACGGCGGCGGCAAGGTCGGACTGATGGGCGTGATCGCCGATACGGTGATGGCCGAAGGCGGCCGCGCGATCGGCGTGATTCCCGAGCTGCTCGTCGACAAGGAAGTCGGCCATAACGGGCTGACCGAACTGCACGTGGTGCCTGACATGCATCATCGCAAGAAGATGATGGCCGAGCTGTCCGACGCGTTCGTCGCGATGCCGGGCGGCGCGGGCACGCTCGAGGAACTGTTCGAGGTCTTCACGTGGGCGCAGCTCGGCTATCACGGCAAACCCGTCGCGCTGCTCAATACCGGCCACTTCTACGACCCGCTGATCCAGTTGCTGCGCCATACGGTCGATGAAGGCTTCATGCGCCGGACCTATCTCGACATGCTGCAGATCGACGCCGATCCCGCTGCGCTGATCGGCAAGCTGCGCAGCTATCAGCCGCCTGTGCGCGACAAGTGGGCGGTGCAGAGCAACACGGTTTGAGGCCGCGGCTGGAAGCGGCGGTTGATGCGGCAGTTTGAGGCCGCTTCCATGCTGGCTCCGTAGTGGCTTTGCCTTGCTTCGGCTCGACGCTGGTTTCACGCCTGCTTCGCACTGGTTCGCACTGGTTCGACCACCGCGTTGATCTCTGTTCGACCGCTGACTTCACCCTGCTCCGAGTGCAATCCAGACGGGGCCCGCACAGGGCCTGAATCCGGCTTGCAGGCTTTTTGCGATCCCCACGCGATCCATCCGAACGACGAGGTTGCAATGACGAAAGCTGTTCTGATCACCGGCGGCAGCCGCGGCATCGGCCGCGCAACGGCGCGTCTGCTCGGCGCGCGCGGCTGGCTCGTCGGCGTCAATTACGTGCGCGACCTGGCGGCCGCGCAGCAGACGGTCGGCGAAGTGGAGCACGCGGGCGGCCGCGCGGTGCCGATCGCCGGCGACGTCGCCAACGAAGCCGACGTGATCGCGATGTTCGATACGCTGCAACAGACGTTCGGCCGCGTCGACGCGCTCGTCAACAACGCGGGAATCGTCGCGCCGTCGAGCCCGCTCGCCGACATGGACATCGCGCGTCTGAAGCGCATGTTCGACGTCAACGTGCTCGGCGCCTACCTGTGCGCGCGCGAAGCCGCGCGGCGCATGTCGAACGATCGCGGCGGCGCGGGCGGCGCGATCGTCAATATTTCGTCGGCGGCAGCGCGGCTCGGTTCGCCGAACGAATACGTCGATTATGCGGGCTCGAAAGGCGCGATCGACACGATGACGCTCGGGCTCGCAAAAGAACTCGGCCCGCGCGGCGTGCGCGTGAACGCGGTGCGCCCGGGCCTCATCGACACCGAGATTCACGCGAGCGGCGGCAAGCCCGAGCGGGCCGCGCAACTCGGCGCGACTACGCCGCTCGGCCGCCCCGGCAGCGCCGACGAAGTAGCCGAGGCGGTCGTGTGGCTGCTGAGCGACGCGGCATCGTATGTGACGGGCGCACTTTTCGACGTGGCCGGCGGACGCTGAAGCGCCGCATCGCCAAACCCTGGCCCCCGCCCCCCTCGCGCCCGACGCGCGGTCCATCGTGGCCGCACTTTTTTCTCCCCTGCTCCACGGCGCATTCCCGCCGATCTGGCCACAAACGCCCACTCGCGTGGATAAAACGCCACGCCCGGCGCTTTCCCTGTAATCCCCCGTAATAATATGGCGTTAGAATCGGCCGGAACGCGCGCTGCTTCGATGACGCACGATGCAAGCAGAACATAAGTACGAGGCCCACGCCGCCACGTAGATCGACCAGAGATTTCCATGCAAGACAAGCAGTCAGCGACGCGGCGCGCGGAGAACGCCACGGCAACGGCCCCGACCTCGGCAACGGCCGCCGGCAACGCGCACGCAGCCACCGCAAGCCAGGTGACCCAAGCGACCGACGCAGCCGACGCGCCCTCCACCCGCCGCCCCGCCGATCGCGCCGCGCGCGCCTTGCAACGCTGGCGCGCGCTCGCGGCGACCCGTCCGCTACTGTGGATCGTCGCGCTGGCGATCCTTTGCGCCTGGCTGCTGCCCGGCATCCTCGGCCACGAGCCGTGGAAGCAGGACGAAACCTACACGTTCGGCATCGTCCAGCACATGCTCGAGAGCGGCGATCTCGTCGTGCCGACCAACGCGGGCCAGCCCTTTGTCGAAAAGCCGCCGATCTACAACTGGGTCGCCGCCAGCCTCGCGTGGATGCTGGGCCGCTACCTGCCGCTGCATGACGCCGCGCGGCTCGCGAGCGCCCTGTTCGCGGGCCTGACCGTCTACTACACGGCCCGCGTCGCGCGCCGCGCGACCGATGCGTCGAGCTGGTTCGACCTGCGCGTGATCGGCACGCTCGCGCTGTTCTGCGGCACGCTCGCCGTCGTCAAGCACGTACACGACATGATGACCGACGTCGCGCTGATGGCGGGCGCCGCGCTCGGCTTCTGCGGGCTGTTCGAACTCGTGCTCGTGCATCTGCGCGACGCCGCGCGCAACGCGCAATCGCAAACGCCCGCGCTGCCGCAAGCCCGGCCGCTCGACGCCCCCCACCGCCGCCACGCGATCCTGAGCGGCGCGGCGATGTTCGGCGCGGGCGTCGGCGTGTCGCTGCTCGCCAAGGGTCTGTTCGTGCCGCTCGTCTTCGGCGCGACCACCTGCGCGGTGCTCGCCCTCTATCCCGCGTGCCGCAGCCGCAGCTTCGCGAGCGCGCTCGGCATCGCCGCGCTCGTCTGCGCGCCGTTCGCGCTGATCTGGCCGATCTGCTTCTACCTGCGCTCCGAAGCGCTGTTCAAGGTCTGGTTGTGGGACAACAACATCGGGCGTTTCTTCGGCTTTTCGGTGCCCGAACTGGGCTCCGAAAACGAGAGCCGGCTGTTCGTGCTGCGCACCGTGCTGAGCGTCGGCTTTCCGGTCGTGCCGCTCGCGCTGGCCGCGCTGGCCGGCGGCGCATGGCGACGCTGGCGCGACCCGCGCATCGCGTTGCCGGCGCTTTTCGCGGGCATCGGTTTCGCCGTGCTGCAAAGTTCGGCGACCGTGCGCGAGTTGTACATCCTGCCGTTCATCGCGCCGCTTGCGCTGCTCGCGATGCAGGGCGTCGAGCGACTGCCTTCGCGGCTGCATAGCGTCTGGGACATGACGAGCCGCGTGCTGTTCGGCAGCGCGGCCGCGCTCGCGTGGGTCATCTGGTCCATCATGACGAGCCCGGCGAGCACGCATGCCTCGCTGCACCGGCTCGGACGCTGGCTGCCGCTCGACTGGGTGCTGCCGATCAAGCCCGTGATGATCGCCGCTGCGCTGCTGCTGACGATCGGCTGGCTATGGCTGCTGCCGTCCTTCAAATACGCCGGCAAATGGCGCGGCGCGCTTAGCTGGTGCGCGGGCGCGATACTCGTGTGGGGGCTCGTCAGCACGCTGCTGCTGCCATGGCTCGATTACGCGAAGAGCTATCGCTCGGTGTTCCTGGACCTCGGCGCGAAGATGGATATCGAATGGAACGACGGCGATTGCATGGCAAGCGCGAGCCTCGGCGAGTCCGAGGCGCCGATGCTCTACTACTACACCGGCATCGTACATCAGCCGAACGAGGACCCGCGTACGACCGCCTGCACCTGGTTCATTGAGGAAAGCCGCCGCGACCATGCGCCCCTGCCGCCAGACGGATGGAAACTGTTCTGGTCTGGCGCGCGGCCCGGCGATTCAGATGAACTGCTGCGCGTCTTCGTGCACACGCCGGTTGCGGGCACGGTACGCGGCGACGACTAGCAGGCGTTGCGCGCGCGAAGGTATGGCAACAGGCGCGCGGATAGAAGCAGCGGGAAGCAGCTAGAACGACGAACCGGGCTCGCGCAGAAACGAGGTTTCTTCGTCGCTCGATTGGCGCCCCAGCACGGCATTGCGATGCGGAAAGCGGCCGAACCGCTCGACGATTTCCGCGTGCCGCACCGCATAGCGGTAGTAGCTCTCGCCACCCGGCTCCGCCGCCAGTTGCCCGAAGAGCCGCAGCGACTCGTGCTGGCTCGCGAGCGTTTCGTCGTGCTCGAACGGCAGATACGCGAACACGCGATGCTGCGCGCTGGGCAGCATCCGATCGGCGCCGCTCCCGATCATGCGTTGCGCGATCCGCAGCGCCTTGCTGTCGGCGGCAAACGCGCGCGGCGTATTGCGATGGCAGTTGCGCGAAAACTGATCGAGCACGATGACGAGCGCGAGCGCACCGAGCGGCGTGGCCGGCCATGCGTCGAGTTCGCCCTCGAGCGCCGCATCGATCAGGTTGCCGAAACGTTCGCGCAGCATCGTATCGACAGCGTCGTCGCGCGTGAACCAGAGCTTGCGCTCCGTGCCGTACTCCGGCGAACCCGGCGCGCCGAACCAGCAGTCGAGCACTTCGCGCGCCCGCATGGGAAGCGCCGCGTAGTCGGCATCGGCCGCATAGGAAGCCGTCGATCGGGTCGGTTGCCGCGTATCAGCCATTGCGGTTGCGCATCCAGTCCGCGGTTTCGAAGAACGAGCCGAGCAGACGTTCGCGCAGCGGCTCGGCGAGGCCGATGTCCTGCATCGCCCACGCCATGCAGCGCAGCCACTGGTCGCGTTCGCTCAACGCAATCGAGAACGGCAGATGCCGCGCGCGCAGACGCGGATGCCCGAAGCGGCTGATGTAGTGATCAGGGCCGCCAAGCCAGCCGCACAGGAACCAGAACAGCTTGTCGCGCGAACCGTCGAGCGATGCCGGATGCAGCGCGCGAATCCCGGCGAAATCCGCTTCGAGGTCCATCAGATCGTAAAACCGGTCGACCAGTTCGCGCACGCGCGCCTCGCCGCCCACCAGTTCGAAGGCCGTCGGCTTGTCCGCGGACACTTCGTCGTTCAAATCGCTCATACCCTGCTCAACCGCCAGAAAAAATCATCGGAAAAAATCGGGAAAAATCACGCGTCGCGCATCACGCATCACGCAGCGATTGCAGCGCCGGCCGCGCCAGCACATGCCGCAGACTGAGCCAGCCGCCCACGCCCGCGCAGGCGACCCCGGCGGCGATGCCCGCCGGCAGCAGCCACGGATCGAAGTCCAGATAGAACTCGAACATGTGCGTCGCGAGCAGCGAGCCGACGATCTGCGCCCCCGCCGCCGCCATCAAGCCGGCCAGCGCCCCCACCGCGACGAATTCGGCGACCTGCACCGCGCGCACCTGCCGATGCGACGCGCCGAGCGCGCGCAGCAGCGCGGATTCTCGCATACGCTCGTCGCGCGTGCCGGCGAGCGCCGCGTACAGCACCAGCACGCCGGCCGCGAGCGTGAACGCGAACAGGAACTGCACCGCGCCGATCACCTGCTGCAGCACGCGCTGCACCTGCGCGAGAATCGGGCCCGTGTCGATCGCGGTGAGGTTCGGGTAGGCGGCGATCAGGCCGTCGATCGTCGCCTGCCGGTCCGGCGGCAGATGGAAGCTCGTGATGAAGGTCGCCGGAAAATCGCGCAACGCGGCGGGCGGCATCAGCACGAAAAAGTTGACCTTGAACGACCCCCAGTCGAGCTTGCGCAGGCTCGTGACCGGCGCGTCGATTTGCAGACCCGTCACGTCGAAACGCAGCACGTCGCCAGGCTTCACGTCGATCAGCTTCGCGAGCCCCTGCTCGATCGAAATCTGCGGCGTCGTCGTGTCGCCGTACCACTTGCCCGCGGCGATGCGGTTGTCGTCGGGCAATTCGGTCGTGTACGACAGGTTGAACTCGCGGTCCACCAGACGTCGCGCGTCCTGGCCCTTGAACGAGTCCGGATCGACCGGCTTGCCGTTGATCGCGACGAGCCGCCCGCGCACCATCGGCGAGAGCTGCGCGCCGGGCACGCCGTGCGCGGCGAGATACTGCGTGACCGCGTCGCGCTGGTCGGGCTGGATATCGATGATGAACAGGTTCGGCGCATCGGGCGGCGTCGATTTGCGCCAGCCTTGCACGAGGTCGTTGCGCGTCATCGCGATCAGCAGCAGGCACATGAGGCCAATGCCGAGCGCGGTGATCTGCAGCGCGCTCGTACTGCTGCGCCTCTCGAGCGACGCGAGCGCATAGCGCCAGCCGATCCCCGCGTTGACGCGCTCGCTGCGCACGATGCGCGCCGCGCCCCACAGCGCGAGCCGCGCGATGCAGGCGAACACGAGAAGCCCGCCCGCGAAGCCGCCCGCGACAATGCCGCCGAGCTTCAGCTCACCGGCCGCGACAATCAGCAGCCCCGCGAACAGCACGATGCCGAGCGCGTAGGCGGCCCACGCGGTGCGCCCCGCCTCGCCCCATTCGCGGCGCAGCACGCGCACCGGCGGCACACGCGTGAGCGGCAACAGCGGCGGCAACGCGAAGCCGAGCAGCAGCACGAGGCCGGCCGCGATGCCTTCGAGCGCGGGCCACAGCGTCGGCTGCGGCAGCACGACGTCGATCAGGCTGCCGAGCCACGTCAGCAGCGCGAGATGGCCGAGATAGCCGAGCGCGACGCCCAGCACCCCGCCGATCACGCCGAGCCCGACGAATTCGAGCGTGAAGAGCGCGCGCAGCGCGGCCTGGCTCACGCCGAGGCAACGCATCGCAGCGCAGCCGTCGAGATGCCGGCGCATATAGCGGTGCGCGGCCATCGCAATCGCCACCGCCGCGAGCAGTGCGGTCAGCAGCGACACGAGCGTGAGGAAATGGCCCGCCCGATCGAGCGTCTGACGCACCTGCGGCTGACCGTCGTGCAGCGATTCGAGCGCGACGCCGCGCATCTTGCCGCCGTCCACGCGGTCATGCGCGAACTGCGTGAAACGCGCGACCGCGTCGTCGGCGCCGGCTACCAGCAACCGGTATGTGACGCGGCTGCCGAACGTGACGAGACCGGTCGATTGCAGTTCGTCGGCGCGCAGCATCAGGCGCGGCGAGAAATTGACGAATGAAAAGCCGCGATCGAGTTCGCGCGTGATCAGCGCGCCGATCGTGAAGCTGCGGTTGCCGACTTTCACCGCATCGCCGACCTTCAGCTTCAACGCGTCGAGCAGTTCCTGGTCGACCCACACGGTGCCGGGCGCCGGAATCGACGTGGCCGGATGATCGGCCGCGCCCGGCGCCGGCGCGATCTGCAACGCGCCGCGCAACGGATAGCCCGGCGACACTGCTTTGACGGCGGCGAGCCGCGACACCGGCTTTGCGCCGGTCGAATTGATCATGCTCGGGAAGATCGCCGTGGTGGCGGTGCGCAGGCCGAGCGAGCGCGCCTCGGCGGCGAATGGCGGATCGACCGGATGGTCGGCGCGCACGATGAAATCGGCAGCGATCATGCGCCGCGCGTCGCGCTCGAGCCCCTGGTGCAGCCGGTCGGCAAGAAAGCCGACGCTGGAGAGCGCGGCGACGGCCAGCACGAGCGCGAGCAGCAGCATCGTCAGTTCGCCGGCGCGCCAGTCGCGCGCCGTCATGCGGATCGCCTGGCGCAGCAGATCCGCACCGCCGAAACGGCGTGCCGCTTTTACGTCGACGCGCTCCGTTGAACCTGCCTTGGACCCGGGTAGTGCTTCGCTCAATCGTGCCTGCTCCTCGCAAATCGCGACACCATGTGCGTGGCCATGCCGCGAAAACCGCCCTGCACGCCGCGCCACAACCGCGGCAATGCCCACGCCGCGAGCAGCAGAAAGCCTACCATCAGGACCAGAAACGCGAGCGGCACAAACAGCGCGAGCAGCACGCCGCCGAAGACGAGACCGTCCTCCGCGGTCGAGGTCACGACGTTCGACAGCGGTTCCGGCGACAGATTGATCAGCGCGCGCGTGCCGGCCTTCGCGAGATGCGCGGTGCCGGCGAGCGTGCCGCCCGCGAGCGCGGCGACGGCCAGCAGCGCCGGATCGGCATGGCCGAGCGCACCGGCGGCGAGCACCGCGCCGGCCGGAATGCGGATGAAGGTATGGATCGCGTCCCACAGCGAGTCGAACGCGGGGATCTTGTCGGCGAGGAATTCGGCGAGCGTCAGCACGGCAGCCGCGCCGATCACCCAGGGCGAGGACAGCGCGGACAGCGTGGCGGGCAGATGAATGAGGCCGAGACGTTCGAACACGCCGGCCAGCAGGACCGTCAGATAGAGGCGCAGACCGCTGCCCCATGACAGGCCGGCAGCAAGCGAAAGTGATTCAAGCATGGCCGTCTCCACGCGCTTGGGACGGGCCGGGCGCCGCGGCGGAATGAAGCGCAGGCTTCGCGCCGAAGTCGTCAGACTCGCCTGGCCAGCCGGGCCGGACAGGCCGCGGGCAATTTCAGGATAGGTTCTGTCTCATTATAGCCACGTTAATTCGCAGAACGCAGGGTGGCGAACCGGCCGTGGCGGATGGCGATGTCCATTGAATCAATACTTCCGGCTTGATGACCTGACTTCAGTGGCCACACTTCAGCGACCCAACCTCAGTGGCCCGACGACAGCTTCAGCCCGATGAGCCCGATCACGATCAGCGAGGCACTGGCAACGCGTGCGAGCGTCAGTGCCTCGCCCATCATCACGACGCCGAAGATGAACGCACCGACCGCGCCGATGCCGGTCCACACCGCATAGGCGGTGCCGAGCGGCAACTGGCGCATCGCGAGCGTGAGCAGCGCGAAGCTGCCGAGCGCGGTCACGATCGTGAACACGGACGGCCAGAGACGGGTGAAGCCTTCGGAAGTTTTGAGACCGGCCGCCCACGCGACTTCGAGCAAACCGGCGATCAGAAGAAGAAACCAGGACATGAGAGACAGCTCCATAAAAATGGGGCCGTCCCCGATGATCGATGCAAGCGCAAGGTCGTCCTTACGTCGGGAGATTATAACGGAGCGGGCCTCACGCCGCCCCGACCAGCCGGTAGCCGACGCCGGTTTCGGTGACGATATGCTCGGGCTGCGCCGGGTCGCGTTCGAGCTTGCCGCGCAGATGCGCCATGTAGATGCGCAGATAGTGATGGCTCTCGACATGCGACGGCCCCCACACGTCGCGCAGCAGTTGCCGGTGCGTGAGCACGCGGCCCGCGTGGCGCACGAGCGTCGCGAGCAGGCGGTATTCGATCGGCGTCAGATGGATCGCGGCGCCGTCGCGCGTGACCCGGCGCAAGGCGAGATCGACAGTGACCGCGCCGAAGCGCACCTGCGGCGATTCGTTCGCGCCCCCCTGGTTGCGCCGCCGCAGATGCGCGCGAATCCGCGCCAGCAGCTCGGACACGCCGAACGGCTTGGTCAGGTAGTCGTCGGCGCCGGCGTCGAGCGCGGCGACCTTCTCGCTTTCCTGGGTGCGCGCCGACAGCACGATCACCGGCAGCTCGCTCCAGCCGCGCAGCTCGCGGATCACGTCGAGGCCGTCGGTATCGGGCAGGCCGAGATCGACAATCACGAGATCGGGCTGGCGCGTGGCCGCTTCGACGAGCCCCTGCTTGCCGGTCTCGGCGTCGTACACGGCGATGCTCTCGCCTTCGAGCGCCGTGCGCACGAAGCGGCGAATCTGCTTTTCGTCTTCGATCAGAACGACGGTGATGCTCGGGTCACTCATGGGTGGGTCTGTCCTGCGGGTTGAGGGGGGCGGCGCCGGATTGGATGTCGGTGCGCGCGGCGGCGGGGGCTTCCGGATGCGTGGCGGCATGCCGTTCCGGATGAGGCGCGGCAAGGGCTTCGCCAGGCGCTTCGCTGGGCGCTTCCGCGGACGCTCCGGCGGGGGCTGCCACGTTCGGCGCGGCGTGATGCGGCGGCTCGGCTGCGGCGCCGACCTCTTCGTCCTCGAGCATATCGGGTACGGCGGGCGGCGTCCGGACCGGCAGCGTGAACCAGAAGCGCGCGCCTTCGACGCGGCCGTCCGCGGCGATCCGGTTGAGCGCACCGATCGTGCCGCCGTGCGCCTCGACGATCGCGCGGCAAATCGCGAGCCCGAGACCGATGCCCGGTTTCGCCGACTCTTTCTCGCCGCGCGTGAACTTCTCGAATACGCGCGCTTCCATGCCGGCCGGCAGACCGGCGCCGTCGTCGTCGACGCTCACGCGCACGAACGGCGCGCCGTCCGCTTCGATCCGCTCTGCGCCGATCGTGAGCGGCGTGCCGGGCGCGGTGTACTTCGCGGCGTTCTCGAACAGGTTCGAGAAGAGCCGCTCCATCAGCACCGCGTCGAGGTGCAGCAGCGGCAGATCGGCCGGCAGCGCGACCCGCGCCGGATGCGTGGCGAGCACGCGCCGGCACGCGCGCAGCGCGGCGCCAACGGTCTCCTCGAGCAGCGTCCATTGCTGGTTCAGTTGCAGGCTGCCGGCCTGCAAACGCGCCATGTCGAGCAGATTCGTGACGATGCCGGTCATGCGCAGCGCTTCTTCGTGGATCGCGTCGACGAGTTCGTCGCTGCGCCGCGCGGCGGCTTGCGCATCCACACTCCCAACTTCCGCCGCCCCCTGCCGCCCCTGCGCGAGCATCGACGAAAACCCCACGATCGTCGTGAGCGGCGTGCGCAAATCGTGCGAAATCGCCGACAGCAACGAATTGCGCAGTCGCTCCGATTCCATGTTGACGAGCGCGTCGCGCGCGATATCGACGTAATGCACGCGTTCGAGCGCGAGCGCGATCTGCGCGGCGAACGCGTCGAGCATGCGCCGCTGCTCGGGCACGTCGAGTTCGCGCTCGTCGCGCAGCACGGCCGCGAGCACGCCGCGCGTGCGCATCGGCGCCTTCAGCGGCAGATACAGCGCGGCCGCGGCGGGCAGCGTATCGGTGCCGTGGCCGGCCGGCTTCTGCTGATCGTAGACCCACTGGCCGACGTCGAGATCGAGCGCGTCGCCTTCGAGCGTGATCGCCGCGTCGGGGTCCTCGATCTTCTGCCTGACCTGATTGACGCTGTCCGGCAGCAGGATCGCGACGCGCGCGCCGAACACCTCGCTCACATGCCGGCTGCCGGTCCCGACGATCTGCTCGGTGGTCAGCGCGGCCGCCAGCTCGCGCGCCATCTCGTACATCGCGCCGGTGCGCTGCTCGCGGCGGCGCGCGACGCTCGCCTCGCGGCGCAGGCTCGACGTCAGATGGCTGATGACGAGCGAAGTCAGCAGCATGCCGAAGAACGTCAGCAGGTACTGCGTATCGGAGACAGACAGCGACATGCGCGGCGGCACAAAGAAGAAATCGAACGCGGCGACGCTCGCGAACGACAGCACGACGCCGGGCCCGCGCCCGAGCCTCACCGCCGTGAAGATCACGCCGAGCAGGTACAGCATCACGAGGTTGGTCAGATCGATGTGATCGATCAGCTGACTCGACAGCAACGTGATCGCCGTGCCGATCGCGAGCGCGAACGCATACGCGCGCGCCGGCGAACGGCGCTCGCGCGCCGCGCTCAAGGCCTCGCGCCACGCATTCGCGGTCGTGTTCAGGAGACGCCGCTGCTCGGCGCCGTCGCGCTCCGACGACACGCGAATCAGCGTGAGATCGAGGTCGCCGCCCTTCTCGGCGATGCGCTCGCCAAGCGGCCTGCGCAGCCAGCGCTTCAGCCCCGTGCGCGCCGACGCGCCCGCCACGAGCTTCGACACGTTGCGCGCCTGGGCGTAGCCGATCAGCGCATCGAGCGCGTCGGCGGCGGCGAGCGTGGCGGTCTCGGCGCCCAGTTCGGCGGCAAGCTTCAGCGCGTTCAAGGTGCGTTCGCGGCGCGCGTCGGGCAGACGCTGCAACGCGGGCGTTTCGACATACACAGCAAGCCAGTCAGCCCGCAGGCTCGCGGCAAGACGCGCCGCCGCGCGCACCAGCGCCGGCGCTTCCGGCCCGGGCCCGACGCACACGAGCAGGCGCTCGCGCGCCTGCCAGATGCGCTGGATCGAACGATCGGCGCGGTACTCGCGCATCTGCGCGTCGACGCGATCGGCGGTGCGGCGCAGCGCCAGCTCGCGCAGCGCGATCAGGTTGCCCTTGCGAAAAAAATTGCGCACCGCGCGCTCGGCCTGCTGCGCCATGTAGACCTTGCCGTCGCGCATGCGGTCGAGCAGTTCCTCGGCGGGCAGGTCGACGAGCGTGACTTCGTCGGCGTGATCGAACACGCGATCGGGCACGGTCTCCCATACACGGATGCCGGTAATCTGGCCGACCACGTCGTTGAGACTTTCGAGGTGCTGCACGTTGACGGTCGTATAGACGTCGATGCCCGCGTCGAGCAGTTCGTAGACGTCCTGCCAGCGCTTCAGATGGCGTGCGCCCGGCACGTTCGAATGCGCGAGTTCGTCGACGAGGATCAGTTGCGGCTTGCGCGCGAGCGCGGCGTCGAGGTCGAACTCGCCGAGCTTGCGGCCGCGGTATTCGATATGCGCGAGCGACAGCACGTCGAGGCCCGCGAGCAGCGCGGCAGTTTCGCTGCGCCCGTGCGTTTCGGCGATGCCGGCCAGCACCTCGACGCCCTCTTCCTGGCGGCGGCGCGCGGCCTGCAACATCGCATAGGTCTTGCCGACGCCAGCCGACGCGCCGAAGAAAATTTTCAGCCTGCCGCGCTGACGTTTTTCTTCGTCGCGCTGCAGCTTGTCGAGCAATTCGTCAGGATCGGGGCGGTTCATGCTCAGTGGTTTTCAGGGTCGCGCGAGCGGCGCTTTCTGCATGGTGGCACGGCCCGCGCCGGTCCGCAAATGGCCGCGCGGGCGCCTCGCTCAACCGTGCGGCATCTCGTCGAGCGCGAGATTGAGCTTCAGCACATTCACGCGTGGCTCGCCGAGCACGCCGAACTGGCGCCCCACCGTATAGCGCCCGACGAGCGCCTGCACGTCGCTCACCGCGAGATGCCGCGCCTGCGCAACCCGCGCGACCTGATACGCGGCCGCGGCCGGGCTGATCTCGGGATCGAGCCCGCTGCCCGACGAGGTGACCAGATCGACCGGCACCGGCTTCGACATATCGGTGCCCGCTGCCTTCAAGGCATCGAGCCTGCCTTTGATCTCGTCGAGCAGCGCCGGATTGTTCGGCCCGAGATTCGAGCCGCCCGAATTCTGCGCGTTGTACGGCATCGGCGTGGTCGCCGACAGCCGGCCCCAGAAGTACTGCGGCGCATCGAACTGCTGGCCGATCAGTTGCGAGCCGGCCAGCTTGCCGTTGCGCTCGATCAGGCTGCCGTCGGCCTTGTCGTGAAACGCCGCCTGACCGATCGCGGTCATCACGGCGGGATAGGCGAGTCCGGTGATCACGGTCAATACCGCGAAGATCACGATCAACGGACGGAACAGATTTTTCATGATGGGTCTCTTTCCCTTTTCGTCACTTCAGCACTGCATCGCTTCGTAGCAGAGGCGCCGCGCGTTCAAACCCAGCCGAGCGCCGCGAGCACCATGTCGATCAGCTTGATGCCGATGAACGGCACGATGATCCCGCCGAGGCCATAGATCAGCAGATTGCGGCGCAGCAGGATCGCCGCTCCTAGCGCGCGATAGCGCACGCCCTTGAGCGCAAGCGGAATCAGCAGCACGATGATCAGCGCGTTGAAGATCACCGCCGACATGATGGCCGAGGCCGGCGTCGCCAGATGCATCACGTTCAGCGCATTCAACGCCGGGTACGTCGAGGCGAACGCGGCCGGAATGATCGCGAAGTACTTGGCGACGTCGTTGGCGATCGAGAACGTGGTCAGCGAGCCGCGCGTCATCAGCATCTGCTTGCCGATCTCGACGATCTCGATCAGCTTGGTCGGGTTCGAATCGAGGTCGACCATGTTGCCGGCCTCTTTCGCGGCCTGCGTGCCGCTGTTCATCGCCACCGCGACGTCGGCCTGCGCGAGCGCGGGCGCGTCGTTGGTGCCGTCGCCGGTCATCGCGACGAGACGCCCTTCGGCCTGGTGCGCGCGGATCGTCGCGAGCTTCGTTTCGGGCGTCGCTTCGGCGAGGAAGTCGTCGACACCGGCTTCGGCCGCGATCGCGGCGGCGGTCAGGCGGTTGTCGCCCGTCACCATCACGGTCTTGATGCCCATCTTGCGCAACTCGGCGAAGCGCTCCTTGATGCCGCCCTTCACGACGTCCTTCAGCTCGATCACGCCGAGCACGCGCGCGCCCTGCCCGCCCTTCTCGGCGACCACGAGCGGCGTGCTGCCGCGGCGCGCCACGTCCGCGACCGCATTGCTGACTTCGTTCGGGAAACGCCCGCCGTTCGCCTCGACGTAGTGCTTGAGCGCATCGGCCGCGCCCTTGCGGATTTCGCGGCCATGCGCCCCGGGCGGCGTCCCCTCGGGGGAGAGATCGACGCCGCTCATGCGCGTCTGCGCGCTGAACGCGAGAAACACCGCATGCAACGAGCCCATATCGCGCTGCCGGATGTTGAAGCGCTGCTTCGCGAGCACGACGATGCTGCGGCCTTCCGGCGTTTCGTCGGCGAGCGACGCCAGTTGCGCGGCATCGGCGAGCGCTTCCTCGGTCAAACCCGGCGCGGGCAGGAACTGCGAGGCCTGGCGATTGCCGAGCGTGATCGTGCCGGTCTTGTCGAGCAGCAGCACGTCGACGTCGCCGGCCGCTTCGACCGCGCGGCCCGAGGTCGCGATCACGTTCGCCTGCATCATGCGGCTCATGCCGGCCACGCCGATCGCGGACAGCAGCCCGCCGATCGTGGTCGGAATCAGGCACACGAGCAGCGCGGCGAGCGCGGTGATCGTGACGACATGGCCAGCTTTCGCGACTTCGACGGAAAAGATCGAAAACGGCAGCAGCGTCGCGGTGGCGAGCAGCATCACGATCGTCAGCGCGACGAGCAGAATCGTCAGCGCGATTTCGTTCGGCGTTTTCTGCCGCTTCGCGCCTTCGACCATCGCGATCATGCGGTCGAGAAACGCCTCGCCCGGGTTCGCCGTGACGCGCACGACGATCCAGTCGGACAGCACGCGCGTGCCGCCCGTTACCGAGGAAAAGTCGCCGCCCGACTCGCGGATCACCGGCGCCGATTCGCCGGTGATCGCCGATTCGTCGACCGACGCGACGCCCTCGATCACTTCGCCGTCGGCCGGAATCACGTCACCGGTCTCGACCAGCACGACGTCGCCGCGCCGCAGATCGGACGCGGTCATGATGCGGATCGGCGACTTCGGATGCGGCTCGTTGAGCTTCTTGGCCATCACGTCTTTCTTCGCGCTGCGCAGCGACGCGGCCTGGGCCTTCGAGCGGCCCTCGGCGAGCGCTTCCGCGAAGTTCGCGAACAGCACCGTGAACCACAGCCACAACGAGACCGCGAGAATGAAGCCCGCGGGCGCCTCGGCCTGGCCGCCGAGCGCGGCGATCCACAGTATCGTGGTCAGCATGCTGCCGACGTACACGCAAAACATCACCGGGTTGCGGAACTGCGTGCGCGGCGTGAGCTTTTTGAAGGAGTCCACGATCGCCGGGCGCAACAGCACCGGATCGAACATGGACTTCGTAGCGTTATGTTCAGTCATTGAATCCTCGAATATCGCGTTGCGCGTGCCGGGTCTTGCCTGGGTCTTGCAACCGGCTGCCGCCGGCGCGCGCTTTTGATCCCTTCAGTCGCGGGCTCGCATGGGCGGCCTCAATGCGCGCCCATCATCATCAGATGCTCGACGCCAGGGCCGAGCGCGAGCGCCGGCACGTAGGTCAGCGCGCCGACCAGCAGCACGGTGCCGAGCAGCAGCACGACGAAGAGCGGCCCATGCGTCGGCAGCGTGCCACCCGTTACGCCGATGCGCTTCTTCGCGGCGAGCGAGCCCGCAATCGCGAGTACCGGCACGATCGTGCCGAAGCGGCCGAACCACATCGCGATGGCGGTCAGCCAGTTGTAGAACGGCGTATTCACCGACAAGCCCGCGAACGCGCTGCCGTTGTTGTTCGCGGCCGAGCTGAACGCGTAGAGGATTTCGGAGAAGCCGTGTGCGCCGGGGTTCGCGATGCCGGCGCGGCCCGCGTCGCTGAGCACCGCGATCGAGGTGCCCACCAGCACGAGCAGCGGCGTGAGCAGCACGACGATCGACACCATCTTCATCTCGTACGCCTCGATCTTCTTGCCGACGTATTCAGGAGTACGGCCGATCATCAGACCCGCGACGAACACCGCCAGCAGCGCGAACACGAGCATGCCGTACATGCCGGAACCGACGCCGCCGAAGATCACCTCGCCGAGCTGCATCAGCAGCATCGGGTAGAGGCCGCCGATCGGCGTCAGCGAGTCGTGCGTATTGACGACCGCGCCGCACGACGCCGCCGTGGTCGCGACCGTGAAGATGCCCGATTGCGCGATGCCGAAGCGCGTTTCCTTGCCCTCGGCGTTACCGCCCGCTTGCAGCGCGCTCGCCGACTGATCGACATGCAGCGCCGCGAAGGCCGGATTGCCGCTCTGCTCCGCGCTCATTTCACCGAACACGCAGACGCCGAACGCGATCGTCATCGCCGCGAGCACGGCCACGCCCTGCCTGCGGTCGCCGATCACGCGGCCGAACACGAGCGTGAGCGCGGCCGGGATGATGAGGATCGAGAAGATCTGCACGAAGTTCGAGAACGGCGTCGGGTTTTCGTACGGGTGCGCCGAATTGCCGTTGAAGAAGCCGCCGCCGTTGGTGCCGAGCATCTTGATCGCTTCCTGCGAGGCGACCGGGCCCATTGCGATGGTCTGCGTCTTCACGGGCGTGTCGAGCGTGACCGGATTGCCCTTCGCGTCCTTCACCGGATTGCCTTGCGTGTCGAGCTTCGGCGCGGCATAGGCGGTGGTTTGCAGCGTCGGCACGTCCTGATACGCCTTGAAGTTCTGGATCACGCCCTGGCTCATCAGCAAGGCCGCGACGAGCGCCGCCATCGGCAGCAGCACGTACAGCGTCACGCGCGTGACGTCGACCCAGAAGTTGCCGATCGTCTGCGCGGTATGGCGAGCAAAACCGCGAATCAGCGCCATCACGACGACGATGGCGGTCGCCGCCGACAGGAAGTTCTGCACGGTCAGGCCGAGCATCTGCGTCAGATAGCCGACGGTCTGCTCGGGCGTGTAGTCCTGCCAGTTCGTGTTGGTCACGAAGCTGACCGCCGTGTTGAACGCGCTGTCGACCGACATCGCGCCGAATTGCTGCGGATTGCCAGGCAACCATCCCTGCACGCGCAGCAGCACGTACAGAAACAGCGCGCCGAGCACGTTGAACGCGATCGTCGCGATCGCGTAATGCTTCCAGCCCATCTCCCGTGACGCATCGACACCCGCGACGCGGTAAAGCAGCCGTTCGAGCGGCGCGCCGAGACGCACCACGCGCGAACTGCCGTCCATCACCGCGCCGATATAGCTGGCCACCGGCACCGCGGCGGCCAGCAGCACGACGATAAAAAGGCTCGCCTGCAGGACATTGTTCGCGTTCATTCGATGTCCTCCGCGCGCAGCAGCGCATACACGAGATACGCGAACAGCAGCGCGGTCGACGCGCCGGCCAGCCAGAGCATCCAGGTCATGAGCGCGCTCCCTGTCCGCGACGGAACTGCACGAGCTTCTCGCTGCCGTTGATCAATCCGAAGGTCAGTACGGCGAACAGCACGAGCCCCCCGACATACAGCACATCCATTTTTGTTCTCCATTGACGGATTCCGAATAGATGCAACGGTATGCCGATCCGTCTAAAGGCCCGGTCAAAGATGATGGGATGCGCGTAAAAATCGCGTAAACGCAAAAGGGCCGCCCGGTCTTGCGACGGAGCGGCCCTCAGCGAGGCGAGGTGAAACGAGGCAGTGCGTGGGCGGCGCGATTCGCCGCCTGCGTCTTTGGGTTGGCTTTGGCGCTTGTTTTGCGCGCTGCTTCTGTGTTTGCTTCCGCGTTTGCCTTTCGCCGTTACGGCAGCAGAATCGTCGAACCCGTCGTGCGGCGGCCTTCGAGATCGGCATGCGCCTGACCGACGTCCGGCAGCGCATAGCGCTGATTGATGCTCGTCCTGACCTTGCCCGAGACGAGCACGTCGAACAGTTCCGCCGACATCGCCTCGTAATCGGCGCGTTTGGCGATATGGGTGAAGAGCGTCGGACGCGTAAAGAACAGCGAGCCGCGTCCAGCGAATTCCGACGAATCGATCGGCGGCAGCGGACCCGACGCGTTGCCGAAGCTCACGAAAAGTCCGAGCGGTGCGAGGCAATCGAGCGATTTCTCGAAGGTGTCCTTGCCGATCGAGTCGTACACGACCGGCACGCCCGCGCCGTTGGTGATCTCGCGCACGCGCTTCGTGAAGTTCTCGCGCGTGTAGACGATCGCGTGATCGCAGCCGTGCGCCCTGGCGATCCCGGCTTTCTCGTCGGAGCCGACCGTGCCGATCACGGTCGCGCCGAGCGCCTTCGCCCACTGGCACACGAGCAGGCCAACACCGCCGGCCGCGGCCTGGATCAGGATCGTATCGCCGGCCTTGACCCGATACGTGCGGCGCAGCAGATACTGCGCGGTCAGCCCTTGCAGCATCACCGAGGCGGCCTGCTCGTCGCTCACCGCATCGGGCAACCTGACGACCTGCGCGGCCGGCAGCACGCGCTCCTGCGCATACGCGCCGGGCGGCCGCGCGACGTAGGCGACGCGATCGCCGACCTTCAGGCCGCTGACGCCCGCGCCCACCGCGCTGACCTCGCCGGCCGCTTCCATGCCGAGGCCGCCCGGCAGCGGCAGCGGATAAAGGCCGGTGCGGAAATACACGTCGATATAGTTGAGACCGACCGCCGTCTGACGGACGCGGATCTCGCCCGCACCGGGCTCGCCCACTTCCACGTCGACCCATTTCATCACTTCGGGGCCACCGGTTTTATCGAATCGGATTGCCTTGACCATCATGTCTCCTTGATCTGGATTGTCGTGTCGTATCTGCGGATCGCGCGCGGCGCCTGGCGTTGGTCCCGCAAGCGCCAGGCGCCGCGCCGCGCTCGCGCCGTCAGGCCCGGCCCTTCAGCCGCAGCGTCAATACATCGAGCACCATGCGCGCGGTCGAGATGTTCGTCGCGCACGGAATGTTGTGCACGTCGCAGGCGCGCACGAGCGCGTTGATGTCGGGCTCGTGCGGCTGCGGCGTCATCGGATCGCGCAGGAAGATCACCATGTCCACGCGTCCTTCCGCCAGTTGCGCGCCGATCTGCAGGTCGCCGCCGTGCGGGCCGGACAGCATGCGCTCGACCCTGAGGCCGTGCGCGTCGCTGATGCGTCCGCCGGTCGTGCCGGTCGCGACGATCTCGCAGTGCGCAAGCGTATCGACGTATTCGCCGGCCAGTTTGACGATGTCGTCCTTCTTGTGATCGTGCGCGATCAGCGCAATGCGGGTGGTCATGACGTAAAGCTCCTCAAACCGTTAGGGGTCACTGTCGTTATGTGTCGTTGCCGCCGATGTTGCCGCGCGGGCCCGGCGGCGCTGCCCGGTTCCGCGCGAACCTGCCGTGGTGCGAGCCCGCCAGGTACAGGCCGCTCAGCACCTGCCCGCTCAATAAGTACCTGCTCAATAAGTACCCGGATAAGCGCCGCCGTCGATCAGCCAGTTCTGCCCGGTGATGAACCCGCCATGCACGCTGCACAGGAACGCGCACGCGCGGCCGAACTCGTCGCGATTGCCGAAGCGCCCGGCCGGAATCGTCTTCATGCGCTGCTTGCGCGCCTCATCGACGGAAATGTTCTGCGCCTTCGCCTGCGCGTCGAACGTGACCGCGATGCGGTCCGTGTCGAAGATGCCCGGCAGCAGGTTGTTGATCGTCACGCCGGTCGGCGCGACCTTGCGCGCGAGGCCCGCGACGAAGCCGGTCAGCCCCGAGCGCGCGCCGTTCGACAGGCCGAGCACGTCGATCGGCGCCTTCACCGCCGAACTCGTGATATTGACGATGCGCCCGAAGCCGCGCGCGCTCATCGCGTCGACGGTCTGACGGATCAGCTCGATCGGCGTGAGCATGTTGGCTTCGAGCGCGCGAATCCAGTCGTCGTGCGTGAAGTTGCGGAAGTCGCCCGGCGGCGGCCCGCCCGCGTTGTTGACGAGGATGTCCGGCTGCGGACAGGCGGCGAGCGCGGCGGCGCGGCCTTCGGGCGTGGTGATGTCGCACGCGACCGTCCTGACCTCGACGCCGCTCTGCTTGCGGATTTCGGCCGCGGTCGCTTCGAGCGTTTCGGCCGTGCGCGCGACGATCGTCAGATTGACGCCCTCGGCGGCGAGCGCTTCGGCGCAGCCGCGCCCCAACCCCTTGCTGGCCGCGCAAACGAGCGCGGTACGTCCTGCGATTCCCATATCCATCTGTGTGTCCTCGTGGCGTGGAGCCGGCGCGAAACGCGCGGGCATGGCGAAGTTTCCCCGATTCTAGAAGAATCGGTGCCCGACTGTGCCGGGTCGCCGCAATCTCCGGTATCGTCGGGCGGCACTCTTTCGGTAAACTTGCGGCGTGGCGCGCCCGTCCCCCATCCGCCTGTCCCCATCCGCTTGCCGACCGGGCGGGCGAAACGGACTAAACAGACGAAAGCGCGCGCCGAACCGATCCCTCTTGCCGCCGCGTGCGCCCCCGCCATGACCCAGGACAGCCGTTTTCCCAATCTTTTCATCCTCGATCACCCGCTGATCCAGCACAAGCTGTCGCACATGCGCGACCGGGACACCTCGACGCGCACGTTCCGCGAACTGCTGCGCGAAATCACGCTGCTGATGGGCTACGAGATCACCCGCAATCTGCCGATGACCACGCGCCGCATCACCACGCCGCTCGTCGAGATCGACGCGCCGGTGATCGCCGGCAAGAAGCTCGCGATCGTGCCGGTGCTGCGCGCCGGCATCGGCATGTCGGACGGCCTGCTCGAACTGGTGCCGTCGGCGCGCGTGGGCCACATCGGCGTGTACCGCGCCGACGACCACCGCCCGGTCGAATACCTTGTGCGGCTGCCGGACCTCGAAGACCGCGTGTTCATCCTGTGCGACCCGATGGTCGCGACCGGCTACTCGGCCGTGCACGCGGTCGACGTGCTCAAGCGCCGCAACGTGTCCGGCGAGAACATCCTGTTCCTCGCGCTCGTCGCCGCGCCCGAGGGCGTGCAGGTGTTCCAGGACGCGCATCCGGACGTGAAGCTGTTCGTCGCGTCGCTCGACTCGCATCTGAACGAGCACGCGTACATCGTGCCGGGTCTCGGCGACGCGGGCGACCGGCTGTTCGGCACGAAGAACTGACGCGCGGGGCGGGCCGGCGCGGGCCGTGCCCGCTTCATCGTCGCAACGCATGCCGCGGCCCTTCGGGCTGAGCGTTCATTTCAGCTGTATTGCGTTTGCACTTCATTTTCATTGCATTGCCACGCGGTTTCGCGCGACGGCTCCCTCTGCCGCACCGTCGCGGCGTGATAAAATTCGAATCCGCTCGACGCACGGCTTGACCTGCAACCTCGCCGGCGCAATTGCTGTAACCGCGCTGCTGTAACCGCGCCACGGCTACTGCGGCCTGTCGCATCGACCGGCGCATAGCGCCGCCCCGTGGAGTCACGCGGCGTCTGTCCGGGTCGCGCGGCTTCGGGTTGTGCCGCATCGGGTTTCACCGCATTGGCCGCACGTCATCCGCCCGCCCCAACCGCGCCGCCGGACTGCGCCCCGCTTGTAAGGGCCAGCCAGGCCCGGATTCAAGGTCACGGCGAGCCAGCGCGCGAAGGCAGCACGAGGGTAAAGCGGCAAACCAGGGTGCAGGCGGCCACGAGCGGAGATACACGGGACAAGCGGACTGAATAGGCCCGAGGCGGGCTTCAGTCGCGGCATGGGCATTAAAACCACGGCCAAGCCGCGACGATCGGCCGGTCAGGCTCCCGGCCCGGCAACCCGGTATCCGCTTTAACGCCGGCAGCGTTGCCGCGGAATGGTTTGACATCGGGTTTGACATCGAGGCGCGATCAGCGAAGCGCCCGACATCGCAACGACAATTGCACTATGCGTGCGCCCCGCTGGCGCGCGCGACGGAGAAAAGTATGGCGGGTCATTCGAAATGGGCCAACATCAAGCATAAGAAAGCAGCGGCTGACGCCAAGCGCGGCAAGGTCTGGACGCGGCTCATCAAGGAAATCCAGGTGGCGGCCCGTCTGGGCGGCGGCGAGATCGACTCGAACCCGCGTCTGCGGCTCGCGGTCGACAAGGCCACCGACGCCAACATGCCGAAGGACAACATCAACCGCGCGATCCAGCGCGGTGTCGGCGGCGCGGACGGTGCGAACTACGAGGAAATCCGCTACGAAGGCTACGGCATCGGCGGCGCGGCAGTGATCGTCGACACGATGACCGACAACCGCACGCGCACGGTCGCGGAAGTGCGTCACGCGTTCTCGAAGAACGGCGGCAACATGGGCACCGACGGCTCGGTGTCGTTCATGTTCGATCACGTCGGCCAGTTCCTGTTCGCCCCCGGCACGGCCGAGGATACGCTGATGGAAGCCGCGCTCGAAGCCGGCGCCGACGACGTCGTCACGAACGAGGACGGCAGCATCGAAGTGCTGTGCCCGCCGAACGATTTTTCGAAGGTGAAGACTGCGCTCGAAGCGGCGGCCTTCAAGGCCGAACTGGCCGAAGTCACCATGAAGCCGCAAACCGAAGTCGAATTCACCGGTGACGACGCGGTGAAAATGCAGAAGCTGCTCGACGCGCTGGAAAATCTGGACGACGTGCAGGAAGTCTATACAAACGCATCGATCGCCGACGAATAAGCGCGGAGCGGCCGCGCGTCGCGCGCAGCATCGTGCAGGCGGCCCGTTACCGGCCGCCGCGCGCCGGCCGTTTCGTCGCACCATTCGTCGAACTATCCTTGAGTCGGGGCGCACGTCGCCCATGCGCTTCGCCGCACGTTTTGTTGCGTCACACGTTTCGCCGCGCGCAGCGCCTTCGGGCGCGCGAAGGCCAAGCGGACAGCCGGCACGCAGCCCGCTGTCGAGGGTTCATTGCACGGCTGGGCCTGTCGCCCGGCCGTTTATGGTTTTCAAGTCTCGGGGATTCACATGAAGTTACTCGTCGTCGGTTCCGGCGGTCGCGAACATGCGCTCGCATGGAAGCTCGCGCAATCGCCGCGGGTCCAGCTCGTCTACGTCGCGCCGGGCAATGGCGGCACCGCTCAGGACGAGCGTCTGCGCAATCTCGACATCACCGAACCGGCCGCGCTCGCGGATTTCGTCGAGAAAGAGCAGATCGCCTTCACGCTGGTCGGGCCGGAAGCGCCGCTCGCGGCCGGCATCGTCAACCTGTTCCGCTCGCGCGGCCTGAAGATTTTCGGGCCGACCCGGGAAGCCGCGCAGCTCGAAAGCTCGAAGGACTTCGCGAAGGCGTTCATGAAGCGCCACGGCATTCCGACCGCCGAATACGAAACCTTCGCCGACGTCGCCGCCGCGCATGCCTACCTCGACGCAAAGGGCGCGCCGATCGTCATCAAGGCCGACGGCCTCGCCGCCGGCAAGGGCGTGGTGGTCGCGATGACGCTCGAGGAAGCGCATACCGCGGTCGACATGATGCTGTCGGACAACAAGCTCGGCGACGCCGGCGCGCGCGTCGTGATCGAGGAATTCCTCGCCGGCGAGGAAGCGAGCTTTATCGTGATGGTGGACGGCAAGCATGTGCTGCCGCTCGCGTCGAGCCAGGACCACAAGCGTCTGCTCGACGGCGACCAGGGCCCGAACACGGGCGGCATGGGCGCCTACTCGCCCGCGCCGATCGTCACGCCGCAGCTGCATGCGCGCGTGATGCGCGAAATCATTCTGCCGACCGTGCGCGGCATGGAAAAGGAAGGCATCCGCTACACCGGTTTTCTGTACGCGGGCCTCATGATCGACGCGCAAGGCAACCCGAAGACGCTCGAATTCAACTGCCGCATGGGCGACCCCGAAACGCAGCCGATCATGGCGCGTCTGAAGGGCGACTATTCGAAGGTGGTCGAACAGGCGATCGCGGGCACGCTCGATACGGTCGAACTCGAATGGGACCGCCGCACCGCGCTCGGCGTCGTGCTCGCCGCGCACAACTATCCGGACACGCCGAGAAAAGGCGACCGCATCAACGGCATTCCCGCCGAAACCGCGGATTCGGTCACGTTCCACGCCGGTACCACGCTCGCCGACGGCAAGCTGACCACCTCGGGCGGCCGCGTGCTGTGCGTAGTCGGTCTCGCGGATTCGGTGCGCACCGCGCAGGCGGCCGCCTACGAAACGATCAACCAGATCGCCTTCGACGGCATGCAGTATCGCCGCGACATCGGCTATCGCGCGGTGAACCGCAAGCACGACGCGCGCGCCGACAGCAAGCCCGAAAGCCGCTAAACGGCGTTCGCACCGGGCTCCGGGCGCCGCGCGAGCGGCGACAGCGTACGCCGCCGGGAGCGCGGGCGGCGAACTGCCGCGCCTCGGGTAGTCCGGCACGGGCACGCCGCACGCTACACTGGGTTTGCCGCGCTCGTCGCGGCAAACGGGCATGGAGCCCGCGGTTCGACCAATGCGGCAAGCCGCCCGTTTCACCCGTCCAGCGGTGCGGACCGAACCCACGGCCCGCCCGCGCAAGCATAGTCCTGAAGCCGGCGCGGCCGGCGCCCTCTTCGAAGAACCCGCGGCACGACGAGCGTGCCGCCCTCAGCAATCTGCATTCATGACCGATTCGAGCTACGACGCACAGGCCGTGCGCAGCTGGCTGCAAGGCCTGCAATCGCATATCGCGGACACGCTCGGTGCCTTCGACGGCACGCCGTTCGCAACCGACGCATGGCAACGCGCGCCCGGCGAGAAGCTGCGCGGCGGTGGCATCACGCGGATTCTCGAAGGCGGCCAGTTCTTCGAGCGCGCGGGCATCGGCTTCTCGGACGTCGCGGGCGACGCGCTGCCGGGCTCGGCGAGCGCCGCGCGCCCGCAACTGGCCGGCCGCGGCTTCGAGGCGATGGGCGTGTCGCTCGTGCTGCACCCGCGCAATCCGCACTGCCCGACCGTGCACATGAACGTGCGCCTGCTCGTCGCAACGAAGGAAGGCGAAGCGCCGGTGTTCTGGTTCGGCGGCGGCATGGACCTGACGCCGTACTACGGCTACGAAGAGGACGCGCGGCATTTTCACCGCGTCTGCCGCGATGCGCTCGCACCCTACGGCGCGGACCTCTACCCGCGCTTCAAGCGCTGGTGCGACGAATATTTCTTCCTCAAGCACCGCAACGAAGCACGCGGCATCGGCGGGATTTTCTTCGACGATTTCTCGGAGCCGGGCTTCGACCCGTCGTTCGCGATGCTCAAAAGCGTCGGCGAGGGTTTTCTCCAGGCCTACCTGCCGATCATCGAGAAGCGCCGCGACACGCCGTACGGCGCGGCCGAGCGCGACTTCCAGGCCTACCGGCGCGGCCGCTATGTCGAGTTCAATCTGGTCTTCGACCGTGGCACACTGTTTGGACTACAGAGCGGCGGACGCACCGAATCGATCCTGATGTCGATGCCGCCCGTGGTGAACTGGCGCTACGACTGGCAGCCCGAGCCCGGCACGCCGGAAGCGCGTCTTTACAGCGATTTTCTCGTGCCGCGCGAGTGGGTGTGAGGCAGCGTCCGCGCTGCGCACGATCATGCTCGACACGCTCCCGGTCACGATAAGGATTTTCACCTGAAGCCGAACGCTCACCCTGTCGCCCTGCCCCGCCGGATCGGCCTGCTGGGCGGCACTTTCGATCCGATCCACGACGGCCACCTCGCGCTCGCGCGGCGCTTCGCCGACGTGTTGCGGCTCACCGAACTGGTGCTGCTGCCGGCCGGCCAGCCGTGGCAGAAGGCAGACGTATCGCCGGCCGTGCACCGGCTCGCCATGACGCACGCGGCAGCCGCCTCGCTCGCGCTGCCCGGCGCAAGCGTACGCGTCGCGACCGACGAGATCGATCACGACGGCCCGACCTACACGGTCGACACGCTGCGCCGCTGGCGCGAGCGTGAGGGCCAGGACGCGTCGATCACGCTGCTGATGGGTGCCGACCAGCTCGTGCATCTCGACACGTGGCACGGCTGGCGGCAGCTGTTCGACTTCGCGCACATCTGCGCGGCCACGCGGCCCGGCTTCGATCTCGCGTCGATACCGCCCGCGGTCGCTCAGGAAATCGCCGCGCGCGAAGCCAGCGCCGAGGTGCTGCAGGCGACGCCGTGCGGGCATCTGCTGATCGACACGACGCTCGCATTCGACGTCTCGGCCACCGACATCCGCGCGCATCTGCGCGACAGGTGAGCCGCGAACTCGCGCTGGCAAACGACCCGACGAGCGGCAACGCGAACAGGAAAGCGGGTAACCAGGCGCAAAACGAGGCCCACGGCGCAACCCACGACAAGGCCGCGAGTCATGTCCCCGCCGCGGTGTGGGACTATATTCTTCAACATCATCTGTACCACCGGTAACTCCATGGATATTCGCAAACTGCAACGCGTGATCGTCGACGCTCTCGAAGACGTCAAGGCGCAAGACATCAGGGTGTTCAACACCACCCACCTGACCTCGCTGTTCGATCGCGTGATCGTCGCGAGCGGCACCTCGAACCGGCAAACCAAGGCGCTCGCCTCGAGCGTGCGCGAAGGCGTGAAGAAAGCCGGCGGCGAGATCGTCAGCACCGAGGACGAGGACATCGGCGAATGGGTGCTGGTCGATTGCGGCGACGCGATCGTCCACATCCTGCAACCGGCGCTGCGCCAGTACTACAACCTCGAAGAAATCTGGGGCGACAAGCCGGTGCGCATCAAGCTGTCGACGCCGAATCCGTTCGGTGGCGCGCGCGCGAGCGAGTCCGACGACGAAGACGAGGACGAGGAAGCGCCGGCCGCGAAACCCGCGCGCAAGACGGCGGCGCGTCGCAAGTAAGCCGGCCCTATCCGGCACACCGGGCACCCCGCTACTTTCCTCGCGATGAAACTGCATATCCTCGCCGTCGGCCACAAGATGCCGGACTGGATCGCCACCGGCTTCGACGAATACGCGAAACGCATGCCGCCCGAGCTGCGCATCGAGTTGCGCGAGATCAAGCCCGAGCAGCGTTCGTCGGGACGTTCGGCCGAGAGCGTGATGGCCGCCGAGCGGCAGAAGATCGAAGCCGCGTTGCCGAAGAACGCGCGCATCGTCGCGCTCGACGAGCGCGGCAAGGACTGGACCACGATGCAGCTGGCTGGCGCGCTGCCCGGCTGGCAGCAGGACGGGCGCGACGTGGCCTTTCTGATCGGCGGCGCAGACGGGCTCGATCCCGAACTGAAGGCGCGCGCCGACATGATGCTGCGCGTATCGAGCCTCACCTTGCCGCATGCGATGGTGCGTGTATTGCTCGCCGAACAGCTTTACCGCGCGTGGACCATCACGCAGAATCACCCGTATCATCGCGCGTAAACATGTGAGCACATGAGGCGTGTGCCGCGCGCTTATGCGCGGTGCGTCGCTGCGCGGGGGGCGTGGCTGGTACAGTGCGTCCATTCGTGTGTCCGCCCATTTGCTCCATGCGCCACTTGATGTAATGATCGCTGCGCCGGTCGATACATCGAGCCCATACAGCGGTGCAACGCATCGACGCGCATCCTGCCCGCTCATCTCCATCTACGACCTTCACCGCGCTCGCTGCTTCCACGCAATCCGAATCCGTTCCCTCGAGACCCGTTCATGCCCACGCCCGCCGCTTCGCTGCATCCGTTCGTCTACCTCGCCTCGCAAAGTCCACGCCGCCAGGAGCTGCTGCAACAGCTCGGCGTGCGTTTCGAACTGCTGCTGCCGCGGCCCAACGAAGATGCCGAAGCGCTCGAAGCCGAGCTGCCCGGCGAACCCGCGCGCGACTACGTGCAGCGCGTATGCATCGCGAAGGCGCACGCGGCGCGCGCGCGGCTCGTGGCCGGCGGTCATGCCAGGCAGCCGATTCTCGTGGCAGACACGACCGTCACGATCGACGACGCGATTCTCGGCAAGCCCGCCGATGCCGACGACGCGGTCGCGATGCTCACGCGCCTCGCGGGCCGCACGCACGACGTGCTGACCGCCGTCGCAGTGATCGACGCCGACGGTGCCTTGCTGCCCGCGGCGCTGTCGGTGTCGAAGGTGCGCTTTGCCGCGCCGCACGCCGACGCGATCCGCCGCTACGCGGCAAGCGGCGAGCCGCTCGGCAAGGCAGGCGCTTATGGCGTGCAGGGACGCGCGGCGGAGTTTATCGAGCATATCGACGGGTCCTATTCGGGTATCATGGGTTTGCCGCTTTTTGAAACTGCTGCCCTTCTGCGCGCAGCGCGCATCGACTTCTAGAACAACACCATGAATGAAGAAATCCTGATCAATGTCACGCCGCAGGAAACGCGCGTCGCGCTCGTTCAACAAGGCGCCGTCCAGGAACTTCATGTCGAACGAACGCTGTCGCGCGGGCGCGTCGGCAATGTCTATCTCGGCAAGGTCGTGCGCGTGCTGCCGGGCATGCAATCGGCGTTCATCGACATCGGCCTCGAACGCGCCGCGTTCCTTCACGTCGCCGACATCTGGCATCCGCGCATTGCTGGCGAAGCGCAACATCAAACACCGCATCAGCCGATCGAAAAGATCGTCTTCGAAGGTCAGACGCTGATGGTGCAGGTCGTCAAGGACCCAATCGGCACGAAGGGGGCGCGGCTGTCCACGCAAGTGAGCATTGCCGGGCGCACGCTCGTGTATCTGCCGCAGGAGCCGCATATCGGCATCTCGCAGAAGATCGAAAGCGAAGCCGAGCGCGAGGCCGTGCGCGCACGCCTGACGGCCGTGCTGCCCGCCGACGAGAAAGGCGGCTACATCGTGCGCACGATCGCCGAAGACGCGACGAGCGAGGAGCTTGCCGCCGACGTCGCGTATCTGCGCAAGACGTGGGCGACGATTCTGTCGCAAGCGCAGCGCATGCCGCCCACGAGCCTGCTCTACCAGGACCTGAACCTCGCGCAGCGCGTGCTGCGCGACTTCGTCAACGACGAGACCTCGCGCATCCAGGTCGACTCGCGCGAGACGCATCAGATGCTGGCCGATTTCGCGGCGGAGTTTACACCGGCGGTGTCGTCGAAGCTGCATCACTACACCGGCGAGCGGCCGCTCTTCGATCTGTACAACATCGAGGCCGAGATTCAGCGCGCGCTGTCGCGGCGCGTGGATCTGAAGTCGGGCGGCTACCTCGTAATCGATCAGACCGAGGCGATGACCACGATCGACGTCAACACCGGCGGGTATGTCGGCGCGCGCAATTTCGACGATACGATCTTCAAGACCAACCTCGAAGCCGCGCATACGATCGCGCGGCAATTGCGGCTGCGCAACCTGGGCGGCGTGATCATCATCGATTTCATCGATATGGAAAACGCCGAGCATCGCGACCAGGTGCTGGGAGAACTGAAGAAGGCGTTGTCGCGCGATCGTACGCGCGTGACCGTGAACGGCTTCTCGCAACTTGGGCTCGTGGAGATGACGCGCAAGCGCACGCGTGAATCGCTCGCGCATGTGCTGTGCGAGCCGTGTCCGGTGTGCCAGGGCAAGGGGCAGGTGAAGACCGCGCGCACCGTTTGCTACGACGTGTTGCGCGAGATTCTGCGCGAGTCGCGCCAGTTCAATCCGCGCGAGTTTCGTGTGGTGGCGTCGCAGCAGGTGATCGATCTGTTTCTCGAAGAAGAGTCGCAGCATCTGGCGATGCTGATCGATTTCATCGGTAAGCCGGTGTCGTTGCAGGTGGAGTCGAATTTGAGCCAGGAGCAGTACGACATCGTGTTGATGTAGGTTCGTTGAGGAACGACCTCAAGCACGCAGACGAAGCGTCCTTCGTCTAGTGCCTGTTTCAATGAACTCAAGACGGCTCGATACCGTGTAAATCAGAGGGGCGTCGTCGCAGCAGCCCCTTGGTGATAGCGTAGAACAACGACTGCGATGACAGCCGGTGGCAGGCTGGCAGCATAGAAGAAAAAGAACAATTGCGCGGACGCCCAGCGAAGGTACGCGCTCAAACCGCGCTATGCGCAGCGATGTTGCGGTATTGCCCTTTGAAATACAGCAATGGCTGCGTAGCAGCAGCTTCTTGCAGATCTAACGCTTTCACTTCACCAATCACGATCAGGTGATCGCCCGCGGCGTGTTCGGCGTAAATTTCGCAATCGAGCCAGTGAAGGCTGCCGGCAATGATCGGGTTACCCAGCGGCGATTCCTGCCATTCGACGCCGTGCCACTTGTCCTTGCCTCGTCGAGCGAATTGGTTGGAAATCCTGGCTTGCTCGTCCGACAGGATATTGACGACGAATCGACCTGCCCGGCGAATTTTTGGATAGCTGGCCGAACTGGACATGACGCTGAATGACACCAGCGGCGGACTCATCGACACGCTATAGAAAGACTGGCAAGTGAAGCCGATCAGCTCGCCATCGACGTGTGATGCAATTACGGTGATGCCGGATGCGTAATGCCCGAGCGCTTCGCGAAAGCTCGATGGCTCGATGGCAGTGCGGGAAAGTGACATGGTAGATACCGAATACTGGGTGCGGCTCGGCAATGTCAAGGCGGCGTATTCCGACAGATTCGGGGAGCCATTTCAAGGCACTCCCTGAAATCCACACAGCCTTCAATTTCCCGAGCACGACTTCCGACTTCAGCTCGGAACTAGTTCGAGAGTTCTTTTCGGACAATTTCCGCGCCCGCGCTCAAAGCACTCAGCTTGCCTCTCGCGACTGTACGCGACAAGGGAGCCATGCCGCAGTTGGTGCAAGGATAGAGCTTGTCGGCATCCACAAACTGAAGTGCTTTTCGCAACGTGCTGGCGACTTCCCCGGGGGTTTCAATGGTATCGGTTGCCACATCGATGGCCCCCACCATCACCTTCTTGCCTCGAATGAGTTCGATCAGATCCATGGGAACGCGAGAGTTGTGACATTCCAACGAAACCATATCGATACTGGATTTTTGCAGCTTGGGGAAAGCTTCCTCGTATTGCCGCCACTCCGCCCCCAGAGTCTTCTTCCAATCCGTATTGGCCTTGATGCCATAGCCATAGCAAATATGCACGGCGGTTTCACACTTGAGACCTTCAATCGCCCTTTCGAGGGTCGCGACGCCCCAATCATTCACCTCATCGAAGAAAACATTGAATGCGGGCTCGTCAAATTGAATGATATCGACGCCAGCGGCTTCTAGTTCCCTCGCTTCCTCGTTCAGGATCTTTGCAAACTCCCAAGCCAGTTTTTCGCGACTCTTGTAGTGATCGTCGTAAAGCGTATCGATCATGGTCATCGGGCCCGGCAAAGCCCATTTTATGGGCTGCCTGGTTTGTTGGCGCAAGAACCTGGCATCTTCAACGAAAACCGGTTTTTGTCGGGCAACCGCATCAACGACCGTCGGCACGCTTGCATCATAGCGATCGCGAATTCGAACGGTCTTGCGGTTCTCGAAATCAACGCCGCTGAGGTGCTCGATAAACGTGGTCACGAAATGCTGGCGCGTTTGCTCGCCGTCACTGACGATATCGATGCCCGCATGTTGCTGTTCCTGCAACGACAAACGCAAAGCATCCTGTTTGCCCTCAATCAATTGCTCATCCTGCAATTTCCAGGGTGACCAGAGTTTCTCGGGTTCCGCAAGCCAGGAAGGTTTAGGCAAACTGCCGGCAGTTGAAGTGGGTAGCCATTTTTTCACGGTAGACGACCTTGCGTTTTTGTTAGTCAGAGAGCGTAGTCAGCGGACCACTGCTCAAGAATGGCCTGGTATGGTTTGATAAATTGCTCCTCAACAAACCTTCCCTGTTCGATAGCCAGCCGGCTGCGTTCTTCCCGATCGTAAACAATTCGAGTCAAAGAAAAATCCTGGTGCTTCAAACTGGGTTGATAAAATTTCCCTGCCGAAGAGTTCGCATTGTAAATCTCGGGCCGGTAAATCTTCTGGAAGGTATCCATCGTGCTGATGGTGCTGATAAGCTCAAGATTGGTGTAATCAGCAAGCAGATCGCCGGTAAAATAAAAAGCCAAGGGCGCAACACTATCTGGCGGCATGAAATAGCGAACCTTCAACCCCATTTTTTCGAAATATTCATCAGTCAAGGAATATTCGTCCTGCAGGTACTCGACGCCCAGTACAGGGTGCTGATTGATAGTCCGATGATAAGTCTTGCTACTCGAAACGCTTAGACATATAACGGGCGGTTTAGCAAAATGATCTCTGTAAGCGCTGGAGCTTACGAAGCACCTGAACAGCTTTCCATGCAGGTCCCCAAAATTATCTGGCGTGCCAAATCCGGGCTGATCCTTGTTGTGCTCCAGCAATACCACGCTGAAGTCATAATCCCGTACATAAGAGGAAAAGTTATTTCCCGCAATACCTTCAATGCGTTCGTTAGTTTTTCTATCAATAATATTCGTTTTCAATATTTCGATCAAAGGGAGTGCGTTACCATTGCTTTCCCCCTCGATGTTCATCTCAACGGAAATGATTTCGAGTTTGACGGCATAACGATCGCCTTCGGGGTTATCCCAATGCGCCAACGCATTGAAACGATTGTCAATCATCCTGAAGGTGTTGCGCAGGTTCTCCTGGCGGCTCGCTCCTCTAGCCAGGTTAGCAAAGTTGGTCGTGATACGCGTATTTTCCGAAGGGTGGTAGTCTTCATCGAAACAGGTGCTGTTAATAGCAAATGTGAACTTTTTACTCATTTTGATCTTGCACCCTATTTCTGAAATGAAAACTACGCTTGTTCTTTGCTTTTCAAGCTTTTCCGCTTTTCTTCCCTGATTTTTTACTCGGCAGTCTCATTGGCATCGACATTCAGGACGAATTTGACGTTGAGCGACAGCTGATCAGGCATGAATCGATTTCATGCCACCATTAGTCATGCTCGCGGCGCGGTGTACATTGATCTGCGTAGCGATCATGTGCCGTGTGCGAATCAGAAGAACAGTGACTGGCAGCGATGATATAGTTTTTGTCTCATGAATAAAAATGGATTTATTTCATACGAAAATTAAATTTGTTCATGGATTGAGGTGAAACGACGATGACCAATTCCAACGAACGCAAATCCCTACCCTTACCGGGCGGCCATCGGAAGGTTCTGCTGCATTCGTGCTGCGCGCCGTGTTCCGGAGAAGTCATGGAAGCCATGGTCGCTTCGGCGATCGATTTCACGATCTTCTTCTATAACCCGAACATTCATCCGCGCAAGGAGTACGACCTGCGCAAGGATGAAAACATCCGTTTTGCCGAGAAGTTCGGCATCCCGTTCGTGGATGCCGACTACGATCGCGACAACTGGTCTGCGCGCGCCCGCGGCATGGAGAACGAACCCGAGCCCGGCGTTCGCTGCACGATGTGCTTCGACATGCGCTTTGAACGCACGGCGCTGTACGCGCACGGCTTTCCGGTGATCACCAGCTCGCTTGGCATTTCGCGCTGGAAGAACATGCAGCAGATCAACGACTGCGGCAAACGCGCGGCCTCTCGCTATCCGGAACTGTTGTATTGGGATTACAACTGGCGCAAGGGCGGTGGTTCGGCTCGCATGAGCGAAATCAGCAAGCGCGAGAATTTTCATCAGCAGGAATATTGCGGGTGCGTCTATTCGTTGCGCGATACGAACGAGCATCGCATCGCTACAGGACGCGAGCGGACAGGCTGGGCGAGTTGTACTATGGGCAATCTTCAGCGGAAGAGAAGGACGCACAGCCTGCAGCGCTGCCCGATACGGACGCTTTATCGCCAGGCTGACACCAGCCCATGTTATTGCGCGACCCGATTCACGGCGATAGAGATCAGTCAGTAAAAAGCGGAGCAGTACGACATCGTGTCGATGTAGCGCCACTGGAGATCGGCGAGTCCCGGATCACGCCTCAACACTCATCGAGTCCCTCACCTACTCAAGCAATTCACACGCAGACAGCCAGATCCCGACGACCACCAACCACCGAGCGCGAACGTAGCGGCACCGACAACGCATCTGCGCGCGGCCCGAGGAACGATCGTCAATATCGGTTCCGTCGAAGGCCTCGGCTCCAATCCGAGGCACGCCGCCTACTGTGCATCGAAAGCATGTCCGACCCGGAAAGCTTCCGCAGGGCATCCGGCCGCCGACATCGCCTTGCGAGACACCCCTGGCATTTCACGCGAATCGCGGTTTTGTTCCCGGAGCCGGTGTCGCTCCGAATCCGCCGCGTGCAATAACTACATCGCGGCCGCCGTGAAGTTCTATCAAGGCACGCTGCTCCGACTTGGCAACCGCATCCACCGCTTCTGGATCGACAATGTTACGAAGCTCGGCAGTCAGTAGATCCACGACTTCCCGGTGACCGCCAGCAGGAACAAGATCAATCATTTCATCCGGGTCCGCGCTCAGGTCGAATAGCTGGGGGGCCATTCCGACGTAATAGATCAATTTCCATCGATCGCGCCGAAGCATATATGCACCGGTTTCGGCTCCGGCAGCGTGATATTCCGAGAACACCCCACGATTGTTGTCGTCATCCTGCCGTGCCAACGACAAAAGCGAACGACCCGGCAGATCTTGCGGAATGTCTTGCCCCATCCATGCGAGCACGGTAGGGGCAATATCGACCAGAGAGACATGCGTTTTCACAACGGACCGGCTCGCCTCTCCTGGCGCCCGCATCAGCATCGGAACGCGAACTGCTTCTTCATAGAGGGTCGATTTCCCCCATAAGCCGCGGGCCCCCATATTATCGCCATGGTCGGATGTGTAGATGACCAGCGCGTCATCGGCCAATCCGCATTCATCGATCGTCTTGCAGATTCTTCCGAAGTGATCATCCATGAAGCTGCAGAGCGCCCCATAACTCCGGAGAGCTTCACGTCGACGACCGTCATCAAAGTATCTGTCGTGAGTAAAACAGTTTCGAAGCGCCGTTACCCACGGATGATCTTGACGGTCATCTATACGCGATAGCTTCGGCAGCGGAATCTTGCCGATATCATATTTATTGCAAAACTCTTCCGGAGCAATCAACGGAAAGTGAGGCGAGACAAAGGATGAAAATAACACCCATCCATCCTCATGTGCATGTTCACGTATCCAGTTTATCGAAGCCTCTGCAATGCTCCGGTCGTAACGCGTGTAGGAACTCTCTCCCACGCCGACCTCTTCCGCCATGGCCCGCGACTTGTGACGAACGGGTAAAGGGTCCCGAATAGAGCCAAGTAAGTCACCGATGCCGTCCACTACATGCATCGGCATAATCTGTCGGGAAAAACCGGTATCGTCCCGTTCATTGCGGAAATGCAATTTGCCAATAGACGTTACATCATGCCCCGCGTCACGCAATATATGAGCCCAGCTCGCCGGTGTTCCGGTATAGGGCAGTGCGTTATCCCAATTCCTGCTGTCGTGCGTGTAACGGCCGGTCGCAAACGCGGCGCGCGCGGGGATACATATGGGCGAGTTTGTATAAGCGGAAGAAAATCTCGTGCTATTTTCTGCAAAACGATCCAGATGCGGCGTCTGAATCCAGGGATGTCCCGCAGCGGACATCGCCAAACCGGAGTGCTCGTCGGACATGACGATAATCGCGATGCCACGTTTTTTATACGCCACGTTCGAACTCCGGTTATTTAACATCTGGGGCTGACATGGGGTCAGCCTGAATTTTCGTCGATCAATCGGCTGATTGCGCCTGCATCCGATTACGGCCGGCTTGCCGTTTCGATCGCTGCCATTTTTTCAAGGTGGAAACCGTCACGCCCAGCAATAAAGCGCCGCATATCATGATGAACACACAGCTGATGGGCCGGCGAACAAACACCGACATATCTCCATTGGCGATTAACAGAGCCCTGCGGAAATTATCCTCGAGCATCGGGCCGAGTACCAACCCCAACAGCACCGGAGCGACCGAGAAACCGAGTGACGAGAATATCGCCCCAAGAGATCCGAATGCCAACAACTCCCAGATGCCGAAGAAGCTGTTCTGCGTCATGAACACGCCGACCGCGATGAAAAACATGGCCAGCGGAAACAGGAACCTAAAAGGAATGCGCAGCAGCTTCAGCCATATTCCAATGAACGGAACATTGAGAATGATCAGAATAACGTTTCCGATCCAGAAGCTGGCAATGAGCCCCCAAAAGATGTCGGGGTGACTATTGATCAGGCCCGGCCCCGGGGCGATGCCCTGAACGATAAGAGCGCCAAGAATGAGTGCCATCACCGCATCGCCAGGCACGCCGAGGCTCAAGGTCGGAATAAAGTCGATTTGTACCTTGGCGTGAGTGGAGGCTTCCGGTGCGGCAATCCCTGCAATCATTCCTGTCCCGAACTTCTCGGGCGTTTTCGATACTTTGCGCTCCAACGCGTATGCCACGAATGTGGTGATTGCAGGTCCAGTACCAGGCATTGCGCCAAAGAAAGTCCCGACTAGCGTACCGCGAACCATCGGCCAGAAAGCCTGCTTCACTTCCGTCCGGTTGGGAAGCATTTCGCTGACGTTGACCCTCGCCCCCTTCGAGTCAACAGTCAGCTTGTTAATATTGTTGAGAAATTCCGCAACCCCGAAAAGCCCCATCGCGACTGGAACGAGTTCAACACCTTGAATCAGTTCGGGTATGCCGAACGTGAAACGAAATGTTCCAGTACTCAGATCCGCGCCGACTATCCCGCACAATACGCCGAAAAGCGTCATGGCAATGCCCTTCAGTGGCGACCCGCGCGACATCGTTGCTCCGGTCAGCAGGCCCAGAAGCATGATCGAGAACATCTCCGCCGAGCTGAACTTCAAGGCGAATGCCGTCAGTAGCGGCGATGCAAAGATCATCACCACAATACCAACCGACGCGGCAAAGAACGAGGCGATCATGGTAATTCCAAGCGCCGCGCCACCCCTGCCGGCTTTCGCCATCGGATAGCCATCAAGACAGGTGACAGCATGCGGCGGATGCAGCGGCAGGTTCAGCAGGATCGCACCAATCGCTCCACCATACTGCGCTCCGTAAAATATGCCGGCGAGCATCATGACCGCCGAAACAGGATGCATCGCATAGGTGAGAGGAAGGAGCATGGAAATCGCGGACAACGCACCCACACCGGGAAGTACGCCGATCAGATTGCCGAGAAGCACGCCTGCGAAAGAGCACAGGAGATTGGTGCCCTGAAACGCGATTTCAAATCCGTACAGCAGATTGTGAGAGGTGGCCATGCTCATAGCGTCGAACTCCAACCATTGAAGAGGGGTAACTGGATATCGAGCCCCCACCAGAAAACAACCACCGCCACGACGCACCCGGCGATGGCGAGTATCGTCGCATTCTTGATGGAATTGCTGCGATCCCCTAACGCGGAGACAAATACAATTGCAAAAGTCGCAGGCAGCAGTCCAAGTATCTTTCCGCACACCACAAACAGAATCAGCCCCGAGACAAGACAAGCCGTGCCCCGAAAATCCGGCAGGCTGGCTTTCGTCAGTTTCGAGTCGCCTGTGCGTCCGATAATGGATGTTCGTAATGAAGATGCCGCCATCAGCGTCCCAACGAATACCATGGCTAACCCGACGGCGACAGGGAAAAAGCCGGGCCCCATGTGGCGTATGGTTCCGATCCGATAGTTGACTCCCGCCCACGCGGCAGTCGCACCGATTGCGATAATCAAAATTCCGCCACAAAGGTCCTTATCGAAGAACGCCCTGGTTCCCATACCTGACTCCACGCAATATCGCTTTGACTGTATCGTTTAGAACCGGTCATGCATGAGCGGCGTCTTCATAAGAATCGGCTAGCCAATTCCTGATGAAGTGCGGCATACCGCTTTTCGTCCGGATGAGGGGGAAGACCGTCACGCGATGCAAACTGGCCAATGACGATCTCAGCCTTCGGCGAAATATAGAGTCGCTGACCATATCGGCCCGATGCCATGAAGCCCGCGAGATCATCGTGCGCGAGATAGAAGTAGTTTCGATACGATCCTGTTGGGAACGAAAGCGCGAAGCGGGTTTTTGCAAACTGACCACGATCTCCACCGTTCATGGTGTCCCTGAGGAACGCCTCGGGAACGAGTCTCCTGTTATTCCAGAATCCTCCGGATCGAAGCATTTCTCCGAAGCGTGCCAGATCACGCAGCGTTAGCCCAAGACCGCCGGAAGCAAATTCAGCCCCCGTATTGTCTATGGTGTACGACGCATCGCGCTCGGCCCCCAAGGGTTCGAACAACATTTCCGACAGCAATTCGGACAGAGGGCGCCCGCTCACGCGCTTCATAATCCATGCCAAAGCTTCTGGCGGCCCGTTGTCATAGTAAAAGGAACCATGGGAGCCGGACCGGGGCTTCTTTTTAATAAACTCATAGAAGTCGCGCGGCGAAGTGTCGGTGTGCGGCAACAAGCCAATAATTTCGTAAACGCCCCCATCCTGCTCCCCCACTCCCGGAGAGCGATGCGCAAGCCGCGGGCGCTGAATTCCTGCCTGCATGTCCATCAGCTGCTGCAGCGTAGCGTCGCCCATGGCCGTACCGCGCATTTCGGGCAAGTAGTACTCGCTGGTCTTCTCGAAATCGAGTTCTCCCGCACCTCGCATAATCCCGGCTAAAACGCCGAGAAAGGATTTGCTGACCGACGCAGAGCCGTGAAGGCTACCCCGCTTCATGCCGTGAAAATAGCGTTCGTAAACGATTCGGCCTTTATGAAGAATGATGAACGCATCGATTTCCAGCGACATGAGTTGCGCGTCGAGCGAATCGTGGGGATTCTCGACACACTTCAGTGGTTCGAGTCCACCCTGATCGATTTCCGCCAATGCGCTGACCGGTCCTAGACCGCGTGCCACCGGAACGGTACGAACCATGCGGGAACGATTCATCAGACTCCAGCGAAGATAGGGTAGATCGAACCAGTTCTCAGGTGAGATTGCGGTCTTCGGATCAGGCGGAAAGCCGCTCATCACGGCCATATTCTTCGACCCCATGTCAGTCATGATAGAGACTCCAAACTCGTAGGTACTTTGAGATGCCGGTGGCTATTGCGCCATGAAATTTGCGCGCTTCATGAGTTCGCCCCATTGGGCCGTATCCGATTGAATCAGGTCATGCAATTGGGACTGACTCATGTAATCCCACTCGCTCCAGATCAGATCGCGCTTGCTTTTCCACGCGGGCGTCGAGCTTTCCGCGTTGATGGCAGCGGACAGCGTATCGACGATGGTGGCGGGTGTGCCGGATTTGACCAGATACGCAGTCCAGCCGACGCGGTCATAACTTTTGAAACCCAGCTCGTCGAAAGTCGGGACTTCGGGCAAGAATTTGCTCCGGCGATTGAATGCGAGAGCCAAGGGTCGAACGCTCTTTTTCTCAAGAAATGGTCGCGCGCCAAGAACGTCAAGCATCATATAGTCGATCTGGCCGCTCATCAGATCAAACAACCCCGGCATCGATCCTCTGTACGCAATATGCGTGGCATCAAACCCGAACTGTTCACTGATCTGATACCCGTACAAATGTCCGAGAGAACCGCTCCCTATTGACGCATAGGTCATGCGCCCCCGGCGCGCTTTCGCGTTCCTGACCCATTCCGATAGTGATTTCTCCGGCCGGCTCGAGGCAATCATCAATACATTTGGCGAGATGCCAGATAACGCAACGGGCGTAAGATCGCGAATGGGCGAGAACGGAAGTGATTTGAAGTAACCGGGCAGTATCGTGAGCCCGGCATTTCCCAACAATACAGTTTGCCCGTTGGCCGGAAGACCTAGCACCGCTTGAATGGAGATGATCCCGCCAGCACCCGGCTTATTCTCGACGATGCAATTGGCCTGCTTGAGTGAAGGCGACAGGCTTCGAAGAAAATCCCGCAACCGGAGATCGACTGCGTCACCCGGTCCCGACTGCGTGACGAATCGGATCGTACGTGGCGACCACTCGCTCCCGAGTGCCAGCGAAGAGGTCAATACGCCGGCGAGGCCCACACCCACGCTCTTCAAAACGCTTCGTCTAGTCGCATCGGGACCCTTCATTGATACCGACATACGGTTCTCCTGGCAGAGCTGCAAGCAGAAATGCACTCCGGGAATGCACTCCCGATATCACTCATTCCGAATTGACTTCGCGGTGCTGAATCCGATCTCGTATGTGTCCGACCAACAAGCCGATTCTGTCAAAACCGGTGATCTATCCCGACTGCGAAGCTGTACCCCGTATCACCGGACCCGCTAGCAATCGGAATATTGTCGAGCGTATCACTTCCCCCAGGACTATTCGTGATCGCCAGCCCCCGAACGTAGATTGACGTTCGTTTGCTAATGGAATGATCCCAGCCGATCGTTACCGCGAGTGGCCGCTCCTCCTCGCCAGAAACAATACGTTTGATCAGCGCTGCCATAAGAACATCCTGGGGATTCAGTTTCCAGCTGGCGGTAATGCCGGCGTCCTTTGAACTGTGAGTGCCGGAGCCTCGGCTCATCGACACGCCAAATAAGGCACCCAACTCAACTGGACCGATGTCATAGGCCAGCCCTATGTAGTGGTTCAGCGTAAGATCCGCTTCTGGATTGGTTGGCCCGACGGCATTGTAGGCACTCTGGAACGCATAGAATGCGTAGAACGGAGCGCGATCGTACATTATATTGGCACCCATTCCGGTCCCACTGCGTAGATCTCCCGCCACGCCACCCGGAGCGATCGCAATAGTCGACGAAAAACCCCGGAAGTTCGGCGTCCAGTATTCGAGCGCATTACTGAATCTCGAACCGTACGGGACATATTCCCCGCCCTGCGCCGACGATTTCGCGAGCAGCACAAAAGGGGACATCGACGCATTCAGGCCGAACGGGTCCAGTCTCGCTAGGGCGTAGAATGCGGGCGTGAATTGACGCCCCATTCTCAGTTCTCCCCAGAACGACTTGATCCCGACATAGGCCTGACGACCAAAAATCGTATTATTCCCGAAGAACTCCGTCCCATTATTGATATTAAAGCCCGCTTCCAGACGGAATACGATTTTTGTATCAGAGGAAAGACTCTCAGTTCCGGTAAGGCCAAAGCGCGAAGCTGACATGTCGCCGTCAGCCAATCGAACCGCGCTTGTCGTACCCTTTACATATTCCACCGATGCGTCGGTTATGCCGTAAAGAGTAACGGAGTCAGCATACGCACCCGCGCTGAGAAACAGCAAAGAAGCCGCCGCCAGATTCCGCATCAATTCGTCTCCAGTTTATAATCGTTTTATGGTTTTGTAATATCGAATACAGTTACTGCGGCAGTCACCATCGGCATCCAGCACTGCCAGGTTTTCAGTCTATCAACCCCGCTTCAACACACGATAACACTCCCTTTTTTTTCAATAACGCCGTGGAATCAACTCGCGGGTCCATGATTCGCCACCGGTTTCCCTGTCACAAAGCAGTGGTATTCCTGCGTAGATTGCCGGTGCTACTCACACCCGGCAGATGCCACCCGCACCGCACGCGTCAGCGCGACGGTTCCATCTCCTGTTGCCCGGCCAGCGCTTGACGTGGGCCATCGCGCAGCGTCATCGCCACGGCGATGCATACGAGCGCACAGCCGATCAGAAAAATGAACGCCCCGGTGTACGCACCGCCGCTGGTCGCGATCAGATAGCCCATCGCCGCGGGCGAAACCACGCCTGCGAACTGGCTGCCCATGTTGATGACTCCGGCAATCGAGCCGCTCGCGGCCGTATCGTCGAACTTCAGCGGCAGCGACCATACCGCGATGAACCCGAGCTTCAGCGAAAACGCGATCGACGTCTGGCAAAGCAGCACGACGGGCAGCAGCGTGACGTTCACCATCACGACAAGGCATAGCGCACACACGGCGACGGCCGCGATCAGCAGGTACCGTTCGCGTTGCGCAAACCAGCCGTCGGCGAGCCAGCCGCCCGAGAGCATGCCGATAATGCCGGCGAAGCCGGGCAGCGAAGCGTAGAGTCCCGCGTGCAGCAAATCGAGCTTATGCACCTTCAGCAAATAGCTCGGCAGCCATGAGAGAAAACCCCATATCAGCACGTTGAGCATGAAATTGACCGCGCAGAGTTTCCAGATGCTCGGGCTGCGCAGAACGCGCACCAGCGGATCACGCGAGCTGCTCGCCTCGCGTTCCGGCTTCGGGACCGCAGGCAGGCCGCGCGCATAGAGCACCGCGGTGGCCAGCCCAACGGCGGCCACCGCGATAAACATGCCGCGCCAGGAAAGCGACCCGGCGCCAAGCCCGTCAAGCTCTCTGATGGTGGCGGCATCTATCTCCTCCTGACGCCGACTGGCTCCCGTCTGTGGCGGATGAAGTACCGCTTTGCTGGCAAGGAAAAGTTGCTCGCGCTCGGCACCTATCCAACAGTGACGTTGAAGGACGCGCGTGACAGGTGCGAAGAGGCACGAAAGAAACTCGCGGCGGGATACGACCCGGGCGAAGCCAGGAGGGCGCAGAAAAGGGCGGAAAAAGACCAGACGACGAACAGCTTCGGAGTCGTGGCGCGCGAGTGGTTCCAGTTGACGAAAGGCAAGTGGGGGAATACGCAAAGTTGATCATGCATCGGCTGGAGCGGGACATGTTTCCCTTCCTCGCAAAACGCCCGATCAATGAGATTACCGCAGTCGAACTGCTGACTGCATTGAGGAAAATCGAGAAACGCGGCGCCGTTGATACGGCCCATCGGTCGCTGCAGAAGTGCGGACAGATTTTCCGGTATGCAGTTGTGACCGGACGGGCAGACCGTGACCCTACGACGGACCTTCGTGAGGCGCTGAAGCCGGCGCCCAGGCAACACTATGCATCGATCAAGGAACCGAAGGAGGTCGGCGCGCTTGTACGCACGATCCGCGACTACCAGGGAGCTTTCGAAACAAAATGCGCTCTTCTCATCGGCATCCTGACGTTTGTTCGCCCCGGCGAGCTACGCAAGGCTGAATGGACCGAATTCGACCTTGTTCAGGGTGAGTGGCGCATTCCAGCTGCACGCATGAAAATGAAGGAGCAGCATCTCGTGCCGCTTTCGAAGCAGGCCGTTGCCGTCCTTGAAAAGCTTCATGCTGTCAATGGCCATGGACGCTACCTCTTTCCCAGCGTACGGACCAGCGAGCGGCCGATGAGCGAAAACACGGTGAATGCCGCTCTGCGCCGTCTCGGATATACCCGTGAGGAAATGACTGGCCACGGATTTCGCAGTACAGCTTCCACGCTGCTCAACGAACTCGGTTGGCCGGGCGACGCAATCGAGCGGCAGCTATCACACGGTGAACGCGACGAGGTGCGGGGCACCTACAACTTCGCTGAATACCTGCCCGTGCGTCGAAAAATGATGCAGGCGTGGGCTAATCATCTCGATGAATTGGAGCATGGTGCGAGAGTCCTGAAAATGCGTTTGCCGAAGGCATGTTGATGTGAGGGCTGCTGCAGGAAACGGCTAGCTCTTTGCAACAGACCCCAATACGGCGCGCAAGTCGTCTTGGCGTATCGCGGGCGCGCTCGCGACTATGGGCAGTTGAAACCGCGAGAAATGTAGGGCTCAATGACCGCAGGCAGCGGTAACAGCGCTGCTTGCAAATTGTCGCTTCGGATCCCACGGGGGCGATCTCCACAAAGGAAAAAATACTGAATCGATTTTCGAGTCGGCAGCGCGCCTGGTCGCGTCATACCATCTCGTTAATGCATTGACAGTTTGAACAAAGATGTTTCATGGACGACACTGAAGCCACCTTGGAGTGGGGTGTGCCAAGAACGCGAGCATCAGCTAACCGATGTTTGCGGTGCTTTACCAGAGATGAAGGTGAGGTGTGGGAAGCATACAAACAGGTGAAGGCCAACCGCGGGGCGGCGGGCGTGGATGAACAGACGATGCAGGAGTTCGACGCAGATCTGAAGAACAATCTGTATCGAATCTGGAATCGGATGTCGTTTGGCAGCTACATGCCGCCACCGGTACTGCGGGTCGACATACCGAAGGCTGGGGGTGCGGGCACGAGGCCGTTGGGTATACCAACAATCTCGGATCGCATCGCGTAGACGGTAGTCAAGCGATATCTGGAACTGCTCGTGGAGCCGGTGTTTCACGACGATTCATATGGGTATCGTCCTGGGCGTTCCGCGCATCGGGCGCTTGACGTAGCTCGGCAGCGATGCTGGGACTATGCCTGGGCGCTGGACCTCGACATCAAGAATTTCTTCGGCAGTATCGATTGGGAACTCATGATGCGAGCGGTGTGTCGCCATACGGATTGCAGATGGGTGCTGCTATATATTGAGCGCTGGCTCAAGGCATCCGTGCAAATGCCGGACGGGACTGTGATGCAACCGGACAAAGGCACGCCGCAAGGTGGGGTCGTCAGTCCGGTGCTGGCCAATCTGTTTCTCCATTATGCTCTCGACCGCTGGATGCAAAAGCATCACCCCGATGTGCCATTCGAGCGTTACGCGGACGATGCCATCTATCACTGCAAGAGCGAAGAGCAAGCTCGGCTGCTCCGGCAGGAATTGGAGGTGCGGCTCGCGGAGTGCAAGTTGGCCTTGCATCCAGAGAAAACCAAGATCGTGTACTGCAAGCAGGCCAATCGGCCTGTGGACTATCCAACCTGCCAGTTCGACTTCCTGGGCTATACGTTTAGACCGCGAAGTGTCATGAACCGGACGGGCAAGCTGTCTGTTGGGTTCACTCCGGCCGTGAGCAACAAGGCAGCCAAGGCGATGCGTCAGGACTCGCGTCGCAAGTAGCTGTGGCGTCGTTCCGATCTGGAGCTGAATGACCTGGCCGATTACACTCGTCCGATTCTGCGGGGCTGGATTCAGTATTACGGGCGGTTCTCACGATCGGTCCTCGCGCAGGTGCTGCGATATGTCGATGCGGCACTGGTGCGTTGGGCACGGCGGAAATACAAGTCTCTCTCCAGGCGTCCGGCGCGAGCCTGGGCGTGGTTGTCGGGGATTCGATCCCGGCAGCCCGGGTTGTTTGCCCACTGGGGGATTGAGGCTGCGATTGGACGATAGGAGCCGGATGAATCGAGAGATTCACGTCCGGATCTGTGAGAGCGTGAGGGTGCAATTCCCTTGCGCTACTCGACGATTCGAGATAGATGGGGCAGATCGGTGTAGTGCCTCGTATTGAGCCAAGGCAACCAGACACAAGGGAGACGTAAACTACAACGTAAGAGTCGCTCGTTGCCGTTGCTTTTATGTCACGACTTCGGGTAAAATCGCGCTCTGTTGTATTTTTCGTTGTATCTGCAGAATCGAATTGCAGGGAAACCTTACCTCATAAGGCTTTGCTGGGAGTTTTCGAGCCCCTCAGCACCCACCAGTTTCATGATTCGGCAGCCGTGTTTCAGGGCAGCGAATGCAGCAAAAGCGCAGTATAAGGAGTGGTAGTTCAGTCGGTTAGAATACCGGCCTGTCACGCCGGGGGTCGCGGGTTCGAGTCCCGTCCACTCCGCCAGTATCCACGAAAGGCGAACTCCGGTTCGCCTTTTTTATTGCCCGCTGTTGTAAGATCGGGCGTTCTGTTTTTGGCACCCCTCACGCATGCTCGATTTCTTCCGCAACCACCAACGCCTGATGATGTTCATGCTCGTCCT
>Ga0153988_1000003_pt1 | contig 42413 bp, 38 predicted proteins | sample TSNC072MetaG_FD_104742 | JGI IMG/M metagenome (GOLD analysis project Ga0153988, IMG submission 104742) | Attine ant fungus gardens microbial communities from North Carolina, USA - TSNC072 MetaG | ecosystem: Host-associated > Fungi > Mycelium > Unclassified | place: USA: North Carolina, Jones...
CTGTGGGCGCCCGCGCACATCCTGCCGGGCGTCGTGTTCGGCGCGTCGGTGCTGCTCGCCGGCGCGGTGTCGTTCCGGCTCGTCGTCATCATCGCGATGCTCGTGTGCATCATCTGGCTCAGCTTTCGCGGCGCGAGCTTTCTCGTCTCGCACGCGAACGCGTGGTCGAGCGCGGCGGGCCGCCATCTCGGCGACTGGGCCTGCCGCCACTCCGGGCCGCTCGGCCGCGTCGCGCGACGCATGCTCGATCCCGATGCGCCGGACGCGACCAGCATCGTCGTGACCTCGCTGCTCGTGCTCGTGGCCGGCGTGCTTTTCTTCGGTATCCTTGGCGATGTGATCAGCGGCGACCCGCTGACCACCGTCGATCTGTCGGTCTATCACTTCCTGCAATCGGTGCGCACGCCCTGGGGCGACGCGGTACTGGCCAATCTCGCGACGCTCGGCAGCGGCATCACGCTGACCGCGCTGATCGTCACGGTCGCGCTGTGGATGGTATGGGAGCGGCGCTGGCGCACGATCGGCTACTGGCTCGCGGCGGTCGCGTTTTCGCAGCTGCTGATTCTCGGCCTGCAACTGGCGATGCGCCGCGCGCCGCCCAACGAACTGATGACGGGCCACTACGTGTTTCCGAGCAATCACGTCGCGGCGACGGTGATCGTCTACGGCTTTCTCGCGTTTCTGCTCGCGCGCCGGGTCGGCAAAATCGAGGGCGTGCTGGTCGCGGGCGCGAGCATGCTCGCCGTGATCGTCGTCGCGTTCGCGGGCGTGTACTTCGGCCGCTACTGGGTATCCGACGCGATCGGCGGCGCGGCGCTCGCCTACGGCTGGGTCGCGATCGTCGCGCTGACGGCGACCTGGCGGCATCCGCAGCCACCGCCGCAACGCCGCTTCATGCCGCTCGTCATGCTGGCGGTCGTGGCGCTCAGCGTGGCCGTGCAACTCGGCGTCGAGGCGCCCACGCCGCCCGACAGCGCGCCGCGGCCGCCGCCCGTGCGGCTCGCCGAGACTGCGTGGCGGATGTCCGAATGGAAGCGGCTGCCCTGTTTTCGCTCCGACATGGACGGCGACCGCAAGGAGCCGTTCACGCTGCAGTGGGTATCGGAACCCGCGTCGATGCGCGACCGGCTACGCGCGCAGGGCTGGGTCGAGGGCACCGACGTATCGGCGCACAGCCTGCTCTCGCTTGCCTCGCCCGACGTCGCGGCGGTGTCGCTGCCGGTTTTACCGAAGCTCGACAACGGCGTGCCGTCGTCGCTGGTGTTCATGCGGCCGGGTGAATCACGCGACGAGCGCTACGTGTTGCGCTTCTGGCCGAGCGGCTACGAGGTCGACAACGGCACCTCGGCCACGCCGTTGTGGCTCGGCGCTTTGGCGCACGAACGGCTGTCGCGGCCATCGTGGCCGCTCAATATTCTGCGCCTCGACAAGGCAACGACTCCGCTCGCCGCGAACGCGAAATCGGGCGCGGCACTTGGTGCGACGATTCTCGCGCAAGTGGAATGTCACGGCGTGCCGGTGTCATTACTCGTTTCGCCGGGGAATTGAGCTCACAGGCAAAGCGCCGGCTGCGTCATATGCCGTGCATAGACGAACGGGAAAACATGTCGGCGCCCGAGCGCCATCGGAAGTTCGCGTATTGCAATCCGTGACCCCAGCACGGTTTTTTCCGATCGATCACCATCGGCACGATTTGCCGCAAGTCATTTGCCGCAATTGATCGCACAATGAATTACCACGAAAAAACCAGAAAGCGAATTACGTGGCAATTACCATACGGGAAATGACTCATGCCGCTACTTGCGCGTACCGATTACAAACCGGCAACCGCATGCGACATATGTCACGCGAATCTCCGTTGCACAAATGCAACGAAAAGACGCAATGAAAAGCAGTGAGAAACCATTACCGCTTCTTTCCCTCGTTTTCTCCCATTCCATCGTTTCTACCCGGCTCCTTCCACCGCATGGCCCATTCTTATTCACTCGCGCAATTCACAATATGGTGAGAAAAAATCAATCTGATTCCACAGATACCCACCCTATTTCTTTGCCCAATTGCACACTTTGACGTTATCTTCTCAAGGCGACCTGAGTTCGTAGATCAATAGGAGTCCCGTGTGCGGAATCGATTGACGTCCAGCATGAAGAAAGACCGCAAATCCGCAGTACTCAACAGCCACCGCTCGCGTGTTTCCAGACTCACTCCCAGGCTCTCTCTTTGTATAAGCCTTCTGGTGCTCGGCGCCAGTTACTCCGCTTATAGCGTTGCCGGCGTTTCGGTATTGCGTCCGCCGCGAGAAGCGCTCTCGAATCGTCCGCTCGAAGTGACGATCGTCTATTCCGGCGATGCACCCAACGGCACCGAGGTCGACGTTCCCGCGCAACTGAATATCTCGCTCAGCAATTCGGACGTGATACCGAGGCCGCTGGCGCTCACGCGCGAAAGCGGTGCGCCCGATCACCTGAAACTCGCCACCGGAGAACTCAAGGCAGTTCGCTATGTCGGCACCTGGCCCGAATGGGCGCGCGGCGCGATGAAGATCGACGTGCCCGATCTCGACGTGTCGCCCTCGTTCGTCTTGCTCACGCGACCGCCGCGCGGCAAAGACTCGGCTCTCGCGTCGGCTGAAGGCACGCCAGGCACTCCGAACGCTACGCCGGCGGCAACCTCGGGCACCACGGCGGACGCTGCGACGGGCGAACCATCCTCGACCAGCCTGATCGCATCTTCGCCGGCGCCGTCGCGGCCCGCCGCGCCGGTGCCCGACGTCAACAGCTTCCTCAGCCGCTTCTCCGCCTACGAGCCCATGTATTTCGCCGACGGCTCGAATGGCGAGAACCTCGCGAAATTCCAGCTGAGCTTCAAGTTCCGCCTCGTCACGCCGGACGATCCGCGCTCGCGCGGCTTCGCCGACAATCTTTATTTCGGCTATACGCAAACCTCGCTGTGGGATCTCGGCGCGTACTCCGCGCCATTCCGCGACACGAGCTATATGCCGGCCTTGTTCTACTACCTCGAAGACACGGGCTGGAAGAGCAAGTGGTGGAGCAAGATGGGCTTGATGGCCGGCTACGAACACGAATCGAATGGACGTGACGGTCCCGAATCGCGCGGCATCGACATCTTCTTCGTCAAGCCGATCTGGGATTTCGGCGACCTCAACGGCAACCATCTGACCGTCGCGCCGAAGGTCTACTACTACGCGCATATTGCCGGCGAGAACCACGACATCACCGACTATCGCGGCTATATGGACCTGCTGCTCAAATACGGCAGTACCGACAGCTGGCAAATCTCGACGACGCTTCGCAAAGGCATGAAGGGCGGCAAAGGCAGTATCGATACGCAGTTCACCTATCCATTGGCGAAGCTGATCAATAGCCGCTGGGGCGGCTTCCTGTGGGTCGGGTTCTTCACAGGATACGGAGAAGACATTCTCGACTACAATCAGCACCGCTGGATTGCCCGAATCGGCTATAGCATTACGCGCTAACCCGCAGTTGTTCAGCCATGCAGACGAAGGGCCGCACGCGGCCCTTTTCTTTCGTCGATAACGGCGCCACCTCGTGCCGGAAGCTTATCGAAAGTTCTCCCGGGTTCTTCCCCGATCCCAACTCAAGCCCGACCGAAGTTCGCCCAAAGCGAATTGCAATCTTCCGGGGCACGTCAATAATTAAGTAGCTTGTGAATCCTGTGTGCACGAACAGACGGGCACACTGCCGCGGATTTCTCTAGAGTTGAAGGGTCGCCGGTCAATCCGGGCTGACCACGCCGCGCTGATTCGCCAGCGAACATTCAAACTCCAAGGAAAAACCAATGAAAACTGCTCTCCTGAAAGACGTGTCGACCATATCCAACGGGCAAGCCGGGCTAGTTGTGCATCGAAACAGTGCACCGCTGATTCTCAAGAACGAAATTCACCCGGAACAGATCCGGGACAATCTGCTGGGCCGCCAGGGCGGCGTCGGCTTTCTGTTTCACGCCACCGACTGGGAAACTCTTTCATTTTCTTTTCACAACGTTCGTCCCCGGAGCGAATCGTTCGAGGAGGAACTCTGGAATACCAGGCCTTTTATCGCCTCGCCGATCTATTCGGGCTCACAGGTGATCGGCGCCAATATCGCGTGCCCGGTGCCGCTCGAAATGTGGCTTGGCAGTCCGCGCGGCATCAAGCGCTTCCGCGAGACGCAATTTTTTCCGGCACTCGAACTCGCCCGGGAAGCGGGGCTCAACATGGTCGCGATGGGCGCCTCGACGCCGTACGCGTGCAATTACGGCGCGCTGCCGCGTCCGATCAAGCCGCCTCACATCACGACTGGCCACGCGGCCACCGCCGCGATGCTCAAGGACTGGGCGATGCACTGCTGCGATCAGCTCGACCTCGAGTTCGGCAAGACGAAGCTCGCGCTGTTCGGCGCGGCCGGCCGGCTCGGTACGACGGTCGCCAAATACCTGCTCTACAAGGACGCGCCGCGCGAACTGATCCTGATCGACCTGCCGGACAAGATGAACCTGCTGATCGATCAGGCGAGAGAGTTGCTCGCGTCGGACCTGCTCGGCAAATCGAAGGTGTCGGTGCATACGTTCAGTCCCGATACGCAACTGCCCGAATTCGACGGCGCGATTCTCGCGAGCAGCACGAGCGTCCCCTACCTCACCGCCACCGATCTCAAGCGCGCGCAGTTCTGGATCGACGACTCGCATCCGCGCGCGGCGAGCATCGAAGCCGAACTTGCTTCGCGCGGCCATACGCTCTATATCGAATGCTTCGCCCGCGGCCCGGCCGGACTCGATACCGCGTTCCCGTTCAGGCTGCCTTCTACCCGCGACTGCTACACCTGCTTCGCCGAAGGCTATTCGGCCTGGCAGGAAGGTATCGCGTCCGATTTCATCATTGGCAGCCCGCCCGTGTGGTCCGTCTCTTATACTCATAGTCTCCTCAAGAAAAACGGCTTTTCGGTCGGTCCGTTCCACGGCAAGAACGGCGCGCCGGTCAGCCTCGAGGGACTGGAAGCGCATCGATTCAATACGCATGAACTGATGGGGTCGTAACGTGAACGGAGGCCTGATGGCGATATCACGCGAAACGATGCGGGATATGCTCGAAAGAAGCAGGTTCGCGATCCGGTGGGGAGGCGCACTCGGCCTCCTGTGTCACCCCATCTATTACATCGTCTGGACTTACATCCTTCCTCAGCCCTACGACAACCTGATGCTTCGGCTCAGCGCGGCGGCCGTGTGCATTCCGCTGCTGTTCCAGTCGCGCTGGCCCAAGCACGACAACCACTATCTGCTGATCTACTGGCATTGCTGCCTGATCTACGTGCTGCCGTTCGTCTGCACGTTTCTGACGGTCAGAAACGATTTCTCCACGATGTGGATGATGACCGAGGTCATGATGATCTTCATTCTGGCCTTGTGTATCGACAATCCGCTGCTACTGCTGACCTGCATCGGCATCGGCGTGTTCTCCGGCGGCTTCGCCGCGGTGCTCAGCGCGCCGCACCCGGTCGTGCTCAGCGCCGAAGACAAATCGAACATCGCACTGCTGCCGGTGGTCGTGCTGTGCAGCATGGCATTCAGCCATGCGATCAGCAAAGGGCGCATCTTCGTCGAAAAGAATCGCGCGCTGCAGGCGCTCGCGGGCTCCATCGCGCATGAAATGCGCAATCCGCTGAGCCAGCTGCGCCATGTGCTCGACCGCGTCCAGGAAGCGCTGCCCGCCGTGACCGAGCCCGGCGAAGCGACAACGCTCACGCACGGCCGGGCGTCCGTGCTGTACAACCATCTCGCCCAGGGGCAACTGTCGATCGAGCGCGGCCTGCGCATCATCGCGATGACGCTCGACGAAGTCAGCGCGAAATCGATCCGCTCCGACAGCCTCAGCTACCTGCACGCGGCGGCCACCACGCGCAAGGCGCTCGAGGAATACGGCTTCGACAACGACAGCGAACGTGCGAAAGTGAGCATCGCCGTCAGGGAAGACTTCATCTTCAAGGTCGACGAAACGGTCTATCTGTTCACGCTGTTCAACCTGATCAAGAACTCGCTCTATCACATTGCCCCGTATCCGCAGGCCACGCTCACGCTGATCGTCGAGCGCAATAAGGTGATCGTGCGCGACACCGGCGCGGGCATCGCGGCCGAGCTTATCCCGCATCTGTTCGAGCCGTTTCGCACGGCCGGCAATTCGGGCGGCACGGGGCTCGGGCTCGCCTACTGCCAGCGCGCGATGCGCGCGTTCGGCGGCAACATCGAATGCCAGTCGGAAGTCGGCAAGTTCACCGAGTTCACGCTGAGCTTTCCGGCCGTGTCGGCCGAGGAAGTCGCGGACCACGAACGGCGGATCTTCGAGCGCGCGATGCCCGTTTTCAGAGGCAAGCGCGTGCTCGTCGTCGACGACGACAACACGCTGCGCGCCCGCACCCGCCGCGTGCTGACCAAGGCCGGCGCCTACGTGAGCGAGGCGCAAAGCGGCGAAGTCGCGCTCGCCACGCTGCGCCGCGCGTCGCCTTACGACCTCGTGCTAATGGACATCAGCATGCCGGGGCTGGACGGCTACGCGACGACCGAGCGGATTCGGGCCGAGCGCGAATGTCCGAACCGCAACGTGCTGATCGCCGCCTATACCGCCGAGCCCGGCAACGCGGTGCGCCTGCGCTCGCGCCGCGCCGGCATGGACGAGATCATCAGCAAGACGTCGAGCGTGCAGGAACTGATCACCGCGCTGCAGGCGCTGTTCGAGAACGGCACGCGGCACGATGCGGGGCTGCTGCCCGACGGCTTCATCGGCCGCTCGATCCTTGTCGCCGACGACGACACGTACAGCCGGCTTGTCGCGAAGGCGTATCTGGAGCGCTGCGGCGCGAGCGTCGTCGAGGCCGAACACGGCCTGGCCGTGCTGACGCGCTTGCAGGAAGACGGCTTCATCGACGCGATCCTGATGGACATGAACATGCCGGGCATGAGCGGCATCGACACGACGAAGGCGATCCGCGCGCGTACCGATGCCTACGCCACGGTGCCGGTCATCGCGCTCACGAGCCATTCCGACGGCGAATCGATCCAGGCCTGTCTCGCGGCCGGCATGAACGAAGTGATGATCAAACCGGTGCAGGCCGGCACGCTCTACGCGTGTCTCGCGCGCCAGTTCGGCACGCGCGGTCAAGCCGCCGCGCCAGCGGCGGCGGCTCTCGCGGCGGTCATGCCAGTTGCATCAACGACTTCCGCGGGCCTGCTTGCGGCCGTCCCCGAAGAAAATCTGCTCGACGAGGAACACCTCGAAGAATTGGCCGCGCTCGATCTGCTCGACGAATCGTTCATCAACGGTATCGAGCAGATCCGCGCGCTCGTGACGCAGCTCGTGGCAAGCACCGCGGCCGTCGACATCAAGGCAACGCACGTGGCCTTGCATGCGCTGCTCGGCGTCAGCGGCAACATCGGCGCGAAGGCGCTGCATGGTTATGCGCGGCAGATATATCCGCGCGTAATCGCGGGCGAGTGGCCGCTCGAAGCCGACTGGCTCGCGCAGATCCGCCTGCTGAGCGCGCGTTCGGCCGATGCGCTGCACCGTTACCATGCAGCGGCGAAAGCGCGGCACGATCATCGTGATGCGATGAGCGATTGAGGGTGTCCGAGGGTCAGCGCCGCGTGACGGCGCGTGGCGTTGCTGGGGTAGCAGGTTCAACCCGGCTCAACCGGCGCATCCCCGCTCAGTTCAATCTCCCGCGCCCTCGGCACGGCTCGTCAGACTGGCAAAGCCGAGGTTCGGAAAGCCCATCGTGACCGTAGTGCCCTCTCCGACCGTCGACTCGACGCCGAGCCGCCCGCCGAACGACTGCATGATGCGATTGCAGAAGATCATCCCCATCCCATGCCCGCCGGCTCCGGCGTAGGTCGTCACCGGATCCTGCAGCAGCCGCGCCTTGACCTCGGGCGCGATCCCCGGACCGTTGTCGCGCAGGCGGATCTCGGGCTCCGGGTTCTCGACCACTTCGAGCCACAGCGACGGCTCAGCCGTGTCGCCGAGCGCGCGCAGCGCATTCGACATCAGCGAGGACAGCACGAGCGCGACGCAGTTGGGCATCGCGCGCACGACGAAGTCGCCCTGCACGTCGACCCGAATCCAGTCGCGCTGCGCGCCGACGAACGGATAGGTGTCGAGCAGCGACGCGATCAGCCGCGTTGCCTTGATTTCGCGCCCGCCCGTCTCCGACGCCGACGGCTGGCCGCCGCTCTTGTGCACGGTCGCCCAGAACGACGAGATCAGCGTGAGGCAATACTGCGCGTTGTTGAGCATCGAGCGCGCCGCGTCGCCAATCTCTTTCTGCCGGTCCGGATCGTACTGCTCGGCAACGTCGTTCTCGACCGAGCGCGCAAACAGCGAAATCGCCGCGAGCGGCGTGTTCAGTTCATGGGCGAGGAAGGCCAGCGTTTCGTCCATCGCGAGCAGACGCTGTTGCCGCGTTTCGCGTTCTGCGTAGCGCGCGATCGCCAGTTGCAGCACCTCGCGCACCTTCTCCGTGCGCAGCGGCTTTTCGAGAATGCGGAAGACATCACCGGTATTGACCGTTTGCAGCAGCATGTCCTTGTCCGCATAGGCGGTCACGAGAATGCGGATGATCTGCGGATACTCCTGCGCGACCTGGCGCAGCAGATCGTCGCCGTCGCGGCCCGGCATCCGGTAGTCGGTCACGAGCACGGCGATCTCGGCGCCGTGCGTGCCGAGCAGCTCGATCGCCTCGTCTGCGCTCTGCGCGACGTGCACGCAGTAATCGGCACGAATCGCACGGGAGAAATGGTTGCGCGACATCTCCTCGTCGTCGACGAACAGAACGGAAAACGGTGGCTGCGTCGTGTCACTCATTGCTTTCCCAACGAATAGCGGTTGTTGCCGCCGATTATTGAACAGGTGTCTCCGCGAGGATCATATACAAAGCGGCGGCGCGGCGTGCACTCATGCTTGCCGTGTGAATCACTCCTCTATGCAGCGAGCATTAGCGCGTCGCGAAGTGATGCCTGGCGCTGCTGCGTTGGCCCCTGTGATCTGCGGGAATAAAGCGTGTCAGAATGCAGCCGCCTTAGCCATTGATTCTTAAAGAAAAGTCTTTGCCAGTAAAGAACTCGAAGTCCGCCCAAAACCCAGGACGTTAAGCATCCTCTGATGCACGCCCGGAATAAGCGCCGTCATCCCCGCGCGACGGAAGACCAACAATGCCGTTTATAGGATCGATATTCCAACCCCAATTTTTTGATAATTATATTGAGGCAAAATCATGGGGCGGCCACGCCGGGGAAGCCGACAGATCTCGCCGTAGGGCGCTGGCGTGGCGCTCACGTATCAGTGTCGGCGCTCATTGCGCCCTCTTCGTAACGCAGTCCGAATACGTAAAATTCGCATTCCGCGATGTTCTGGGTAGAAACATAAGCTGCGAATTTCCCGTCCCGACCGTCGTGCGCCTTTTCCAGCAAGTCCATTCTCTTCTTTGAATGTCAGAAGACTGACGACAGTGCCAAAGATTTCGGACTTATAAATTTCCATTTTTCAGCCACGTCCGCGAGATGCGGGTTCATCAGGCCATGAGGTGCGCACGCCGAGCCTCATCGCATGTCTCCGACCTGGCTCACGCACTCTTCCGGTTTGTCGGTGTGACCTGGATAAAAACAGCGAGAATCGCACCCAGCAAGGCAACGCCGGCCAAAAAATGTCGCGATCGACAGCGCCACAATCGCCCAGGAGGATTTGCCGAAAATGGCCGATGCGCTGAGCCCCCCGGCCATCAAAATGAACGTGAAGAACACATGCCACCGCCGCTCCTGCATGCGATCCGAGGTATAGGCCAGGGCGAGCATTCCGAGAGCGCCCACAATATATGGAATAGCGGACAGCAGGGCCGTGGTCGTCATCGATCCGCCAATCGTTCCTACGACTTGCGGTAGAAAGAACGTGACGCCATAAAGGCAGGTGACGCGGCAAAGACTGATGCCTGTGAGAAACAGCACCCGGGGATCGCGCACACTCTCCGTGAAAGACCCATGGACCTCAACCCCGGCGCGCGACGGCCCTGTCGAAACTTCTTCGCTCAACCAATGGCGTTCATCGGGTGCAAGCCAATCGGCTTCAGCCGGCCGATCAGGCAGATAGAGCAAGGTGATGCCGGCAAGCACCACGCACGGCAGGCCTTCGATAAGGAATTAGCCACTGCCAGCCCGCAAACCCCAACAGGCCGTGCATAGCCAGATTCAATGCGAAACCAGTACGCCTGGCGATGCAGGCGTCTCGCCGAAGGCTCACAGCATCGACAGCAATGCCGTTGCTAGTATCATGCCGCCCGATTTCTCCATGAAGAAAGGCACGACCATGAAGAGAGAACTATTATTTTTTTATAGCAGCGCTCATTGCGAGCGCTGCTCCCTGCATGATCGCCCTGTCATCGTTGCTCTTACAAAGACTTGAACGACGGCGGTACGTTAACGTCGAGCGCATCCAGCTCGCCTTCCGCAGCAAGAATCGCTCGAGCGCCCTGCAGTGCCTTCTCATAACGCGCCTTTTCCGCCGCAATCTTCTCGGGCGTCCATCGATAGAATCCGTCCTTCGATTTCATTCCGATGCTTCCTGTTTCCACGAGTTCGCTCATGTAGCGGCTCGGGGCGTCGTCGTTGCAGAGATCCGGATAGATCGTCGCGCCCGCCGCGTTATGGATGTCGAGCCCCGCGTGATCGCGTTGAAGCAGCGGGCCGGCCGCGATGTAGCGAAATCCGAATCCGTATCGAACCGCATTGTCGACGTCCTGCGGCGTGGCAATACCTCGCTCGACCAGTTTCAGCGCTTCGCGAGATAGCGCGTGCTGGATTCGATTGGCAAGAAAACCCGGGATGTCGAGTTTCACGCGAACCGGTACCTTGCTCACGCTTTTCAGATATTCGGCAACACGATCGGCGACGGCAACGTCGGTATGCGTCGAACACACGACCTCGACCGCCGGAACGAGATGCGCCGGCATGAAGTAATGCGTCCCCAACATCCGATCACGCGTCTCCAGCCCCTCGCCGATCTTGCTGATCGGGATCGCCGACGAGTTGCTGCAAAGCGGCGTCTCGCGCTTCGCCAGCCGCTCCAGGTCGGCAAAGATTTGCTGCTTGATCCCGACTTCTTCTGGCACCGCTTCGATCACAAGATCGATCTCGTCCCACGGCACTGAGTGGAGATCGAGATGATGCGTAAAGCTCTCGCTCTGGAACACCTTGTCCAATTTCGACATCGCCGAGCGCAAGCGGCGGTCCATCGTGAGCAACATTTTGTCGGGCGGATTGACAATATGCGACGCCCATCCGAAAGCGGAAAAGCTGGCTGCGATGTCCGCGCCCATCGTCCCGCCACCAATCACCGCGATCGATTTGCCGATCAATGCAACAGCTTCGTGTCGAACAGCAGACATGCGTTTGCTCCATTCCCGAGTGTCAGGTCGCTTTGATAAACTGATTCGTGTAGAAAGCAGTTGCCGGCAGATCTGTCTTGACGCCCGCATACCGTTTCATGATATCGAGCGTCTTTTCCATGTCCGTGGGATTCATGTAACCGGTCGGTGAGGTGTTGGTTGCGAGACCCTGAAATACATGCAGGCCATCTCGCAACACCTTGATATTCAGTGGTGTGGTGCTGATCTTCATCAACGCATTCACCGCTGCTTCCGGTTCCTTGAGCGCCGCCTCCCAGGAACGCTGCACACCTTTAACGATCTTCTGCACCAGATCGGGACGCTCCTTCAATGTATCGACATGCGTAATCACGCCGGACCCAAGCGTAGGCGCACCCAGTTCGGCGTAAGTTACGCACTTCGCATCGAAACCGTTGGCGCGCAACGTTACGGGCTGGTCAGAAGACCCACCGAATGCCGCATCGACTCTTCCTTCACGAAGCGCCGCAAGACTCGCCGTACCATCGAGATAGACCATCTCGACGTCGCTCGCCTTCATATTGTTCGCGGCGAGCACGGCCGGCCAGATCTGCGTGTTGCCGTCGCCCGGCGTCGCGGAAACTTTCTTGCCGATGAGGTCACGCGCCGTTCTGACTTCGAGCCCCCGACCGGAAATCCATAGCACGCCAAGATTGCTCCTGGCTAGCGTCATCACCTCGACAATCGGGATGCCTTGCGCGCGCGCGACCATCACCGCGCCGGTATCAGCCCACGCAAACATGTCGTTCTTCGATCCGACCTGCCGCGCTGTGGCGCCGGAACCCTTCCCTTGCGCGACGTCGAGATCAATACCCAATTCCCTGAAGTAGCCGCGCTCCCGGCCCAGAATGACCGGTGAATAATTACCGACCCACGCCCAGTTAAAGCGAAACGACACTTTCTCCAACTGCTGTGCCTTCGCTGATCGCGCGCCCAACAACAGCGTCGCCGCCGACGCCATCGAACCCGCGATGAAACTCCGTCTTGATCCCATGTTTGTCTCCTCCGTCCTGATTGTGCGCATCGAAACGTAATCGATTGCATGCCGGGTCAGTATTTGATAATGCCTCGACGCATAAAGCTTTCTGTTATCCGGTCGCAGTAGTCGATGAATTTCTGGCTTCTCAGCACTTCCTTCGTACGCGGCCTCGGCAGATCGATCGCCAGTACTTCGTCGACCTGACCTGGACGTGGCGTCATCACAATGATGCGATCAGAGAGCGCGACGGCTTCCGAAATGCCGTGCGTAATGAACAACACAGTAGGACGCTGTTCGAGCCACATCTTTTCGAGGTCGATGCGCATCTGCTCGCGAGTGAGCGCATCGAGCGCGCCAAATGGCTCGTCGAAGAACAGCACGGACGGATCGTGCACCAGCGCACGGCAGATCGCGGCGCGCTGACGCATTCCACCGGAAAGCTCGGACGGATATTTGTGCGCGAATTCCTTCAATCCGGTTTGTTCCAGCAACTCATAAGCGCGACTTTCGATCTTGCTCTTCGACAGACGACGGATCTCCGCCTGCAGCATGATGTTCTGGAGAATCGTTCGCCATTCGTAGAGCGCATGCTCCTGAAACACGATGCCGATATCGGTATACGGTTTCTCGACTACCTGTCCACCGATCGTGACGGTACCGCCGGACGACGACTCCAGTCCCGCCGCCATTAGCAGCAGTGTGCTTTTTCCACATCCGCTTGGCCCGAGCACGGAAACAAACTCGCCTTTGCTGATCGAAAAGGAAGTTTCGTTGAGCGCGAGCAGATCGTCATCGTTCGTCGCATAGATTTTCTTCAGCCGATCGAACGACACCTGCGCATCCGATGATCGGGAAGCTGCCTGAATATTCTGCATTGATGTGTCTCCGTCTCCGTACGCTCGAATTCACAAGTGACCTGCCTCAGCCGCGCTGGACTGTTCTCCACCCCGTCATCATTCGCTCGGCAAGCTCGACGATGAAGTAGAGAACGATGCCCATCACGCTGAGAATCAGCATTCCGGCAAAAGCCAGCCTGGTGTCCATCTGGCCGTTCGCGACCAGCACGAGATAACCCAGCCCCTGTTGCGATGCGATGAACTCGCCGACGATCGCACCAATCGCCGACGACGCCATCGCCATCTTCAACCCGGCGAAGATGTTCGGCAGCGCGTGCGGCAGACGGACTTTGAAGAACAGGTCCAGGCGCGTCGCCCCCATCGACTGAGCAACGCGTATCGGTTGCGGGCGCAGTGAGGTGAAGCCAACAATCGATTGAATGACGACAGCGAAAAACGAGATCAGCACTGCGATCAAAAGTTTCGGAACGAAGCCGAAGCCGAACCAGATAACGAAAAGCGGCGCAATCGCGATCTTCGGAATCATCTGCGAAAACACGATCAGCGGGTAGATCATGCGTCTCGCGAATGGTGAAAACGAGATCAGCAACGCCAATGGCACGCCAAGCAATACTGACGTGATAAACGAAGCGAGGATCACGAGCAATGTCGCCTGCCCGTGATGCACCAGCACACCGGCGTTCTGATAAATTTCCCCAAATATCTCCGACGGCATCGGCAGCAGATACGAGGGAATATGCAACGCACGCACCGCGCCTTCCCAGATCAGGAAAAAAGCCGCGATAGCGAGAACGGGGTACAGACCCGCGGCAATCGATCGTTTGGAGCGTTTTTTAGCTGTAGTGCTCATGGTCCACGACGAAGGTTTGGAAAGCTTCCTGTGCGATTCCACAATATTGTCTCCGCAAGATGACTTCCACGATCAGGCAACTATCCGTTTTCACGTACCGGCATCATTGGTGTGTGCGGCGCATCGAACCATCCGTTGTACTTCGGATGATCTGCGCCAATTGGGAACTCGACGACGCGGCGTGATTCGTTCGCGGCGAATAAGCCCGTCACCAGTTCAATGGACGCGCGCGCGTCGGCAAGCGTGACGGGAAAGGGCGCCCCCGATGCAAGCGCTTCGTGAAAAAGCTCGTATTGCCGCACAAACCATGCTGAACCTGGCGCGACCTCGGCCATTTTCCGCTCGATAGCGGTGGCCAATCCGGGGGCACGTGGGATCACGGTCCACGGTTCATCGGCGGGCCGCGATGAGTTCTCGTCATAGCCGGTCTTCTCGAATGTAACGTTCTCGAAGCACAGGCGCAGCCGTGTAGCCTGACGCGCGGAGCCGAGCGTCGCGGACAACGACGCGAGCGATCCATCGTGCAACTGCAAGCTCGCGACCGCGCAGTCCTCGACTTCGATCGGATTCACGCGCGTTGTCTTGAAGCAAGCCGCCGCCTGCACGGGACCGACGAGCCACAACAGCACGTCGTGAATATGGATGGCTTGTGTAAGCAGAACACCGCCCAGTTCGGTAGCGAACTTGCCGCGCCATTCGACCTGATAGTAGTTGGCATCGCGCCGCTTGGCGGTGTCGATACTGGATACGTAGTGCTTGCCGGCAAGGCCCGAACGGATTACGTGTCTCACCTTCGCGAGCCCATCGCCGAACCGGTACTGGAAGACAGGCATGACACGCGCGGTCGATTTCGCCTCTTCAGCGATCACGGCATCGACCTGCGCGAGCGATGCGGCAAAAGGCTTTTCGCACACAACATGCTTGCCTTTGCGAAGACAGGCGACAACCATCGAATAGTGCAATGCTGGCGGCGTACAGATCACGACGACGTCGACATCGTGCATCGACAACACGTCGTCCAGATCGCCCACTATGCGCTCTACACGGTATCGTTCCGCAAATTGCTTCGCGCGCTCGATATCGCGATCGCAACAGGCCAACACGTTAAATCGTTTCGGCAGATGCGCAAATCCATCCTGTACATGCCAATCGGCGACCCATCCGCAACCGACAATTGCGACATTCAATACTTCTGTGTTCATCGCAGCGCTCCCGTTCATCAGCGAAGCCCTGTGAATTTCGGTTCGCGCTTCTCCGAGAATGCCGCCAAACCTTCGGCACGATCCGGCGTCGACTGATTGCGCACGACCATCATCCGCTCGAACGCGAGCCCGTTCTCGTGCGTCGCACCGACCGCGACGCGCATGCAGGTTTTCATCGCCTGCACCGCGAGCGGGCCACGCATCGAGATGACTTCGGCTATTTCGAGCGCGCGCCCGACGGTCCGTCGAGGTTCGCAGATCTCGATCACGTAGCCAAACTCCTTCGCGGTCTGCGCGCTGATCGGCTCCCCGGTCATGATCATGTAAGCGGCCATCGACGGACCGAGTTTGCGCGGCAGACGCTGCGTGCCGCCGTCACCCGCCATACCCGACGTCTTCGCTTCAGGTTGACCGAAGAGCGCGTTGCTGCCCGCGACCACGAAGTCGCAGCACATCGCGAGTTCGTTGCCCGCGCCGTACGTATAACCGTTGGCGGCTGCGATAAACGGCTTCGGAAAGCGCTCGATTTCTTCCCATGCCGCTGCGCGGCGCACGTCGTTGACGACTGCCGCCGAACCGAACCTGTGCATGTTCTTCAGATCGGCGCCGGCGGAAAACGCCTTCTCGTCGCCCGTGATGACGACGCAGCGAACGTCCACATCATCCTTGTACTCGCGAAGCAGGCGCCCGATTTCGATCACCATGCCATTCGTCATCGCGTTGCGCTTTTCCGGCCGCGCGATACGGATGAGGCGCACATGCGGCGACACGTGTATCGACTCGATGAACCCGGCGTCTTCCTTCGACTCGCTTATCAAACTCATTGCCTTTTCCTTGAAATACATCAATTGGCGAACTTGATTGGTATCGCGACGATCAGCCTAACGCCGACCAGCCTATGGAATCGCTTTCATCAAACGGTAAGACCGGAGCTGCAATGATGCCCGTTGCCAGATTCACTATTTAGTCTCCTGGCACGGATTTTCTGCGTAATCGGCAAGTGCCATATCCCGTTCTTACGACGAGCTGGAAATCATTATGAAATCGCTTTCTTTTAAGTGTCAATCCGGGATACATCCTGGTTTCCGGGCCTGTCGCGTCCGCGGGCCCGATCGGCACAGGTGTGCTGCGCGCGAGCCGCGCGTGGTTCTCGATGTCGTCGGGTCCAAAGGGCCTGGCGTGTCGTTACTACCGGACTGGACCTTCGCCCACCCACTCGATAGCCGGCTCGCCTGTCACACCTTGCCCGAGCCGCGTCCATCCCGAACGGTCGGTATCATGTGGCGACGGTCTTCGCCGCAGTCACCGTTGGCGGAAGCGTTTCTCGACATCGCCACACCGCTCTTTCACGGAGCGTGACACGGCGTGCCGCCAATTGCATGCGTGTCGCTCAGCATCGGCTGGCAGCACGGTCGCGAGCGCGTGCGAAGCAAAGTTGGCAACGTCCAGGCCGAATCGGGATGTCAGCATCACGAGTGTTCTCGTTGGCTGGAATCCGGCCAGTTCAACACTACGCCGCTGGGGGCGCCGCGGTACTTCCGCGAACGATGAGCTCCGCGGTTAGTTCAGGCACTTTCGGTGTATCTACGCCGCTGATCGAATCGAGAATAAATCCAGCGACCGCCTCACCCATTTCCTGCGCGGGAACGTGGATCGTCGTGAGTGGCGGGCTCAGATGCGCAGAGGTATCGATGTCGTCGAAACCGACGATGCTCAACTGCTGCGGAACGGCAATACCAAGCGCGCTCGCCTCGATAATCGCGCCCGATGCGATGTAGTCGTTCGTGCAGACGATCGCGGTAGGCTTGACATGCTCACGGGTCATGATCTGCCGCAGCCCTTCTCGCGCGCTCGCGATATGTTTGCGATCGACCCGCACGACATGCTGAGGCCGGATGCCAAGCCCCGCATTCGCGAGCGTGTCGCGCACGCCTTCCATCCGCTGCTGGATACGGTCGTTGACGTCGAATTGATGTGCGAGCATCGCGAAGCGGGTATGCCCGAGGTCGAGCAGGTGCTGCGTGATCGTCGAAGCGGCCGCGTAATTGTCGATACCGATGCAGACGTTTTCCGAATTACGTCCATTCGTGTACGTCATCACGTACGGCACATTGTGAGCCTTCAGCAATTCGATCAGCGCGGGCGGCTGCGCTTCGCCGACCAGCACCATCCAGTCGACGCCGCGCTCCACCATCTTGCGCGCCTGCTGCAGATGCATGCTCGGGTCCGGCTCGATGCAGCCGAGAATCAGCGTGTAATTCGCCTTGCCCAACTGGCGCTGCAAGCTTTCAATCAGATTCGCGAAATTCTGGTGGCTGAGCGTCGGAATCAGCACGCCAATGGTGCGTGATCGTAACGACGCCAAGGCCTGCGCCGCGCCGTTGGGCACCCAGTTCAGCACCTGCGCGGCGCGCAGCACGCGTTGCCTGACATCTTCGGATACCAGATCGGGATCATTGAACACACGCGAGACCGATGCAGGTGACACCTTGGCCAACTGGGCGACGTCCGAGAGCCGCACAGGATTCGCACCGGTTTTACGGACCCGCTTCATTGCCACCGACTTGTCGACGGTTTTGATACTCATAAATCGCTCTCGTCCATCCGTTCAAGATTCCCGCACGAAAGCGTGCCGTTTCTCAGTATATCGCGGCGCCTAACCGGTCACGGACCGCCGGACGACGTGCAGCCGAAGTCGATGCAGCACCCGGAGCGCGACACCGTCAATGACTTTGCTGCCTCGAAACGGCATCGACCACGTCTTGCAACCCGCTCTCGCGGTTCTTTTCCTGCTGCGCCTTGCCACTCTTTCTCGCGCGGCTCGAAGCAATCCGGCTGCGCACGAACGCGAAGACCTGAAAGAGAATGAGCAAGGCGCTGATCGAAAGAAACGCTGCGCTGATCGGCCGCGTTACGAGGGTAGTGAGATCGCCGCGCTCCAGCAGCATCGCGCGCCTGAAGTTCTGCTCGAGCATGGGGCCGAGCACAAAGCCCAGGACTATCGGCGACACCGGAAACTTCAGGGCAAGGCAGATCGCGCCGATCACGCCGAACACCGCTACCTCGCCAACTTCGAACAGGCTGTTGTGCGAGCTATAGACACCGACCGCGATAAAGAACAACGCTGCGGGATAGAGGAATCGGTAGGGAACCTGCAGCAGCCGCACCCAAACGCCGATCATCGGCACGTTGAGTATGACGAGCAGAACATTGCCGATCCAGAAGCTCGCGATCAATCCCCAGAAGATATCCGGGTGTTCCGTTATCAACTGCGGTCCCGGCTGCACACCCTTGATGATCAGCGCGCCCAGCAGCAGCGCCATCACGGCATCCCCCGGAATGCCGAGAGTCATCGTCGGAATGAAGTCGACCTGTGTCTTCGAATGCGAAGCCGCTTCGGGCGCGGCAACGCCTTCGATCGCCCCCTTGCCGAAACGCTCGGGGTTGCGCGATATCTTGCGTTCGAACGCATAGGCGATGAACGTCGTAATCGTCGGGCCCGTGCCCGGCATCGCGCCGAACAGCGTGCCGATGAACGTGCCTCGCAGCATCGGCTTGAACGACTGCTTGATCTCGGCCCAGCTCGGACGCATTTCCGACATGCGCACGCGCGTCGTCCTGGCTTGCATATGTACGCGGTTGATGCTCGACAGGAAGTCCGCGATGCCGAAAAGGCCCATGCACAGCGCACCTAAATCGATGCCGTCCGAAAGCTCCGCTGAGCCGAACGTGTATCGCATGGTGCCACTGGTCGGGTCCGTGCCGACCACGCCGAGCACGAGACCGAACAGCGTCATCGCAATGCCTTTCAGCGGCGAACCGCGCGACATCGTCGCGCCCGCGACGAGACCCATCAGCATGATCGAGAACAGTTCCGATGGCCCAAACTTGAACGCGACACTCACCAGCAATGGCGACAGAAAGATCATCACGAGAATGCCGACCGACGCCGCGAAGAACGAGCACATCATCGTAATGCCGAGCGCGGTGCCGCCCTTGCCTTTCTGTGTCAACGGATAGCCATCCAGACAGGTCACCGCATGCGGCGGATGACTAGGCAGATTCAGCAGAATCGCGCCGATCGCCCCGCCGTATTGCGAGCCGTAGAAAATGCCGGCCAGCATCAGGATTGCGGGAACCGGTGCAATGAAATAGGTCAGCGGCAGGAGCATCGAAATCGTCGTCAGCGCACCCATGCCCGGCAGAACGCCAATCAGATTCCCCACGAGCACGCCGAAGAACGACCACATCAGGTTACCGGGTTGGAGCGCGACGCTAAAACCGTACATCAGGTCGACGATACTGTGTCCCATCATTCAACCCCAAGCGAGAAGCGGCATCTGCAACCCAAGCCCATAACCGAACACGACCACGCCAAACACGGTGACCAGCACCGCGAGAATGAGGCAGTCGCGCAGCCGGTTCTGCTTGTCGCCGAGCGCCGCGATCAGGACGGATGCGAAAGTCGCGGGAATCAGGCCGCCATACGTGCCGAACAGCACGAATGCGGCGACGCCGCCGAGAATGCAGAACCAGCCGCGCCATTGCGGCTGAATCCGTATCTCTTCGCGCTCCTCTTTTTTCTCCGTCGCGATAATGGCGCCGCCGATCAACACCATGAGCACACCGAGCACGACAGGAATGAAACCGGAGCCCATCTCGGATAGCGTGCCGACATGAAACGAGAATCCCCCCACCGTCACGCCCACACCCAGCAAGATCAACAATACCCCGCCAATCTGGTCGCGCGACACCCGCCATGCTCTGTTCATGAATGCGTCTCCATGCAAATCGTTGTAGCGACTCCGATGCCTACCGGACAGCCCATCCGCGGTATTCATCCTGCTTCTTCGAGATCGGCAGATTGACCGTCGAACCATTGCGCGCCGACAGATACAGCGCCGTGACCAATTCGATCGAAGCGCGCGCGTCGTCCAGCGTGACCGGGAATGGCGTACCTGACGAGAGCGCCTGATGAAACAGTTCGTACTGGCGGCTGAAATAGCTAAAGCGGCTGGTTTCGACATCCATCGCAGCGTCGATCTCGCGCTTCGCTTCGTCGCTTCTCGGCAGCACGATCCACGGATCGTCGGCAATGCGCTCGGTCTCGTGATTCACGAGGCGCTCGAACGTCACGTTCTCGAAGCACATGCGGATGCGGGTCTGCTGTTTGACGGACCCAAGCGTGGCGCCAACGGATACGAGCGAACCGTCCGACATCTTCAGACAGGCGACGCCGCAATCTTCGACCTCGATCGGATTGACGCGCGTATCGTTGAACGACGCAACCGCCACGGCCGGTCCGATCAGTGAATACAGCAGATCGTGAATATGGATCGCCTGCGTCACCCACAGACCGCCGAGCTCCGTCGCAAACTTGCCGCGCCACGCCTGTTCGTAGTACTTGGCGCCGCGCGTTCTGGCAATTTCGACCGTGGTGGCGAAATGCTTGCCGGCCGCGCCGGACGCAATCGCGCTGCGGACTTTCTCCGCGCCATTGCCGAAGCGATACTGGAAAATCGGCATGACGCGGCCAATGGAACGACTTTCGGCCGCGCGAATGTCGTCGACCAGCTCCATCGAACTTGTGAGCGGCTTCTCGCAGATCACGTGCTTGCCTGCGTTCAGCGCCTCGATAGCCATCGGATGATGCAGAACCGGCGGCGTGCAGATCACGACGACGTCGATTTCGCTCATCGCGAGTACTTCGGCCAGCGTTTCGGCCTGTATCGGTATGTCATGCCGCAGCGCAAACTCCGCGCGTCTCTCCGCGCTCGTGTCGACGCACGCGCGGACCGTGAATCTGTCCGCGAGCGGCCGCAGACCTTCCATGTGGATATCACCCGCCCACCCACATCCAACGATAGCCAACTGGATACGTTTCATGATCGTCAGGTTTCCTGCCTGCTTTTGTGATGTTCAGCGCGACGCACCGAATCAGTTTGCGGAGATGCCTGTCTGCTTGACGACGCCAGCCCACTTGCGCACTTCCTGCCCGAGGTAGTCGCCGAATTGCGGCGGTGTATTGCCGACGATATCGACGCCCAGTTGCCCAAGCTGCTGCGCCACGCCCGGGTCCTTGAGAATCGTCACGAGTGTCGAATTCAGTTTCTCGACGATCGGCGCGGGTGTTCCGGCCGGGGCGAATACGCCGCCCCACGACGCCGAGTCGAAACCCGGAATGCCGAACTCGGCAATGGTCGGTGTATCGGGCAGCTTCGGCGTGCGATTCGCGGTCGTCACCGCGAGAATGCGCAGATGGTCGTTCTTGATGAACGGCAGCAATGCCGGCAACGTCACGATGCCCATCATCACGTGCCCGCCGATCATGTCGTTCAGCGTGAACGGATCGCCGGAGTACTGGACGTGTGTCAGCTTGATCTTGCCCATCACTTCGAGCAGCCCTGACGTCAGATGCGTCGCCGATCCAATGCCGCCCGTCGCGAAGATCTGCGGCTGCTTGCTGTCCCGTAGATAGGCCAGGAATTCCTGCATGTTCTTGACCGGCAGCGACGCGTTCACGACGACGACCATCGGCACGTTGCCCGTCTGCACGATCGGCACGAAGCTTTTGATCGGATCGAACTTCACGTTCTTGTAGATCGCCGGATTGATCGCGTTCGGACCGACGTTGCCCATCAGGATCGTATAGCCGTCGGGCCTGGCGCGCGCGACGTCATCCGTGGCGATGTTGCCGTTCGCGCCCGGCCGGTTCTGGACCACGACCGGTTGACCGAGCGCCGCGGACATCTTCGGCGCGAGAATTCGCGCAATCACGTCGGATGCACCACCCGGTGGATACGGAATGATGAACTGGATGGGCCGCGACGGATAAGTGTCCGCCGCCGATGCGGCCATCGACATGACGCAGAACAGCATCAGCGCGCCGAGCCACGACTTCCAGGTACTTTTCATGTTTCGTCTCCTTTGTTTGTTGTCGTTGCCCGCGTCAAGCCGGCGAGCCCACGATCTTTCTGGCAATGAGATCGTCGATTGCTTCCCCGCTGTACCCGTGTTCGGCGAGGATCTCGCGCGTATGCTCGCCAATGTTCAAGCCCTTGATGCGCAGCGGCGGCACCTTTCCGTCATAGCGGATCGGGTGGTTCACCAACACGACCTTGCGTCCGTTGATGTCCTCGGGACGGAAGACTTCCATCGCGGCAGCCTGAGGATCTTCGGCGACGTCGTCGAAATCGTGTACGGGGCCGTACCAGATCGCGAGCTTGTCGAATCCCGCGGCGGCTTCCTGGTAGGTCTTCGTACTCATCACCTTTGCGAAGGTCGCCGCGATGTGATCACGATCCTTGTACGGATCGAGCCGCTGCAATTCACGCAACTCCGGACTGTCGAGCGCCTCGGCGAGTTTCTCGACCGGATTGGTCGAGACCGCCATTTCGCCGTCTTTCAGCTGATAGACACCGTACGGTGCATGGTGATACCAGGTGGCAAGATGCGGATCGCGGTTCATCGTCTGTGCGCCGGGTCTCACCGACATGTACACGGTCAACGGTTCGGTCTGCAGATCGAGACCCGCGGTAAAAAGCGAGCTCTCCACCCGGCCGCCCTCACCCGTCGTGAGCTTCTTGACGTACGCGGCGACGATGCCCATCGCGAGCAGCGCGCCCGCGTGCTGATCGATAACCGCCGACCCCACCGCCTTGGCTTCACCATGCCGATGCCCCGTTGCACTCATCAGGCCTGTGCGCGCCTGAATGATCAGATCCTGCGATTCGCGCGCGAGCATCGGACCCGCATTGCCCCAGCCCGTGCCGCTCGCATAGATGATGTCGGGCTTGCGCTTCTTGATGTCCTCATACGACAGACCGAGGCGCGCCATCACGCCATGCCGGAAATTCTCGACGACGACATCCGCCTGCTCGATCAACGAGAGAATCACTTCCCGGCCTTCCGGCGACTTCAGATCGGCCGCGAAAAGCCGCTTGTTGCGAAACGCGGACAGATACAGACCGCTCGCGCCGCCCATGTCCGCGCCCGCCCAACGACGCGAACGCTCGCCGCCGAGCGGCTCGACCTTGATGATGTTCGCCCCCATGTCGCCGAGATATTGCGTACACGCGGGGCCTTGCAGAACATGACAGAAGCTCACGACCTTCATTGAATTCAGCAGCACCATTTCCTCCTGGACGGGTTGACGGCAAACGTCATCGACGAATTTGACGACGCAGGCCGTCGTTCGATATGCGGCTATTCGCCCGTGAATCGCGGGCGCCGCTTTTCCTTGAATGCGCTCAGGCCTTCCTGCCTGTCTCGCGAGCGGTGATTGCGAAACATCGCCACACGCTCATAAGCGAGGCCGTTCGAGGCGCTCGCACCGACCGCCTCGTGAATACATGCTTTCGTGAGCTGAACGGACGTGGGCGAGCGCTCGGCGATAGTCCGGGCAATCTCGAGCGCGCGACCGAGCGTGTCGGCCGGCTCGCAGACTTCGAGCACGTAGCCGACTCGCAACGCCGTTTGCGCATCGATCATCTCGCCGCTCAGCAGCATGTAGGCCGCCAGTTGTGGTCCGAGCTTTCTCGGCAGACGCTGCGTACCGCCATCGCCGGCGAGCCCGCCGTTGCGCACTTCCGGCTGGCCGAACAGCGCATTCGATCCCGCGACGATGAAATCGCAACACAGCGCGAGTTCGTTGCCCGCGCCGACCGCGACGCCATTCACGGCGGCAATCATCGGCTTCGGAAACGTCGAGATCGTCTGCCATGCGTCGATCCGGCGAGGATCGGACACGACATCGATCACGCCGTAATGGAGCATGTTCTTCATGTCCGCTCCCGCCGAAAACACGGTATCGCCACCCGTGATCACGACGCATCGGACCGATGGATCATGCGCCGCGTCCGCCAGCACGCGGCCCATCTCGATCACCATCGGGTTGCTCAGCGCGTTGCGCTTTTCGACCCGGTCGATGCGAATCACCAGCACATGCTCCGTGCTGCGTTCGCACACGACACACTTCACGTCCGCTGAATCTCCGTAGTCCACAACGCCTCCTGAACGTCCTCGTCGATTTCAGCGAACGAACTGCGCGCCGCCCGGGCGGAAGCGCGGATCGAACAGATCGTGCTCGTCGAAGATCGCGTCGATGTTCCTGCGGTCATAGTCGGTGAGCGTGGTCAACGGCGCGCGCACTTTCATGTTCGGCAGCACGCCCTGCTTCATCAGCGCGTATTTCGTGCGCACGCGGTAGTCGCGCAGCGGCGTGCGCCAGCACGCGCGCGCCAGCGGGCCGAGACGGAACCAGATCTCGTACGCCTCGGCAACCTTGCGCTCCGCCGCGAGCTTCTGCATCCTGACGATCTCCGAGGTGCCCGTGGCCGCGAAGCCGATCAGCGCGCCATCGCATCCCATCAGCATCGCTTCGAGAATGAACGTGTCGCTGCCGGTCATCACACCGATACGCCGCTCCGCCTCACGCGCTTCCTTGATGTTCTCGTTGGTCTGCTCGACGTCGAACGACGCGTCCTTGATGCCCTCGATGCCGGGGATCTTCGAGAGCGCCTTGATGGTTCCGGGCGGATATTTGCTGAACACGTTCTGGAACGCGAGCATCGGCAGCTTCACCGCGTCCGCGACGGCCGCGTGATAGTCGAACACCATGTCGACCGTGGGCGTGCCGACGAATGCCGGCATCGGCGGGAAAAGCACGAGCCCGTCGACATCGAGGTCCTCGAAGCGCTTCGCGAGCGCCACCGCCGCGCTCGTGTGCGTGGCATTCACGCCCGACAGCAGCGCGACGGATTTGCCGAGCGTGGCGCGGCAGCGCCGGATGACTTCGAGTTGCTCGTCGACCTCGAGCGAACTGACTTCGCTTAACGCCATGTTCATCGCGACAGCGCGCGGCTGCGCGGCGCCGACTTCGGCGATGTACCGGTCGAGCGTATTCCAGTCGATCTCGCCGCTTTCGAGGAATGGCAGAACGGGGGCGGCGACAACGCCTTGTCCCAGGCTGTGACTCATGATTCACGTCTCCTGATGAATACGGTTGTGTAGTCCCGACGCGCAGCGCGTCCGACGATGCTGCCGGTGACGTGCGTCCCACGACGGACCAGACATGTCATCCGAAAGTGAGGCAATTATGAAATCGCTTTCATAGACGGTCAATGCTATTTTATATGGGGTTAACGATAGTTTAGGGAAGCGCTTTATATAAAATGACGGCACGTTGCCGACCCGCTTTGCCCTGCGTTGGACGAGACAGGAAGACGGGTGATGGAGCGACAACGAACGCGAGAACGCACATCGGCATACCCGGGCCGATGCGGCAAAAGGCCGGTCGGACACGCTACAACCATGGCAATTACGCTTGCACAACTCAACTGCATCCGGCAGGTAGTCGACAACCAGTTCAGCGTATCGCGAGCCGCGAAATGCTATTCACCACGCAGCCCGGTGTCAGCAAGATGATCCGCTCCCTCGAAAGCGAGATCGGCATCGACATCTTCGTGCGGCGCGGCAATCGCCTCATCGGGCTCACGGACGAGGGACGCGAGGCATACGCGCTCGCGCGGCGCATGCTACAGGACGCGCACTCGCTGCAACGGTTGCACACAAGCTCGGGCCGCTCGGAGATCACTGGGGTACTGCACGTCGGCACCACGCCCATTCACGCACGCTACCGACTGCCGAGTCTCACCCAACGATTCCTGGAGGCCTATCCGAAGGTACAGCTCGAACGTTTCGTCGAAGCGTGGAAGCGCTTGAACCAGAGCGGCCTCGGCGCAGCCGCGCTGTCGACATCGAGTTTTCCGGTCGATCGGAACCGGCTCGCCACGCTGCTCGGTTTCGACAGGCTCATCGAAAACGCCTATGACGCGAATCATTTTGCACCGTTCGACAGCGCGCTTGATTACGCGAACACACTGTCGGTCTGTGCGGTGCAGATCGGCCAGTTTGCGCAGGATATTCACGCGCAGTACGCAGCGCCCGTGCCATGGCTCACGCTGCAGGCGGGCGATCTGATCGGCGTCAGCAGCCTGATGCCGCAGAAGCGCAATCCCGCGGCCCTCGAACAGTTGCGTGCGCAATGCAGCCTGCTGCTTGCGGACATGCGGGGACCCTTCATGCTCGCGCACAACGTGCGCACCGGCATGTTCGACCACCGTGCGTACGACCCGTTGCCGACGACGCGGCCCGTTGCAATGCTGGCGCTGTTCGAACGCGTGGTTCGCGCGCTCATCGTGAACCGCGAGCAGGCGCGTGCGGAGCTTCAACGGCTAACTGCCGAGCTTGCGCACTGACGTTCATGGCCGGCCACCATGTCCGGCTATCAGAATCAATAAAACCAGGGAGACAACCTTGCGATGGCTGCCGTCCGGCACATCAGCCACCGGGGTGCCGTCACCTATCAATTCGCGGCGAACCGGGATTGCCGGCAGCATGGAAGCTCCGTGAAAAGTGCAGTTTTTTGAATGTCGACACCTGACATCCCCATCGGCAGTAGTGGCTTAACTTATATCGTCAAATTCCGATATATAATTCGTCCCGTAGCGATGAACCCCGCGGGCGCCCTATGGTGTTCCGTGGGCCGGTTGTCGAATCAGCTTGAAAACGATCCAGATGACGCCCGATTTCGACGCGATCCACAAAGCGCTGGCCAATCCGGTCCGCCGGGAGATTCTCGGCTGGCTGCGCGAGCCCGGCGTGCATTTCGCCGATCAGGAGTTTCCGCTTGAGCACGGCGTGTGCGCGGGCATTATCGACGAACGTTGCGGACTGTCGCAGTCCACCGTGTCGGCGCACCTCGCCGCGCTGCAGCGCGCGGGGCTCGTCACGTCGAAACGGGTCGGCCAGTGGGTGTTTTTCAAGCGCAACGAGCCCGTCATTCAGGCGTTCCTCGAACACATGAACGCGCAGCTCTGAGCAGCGCATTCGCATCGCCGCGCTTCCCTTTTCACGCAGTTTTTTTGAGGCTCCGGGCCCGGCCCGCCGCCAAAGGTGAACTCTCATGCCGACTCTTTTCGATCCGCTGCAAATTGGCGACCTTACGCTGTCGAACCGCATCATCATGGCGCCGCTCACGCGTCAGCGCGCCGAGGAAATCCGCGTGCCGAACGCGCTGATGGCGCGCCACTACGCCGAGCGCGCGAGCGCCGGCCTGATCCTCAGCGAAGCGACCTCGGTGACGCCGCAAGGCGTCGGTTACGCAGAAACGCCGGGCATCTGGTCGCAGGAACAGGTCGAAGGCTGGAAGCTCGTCACGCAGGCCGTGCACGACGCGGGCGGCAAGATCTTCCTGCAGCTGTGGCACGTCGGCCGCATTTCGGACCCGGTGTTCCTGAACGGCGAACTGCCGGTTGCCCCGAGCGCGATCGCGGCCGGCGGCCATGTGAGCCTCGTGCGTCCCGAGCGTCCGTTCGTGACGCCGCGCGCGCTCGAACTCGACGAAATCGCCGGCGTGGTCGAAGCGTTCCGCAAGGGCGCTGAAAACGCCAAGGCCGCGGGCTTCGACGGCGTCGAAATACATGGCGCGAATGGTTATCTGCTCGACCAGTTCCTGCAGGACAGCACCAACAAGCGCACCGACGCTTACGGCGGCCCGATCGAAAACCGCGCGCGTCTGCTGCTCGAAATCACCGACGCGTGCATCGGCGTGTGGGGCGCGAACCGCGTCGGCGTGCATCTGGCGCCGCGCCGCGATGCGCACACGATGGGCGACTCTGACCCGGCCGCGACGTTCGGCTACGTCGCGCGCGAACTCGGCAAGCGCAAGATCGCGTTCATCGCCGCGCGCGAAGCGCTCGGCGAGGACCGCCTCGGCCCGCAACTGAAGAAGGCATTCGGCGGCCCGTACATCGCGAACGAAAAGTTCACGAAAGAAACCGCGCAGCAGGTGCTCGACGCCGGTGAAGCGGATGCGGTGGCGTGGGGTCAGCTGTTTATCGCGAACCCGGACCTCGTGCGCCGCTTCGAGACCGATGCGCCGCTGAACAAGCCGAATTCGGCCACGTTCTACGCGCGCGGCGAAGTCGGCTATACCGACTATCCGACGCTGGAAGAAGTGCAGTAAGCAGCGGATGGCATAAGCGGCAGCGCGGGCCGACCGCCGCTGCCGTAAAACCCGCATGGCGGGCGTGACCGGAGATCGCTTCGGTCACGCCCGCCATTTTTTTGTGCCGATTACACGCGTATCCCCCACGCACCCGGCCCAACATGACCGCGCGCGAGGCTACACTCGTGGCATCCCGCCACCTACCTCGCCTCTGCCGCCGATGAACCTGATAAATGTCCTGCAGATCGCGCTGCACCTCGACCAGCATCTGAGCGCGCTGATCCTGCAATTCGGCTCCGCGGTCTATGCGCTGCTGTTCGTCGTCGTGTTCGTCGAGTACGGTTTTCTGCCGCTGTTCTTCCTGCCCGGCGATCCGCTGATTTTCATCTGCGGCGCGCTGGCGGCCACCGGCGCGCTCAACGTCTGGATCGTCGCGCCCGTGCTGTTCGTCGCGACGGTGGGCGGCAGCATCGTCGGCTATGGGCTGGGCCGCGCGGTCGGCGAGAAGGTCTATACCTCGAACTACGTATGGCTGAACCGCGGCGCGCTGCAACGCGCGCACGCGTTCAGCGAAGCGCGCGGCCGCCTGACCTTCCTGCTGTCGCCGTACATCGCGGTGGTGCGCACGTTCGCGCCGTTCGCCGCCGGCGTCTCGCGCATGACCTTCGCGCGCTTCGTGACCTATGTCACCGCCGGAGCCGCGCTATGGGTCGTCTCGCTGATCGCGGCCGGCTATCTGTTCGGCAACGTGCCGGTGATACACGAGCATCTGAGCACACTGGTGCTGCTCGGCATCGTGCTCGGCGGCGCCATGCTGGTCGGCGGCGCGCTCTGGCGTTTTCTCGGCCGCCGCGCGCGTACCCGCTGAGGTTGCTCGCCAGGATCATCCGCTGAAGTCATCCGCTGAAGTCATCCGCTGAAGTCATCCGCTGAAGTCATCCGCTGAAGTCATCCGCTGAAGTCATCCGCTGAAGTCGCCATGAAACCCGCCAGCCTGGCCACGCGCATCGCCCCGGCTTGACCCGAACGAGATGTGAAGGTAACCTTCATAGTTACCCTTCACCCGATCTCGCCGCATGAGCAAGCCGCCCCCCCCGGTTACACCGGAAGCCCTGCACGCGCTGGCCGAAGACCTGCGCGTGCTGAACAGCAAGCTGCGCCGGCGTCTGCGCGAGGAAGCCCACGTGGGCGACTTCACGCCGTCGCAGGTGCAGGTGCTGACGCAGCTCGAACGCGAAGGCCCGGCGACCGTCAGCGCGCTCGCGCGTGCGCACGGCATGCGTCCGCAGTCGATGGGGGAAACGCTCGCGGCGCTGAAAGCCGCCGGGCTCGTGAGCGGCACGCCCGATCCCAACGACGGGCGGCAGACGGTTCTCTCGCTCACCCCGAGTTTTCGCAGGAAGGTCAAGGCAAGCCGCGCGGCGCGCGAAGACTGGCTGTATCGCACGATACAGACGCACTTCTCGCCGGCCGAGCAGCAACAACTCGCGACGGGCGTCGATCTGCTCAAACGCCTCGTCGATTCGTAACGCGCGACTCGCACTCGCGCTCACCCTATTCGCCACTCGCAGGAGCACTCCATGGCACTCACCACTCTCGACGCCAGAACCGCACTGGTCGTCGTCGATCTGCAGCGTGGCGTCGTCGCGCTGCCCACCGCGCATCCGGCCGGCGAAATCGTCGAGCGTTCGGTCACGCTGCTCGACGCGTTTCGCCGTCACGGCCTGCCGGTCGTGCTCGTGAACGTTACGGCCGGCGCACCGGGGCGCACCGAACAGGGCCGTCCCCCCGGCGATTTCCCGGCCGGTTTCGCGGACCTGCTGCCGGAACTGAAGCAGCAGCCGTCGGACCACGTCGTGACCAAGCGCACCTGGGGCGCGTTCACGAACACGGACCTCGCCGCGTATCTGGACGGCCAGGGCGTCACGCAGGTGGTGCTCACCGGCATCGCGACCAGCATCGGCGTCGAATCGACCGCGCGCTTCGCGAGCGAACTCGGCCTGAACGTGACGCTCGTCGTCGACGCGATGACCGACCTCAACGCCGACGCGCACGTCAACAGCATCACGCGCATCTTCCCGCGCCTCGGCGAAACCGGCACGACGCAGGAAGTGCTCGCCCTGCTCGAAAGCTCGCGTGCCTGAGAGGGCGTCATCGAGCGGATCGCCGGGCAGGTCATCGAGCAGGTGTCGTAAGCAGGAATCGTAAGCGGGCGCCATGAGCCCGTGCCATGAACGGCCGTCAGCGGCGGCCGCTCATGGCTCACATGTATGCACGCATGCGCGCCCACCATCGGGCGCCAAGGAAACCTTGCCGTGAGCTCCACGTTCCGTTCGCTGCGCAATTTCAACTACCGTGTCTGGGCGAGCGGCGCCATCGTCTCGAACGTCGGCACGTGGATGCAGCGCACGGCGCAGGACTGGCTCGTGCTCACCGAACTCACGCATCACAACGCGACGGCGGTCGGCATCGTCATGTCGTTGCAGTTCGGCCCGCAGATGCTGTTGCTGCCGCTCACCGGCTATGCGGCCGACCACTTCGACCGCCGCAAGCTGCTGTTCGCGACCCAGGCGGCAATGGGCACGCTGGCGCTCGTGCTCGGTCTGCTCACCGTAACCGGGCTCGCGCAGTTGTGGCAGGTCTATCTGTTCGCGGGACTGCTCGGCTGCGTGACCGCCTTCGATTCTCCCGCGCGTCAAACCTTCGTCTCCGACCTGGTCGGCGAGGACGATCTCGCCAATGCGGTCGGGCTCAACTCGACCTCGTTCAACGCCGCGCGCATGATCGGGCCGGCCGTCGCGGGCCTGCTGATCGCCTCGGTCGGCACCGGCTGGGTGTTCCTGATCAACGCGCTGTCGTTCGTCGCCGTGCTCGGCGCGCTGCGCATGCTGCGCCTGCACGAACTGCACAGCAAGCCGCTCGCGGTACGCACGCGCGGCAGCTTCGTCGAGGGCTTCAAATACGTCTGGAAGCGCCCCGATCTGAAGGCAGCGCTGCTGATGCTGTTCCTGATCGGCACGTTCGGCCTGAACTTCCCGATCTTCATCTCGACGATGGCGGTCACCGCGTTTCACGCGGGCGCGGGCGAGTACGGCGTGCTCAGCTCGACGATGGCGATCGGCTCGGTCACGGGCGCGCTGCTCGCGGCGCGCCGCGCGCGGCCGCGCATGGCGCTGCTGCTCGGCGCCGCCTCGGTGTTCGGCGCGGGCTGCACGGCGGCCGCGCTGATGCCGAACTACGTGCTGTTCGGCCTCGTGCTCATCATGATCGGCGTCTCGACGCAAACCTTCACGACCTCGACCAACAGCCTCGTGCAGCTGACCACCGAGCCCGCGATGCGCGGCCGCGTGATCGCGATTCTGCTGGCGCTTTCGCTCGGCGGCACGCCGCTCGGCGCGCCGGTGGTGGGCTGGGTCGCCGATCATTTCGGGCCGCGCTGGGCGCTCGGCGTCGGCGCGGCCTCGGGCTTCAGCGCGGCGCTGGTCGGCCTCGCCTATCTGATGCGGCATCGCGGGCTACGCTTTTACCTGGAAGGCGGGCGCCTGCGTTACAGCATCGACGACCCGCGCCCGGTCGCCGCCGCGATCATGACCGATTCCGTGGCGACGGTGCAGCGCGGCACGCTCGACGAAGCCGAAGAGGATGCGGCTTCGAGCGTGTAACGCGCGCCTTGCAGCGGCCGAAGCTCGGAGCGTCGGCGCGTCATAACCCGCCGACACCGCGCGTGACGAGCGCATAAGGCCCACGCGTAAGCTGCTCCCTGAGAAACTCGATGCACACCTGAATCCGCGCCGACGACGACAGCCGCTCGGCCGTCACGGCCCACACGTCGGCCGGCTGCAGATACGCCGGCAGAATGCGCACGAGTTCGCCCGAGCGCAGGCTTTCGGCGACGTCCCAGATCGACACCATCACGATCCCGTAACCGTCCCGCGCCCATTGCACGACGATGTCACTCAGATTCGACGCGACCGTGCCCGTCACCTTCACGCTTTTCTCGCCATGCGGCCCGGCGAGACGCCACACGCCGAAGCGGTCGTCGCGGCCGCGAAACAGCAGGCAGTCGTGCTGCGCGAGGTCGGCGGGTTCGAGCGGCACGCCGCGCCGCTCCAGATAAGCCGGCGAGGCGCACAGAATGCGCGCGCTCTCCACCATCTTGTGCGCAATCAGATGCGGCTCCTGCACTTCGCCGACGCGTACGTCGATGTCGAAGTTCTCGCCGACCACGTCGGCGCGCCGGTCCAGCAGTTCGAGCCAGATTTCGAGGTTCGGGTGGCGCTCGCGCAGCATCGTGAGGATCGGCGAGACGTGCTTGCGGCCGAGCCGCAGACTCGTGCTGATGCGCAGCACGCCGCGCAGCTCCGTGCGGCGATCGGCAAACGCATCGGCCATGCCCTGCACGTCGTCGAGAATTTTCTGCGCCCACTGCAAAGCGGTTTCACCGTCGCTCGTCACGCTCACGCTGCGCGTGGTGCGCTGAAACAGCTTCACGCCGAGACCGGCTTCGAGCATCGCGATGCGCTTGCTCACATGCGACGGCGACAGGCCCATTTCCGTCGACGCCGCGACGAAACTGCCGCGCCGCGCGATATGGCAGAACAGCTGCAGATCGCGCAGGAAGGATTCATTCGTGGCTGTGAGCGCATTCTGATTTGACATCTGGCCGCATTGTGTCGGGAAGGAACTCTATTACCCTAGTCGTAACGGCTGAGTTGAGCAAGCGCCAGTCCAAGCCAAGCCCGGGCGATTCATGCCGCACTGCGGCAACGCCCACCAGGAAAGTCCTGGCTTGCGAAGTCCCGCATTAAAGGCGCCAATGATTCAGCCATAGAAGCTGACAAAAACACACCCTGATCAGGAGACGATATGGAAACAAACGCATCGGCAAGCGGCGGGCACGGCTCGCAGGCTCGCAAGGCAACCGCCAGCGGCTGGATCGGCTCGGCGCTCGAGTACTACGACTTCTTCATCTACGCTCAGGCCGCGGCCCTGATCTTCCCTCAGCTGTTCTTCCCTTCCGGCAACCCGAAAATCGCGATCGTCGCCTCGCTCGCGACCTACGGCGTCGGCTACGTGGCGCGGCCGATCGGCGCGCTCTTTCTCGGGCACTGGGGCGACACGCACGGCCGCAAGAACGTGCTGCTTCTCTGCATGTTCCTGATGGGGCTCTCGACGATGGCGGTCGGCCTGCTGCCGACCTATCACCAGATCGGCTTCCTCGCGCCGGTGCTGCTCGTCGTGCTGCGCCTGATCCAGGGCTTCGCGGTCGCCGGCGAAATCTCGGGCGCCAGTTCGATGATTCTCGAACACGCGCCATTCGGCCGGCGCGGCTACTACGCGAGCTTCACGCTGCAAGGCGTGCAGGCCGGGCAGATTCTCGCCGCCGCCGTGTTCCTGCCGCTCGCCTATTACATGGACGACAGTTCGTTCAACTCGTGGGGCTGGCGCATTCCGTTCCTGCTCAGCTCGGTCGTGCTGATCGCCGGCTACATCATCCGCCGCGAAGTCGAGGAAACGCCCGCGTTCGAGAAGGAAGACGCGAGCGGCGGCGTGCCGCGCTCGCCGATCGTCGAGGCGTTCAGGTACAACTGGGCCGACATGCTGCGCGTGGTGCTGTGCTCGCTGATGAACGTGATCCCCGTGGTCGCGACGATTTTCGGCGCGGCCTATGCGGTGCAGGCGTCGTATGGGATCGGCTTTTCGAAGAGCGTGTACCTGTGGATTCCGGTGGTCGGCAACATCGTCGCCGTGCTCGTGATTCCGTACGTCGGCAATCTGTCCGACCGCATCGGGCGGCGTCTGCCGATCGTCGTCGGCGCGCTCGGCTCCGGGCTGCTCGCCTTCGGCTATCTGTACGCGATCAGCATCCACAACGTGCCGCTCGCGATGGTGATGTCGATCCTGATGTGGGGCGTCATCTACCAGGGCTACAACGCGATCTTCCCGAGCTTCTATCCGGAACTGTTCCCGACCCGCTCGCGCGTCTCGGCGATGGCGATCGGCCAGAACGTCGGCACGACGATCACCGCGCTGCTGCCCGCGCTGTTCGCCTATGTCGCGCCGCCGGGATCGAACAACGTGCCGCTCACGATCGGCGCGATCACGTTCGGCATCACGATCGTCTGCGCGATCACCGCGTGGAACACGCGTGAAAACTTCCGCGTGAAGCTCAGCGACCTCGGCGAGAAGGACGCGGTGCCGATCGACAAGCAGAGCTACGAGGCGATGCGCGCACAAAGCATGGCCGACGCGAAAAAGGCCGTTGCCTGAGCTTCGGCTTCAGCTTTAACCCGAGCCTGAGCGCGAGCGGCATTTTTTAAACCCACTTCATTGCGCCGACTTCAGAGGAACCGCTTCATGAACAGCACCCGGATCGCCGTGGCCGGCGCGGGCTATATCGGCCGCGCGCATATGGCCGTCGCGCAACGCAGCGCCACCTGCACGCTCTCGGCGATCGTCGACCCCTCGCCCGCCGCCGCCGCGATCGCGGCCGAGGCCGGCGTGCCGCTCTACCGCACGCTCGACGAACTGCTCGAACGCGATCGCCCCGACGGCGTGATTCTGGCGACGCCGAACCAGCTGCACGTCGAGCATGCCTCGCGCTGTCTCGCGGCCCAGGTGCCGACGCTGCTCGAAAAGCCGATTGCGCCGAGCGTCGAGGAAGCCGAAGCGCTAGCGGCCGAAGCGGACGCGAGCAGCGTGCCGCTGCTGATCGGCCATCATCGCGCACACAGCCCGATCATGGCGCGCGCGCGGCAGTTGATCGGCGAAGGCCGGCTCGGCCAGCTCGTCGCGGTCATGGGCAGCGCGGTGTTCTTCAAGCCCGACGAGTATTTCGCCGACGCCGAATGGCGGCGCCAGCCGGGCGGCGGCCCAATCCTGCTGAACATGATTCACGAGGTGCACAACCTGCGCATGCTGTGCGGCGATATCGTCGCGGTGCAGGCCTTCTCCTCGCATGCGACGCGCGGCTTTCCGGTCGAGGACAGCGTGGCGATCAACCTGCGCTTCGCGAACGGCGCGCTCGGCAGCTTCATGCTGTCCGACACGGCCGCGAGCGCGCGCAGCTGGGAGCAGACGTCGCAGGAAAACAAGGTGTACCCGTCGTATGCCGATGAAGATTGCTACGTGATTGCCGGCACATTCGGCTCGCTCTCGGTGCCGACGATGCGCCTGAAAACCTATGGCAAGGCCGAGGACCGTTCGTGGTGGAAGCCGTTCGACGTCAGCGTTGCCGAGATGACGCGCGACGACCCGCTCAAGCTGCAGCTCGAACATTTCGTGCGCGTGATTCATCGCGAGGAGCCGCCGCTCGTCAGCGCGCACGACGGCTTGCAGAATCTGCGCATTACCGAGGCGATCGTCGAGGCGGCCAGAACGGGCTCGGTCGTCGAAACGGTGTCCATGGCGGCGGCCGCGCATTAAAATGCGCAGGCATGCTGCAACCCTTCAATTCACCATTCAGATACGCTAAAGCTAAATGAAAACCTTCGTGATGTTGCACGGTATCAACCACAACATGTTCGGCAAGCGCGACCCCGCGCAATACGGCACGATCACGCTCGCCGAAATCGACGAGCGCCTGCGCGTCCTCGGCGACGAACTCGGCGTGCGCGTCGAAAGCTTTCAGACCAATAGCGAAGCCGAGATGTGCGAGCGCATCCACAAGGCTTTCCTCGACAACGCCGACGGCGTGCTGATCAATGCAGGCGCATGGACCCACTACAGCTACGGCATTCGCGACGCGCTCGCGATCCTGACGGTGCCGGTGGTCGAGATCCACATGTCGAACATTCATGCGCGCGAGCCGTTCCGCCATCAGTCGGTGTTCGCGGAGATCGCTAACGGACAGATTTGCGGGTTCGGCGTGGACAGCTATCTGCTCGGGCTGCGTGCTGCGGTATCGGCGGCGGCTGCCTGACGTAGCACGGCCGCGCGGTTGCGCTTAGCAGTTGCACTGAGCGGCCGCCTAGGCGCACGGACGGGTTAGCTCCGCGCTTAACGCCACGCTTCGGTCAGCTCGTTCGCCAGCACCATTTTTTCGCGGACCGCTTCCACGAAGCTCGCGTCGATACCGCCCTGCGTCTTCAGGAATTTCAGCGCGGCCGAATGCACGGCGCGCATCGCACCACCGTCGATGCCCTTCATGCGTGCCGCGCCGCGCCGCGTTTCTTCGACCAGATCGCGCGCGCCCGCGAAGTCGGGCGCTAAACCGCATTGCGCGTCGAAGCCGGCGCGCAGGCTCACCGCGTATTCACGCGACTGGCCGAGCCGGTCCATGTCGACCAGCAGATCGACACCCTCACCCATACGCAACGCGCAAAGAATCCACAACGCGACGAACGCGCGATACGCGTTCTCGCCTTCCACCGTGCGCGCGTATTGCTCGCAGGCCATTGCATAGGCGTCGTCCGGCATCGACGACATGAGCGGCGGCAAACTCACGCCGCAAAGCCCGAGCGCCTCTTTCACGAGCGGGTCCGACTGATTCAGGCCGAGCACGCGAAACGGCGCCGCGACAAAAAACGGATTGCTCCATTGCTGCCTGAGCAGCCAACCCGACGCGAATTGCGACGCGGGATTGCGCAGCACGCCCACGTGCATGGCATCGGCAAACGCGTGCCTGAGCCACGGCAGGCGTCCGCCCGAGCGGCAGAACTTGAAGACCGGCACGCGCCCCTGTTCGACGCTGCGCTCGCACAGATTGCGCAGATACGCATGCAAGGCCGGGAATTGCGCATCGGGCGCGCGGCCGAAACGGTCGAGGCTGAAGCGCCTGTCGTAGCCGGCCACGCCGCGCGCGCGCTCGTGCAGAAACGGACGGTATTCGTCGAAGTACGGTGTCGAAAGCGGTGGATGCCCCGAGGTCAGTGTGGGGCGCGACGCGGCGACGTCGGCGAGACTCAGTTCCGCAAGCACGTTGCTGAGCGGTTCGTAAAAGCCGGTCGCGCGATCGAGTTCGCGCAATCGCGACCAGACCCACGTTCCCGCGCTGCGCCAGCCCGTGTGCAGAAATACCGCCCGTTTTAGCGGGTTTTGTTGCGGCGTGGCGTCGTTGATCAATGAGTTCATCGTTGAATTCATCGACGACGTAGTGGGCAATTCAGAAGGCAACGACATGGGACTTCTCTTCCGGAAATCGAATGAAAGCGGCGGCGCATCGGCGCAAACGAATGACTGCCGCAACACAAGCCGCCACTTTACCTCGTACGGCCGCAGCATCGAACAGAAAGGCCTTTACAGTGGGTGACACGCAGGCAGCAAGAGTCTCGTCACTCATCCTCTTCCGACAAACCGGCGAGCAGGTCGTCGACCGCGCGATACACGCGCTCGACGATCTCAGGTCCTACCTTGCGTTCGAGTTCGCGATAGTGCGCCTCAAGGTCCTTTGAAATCACGCGCACGAGTTCGACGCTCGTATCGGTCAGCGACACAAGCACGCGGCGCTGATCTTCGGCAAAACGCTCCTTCGTAATGAGCTCCATGCTCTCCATGCGCGCGAGCACACCCGCCATGCTCGGGCTCGAAATCGTGCAGATATCGGAAATATGGCGCGGCTCCATCGGACCATGCGCGTTGAGCGCGCGTATCACCCGCCATTGCTGTTCGGTCAGCCCATGCGAGGTGATCAGCGGACGAAAGCGCTGCATCATTTTTTCGCGGGCGCGCAACAGCAGCATGGGCAGATTGCGATGCAAAACTCGGGTGGACGCAGCGGACATATTGGCGAGAAATGAAGAGCGACTGTCGAAGCTTAAGGGAAAACCCGCGATCAACCAACAGCCTATTGACCGTGAATCATATCAAGCACGATACTGCTAACATATTAGTGTTTTCGTTGGACTGCTGCCAGAACGTTCGTCTGGATTTCTTCCACGAGGCCGCGCATTCATGTTTGCCCTTGCCGATCATCTGCTGCATCTCGAAGGCGACGCGCTGCCTCGTGAGATGGATGCACACGCCGCGGCTGCCCTGCTCGCGCGTGGCATCGCATGCCGCGCGCCGGTGGGCGGCGCCGTCTACGGCACGCTGCTGAACGACCGCGCCGCGCTCGCGGCGCTCGGCGATACCGTCAACGCCGCGCCCTACAAGGCACCGCCCAAAGCGCCGGTGCTCTATCTGAAGCCGCGCAATACGTTCGCCGGCCATCGCGCGCGCGTCGTCGTGCCGGACGATGCGCCTGGCGTCGAAGTCGGCGCCTCGCTCGGCATCGTGATCGGCCGCACCGCGACGCATGTGAGCGTCGAACACGCGGCGGACTATATCGCCGGCTACACGCTGGTCGGCGATCTGAGCGTGCCGCATACCAACGTGTACCGCCCGAACGTGCGCCTGCGTGCCCGCGACGGCTTCTGTGTGATCGGCCCGGCACTCGTCGCCGCACGCCACGTCGCGACACCCGATGCGCTCAAGATCAGCGTGTCGCTCAACGATGCGAAGCCGCCGTTCACTGCGAACACCGCATCGTCGCTACGCAACGTCGCGCAACTGCTCGCCGACGTGACCGACTTCATGACACTCGATGCGGGCGACGTCATCACGCTCGGTGTGCCCCACGGCTCGCCGGTCGCGCGTAGCGGCGATACCGCCACGCTATCGATCGGCACTCTGCCGCCGCTCGTCGTATCGTTCGCCGGCGCGCAACGGCACAACGGAGAACCGTCATGATGCGCGGCCGGGTTGCCTACGCGGGAGCGATTCACGAAGCGTATCCGCATGAACATGGCGTGCGTCTCGCCGACGGCCGCGTGCGCCGCGAAGACGAAGTGGTATGGCTCGCGCCGATCGAAGTCGGCACGATCTTCGCGCTCGGTCTCAACTACGCCGAGCACACGAAGGAATTGCAGTTCGGCAAGCAGGAAGAGCCACTCGTGTTTCTGAAGGGACCGGGCACGGTGCTCGGTCATCGTGGCGTCACGCGCCGCCCCGCCGACGTCACGTTCATGCACTACGAGTGCGAACTCGCGGTCGTGATCGGCCGAACCGCGCGCAACGTCGAGCGTGAAAACGCCATGCAGCACGTGGCCGGCTACATGATCTCGAACGACTACGCGATTCGCGATTACCTCGAAAACTACTATCGCCCGAACCTGCGCGTGAAGAATCGCGACGGCGGCACCGTGCTTGGCCCCTGGTTCGTCGACGCGGCCGACATCGCCGACGTCAATCAGCTGGAACTGCGCACCTTCGTGAACGGCACGCGCCGGCAATACGGCAACACGCGCGATCTCGTTACCGGCATCCCCGCGCTGATCGAATATCTGAGCGGCTTCATGACGCTCGCACCCGGCGACGTGATCCTGACCGGCACGCCCGAAGGCGTCGTCAACGTCAACGCGGGCGATGAAGTCGTCTGCGAAATCGACGGCCTCGGCCGTCTCGTCAACACGATCGCATCCGACGCGGACTTCGGCCGCGCGTGATCCGCAGCGAACAGGGAAAGGACAACGCAATGACGATCGACCATCTGATCAACGGCGAAGCGTGCGCCTCGAACGAGTACTTCGAAACCGTCAATCCGGCCACCCAGGACGTACTCGCCGAAGTGGCGCGCGGCGGCGCGAAGGAAGTCGACGCGGCCGTGAGCGCGGCGAAGAACGCATTCCCCGCCTGGGCCGCGAAGCCCGCCGCCGAGCGCGCGAAGCTGATCCGCAAACTCGGCGAACTGATTACGCAGCACGTGCCTGAAATTTCGGAAACCGAAACGAAGGACACCGGCCAGGTGATCTCGCAAACGCGCAAGCAGCTCGTGCCGCGCGCCGCCGACAACTTCAGCTATTTTGCCGAGATGTGCACGCGCGTCGACGGCCATACGTACCCGACCGATTCGCACCTGAACTACACGCTGTTCCATCCGGTCGGCGTGTGCGCGCTCATCTCGCCATGGAACGTACCGTTCATGACGGCCACGTGGAAAGTCGCGCCCTGCCTCGCGTTTGGCAACACGGCCGTGCTGAAGATGAGCGAACTGTCGCCGCTCACCGCGTCGATGCTCGGCAAGCTCGCGCTCGAAGCGGGCATTCCGAAGGGCGTGCTCAACGTCGTGCACGGCTTCGGCAAGGAAACGGGCGAACCGCTCGTCGCGCATCGCGACGTGCATGCGGTGTCGTTCACGGGTTCGACCGCAACGGGCAATCGCATCGTGCAAACTGCGGGCCTCAAGAAGTTCTCGATGGAACTCGGCGGCAAGTCGCCGTTCGTGATCTTCGACGACGCCGACTTCGAGCGCGCGCTCGACGCCGCCGTGTTCATGATCTTCTCGAACAATGGCGAGCGCTGCACGGCGGGCTCGCGCATTCTGGTGCAACGCTCCATTTATGCGCGCTTCGCCGGGCGCTTTGTCGAGCGCGCGAAGTGTCTGAGCGTTGGCGATCCGCTCGCCGACAGCACGATCGTCGGTCCGATGATCAGTCAGGGGCATCTCGCGAAAGTGCGCGGCTATATTGAACTCGGCCCGAAGGAAGGCGCAACGCTCGCCTGCGGCGGGCTCGACACGCCCGATCTGCCCGGCGCCCTGCGTCAAGGCAACTTCGTTACACCGACCGTATTCGTCGACGTCGACAACCGCATGCGCATCGCACAGGAAGAAATCTTCGGACCGGTCGCCTGCCTGATTCCGTTCGACGACGAAGCCGAGGCGATCCGCCTCGCCAACGATGTTTCGTATGGCCTGTCGAGCTACATCTGGACCGAGAACACGGGCCGCGCGCTGCGCGTAGCCGCCGCCGTCGAAGCCGGCATGTGCTTCGTCAATAGCCAGAACGTGCGCGATCTGCGCCAGCCGTTCGGCGGCACGAAAGCCTCGGGCGTGGGCCGCGAAGGCGGCACCTGGAGCTACGAAGTGTTTCTCGAACCGAAGAACGTCTGCGTGTCGCTCGGCTCGCATCACATTCCGCGCTGGGGCGTTTGAGCACGGCGGCATCAGCGCGAACGAGCGCAGCACGACGCCAGGCAGATAAAGGAGACTGCGATGGGCAAACTCGCGTTGGCAGCAAAAGTCACTCACGTACCGTCGTTGTATCTGTCCGAACTCGACGGTCCGCACAAGGGCTGCCGTCGAGCCGCCATCGACGGTCATCATGAGATCGGCCGGCGCTGCCGCGAACTCGGCGTCGATACGATCGTCGTGTTCGACGTACACTGGCTCGTGAATAGCGAATACCACATCAATTGCGCGCCGCAATTCGAGGGCGTGTACACGAGCAACGAACTGCCGCACTTCATCAGGAACATGCCGTATGCGTACCCGGGCAATGCCGGGCTCGGCCATCTGATCGCGGACGTCGCCAACGAAATGGGCGTGAAAAGCCGCGCGCACAGCGAGACTACGCTCGAACTCGAATACGGCACGCTGGTGCCGATGCGCTATATGAATAGCGACCAGCATTTCAAGGCGGTGTCGGTGGCGGGCTGGTGCATGTGGCACGACCTCGCGACGAGCGCGCGTTTCGGCCTCGCAGTGCGCCGCGCAATCGAGGAACGTTACGACGGCACGGCCGCGATTCTCGCGAGCGGTTCGCTCTCGCATCACTTCGCGAACAACGGCACCGCCGAGCAGTTCATGCACAAGGTGTGGAGCCCGTTTCTCGAACAGATGGACCGCAGTGTCGTGCGTATGTGGGAAGCCGGCGACTGGAAAACGTTCTGTGACATGCTGCCGCTCTACAACGAAAAATGCTGGGGCGAAGGCGGCATGCACGACACCGCGATGCTGCTCGGCGCGCTCGGCTGGGATCGCTACGGCGGCAAGGCCGAAGTCGTCACGCCGTATTTCGGCAGTTCGGGCACGGGCCAGATCAACGCGATCTTCCCGGTCACACCGCTGCCCGCCTGACACTCGCGAAGGAATCGCCATGCCCCATCTGACACTCGAATACAGCGCCAATCTCGCCGACAAACAGCGCATCGACCAGTTATGCAAGGACCTTGCGCAATGCCTCGATGCGCAGCGCGAGAACGGCGAGCGCGTGTTTCCGCTCGGCGGCATTCGCGTGCGCGCGTTGCGCTGCGAGCAGTACTGTATCGCCGATGGCCAGCCCGACGCCGCGTTCCTGCAC
>Ga0153988_1000004_pt1 | contig 40382 bp, 29 predicted proteins | sample TSNC072MetaG_FD_104742 | JGI IMG/M metagenome (GOLD analysis project Ga0153988, IMG submission 104742) | Attine ant fungus gardens microbial communities from North Carolina, USA - TSNC072 MetaG | ecosystem: Host-associated > Fungi > Mycelium > Unclassified | place: USA: North Carolina, Jones...
ACTTCGCGATTCAATGCTCGCCCGATCACCCCTGGCTGAAGGAGCATCCGACATGGTTCGCGTGGCGTCCCGACGGCACGCTGCGCTATGCCGAGAATCCGCCGAAGAAGTATCAGGACATCGTCAATCCCGACTTCTATGCGCGCGACGCAAAGCCCGACCTATGGCTCGCGCTGCGCGACGTGATCCTGTTCTGGATCGAGGCGGGCGTGCGCATCTTCCGCGTCGACAACCCGCACACGAAGCCGCTGCCGTTCTGGGAGTGGATGATCGGCGACGTGCGCGCGCGCTACCCCGACGCGATCTTCCTCGCCGAAGCGTTCACGCGGCCGCGCATGATGAACCGGCTCGGCAAGATCGGCTTCTCGCAGTCGTACACGTACTTCACGTGGCGCGAGTCGAAGCGCGATTTCATCGAGTATATGACCGAACTCACGCAAACGGGCGCGCGCGATTTCTACCGGCCGAACTTCTTCGTCAACACGCCCGACATCAACCCGCGCCATCTGCAGGCGCAGGGACGCACGGGGTTTCTGATTCGCGCGGCGCTCGCCTCGACGCTGGCCGGCTTGTGGGGCGTGTATAGCGGCTTCGAACTGTGCGAGGCCGCCGCGTTGCCGAACAGCGAAGAATATCTGGATTCCGAAAAGTATCAGTTGCGCGCGTGGGACTGGCAGCGGCCCGGCAACATCGTCGGCGAGATCACGGCATTGAACCGGATTCGCCGTGCCAATCCGGCGCTGCAATCGCATCTCGGCCTCACGTTCCTCACCGCGCACAACGACCATATCCTGTTCTTCGAGAAGGCGACCGAGGCACGCGACAACGTGATCGTCGTCGCGATCAATCTCGATCCGTTCAACGAACAGGGCGCCGATGTCGAGTTGTCGTGGGACACGTTCCAGCGCTGGCATCTGCACGATCACGGCGCGCTCGAAGTCGCCGACCAGATGAGCGGCGCGCGCTTCGAATGGCACGGACGCCGGCAGCACGTGCGGCTCGGCTCGGGACAGCCGTTCTCGATCTGGCGCATCGCACCGCTTGGCGGGCTGCCCGCCGAGCGTCCGCAGGAGACCGACCATGATCCCGACAGCGCATCTCACGCAGACGCTGGCAACCCAATCTGGATGGAAGGTGGAACATGAAGCGTGACGATCCCGCCCAACCCGCGCACGAGGCGCAGACGGCCGCGGCCACCGGCAGCGCCAGGGCGCACCCCCATGCACGCCGGCGCGGCAAGCCGGCCACGCTGAGCGACGATCCGCTCTGGTACAAGGACGCGATCATCTACCAGGTGCACATCAAGTCGTTCTTCGATGCGAACAACGACGGCGTCGGCGACTTCCCCGGCCTCATCGCCAAGCTCGACTACATCGCCGAACTCGGCGTCAACGCGATCTGGCTGCTGCCGTTCTATCCCTCGCCGCGCCGCGACGACGGCTACGACATCGCCGATTACCGCAACGTGCATCCCGACTACGGGCACCTCTCCGACGTGCGGCACTTCATTCAGGAAGCGCACGCGCGCGGCATCCGCGTGATTACCGAGCTGGTCATCAACCATACGTCCGATCAGCACCCGTGGTTCCAGCGCGCGCGCCGCGCGAAGGCCGGCTCGAACTATCGCAACTACTACGTGTGGTCCGATACCGACCAGAAGTACCTCGATACGCGCATCATCTTCATCGACTCGGAGCCGTCGAACTGGACCCATGATCCGGTCGCGGGCGCGTACTTCTGGCATCGCTTCTATTCGCACCAGCCCGACCTGAACTTCGACAACCCGGCGGTCATGAAGGAAGTGCTACAGGTGATGCGCTTCTGGCTCGACATGGGCATCGACGGGCTGCGGCTCGACGCGGTGCCGTACCTCGTCGAACGCGAAGGCACCAACAACGAGAACCTGCCGGAAACGCATGCGATCCTCAAGAAGATTCGCGCGACCATCGACGCCGAATACCCGAACCGGATGCTGCTCGCCGAAGCAAACCAGTGGCCCGAGGACGTGAAGGAGTACTTCGGCAACGAAGACGAATGCCATATGGCGTTCCACTTTCCGCTGATGCCGCGCATCTATATGTCGATTGCGAGCGAGGACCGCTTTCCGATCACCGACATCATGAAGCAGACGCCGGACCTCGCCGAATCGAACCAGTGGGCGATCTTCCTGCGCAATCACGACGAACTGACGCTCGAAATGGTCACCGATTCCGAGCGCGATTATTTGTGGAACACCTATGCGAGCGATCGCCGCGCGCGCCTCAATCTCGGCATTCGCCGCCGCCTCGCGCCACTGATGGAGCGCGACCGCCGCCGCATCGAACTCATTAACTCGCTGCTGCTCTCGATGCCGGGCACGCCGGTCATCTACTACGGCGACGAACTCGGCATGGGCGACAACATCCATCTCGGCGACCGCGACGGCGTGCGCACGCCGATGCAATGGTCGTCGGACCGCAACGGCGGTTTCTCGCGTGCCGACCCCGAGCAGCTGGTGCTGCCGCCCGTCATGGGCTCGCTATACGGCTTCGACGCGGTCAACGTCGAAGCGCAAAGCCGCGACCCGCATTCGCTGCTGAACTGGACGCGCCGCATGCTCGCGACACGCCGCGCGAAGCAGACCTTCGGGCGCGGCACGATCCGCTTCCTGAAGCCGGAGAACCGCAAGATTCTCGCGTATCTGCGCGAGATGCCGGGCGAGCCGCCGATCCTGTGCGTGGCGAATCTTTCGCGCGCGCCGCAGGCGGTCGAACTCGACCTGTCCGAATTCAACGGCACCGTGCCGATCGAAATGACGGCCGATTCGGTGTTCCCCGCGATCGGCCAGCTCACCTATCTGCTGACGTTCCCGCCGTACGGCTTCCTGTGGTTCCTGCTCTGCGAGGGCAGCCAGCGTCCGACGTGGGCGCAGGCGCATTCGGAGCCGCTGCCCGAGTTCGTCACGATCGTGATCCGCGAAGGGCAAACCGGCCCGACGCCCGAGAACGTGCGCCTGCTCGAATCGGAAGTGTTGCCGTCGTGGCTGAGCCGGCGCCGCTGGTTCGCGTCGAAGGATCAGAAGATGCACGCGGTGCGGCTCGCCGCGCTGACCACGATTCCGAACGGCGGCTTCGCGTTCACCGAAATCGAAGTGGACGTCGGCGCTCACACCGAGCGCTACGTGGTGCCGATCGCGCTTACGTGGGGCGGCGAAACCACCACGCCGCTGTTCCTGCAACTGGCGCTCGCGCGCGTGCGGCGCGGCCGCAACGTCGGCTATCTGACCGACGCGTTCTCGCTGCCGATCTTCGCGCACAACGTGCTGCGCAAGCTGCGCGAACGCGCGGTCGTGCCGACCGTGCAGAAGAGCGAGATCAGATTCCTGCCGACCGAGCGCTTCGCCGAACTCGACGCTCTCGGCGAGCGGCCCGAGATTCGCTGGCTCGCGGCCGAGCAGAGCAACAGCTCGCTGATCGTCGCCGATGCCGCCGTGCTGAAACTCGTGCGCCGGCTCGTCAGCGGCATTCATCCGGAAGCGGAAATCAGCCGCTATCTGACGCAGCTCGGTTATGCGAATACGGCACCGCTGTATGGCGAAGTGGTGCGCGTCGATCCCGAGGGCGTGCCGCATACGCTCGCGATCCTGCAAGGCTATATCGACAATCAGGGCGACGCGTGGAACTGGTCGCTCGATTATCTGCGCCGCTCGGTCGACGAACTCGCGATTGCGATCGACACCGACACGCAAACCGCGCCCGACCGCGACAACGAAGCGATCCTGCTGGACGGTTACGGCGAACTCGCCGGCATCATCGGCAAACGGCTCGGCGAATTGCACGTCGCGCTCGCGAGCCCGACCGACGACCCCGCCTTCGCGCCGGAGCAGGCCAGCGCCGCGCAGGTGAAGTCTTGGGTCGAGGCAACGCAGGCGATGCTCGCGAGCGCGCTCGACCTGCTCGCGCCGCGCATCGCCGACATGCTCGATGCCGACACCCGGGCGCTCGCGCAAAGCCTGCTCGACCGGCGCAAGCTGCTCGTCGCGGCCGTCGACCGGCTCGTGTCCGGCGCGGCGGGCGCGTTGCGCATCCGCATTCACGGCGACTTCCATCTGGGCCAGGTGCTCGTCGCGCAAGGCGATGCCTATCTGATCGACTTCGAGGGCGAGCCCGCGCGCTCGCTCGAAGAGCGCCGGCAGAAATCGAGCCCGTTGCGCGACGTGGCCGGTCTGATGCGTTCGTTGTCGTATGCGAGCGCGGCCGCGCAATCGACCACCGAGAGCGCGCCGCAGCAGACCGCGGACCGCAAGCGCGCGCTGTTCGAGCGCTTCCGCGTGCAAGCCACGGAAACGTTCCTCGCCGAATACCGCGCGGTCGTCGAACAGGCGCCGACGCCGTTCGTCGCGCCCGAGTCCGAGCAGGCGCTGCTCGATCTGTTCCTGATCGAGAAAGCGGCCTACGAGATCCGCTACGAAGCGGCCAACCGGCCGACGTGGCTCAGCCTGCCGGTGCGCGGCCTCGCGGCGCTCGCGGACCGCCTGCTCGGCGACAGCGGTATGTCGCCGGGTCACGATCCGTCGAATCCATCCACCCAGGCGCCTCGCGACACCACGCCGCCTAACCCGGCCGAGGGCGATTATGAATGAGCATGACCCGGCCGCCGGCCTGCAACCGGTCGATATCGACGCGCTCGTCGAAGCGCACCATCCCGATCCGTTCTCGCAACTCGGGCCGCATCGCACGGACGCCGGACCGGTCGTGCGCGCGCTGCTGCCGAACGCCGCGCACGTCAGCGTGATCGCGCGCGCCGACAGCGCGACGCTCGGCGAACTCGAACCGTTGCGCGGCGGATTGTTCGCGGGCCGCGTCGCGTCCGCGCAGCCGTACCGCTTGCGGATCGACTGGCATGGCGTCGTGCAGGAAGTCGAGGACACCTACTCGTTCGGCCCCGTGCTCGGCGACGAACCGCTCGAACGTCTCGCGCGCGGCGATCCGTATGCGGTGCTCGACTGTCTCGGCGCGCGGCCGATCGACATGGACGGCGTGCCCGGCGTGCGCTTCGCGGTATGGGCGCCGAACGCGCGGCGCGTGTCGGTGGTCGGCGACTTCAACGCGTGGGATGGCCGCCGTCATCCGATGCGGCTGCGTCATCAGGCCGGCGTGTGGGAGCTGTTCGTGCCGCGTGTCGGGCCGGGCGCGCGCTACAAGTACGAACTGCTGTCGCGCGACGGTCATCCGCTGCCGCTGAAGGCCGACCCCTGCGCGATGCAGACCGAAAGGCCGCCGGGCACCGCATCGGTCGTCGCGCACGTCGACGAGGTCGAGCAGTTTCCATGGACCGACCACGACTGGCTTCAGGCGCGCGCCGGCAGACAGACCGCGCGCGCGCCGCTCACGATCTACGAAGTGCATGCGGAATCGTGGCTGCGCATCGCCGAACAGGGCCAGCGCGGCCTCGACTGGGACGAACTCGCCGAGCGGCTGATTCCGTACGTGAAGAGCATGGGCTTTACGCACCTCGAATTCATGCCGATCGCCGAGCATCCGTTCGGCGGCTCGTGGGGTTATCAGCCGCTCGGACAGTTCGCGCCGTCCGCGCGCTTCGGCAAGCCCGAGCAGTTCGCGCGCTTCGTCGATCGCGCGCACGAAGCGGGGCTCGGCGTGATTCTCGACTGGGTGCCCGCGCATTTTCCGAACGATGCGCACGGTCTCGTCGACTTCGACGGCACGCCGCTCTACGAGCATGCCGATCCGCGCGAGGGCTACCACCAGGACTGGAACACGATGATCTACAACCTCGGCCGCAACGAGGTCAGCGCGTTCCTGATCGCCTCGGGTCTTGCCTGGCTCAAGCGCTATCACGTCGACGGCCTGCGCGTGGACGCGGTGGCTTCGATGCTCTATCGCGACTACTCGCGCGCGGCCGGCGAGTGGGTGCCGAACGTCTACGGTGGCCGCGAGAATCTCGAATCGATCGCGTTCCTGAAGCGCCTCAATCACGAAGTCCGCTACGTGCCGGGCATGCCCGGCGCGATCACGATCGCCGAGGAATCGACTGCCTGGCCCGGCGTGACCGCGCGCCTCGAAGACGGCGGCCTCGGCTTCGACTTCAAGTGGAACATGGGCTGGATGCACGACACGCTGCACTACATGCACGAAGATCCCGTGTATCGCCAATACCATCACCACAACATGACGTTCGGCATGGTGTACGCCTACTCGGAGCGCTTCGTGCTGCCGCTCTCGCACGACGAAGTGGTGCACGGCAAGGGCTCGCTGCTCGGCAAGATGCCCGGCGACCGCTGGCAGCGCTTCGCGAATCTGCGCGCGTACTTCGGTTTCATGTGGACGCATCCGGGCAAGAAGCTGCTGTTCATGGGCGGCGAATTCGGCCAGATGGCCGAGTTCGATCACGACGGCTCGCCGCACTGGCATCTGCTCGACGATGCGCAGCATCACGGCGTGCAGTTGCTGGTGCGCGATCTGAACCAGCTGTACCGCGACGAGCCCGCGCTGCATCGGCTCGACAGCGAACCGGACGGCTTCGCATGGCTGATCGGCGACGACAGCGCGAACAGCGTGTTCGCGTACCGCCGCACCGACGGCGCGGGCGCGGAGTGCGTCGTGCTCTGCAACATGACGCCGGTGCCGCGTCTCGGCTATCGGCTCGGCATGCCGCGCGGCGGACGCTGGACCGAAGTGCTGAACACCGACGCGGGCGTATACGGCGGCTCGAACATGGGCAACGGCGGCCTGATTCACGTCGACCATGTGCCGAGCCACGGCCACGCGTACTCGGCCGCGCTGACGCTGCCGCCGCTCGCGACGATCGTATTGCGCGCGGATTGACGAAGCTGCCGCACCACGGGCGCGCGGTTCGCGAGGACTCGCAGGAAACTCGCCGGAACATGCGCCGCGCGCCCGTGGCATGAAAACCCGGGCTTCGTGCTCATAAGTCAGAACAGGAAAGGGGAACCATGTCGCATGCCATGCCCGACCGGCTGCTGCCCGGCGCGCCGTATCCGCTCGGAGCGAGTTGGGACGGCCTCGGCGTGAATTTCGCGGTGTTCTCCGCGAACGCGCAGAAAATCGAGCTTTGCCTGTTCGATCCCACCGGCCGCAAGGAGATACGCCGCTTCGCGCTGCCCGAATGCACCGACGAAATCTGGCACGGCTATCTGCCGAACGCGCATCCGGGCACCGCGTACGGCTTTCGCGCGCACGGGCCGTATCAGCCGCAATACGGGCATCGCTTCAATCCGCACAAGCTGCTGCTCGATCCGTATGCGCGCAAGCTCGTTGGACAGTTTCGCTGGTCCGATGCCCTGTTCGGCTTTCGCATGCATTCGAATCGCGTGGACCTGTCGATCGACCGGCGCGACTCGGCGCCCGCGATGCCGAAGTGCGTCGTGATCGACGAGGCATTCGACGCCTCGCACGACCGGCGCCCGGACGTGCCGTGGGGCGACACCGTGATCTACGAGACGCACGTGCGCGGCGCCTCGATGCTGCGCGCCAATCAGCGCCAGCACGAACGCGGCACCTTCGCCGCGCTGGCCTCGCCCGAATTCATCGAGCATCTGCTGAAGCTCGGCGTGACCGCGGTCGAACTGCTGCCCGTGCATGCGTTTCTGAACGACCGTTTTCTGGTCGAGCGCGGGCTGCGCAACTACTGGGGCTACAACACCGCCGCGTTCTTCGCACCGGAGCCGTCGTATCTGAGTTCGCACCGGCTCGACGAAATGCGCATCGCGGTGCGGCAACTGCACGCGGCCGGCATCGAGGTGATTCTCGACGTGGTCTACAACCACACCTGCGAAAGCAACGAAATGGGGCCGACGATCTCGTGGCGCGGGCTCGACAACGCGAGCTACTACCGGCTGATTCCCGGCGACGAGCGCCACCACATCAACGACACCGGCTGCGGCAACACGCTGAATCTGCCGCATCCGCGCGTGCTGCAGATGGTGATGGATTCGCTGCGCTACTGGTCGACGGCGTTCAACATCGACGGCTTTCGCTTCGATCTCGGCGTGACGCTCGGGCGCGAGAGCCACGGCTTCGATCCGGGCTCGGGTCTCTTCGACGCATTGCGCCAGGACCCGATCCTGTCGCAGCGCAAGCTGATTTCCGAGCCGTGGGACATCGGCCCCGGCGGTTATCAGCTCGGCAATCACCCGCCCGGTTTCAGCGAATGGAACGACCGTTTCCGCGACACCGTGCGGCGCTTCTGGCGCGGCGACGCGGGCCTGCGGCCCGATCTCGCCGCGCGCCTGACGGGCTCGGCCGATCTGTTCAACCGGCGGCATCGCAAGCCGTGGGCGTCGATCAACTTCATCACGTCACACGACGGCTTTACGTTGGCCGATGTCACCGCTTACGAGCAGAAGCACAACGAGGCGAACCAGGAAGACAACAACGACGGCCACAACGAGAATTGCAGCCGCAATTGGGGCGTGGAAGGACCGAGCGACGACCCCGCGATTCTCGCCACGCGCCGGCGTGTGGCGCGTTCGCTGATTGCGACGCTGCTGGTCGCGCTCGGCACGCCGATGCTGCTCGCCGGCGACGAAGCGCTGCGCACGCAGTTCGGCAACAACAACGCGTATTGCCAGGATAACGAAATATCGTGGCTCGACTGGGAACTCGCCGAATCGCCGGAAGGCCGGCGCATGACCGAATTCGTCGCGCGCATGGTCGCGCTGCGCAAGCGCCATCCGCTGCTGCGCGAAACGCGTTTTCTGTTCGGCGACCGCGAGGTGCTGCCGGGACTGTTCGACGTCGGCTGGTTCGACGAGCACGGCGACCCGCTCACGATCGAAGCCTGGGAAGACCCGGAAGGCCGCGCGTTCACGTTGCGCCGCGCGGGTCCGGGCCTGAATGGCGAAACGGAAGTATTGTTACTGATGCTCAACGCGCACGAGGAGCCGCGGCAGTTCTCTCCGCCCGCCCCGCACCTGGGATGGCACGTGCTGTTGGACACGGCGGCCCCGGAAGACGCGCCGCGGCGGCTCGCCACGGCCGAAGTCGAAGTCGGCGCGCACACGCTCGTGATGCTGGCCGCGCAGCCCAGCGGCGAGGCGGACTGGCAGGCCGGCTGGAAAGCCGGCGCGCGGCACGGCTCGCGGCTGCTGAGCGCGCTGCCGCCCGATCCTCGCGCCGACGGCGAAGCCGGCGCGGATGCGCCGGAAAGCGATGTGTCGCCATAACCGGCAACCGGGTGCGGCAACGATGTTGCAAGGCAGTTCGATAGCCGATTCTCGAAGGGTGAAGAATCATGTCTGAAAGTCCGATTGATCCTCATGCGCATCGCCACGCGCATTGCCTGCCGTTCAGCGCGCAGCTGATCGGCGCGACAGGCGCCAGGCCACGCACGCGTTTCCGTTTCTGGGCGCCGTCGTGCAAAAGCGCGCAGGTGCTGATCGAAAACGGGCCCGCGCAGGGTGCGCACGACATGACGCCGGCCGGCAACGGCTGGTTCGAGGCGAGCGTCGAGAGCGGCGCGGGCACGCTGTACCGCTTCCGGCTCGACGACGGCCAGGTCGTGCCCGATCCGGCCTCGCGTTTCCAGCCGCAGGACGTGCATGGACCGAGCGAAGTGATCGACCCGCGCGCGTATCGCTGGGAGCACACCGGCTGGCACGGCCGGCCCTGGGAAGAAACGGTGCTGTACGAATTGCACGTCGGCGCCATGGGCGGCTATGCGGGCGTGCAGAAGCGCCTCGCGGCACTTGCCGCGCTCGGCGTCACCGCAATCGAGCTGATGCCGGTGAACGATTTTCCCGGCCGCCACAACTGGGGCTACGACGGCGTATTGCCCTACGCGCCCGATTCCGCCTACGGCCGCCCCGAAGAGTTAAAGGCGCTGATCGACGCCGCGCACGGTCTCGGCCTGATGGTGTTTCTCGACGTGGTCTACAACCACTTCGGCCCGGACGGCAATTATCTGCACAGCTATGCACGGCCGTTTTTTCGCGCGGGCGCGGCGACGCCGTGGGGCCCCGCAATCGACTTCGAGCGCAGCGAAGTGAGCGAATTCTTCACCGACAACGCCGTCTACTGGATCAACGAATACCGCATCGACGGGCTGCGTTTCGACGCGGTGCATGCGATCGGCCATCACGACTGGCTGCGCGAATTGTCCGACCATATCCGCGCGCGCGTGCAGCATGGCCGCCACGTGCATCTGGTGCTCGAAAACGAGCGCAACAGCGCGAGCCTGCTCGACACGCATTTCGACGCGCAATGGAACGACGACGCGCACAACACGCTGCACGTGCTGCTGACCGGCGAAACCGAAGGCTATTACCGCGCCTACGAAGACCAGCCGATCCGCCGCCTCGCGCGCGTGCTGGCCGAAGGCTTCGCGTATCAGGGCGACCCGTCGCCGATTCACGACGGCGCGCCGCGCGGCGAAGCCAGCGGACATCTGCCGCCGACCTCGTTCGTGATGTTCCTGCAGAACCACGACCAGATCGGCAATCGCGCCTGCGGCGAGCGGCTGCGCTCGCTGACTTCCGACGACGCGCTGCGCGCCGCGACCGGCCTGCTTCTGCTGTCGCCGCAGATTCCCTTGCTGTTCATGGACGAGGAATACGGCTCGACGCAGCCGTTCCTGTTTTTCACCGACTACACCGGCGATCTCGCCGACGCGGTGCGCGAAGGACGTCGGCGCGAATTCGCGCGCTTCTCCGCCTTCAGCGACGAAAAGCGTCGCGCGCTGATCCCCGATCCGAACGATGCGCGGACGTTCGCGGCGTCGTCGCCGCCCGCGCCCGATGCGGCAACGGATGCCGCGCCGAACCCCGACCGCCTCGGCTGGCTGCACTTCTACAGGTCCGCGCTCGCGGTGCGCGCGAAGCTCATCGCGCCGCGTCTGAAGCACGGCAAAGCACTCGGCGCTCGCGTGCTGCAGGCGGCCGACGGTGGCGACGCGAACGCGCTCGTCGCGCGCTGGAAACTCGGCGACGGCGAGACGTTGTCGATCGCGCTGAATCTGTCGCAGGACGAGGTTGCGTTCGGGCACGTGCCCGACGGCAAGGTGATCTTCGAAACGCCGCCGCGCGTGCGCGAGCGGATCGACGCCCACGTGTTGCCGGCGCATGCGTTCGTCGCGTGGCTCACCGGCGACGTCAGCGAGTACGCGAGCGGCCACGATGCGCGCATCGCGGGCCGCCAGGAGCATCGCGCGTGACGACCCGACGCCCCAACGACAGGATCGCCGCGCTCGCCGTCCGCGCCGGCTTCGAGGTGGAGTGGCAGGACGCGCATCGCACGACGCAGCGCGTGCCCGAGAGCACGCTCGCGACGCTGCTCGAACGCATGGGTCTGCCGTGCGGCAACGCCACGCAGACTCGCCAGAGCGCCGCCGCTCTGGAGACCGAACTATCGGGCCGCAAGCTGCCGCCGCTGATGACCGCCATGGTTGGGCGCGGCATCGCGCTGCCCGCCGCCGCGGTCAAATCGGGCAGCCATTACCGGATCGAACTCGAAAGCGGTTCGATCATCGACGGCCGCTTCACGGCGCCGAAGGGCGAGGAAGCGCTGCTCACGCCGATCGACGAAGCCGGCTATCACACGCTCGTCATCAACGAACAGCACGTGACGCTCGCGGTCGCGCCGCCGCGCTGCTATACCGTTGCCGATGCGTGGCGCACGCTGCACGACGGCCGGGAGGCACCGCCCGCGCCGCCGCTGTGGGGCATCGCCGCGCAACTGTACGGCTTGCGCCGCGCGGGCGACGGCGGCATCGGCGATTACACGGCGCTCGCGCAACTCGCGCGGCACAGCGCGCAACGCGGCGCGCATGCGCTCGCCGTCAGCCCGACGCATGCGATGTTCAGCGCGCAGCCCGAGCGCTTCAGCCCTTACTCGCCGTCCTCGCGTTTGTGGCTCAACGTCACGCATATCGACCCTGCCGCGATGTTCGGTGCCGACGCGATGCAAGCCGCGCTGGCGGCCGTGCTGCCCTCGGAAAGCGCGCGCAACGCGTGGGCGCAATACGAAAACGCGCCGCTGATCGACTGGCCGAATGCGACGCCGCTGAGGCTCAAGGTATTGCGCGCGCTCTACGAGCGGTTCAACGCTAACGAGCGCGCGCAGCACACGCCGCGCGCGCTCGAATTTCACGGCTTCTGCGAACGCGCTGGCCGCGCGCTCGAAGATCACGCGCGCTTCGAAGCATTGCAGGCCGCGCAGCTTGCGCAGGGCGGCGACGGACACTGGCGCAACTGGCCCGAGGCGTTGCGCGATCCGCGCAGCCCCGAAGTCGAGACGTTCGCCGCCGCACATCGCGCCGAGGTCGACTTCCATCTGTTTTTGCAGTGGCTTGCCGCGCGCGGTCTGGCACATGCGCAGCACGTCGCGCGCGAAGCCGGCATGGCGATCGGCCTGATCGCCGATCTCGCGGTGGGCTGCGACAGCGCCGGCAGTCACGCGTGGTCGTATCCCGACGACATGCTGCGCGGCGTGTCGGTCGGCGCGCCACCCGACCTCTTCAACCAGGCCGGCCAGTCGTGGGGACTCACCACGTTCTCGCCGCGCGCGATGCGCACGCAGGGCTTCGCCGCGTTCATCGACATGCTGCGCGCCGCGTTCGCGCAGGCGGGCGGCATCCGCATCGACCACATTCTCGGCCTGCGGCGGCTGTGGCTCGTGCCCGACGGCGAGAGCGCGCGCAACGGCGCGTATCTACGCTATCCGCTCGAAGACCTGTTGCGGCTCATCGCGCTCGAATCGTGGCGGCATCGCGCGATCGTGATCGGCGAGGACCTCGGCACCGTGCCGCCCGGGTTTCGCGAGCGGCTCGACGAACATGGCATCGACGGCATTCGCGTGCTGTGGTTCGAGGGCGCGTCCGGCGGCGACGGCTTCAAGGCGCCGCGCGACTGGGACCGCCATGCGGTCGGCACAACCACCACCCACGATCTGCCGACCGTGGCCGGCTGGTGGCGCGGCAGCGACATCACATGGCGCAACCGGATCGGTCAGACGCTGGCGCGCGCCGATGGCCGTGATCCCGAACAGGTCGCGCAGGAAGAACGCGCGCGCGACCGCGCGAAGTTGTGGCGCGCGTTCCAGCAGGCGGGCGTGGCCGCGCGCGATACCGGCCTGCGGGACAGCGCGCCCCCCGACAGCGCGCCGGTCGACGCAGCGCTCGCGTTCGTCTCAGCCACGCCCTGCGAGCTCGTCACGCTCCCGCTCGAAGACCTGCTCGCGCTCGTCGAGCAGCCGAACCTGCCGGGCTCGATCGACGAGCATCCGAACTGGCGCCGCCGCATGACGCTGCCGGTCGATGCGATGTTCGACGACGCCGCGTTCAGCGAGCGCCTGCGCACGATCGACCGCGTGCGCCGCGCTGCCGCTTCGGTGCCGGCCGGCGCGCCGGATTCGGCTTCTGCGGCCTCTTCCGCTTCTCCGGCTTCGACTTCGGCGCGCCCCGCTACCCCTTCATCCAACGCTTCTTCGGAGCCCGACACGCCATGACCGTCCCACGCTCCACCCTACGCCTGCAATTCCATCGAGGCTTCACGTTCGACGACGCTGCGCGCCACGTCGAATACTTCGCCGCACTCGGCATCAGCCACCTGTACGCATCGCCGATCACGACGGCCGAGCCCGGCTCGACGCACGGCTACGACACCGTCGACTACACCGAAGTCAGCGCCGAATGCGGCGGCGAGGCGGGCCTGAAGCGCTTCGTCGAAAAGCTGCGCGCGCACAACATGGGCCTTATCGTCGACATAGTGCCGAACCATATGGGCGTCGGCGGATCGAGCAACGCGTGGTGGCTCGACATCCTCGAATGGGGACGCCACAGCGCGTTTGCGCGCCACTTCGACGTCGACTGGCACTCGCCCGACCCCGCCTTGCGCGGCAAGGTGCTGCTGCCGACACTCGGCGCGCCCTACGGCGAGGAGCTTGCCGCGGGCCGCATCGCGCTGCATTTCGCGGCCGACAGCGGGCGCTTTTATATCCGCTACGGTCCGCATGTGTTCCCGGTGTGCCCGATCGATTACGCGGCGATCCTGCTGAGCGCCGAACGCGCCGATCTGAGCGCGCTCGCCAACCGCTTTCAGGGACTCACGACGCAGCCCGCCGATCAGCCGCGTGCGGCCGAAGCGCGCGACGCGCTGCGCGAGTTCGTGGCGCGGAACGGCGCGGCGGCGCTCGAATTCGTGCTCGAAGCGTATGCGCCGGAAGACCCGGTCACGCGCGACCGGCTGCATCGGCTGCTCGAACGGCAGCACTTCCGGCTCGCGTGGTGGCGCACCGCATCCGACGAAGTGAACTGGCGGCGCTTCTTCGACATCTCGACGCTCGCGGGCGTGCGTATCGAGCGACCCGAGGTGTTCGACGCGGTGCATGCGCTGATCTTCCGGCTGTATCGCGAAGGGCTCGTCGATGGTCTGCGCATCGATCACGTCGACGGGCTCGCCGAGCCGCGCGAATACTGCCAGCGCCTGCGGCAACGGCTCGCCGAGTTACGCGACACCGCGCCGTACGTCGTGGTCGAGAAGATTCTCGGCCACGACGAGCCGCTGCGCGACGACTGGCCCATCGACGGCACGACCGGCTACGACTTCATGAACGACGTCGGCGCGTTGCTGCACGATCCGGCCGGCGCCGAACCGCTCGCGCGCACGTGGGCCGAGCTGACCGGCCGCGCCGCGCATTTCGCCGACGAAGCGCTCGCCGCGCGCCGCAAGATTCTCGCGGAGAACCTCGCGGCGGAACTCGATCGCGCCGCGCGCGCATTGCACCGCATCGCGCGCGATTCGCTGGCGACGCGCGACTTCACGTTCACGACACTGCGCCGCGTGCTGACCGAACTGGTCGTGCATTTCCCGGTGTACCGCATCTATCCGCAGAATGGTTTGCGCAGCGCCGCCGACAACGTCTACTTCGACGCGGCGCTCGCCGGCGCGCGGGCGACGCTGCCGCGCGCCGATCATGCCGCGCTCGAGCGCGTGAACGCATGGCTCGGCGGGAGCGCCGAAGACGCGCCGCCCGCGCGGCCCGGCGCGCCGCAGCAACCGCAGGCGCAAAGCGGCGGCCCGCCCTCGCACACCGGTTCGTCGCGGCGCAACGCGCAGACGCTGTTCTCGCAACTGACCGCGCCGCTCGCCGCGAAGGCGATCGAGGACACCGCGTGCTACCGCTACGGTCGCCTGTTGTCGCGCAACGAAGTCGGCTCGGACCCGGGAGAATTCGCGTTGCCGGTCGGGCAGTTTCACGCGCGCAACCGGGAGCGCGCGCAACGCTTTCCGCATGCCTTGCTCGCCACGGCCACGCACGATCACAAGCGCGGCGAGGACGTGCGCGCGCGGCTCGCGGTGCTCAGCGAGATCGCCGACGAGTGGAGCGCGACGCTGCGCGCGTGGTCGACCTTGAACGCGCCGCAGCGGCGCGCGCTCGACGGCACGCCGATCAGCAGCGTGAGCCGGGACAAGAGCGACGCGTGGGCGCCGGGCCCCGCCGCCGAGGCGATGCTGTATCAGACGCTCGTGGGCTGCTGGCCGCTGCTGTTACGCGTCGGCGACGAAGCCGGCGTCAAGGAGCTGGCCGAGCGCGTCGCGCAATGGCAGTTGAAGGCACTGCGCGAGGCGAAGCTGCAAACCAGTTGGCTCGCACCCGACGAAGCCTACGAAGCGGGCTGCCGCGACTTCCTGTTCGACATCCTCGCGCCGCAGCGGCGCGACGGCTTCCTGAAGGAGCTGTCCGCGTTCGTCGAGCGCATCAGCCGCGCGGGCGCGCTCAACAGCTTGCAGCAGACGGTGCTGCGGCTCGCGTCGCCAGGGATTCCCGATCTTTATCAAGGCACCGAGTTGTGGGACTTCAGTCTCGTCGATCCCGACAATCGGCGGCCCGTCGATTTCGCGCGGCGCGCGACATCGCTCGCATCAACGCAGACACCGCCGTCGGAGCTTCTCGCGGACTGGCGCGACGGACGCGTAAAGCTTGCAGTAATTCAGCGTGTGCTCGCGTTGCGCACGCATCTGCCGGAACTGCTGAGCCAGGGTGCGTATCTGCCGCTCGCGGTGCGGGGCGCGCATGCGTCGAGTGTGATTGCGTTTGCGCGGCGGCATGGCAATGCGTGGGCCGTGGTGGTGGCGAGCCGGCTGGCGGCGCGGTTGCTTCGTGCCGAGCGCGATGCCGGCGCAGGTGACGCCGAAGGCGCTCGCGGAGATTTGCCGCTCGTCGATCCCGAGCGATGGGCGGATACGGCCGTCGAGATGCCGTCCGATCTGTCGGCGCGCGCGCTGTTCGACTGGCTGAGTCCTGCCGCGCCGAAGGTCGACGAAAATGGTTTGCTGTATCTGCGCGATGCGCTGGCGGCGACGCCAGTGGCGGTGCTGGTCGAGGACGGGGTGCCGCGGAGTTGAGGGCGGCTTTTGCTGGTAGGTTGAAGTGGGCGCCTGGGCTTGGGTTCAACCTTGAGCGCCCGTTTTGGCCGCCTGCTCAACCGCCTTCGTCTTCGAACATCTTCGGATACACGCGCACGAGCACGATGCGTGGGCCCTTCATCTTCTTGATCACCACGTCGAAGTCTTCGAACTCGATGCGCTGCCCCTCGCCCGGCAGATCGTTGAGCGCCTGGATCACGAGACCGCCGACCGATTCCGCCCGGCCCTCGTCGATATCGATACCGAGCGCGCGTTCGAGCGACACCACCGGCAGGCTGCCCTTGCCCATCAGCGTGCCGTCGTCCATGCGCGTCCAGTCGGCATCGCCCTGACGGAATTCGTCGTGAATCTGCCCCACCAGCGCGCCGAGCAGATTGTCGAGCGTGAGAAAACCGATCGGCTTCGCATGCTTGTAGCCGACCAGCGCAAAGTGCGGCGCGCCCTTGCGAAAGCGGCGGAACAGTTCGAGCGCCGGCAAATCGGGCCGCACGCATTGCACCGGGCGCACGTAGCGGCCGAGATCGTCGAGCGTGCTGCCGGCCTGGCGCGCGAGCAGCAGATCCTTCAGGTGAATCATGCCGGCGACGCGCTCGCCCGAGGCGTCCTCGAATAGCGGATAGCGGCTGAAGCGATGCTGCGCGACCACTTGCATGTTGTCGCGCAAGGGCAGATCGCGCCGCAGGCTGACCATTTCATGCGACGGCCGCATCAGGTCCGACACGGTCATGCGCGAAAAATCGAGCGAGTGCGCGATCGTGTTCCATTCGTCCTGGCTGTACGCGCCATCGGTCGCAATGCGCCCGCTCGCGACCTGCGCGCGGCGGCCGCGCAGGATCAGCTTGAGTTCGTCGGTCGAGTAATGCGAGTCGTGACCGTGATCGGTATCGAGCCCCGCTGCCTTCAGTACCGTGTTCGCGCTCGTATTGAGCACCCAGATGGCCGGATACATCGCCCAGTAAAAACCGTACAGCGGTATAGCAGCCCATAGCGATACCTTCTCCGCTTCGCGAATCGCGAGCGACTTCGGCGCGAGTTCGCCGACGACGATATGCAGGAACGAGATGCACGAAAACGCGAAGAACAGCGAAATGCCGTGGATCAGCTGTTCCGATTCGACGCCGATCACCTTGAAGAGCGGCGTCAGCAGTTGCGCGAACGCGGGCTCGCCGATCCAGCCAAGCCCAAGCGAGGCAAGCGTGATGCCGAGCTGACACGCCGACAGATAGGCGTCGAGCTGCCCATGCACTTTCGCGAGCAGGCGCCCACGCATGCCGTGCTGGGCCGCGAGGCTTTGCACGCGCGTCTGCCGCAGTTTCACCAGACCGAATTCAGCGGCGACGAAAAAGCCGTTGAGGGCAACGAGAAACAATGCGCCGATAAGGGCAACGACCTGGATCAAAGCGAGGGGCTCCGGCAACAAAAGTTGTCAGTATAGAGGGGGAAAGCTCGGTGAAAAGTTAAGCTCGCTTATTCGCGCGTACCCGTGTTTGCCTGCGGCTGCCTGCGTGGGCCTGCGTCGGCCTGTTACCCGCCTGCGCCTGCTTGCGCGCCCGGCATGCCGGCACCCCATGCTCAATCGTACTCATTCGTGCCCGTTCGTATTCATTTCGGTACGCTCGCGCTGAACGGCACGCGCAGCGTGAGCGTGGCAACGCCGCTGCCATCGCCTTCCACCGCGTCGCTTTGCTCGAAGCTGCCGCCATGGGCTTCCGCAACGCGCTTGCACAGCGCGAACACCCACGCGATGCGTTTCGCTTCGCGCGGCTCGCCTGCCTGCTTGCGCGCAAACGCTTCCAGCAGGTGGGGCAACGCGGCATCGTTCAGCGCGGCCTGGTTCGGCTCATACGCGACGCTCGCGTGCCACGTGCCCGCATCCGCACGCGTGCTCAGCGCGACCTCGGCACCCGGCGCGCCCGCTTCGACCGCAAACGTGAGCATCAGCCACAAGGCCGCGGCCAGCCGCTCGCGGTCGCCGTTCAACTGCTCGGTGGCAAGCTGCGAGTCGAGCCGGATCTCGACGCCGCGCGCGCGAGCGAGGCCGGTGCGGACTTCCGCGACGGTTTCGTCAAACAGCGGATGCAACGGAAACGGCGCATATGCAAGCGCGAGCGACTTCGTTTCGGCGCGCGTTGCATCGACCACCGTTTCGAGCAGCTTGACCTGCTGATCGACGCCGCTGCGAATGCCAGCGATCGCGCGCTGCGAGTTCGGGTCGTTCGCATCGAGCTTGCGTTCGAGCACGTAGGCCCAGCTATGGATCGCATTCAACGGACCACGCAGATCGTGCGACACCAGCGACAGCACATGATCGCGCATGAACAACGCGGTTTGCGCGCACAGATGCGCACTGCGTTCGGAGATGGCAAAGCCGGCAGGCGCGGGCTGTACGTCAGCCGCCCCGGTTGAAGACGTTGTCACGATCGAGCTCTCTCAGGCAATGGCGGTGATTGAAGGAATGCCCCATTATAGGCAAGCGGTCCGGGCCGACCAGCCTGGCCGAACGGTTAATGGCGCGCAATCCGCGTGCCACCTGCAATGCCCGGCAAGACTCGGCGATGCGGCTCAACACGCCTACAATGTCGGTTTTACGTTTTGATGAGAGGAGCGACGCATGTCGACTGTGACGACCGAATCCGGCCTGAAGTACGAAGACCTCGTGGAAGGCGCCGGCGCCGAAGCGGTAGCCGGCAAGACCGTGACCGTGCACTACACGGGCTGGCTGACCGACGGCCAGAAGTTCGATTCGAGCAAGGACCGCAATGACCCGTTCGCATTCGTGCTGGGCGGCGGCATGGTCATCAAGGGCTGGGACGAAGGCGTGCAAGGCATGAAAGTCGGCGGCAAGCGCAAGCTGACCATTCCGCCACAACTCGGCTACGGCGTGCGCGGCGCGGGCGGCGTGATTCCGCCGAACGCAACGCTCGTGTTCGAAGTCGAGCTGCTCGAAGTCTGAGTCGGCCGTCAGGTCTGTTCCGGCTTCCGGCTATACCTGAACTGTTTTTCATGAGCCACGCCGCCGTCACCGCCCCCAACGTTTCGTTGCGCCGCTACGGCGCAATCGAAGCGTCGGACGTACACGACTTTCATCAGGTCGTGCTCGGGCTCGACGGCGCGATGGTGATGGCGGTTGACGGCGTCGCGCAACAGATCGACGCCGGCTCCGCATGGCTGATTCCGGCCGGCGCGCGGCACGATTACGCGGGCGTCGGCGCAAACCGGCAACTGGTGCTGGATTTGCCGGCTGCGTCGCTGGCCGTGCCCGAGCGGCTATTCGAGCATGCCCGGGCCGTTACGGTAGATATGTCGCTCGCGCAACTTGTACATCGAATTGCCGCGCATGCGACGGAGGGCTCGGTCGATGCACAAGGCGACGCCCTCAACCGCCGCTTCCATTGGGATGCCGCCGCGCGTCTCGGCGCGGCGCTTATCGCCGATACCGGCACGCTTGCGGGCGCGCGGGCCGCAGGCGCCGGCCTCGATTTCGCGCGCATCGACCGCTGGCTGCGCGCGCATCTCTCGGAGCCGTTGCGTATCGCCGATCTCGCCGCGCATTGCGGCTTCGGCATGCGCCGTTTTCACCAGCTTTTTATCGACGCATTCGGCGAAACGCCGCATCGCTATTTGCAGCGGCTGCGGCTCGACACGTCGCTCACGCTGCTCGCGGACCCGCGTCTTTCATTGACGGAAATCGCGCTCGACATCGGCTTCGCCGATCAGAGCGCTTACACGCACGCGTTCACGCGGCGCTTTGGGCTCGCGCCCGGGCAGTGGCGGGCGCTGCGTCATTGATTGACGAGGTGCGAGGTTGCGCGAACCAGCATGGCCCACGCAACTCCGCCCTGACTGACACATCCCCCGCTTACCCCTGCTAGCCCGCCAACCCGCGCTCCAGATCGGCGCGGATATCGCCCGCGTTTTCGAGCCCTACCGCAAGCCGGATCAAACCTTCGCTGACGCCCGCCGCCGCGCGCGCTTCCGGTGTGATGCGGCCGTGCGTGGTCGTCGCCGGATGCGTGATCGTGGTGCGCGTGTCGCCGAGGTTGCCGGTGATCGAGCAGACCTTCGTGCTGTCGATCACGCGCCATGCATTGGCGCGCATTTGCTCGGGCGTATCGCCCTTCAGCTCGAACGACACGATCGCGCCGCCCGACTTCTGCTGACGCATCGCGAGCGCATGCTGCGGATGCGATTCGAGCCCCGGATAGAACACGCGATTGACGGCCGAATGCGAATCGAGCCAGCGCGCGATTTCGAGCGCATTCGCCGACTGCTTTTCGACGCGCAGCGACAGCGTTTCCATGCCCTTCAACAGCACCCACGCGTTGAACGCCGACAGCGTCGGCCCGGCGCTGCGCACGAACGGAAACACCTTCTCCATGATGAATTTCTTCGAGCCGACCAGTGCGCCGCCGAGCACACGGCCCTGGCCGTCGAGGAACTTGGTGGCCGAATGCATGACGACGTCCGCGCCGAGCTTCAGCGGCTGCTGCAAGGCCGGGCTGCAGAAACAGTTGTCGACGACGAACAGCGCATTGGCCGCCTTGGCGATCTTGCTGATCGCTTCGATATCGGAGACTTCGGTCAGCGGGTTCGACGGCGTTTCGAGGAAGAACATCTTCGTCTCGGGACGCACGGCGTTCTTCCATGCGTCGAGATCGGTCGGATCGACGAACGTGGTCGTAATGCCGAACTTGCTGAAGATCTGCGAGAACATGCCGAGCGTCGAGCCGAACAGCGCCTGCGAGCTTACGAGGTGGTCGCCCGCCTGCAACGTCGACATCACGACCGACATGATCGCGGCCATGCCCGACGCCGTCGCGATGCAGGCCTCGCCGCCTTCGAGCGCGGCCAGGCGATCCTGGAACATCGAGACGGTCGGGTTCGTGAAGCGCGAGTACGTGAAATAGTCTTCGGAGTTCTTGAAGCGCTCGGCGGCATCCGCGGCGCTCGCGAACACGAAGCTCGAGGTCAGGAAAATCGCTTCCGAATGCTCGTTGAAGTCGCTGCGCGCGGTGCCCGAGCGGACGGCCAGCGTATCGAAGTCGAAGTTCAGGGAGTCGTCCATGTTGGTTCTGGTTTCCAAGGTTCCATGGCTGCGTGCGGTGCGCATCGGAGACTGCGCGACGCCGTACGGCAGCAACAAAAAAGCCCGCTTTTGCGTCGGCATAAGCGGGCTTCATGTGCGGGGAAGCTGGAGCTAGGGCGGATGATTGCGGCTTTCCGCCTTTCGCTTTAGCTGTTTCGGGTTGCCCCGCGTCCGCAAGCTGAGATCAAATCGACGCAAGCCATCATGCTAACACGCTCGCGTTGCGGTGTGCGCTCAGCCTACCGACAGTTGCAGATGCAGCTGCGAACGCGCCGGGCCGCCGCCGTCGATCGCTTCGCTCGCGGCGTCGCGATCCGATTGCGACGACGGCTCAAGACGCGCGCTTTCGATGCGATCGAGGTACTCGGTCGTGATGTCGCCGGTCACGTAGTTGCCGTCGAAGCACGACGCCTCGAACTCCTTCAGTGCCGGATTGATGTCGCGCACCGCCTGCTTGAGCGCATCGACGTCCTGATACACGAGATGGTCCGCGCCGATCATGCGCGCGACTTCCTCGTCCGTGCGGCCATGCGCAACGAGTTCGCCGCGCGTCGGCATGTCGATGCCGTAGACGTTCGGGAATTTCACGGGCGGCGCCGCCGAGGCGAAAATCACCTTGTTCGCGCCCGCGTCGCGCGCCATCTGCACGATTTCATGCGAGGTCGTGCCGCGCACGATCGAGTCGTCGACGATCAGCACGTTCTTGCCCTTGAACTCGATGTTCATCGCGTTGAGCTTCTGGCGCACCGACTTCTTGCGCACCGCCTGGCCCGGCATGATGAAGGTGCGGCCCACGTAGCGGTTCTTGAAGAAGCCCTCGCGATACTCGACGCCGAGCTTCTTCGCGACCTGCATGGCGGCCGGGCGCGACGAGTCGGGAATCGGCATCACGACGTCGATCGCGACGTCGGGCAGCTCGCGGCGGACCTTCTCGGCGAGGTAGTCGCCCATGCGCAGACGCACGTTGTAGACCGGCACGCCGTCGAGCACCGAGTCCGGACGCGCGAGATACACGAGTTCGAAGATGCACGGGTTCAGGCTCGGAGCCGTCGCGCATTGCTGCGCATGCAACTGGCCCTCGGCGTCGATGAAAATGGCTTCGCCCGGCGCGACGTCGCGCACAAACTCGAAGCCGACGCCTTCGATCGCCACCGATTCCGACGCCAGCATCCACTCGACGCCCTGCGCCGTTTCCTGCTTGCCGATGCACAGCGGGCGAATGCCGAACGGGTCGCGGAAACCGAGCAGGCCGTAACCGGCGATCAACGAGACGATTGCGTACGAGCCGCGCACGCGGCGATGCACGCCCGAGACCGCCTTGAACAGCGCGGCCGGATCGAGCTGCAGGCCCGAGCTCGACAGCTGCAATTCGTGAGCGAGCACGTTGAGCAGCACTTCGGTGTCGGAATTGGTGTTCACATGGCGCCGATCGATGCGGAACATCTCGTCTTTCAGCTGCTGCCAGTTGGTCAGGTTGCCGTTGTGCGCGAGGATGATGCCGAACGGCGCGTTCACGTAGAACGGCTGGGCTTCTTCCTCGCTCGACGCCGAACCGGCGGTCGGGTAGCGGACCTGGCCGATGCCGGTCGTACCGGGCAGGCTGCGCATGTTGCGCGTGCGGAACACGTCGCGCACCATGCCGTTGGCCTTGTGCATGTGGAAATTGCTGCCGTTCGCGGTTGCGATGCCGGCAGCGTCCTGACCGCGGTGCTGCAGCAGCAGCAGGCTGTCATAGATGAGCTGGTTGACCGGAGAGTGGGAAACTACGCCTACGATGCCGCACATGGCATGTCCTTCAAAGGTACGAAATTCATGATGGCGACCGGTGCCTGCGACGGCGTACGCGCGATGCCGCGACGGTACGCGCTACGGCGTCAAGGCAGCCGGTGGGTGCCGGGGTCCTGTTCTGCATTGCTCTGGGCGCCCGGATCGTCCACGTGGACGTAAGCGGCGAGCGCCTCGGGAAGCAGCGATTTCAGGGCGCGCACGCCTTCTGCCGCATAAGGGCGAAGCAGCGCGTTGCGCCAGAATTCCTGTTTGGGCAGTTCGGTCAAGCCTGCGAGGGCGACCAGAATCAGCACCAGAACGACCCCGCGCACGAGGCCAAACATCAAACCGAGCGAGCGGTCCGCGCCGCCGAGGCCCGTGACCTGCACGAGGCGGCTGAGCAGCGCGCTCACCACGCTCGACACCAGCACCACGCCGATCACCACGAGCGAGAAAGCCAGCAGCCACTGGGTCAACGCGCCCCCCGGCCAGTTGGACGGGATATAAGGGACCACGTAGCCGACGAACTCGCAAGCCAGGAAAAACGCCGCGACCCAGCCGATCAAACCGAATACTTCCGACAGCAAACCGCGCCAGGCGCCACGCAGCGCCGACAAGCCGATCACCGCCATTACAGCGTAGTCGAAGGCAGTGAACATCGCTGGCTTACTGAGCGGCACCGCTGTTCGAGCCCGACATCAGACCGGCCCCGCGAACCTTCGCGATCGCTTCGGTGGCCGCGGCGCGGTCGGCAAACGGACCGGCGCGCAACAGCGCCATGGTCGAGCCGTCTGCCTGCTTACGATGTTCGATATATGCGGGTACGCCAGCCGCTTTCAACTTCGAGACCCAATTGCGCGCGTTCGCTTCGTTCGCGAAGGCGCCGAGCTGGACCGCGAAACGGCTGCCGGGCGGCGACGCCGGCGTGCCGGAATTGGCGTCGGCGCCGGCGGCGGCCGTGTTCGTGTCGTCGTCGTTTGACGCAGCGGCGGCCGGTGCCTTGGTCGGCTTCGCGGGAGCGGTGTTGGCGGCGAGCGCCGGTGTCTGCGGTTTCGCGGCGGGTTTGGCCGCGGCGGTTGCGCTCGTGGCCGGCTTCGCGTCCTGCCTCGCGGTGCTCGTGCCCGGCTGCGCCGGCTTGGTGGCGGCCGGCGCCGTAGCGGCGGTAGTGGCCGGCGCAAGACCGGAAGCGGCGAGACCCGCGTCGGCGGCGGGCGGATTATCCGGTGCGACGCCGGCTTGCACGTCTTCGTTGGCGGCGGATTTGACGGGCTTCGGCGCGGGGCGGCTCGGAATGTCGATGGAGATGTCGTCGGTGACGGGCTTCGGGTGCGAATCGAGCACCATCGGCAGGATGATCACCGCCGCGACGACCAGCGCGATCGCGCCGACGAGCCGGCGCCGCGCACGCTGCTTTTCCGGCAGCGTAGGGTCGAGCAGCATGGCATCTGCATCGACGGAGCGCTCGGTGCGGCGGGTGCGCCGCTCGACGCGCTCACCCCGGGCGGCCCGATTGGAACTGGTGTTTGCGCCGCGCCGGCTGGGCGCGTCGTCTTTCTTGCCGAACGAGAAAATTCCCATGAATCGCTTGGTTCGAGCCTGGCGCCCGCTCAGTGTTGCTGCGATTTCCGGTAGGCCATCACACCCGCTACCGTATAGAAACTGCCGAAGACCACGATTCTATCATTCTCCGACGCGCGTTTTAGCGCGTCCTGGAAAGCTTCTGCCGGACTCGCGTAACGCGTCACGCTGCTGTCGGCGCCCTCACCCTCGCTCACGCCCTGCTCGCGCAATGCCGTTTCGAGCTCCTGCGCCGACGCCGCTCGCGGGGTCGGCAGATCGGTCACGCACCAGTGATCGATCTCGCCTTTCAGGTGATTGAGCACGCCGGCGATGTCCTTGTCGCGCATCGCACCGAACACCGCGTACGTGTACGGGAAAAAGCCCATGTTGCCGAGGTTTTGTGCGAGCACCGCGGCCGCATGCGGATTGTGGCCGACGTCGAGCACGATGGACGGCTTGCCCGGCAGCACCTGGAAACGCCCCGGCAGATCGACGTTGGCGATGCCGAGCCGGATGTCCTGCGCCGACACCGGCAGGCGATCGCGCAATGCTTCGAGCGCGGCCAGCGCCGCCGACGTGTTGATCAGCTGATTCGCGCCGCGCAGCGACGGATAGGCGAGAGCCGAGCGCCGCAGCGTCGGGCCGACATAGCTCCATTGCTGGCGCTCGCTGCCCGCCTGGCCTTCGTAACGGAAATCACGGCCGAATAGCCACAGTTCGGCGCCGATTTTTTCCGCGTGATCGATCAGCGATTGCGGCGGCACCGGGTCCGCGCAGATCGCCGGCTTGCCCGGACGGAAAATACCGGCTTTTTCGAAGGCGATTTTCTCGCGCGTATCGCCGAGATAATCCATGTGATCGAGGTCGATGCTCGTGATGATCGCGCAGTCCGTGTCAAGAATATTGACCGCGTCGAGACGGCCGCCCAGGCCGACTTCGAAGATCACCGCATCGAGCCCGCGCGACGCGAACAGGCTCATGATCGCGAGCGTCGTGAATTCGAAGTAGGTCAGCGTGACGGGCTCGGCAAGGCTCAGGCGCGCGGCTTCGACGGCTTCGAAGTACGGCAGCAGGTCCGCGTCGCTCGCCATCTCGCCGTTGATTCGCGCCCGCTCGTTGAACGACAGCAGATGCGGCGACGTATGGCAGCCGACCGTGAAGCCCGCGCGCAACAGGATGGCTTCCATGATCGCGCAGGCCGAGCCTTTGCCGTTCGTGCCGCCGACCGTGATGATCGGGCAGGAGAACGACAACTGCATCGCGTCACGCACCTTCGAGATGCGACCCAAACCCATGTCGATGCCGACCGGATGCGCGGATTCAAGGTGCGTGAGCCACGCGTCGAGGGTGGGGAATGTCGTCATCGGGTGAATCTTGAGTGAGTCGAGAGTCTTCGCGGGTTGTTCGCGGATGGTTCGCGGGTTTTCGGTCCAGCAGTGCTAGTGGCAACGCCATGAATAGGCACGAACCCGGCGGTTCAGGTCGAGCCGGCACGCGCGCCGCGCGGTTTATGCGCACAAAGAAAGCCGCGCGTAGCCTCTTTCGTTGCGGCTTCCGCCAAGGGCAATCGCCGTCGCATCGCAAGAGACCGCAATTATCCCGGAAATGACAGCGCGCCGCTTGATTGCTCACGCGGCGCGCTATTTTTGACTACTTCTCTGACCGCCGCCACGCGTTTTTCGCGACGAATCGGCAAAGCGAACTATTGTATGACGTGCGGGACTACCGGCTTTACGCCACGGCATCCGCCGGCTGGTGGCTCAGCAATGCCAGCAATTGCGCGATTTCCTCGCGCAGCTTGCGACGGTCGACGATCATGTCGATCGCGCCCTTCTGCAACAGGAACTCCGCGCGCTGGAAACCTTCCGGCAGTTTTTCACGCACTGTCTGTTCGATCACACGCGGGCCGGCAAAGCCGATCAGCGCCTTCGGCTCGGCGATCACGACGTCGCCGAGGAACGCGAAACTCGCGGACACGCCGCCCATCGTCGGATCGGTCAGCACGGAGATAAACGGCAGCTTGGCTTCGGCGAGCTTCGTGAGCATCGCCGTGGTTTTCGCCATCTGCATCAGCGACAGCAAGCTTTCCTGCATCCGCGCGCCGCCCGAAGCGGTAAAGCAGATGAACGGCACCTTCTGTTCGAGCGCGTTCTGTGCGCCGCGCGCAAAGCGCTCGCCGACCACCGAACCCATCGAGCCACCCATGAACGAGAACTCGAAGCATGCGACCACGACCGGCAGCGTGTGAATCGCGCCGCCCATCACGACCATGGCGTCGGTTTCGTCGGTTTCGTCCATCGCCTCTTTGAGGCGATCCGGGTATTTGCGGCTGTCCTTGAACTTGAGCGCGTCGACCGGAACGATTTCCTGGCCGATTTCGTAGCGGCCTTCCGGATCGAGCAGGCCGTCGAGCCGCTCACGCGCGCCGATGCGCATGTGATGGTCGCACTTCGGGCAAACATGCAGATTGGCCTCAACGTCGTTGCGATACAGCACGGCTTCGCACGAAGGGCACTTGATCCACAGGCCTTCCGGAATCCCCTTGCGGTTCTTCGGGTCGGTTTGTTTGATTTTCGGCGGCAGCAGCTTATCGAGCCAGCTCATAGGGAATCCTTCTGGGTCACGGTCGCGCGAACGGCGGGACGAACCCGCCGCTCACGTTGCAGCGACAAAAAATAACTGTTATCGGGCAGTCGCGGCGCTATCGAGCGCCTCGCGCACTTCGGCGACGAAACGCGTGAGCGTCTCGGCAGCGGCGTCGGGCGTTGCCTGTTCGAGCAATTGAACGATACGGCTGCCGATCACGACGGCGTCGGCCACACCAGCCACCGCGCGCGCCGATTGCGCGTCGCGAATGCCAAAACCGACGCCCACCGGCAGGGGGACGCGCGACTTGACGGCCGGGATTTTACTCGCGATGCTGGAAACGTCCAGATGCGACGCGCCGGTGACCCCTCTCAGCGACACATAGTAGACGTAGCCGCTGGCGATCCGGCCGACCTCGGCGATACGCTCGTCGGTCGAGGTCGGCGCGAGCAGAAATATCGGGTCGATGCCGGTAAATCGCATCTGTTCGGCAAAGCTAGCGCACTCTTCGGGCGGGTAATCGACCACCAGCACGCCATCCACACCGGCGTCGTTAGCCGCCTTCGCAAACGCTTCGGCACCCATCCGCTCGATCGGATTTGCGTAGCCCATCAGGACGACCGGCGTCTTGTCATCGGTTTCGCGGAAGCGCTTGACGTCGGCGAACACGTGACGCAGCGACACACCACGGGCCAGCGCGCGTTCCGACGATTGCTGGATCACCGGGCCATCGGCCATCGGGTCGGAAAACGGCACGCCAAGCTCGATCACATCGGCGCCGCCGGCGACGAGCGCATGCATGAATTCGACGGTGCGAGCCGGGTCCGGGTCGCCGGCCGTCATGAACGGAATCAAACCCTTCTTACCTTGGGCGGACAGCGCGGCAAACGTGTTCTTGATACGGGACATGGAAATATTCTCGGATTAGGGCTACTACGTGCTCGTTAAAGCGTATTTGCCGCATGTTCGCAGCAACTGTCACGCTTTTCACTGTACTTCGGTCGGTGGCCGCACTTTCGGCCGGGTTCTGGCCCGACGCGGCACAGGTGGCGAAGCGGCGGCGCTCACCCGCTCGCGCGCTATCGCGCAGTAGCTTTCATTGATCTCATAGCCGACGAATTCGCGCTGATGACGGACGCAAGCGACCGCGGTGGTGCCGCTGCCCATGAACGGGTCAAGCACCCGGCCGCCCTTCGGGCAGCTGGACAACACCATCCGCTCGACGATTTCCAGAGGCTTCTGGGTCGGATGCGCGACGCGTTCGGCGTGTTGCCGATGCAGGCGCGAGACCGACCAGACATCCTTCGGATTATAGCCAAGCTCCAACCACTTGCTTCCTTCGAACAACTTACGCGAACGCGCCTTCTTCGTGACGGCATCGTACGGGATGCGGACGGGATCGAGATCGAAGAAATAGTCCTTCGACACCGCGAAGAAACCGATGTTGTCGTGCACCGACGTGAAGCGGCGCGTGGTGCCGCCCATGCTCGGCACGCGCCGGTCCCAGATGATTTCGTTGATCATCACGAGTTTTGTCTTCAGGAAACTGAAGATTTCCGGCGCGTACTGCCAGGTGCAGAAAATATAGAGCGAACCCGACGGTTTGAGCTTCGGTACCGCAAGCTCGAGCCAACCACGCGTCCAGACGAGAAAGTCCTCGCCCGTACGCATGTCGGAGTCGTTGCCGTAGTCCTTGCCCAGCCCATAAGGCGGATCGCAGACGATCAGGTCGATCGACCCGTCGGGAATGTTCGCTACGTCGGTCAGAAAATCGCGGTTCAACAGCTGGATGCCGGCCGGCACCTGCGCCAGTAGCGGCGCCGATGCCGCGACCGCCGATGCCGCGACCGCCGTTACCTCGGCGGCCGGATGCGTGGTTTCAATCGCCAGCTGCGGCTCGTCGAACTCGTCGCGCATCGTCGCGGCTCAGAACTGGATGCCCGATCGCTCGGCGACCGTATGCATGTCCTTGTCGCCGCGGCCCGACAGGTTGACCAGCAGGACCTTGTCCTTCGGCAGCGTCGGCGCGAGCTTCATCGCGTAAGCGAGCGCGTGGCTCGACTCGAGCGCGGGGATGATGCCTTCGATGCGGCAGCAATCGTGGAACGCCTTGAGTGCCTCTTCGTCGGTGATGCCGACGTATTGTGCGCGATTGCTTTCTTTTAGCCACGCATGCTCAGGACCGACGCCCGGATAGTCGAGACCTGCCGACACCGAATGCGTCTCGATAATCTGGCCGTTTTCATCCTGCAGCAGGTACGTACGGTTGCCGTGCAGCACGCCGGGGCTGCCGCCGATCAGCGAGGCGGCATGACGGCCCGTTTCGAGACCGTCGCCGGCTGCCTCGACGCCGATCAATTGCACGGAAGTGTCGTCGATATAGGGGTAAAAGATACCCATCGCATTCGAACCGCCGCCAACGCACGCGATCACGGCATCCGGCTGACGGCCGGCCAGTTCCGGCATCTGCACGCGGCATTCGTCGCCGATCACGCGCTGGAAGTCGCGCACCATCATCGGATACGGATGCGGACCCGCGACCGTGCCAATGATGTAGAACGTGTTTTCGACGTTAGTAACCCAGTCGCGCATCGCTTCGTTCAGCGAGTCCTTGAGCGTACGGGAACCCGATTCGACCGGCACGACGGTCGCGCCGAGCAGTTTCATGCGGTACACGTTGGCGGCCTGGCGGCGCACATCCTCGGCGCCCATGTAGACCACGCATTCCATGCCGAAGCGCGCGCAGATCGTCGCCGTGGCCACGCCGTGCTGACCTGCGCCGGTTTCGGCGATCACGCGCGGCTTGCCCATGCGCTTGGCGAGCAGCGCCTGGCCGATCACGTTGTTGATCTTGTGCGCGCCGGTGTGGTTGAGGTCTTCACGCTTCAGATAAACCTGTGCGCCGCCGAGCAGTTCGCTCCAGCGCTGGGCGTGATAAATCGGGGAAGGACGGCCCACGAAATACTTGAGTTCGCGCTCGTATTCGGCGATGAACTCCGGGTCCTTCTGATATTTCTCGTAGGCTTCGCGCAGCTCGTTGAGTGCGGAAAACAGCGTTTCGGCGACGAACACACCGCCAAATTGGCCGAAATGGCCTCTTTCGTCAGGCAAGTTGTACATGGCGATCACTCTTCTCAGAATGGCCCACGGCTTTCATGCAAGAAAGCCGCGAGCCTGAATCATTCGGCGTCCGCGGTGCGCACTGCGCGTACGAACGCCGCCATCCGGGCGTGATCCTTCACGCCCTTGGCGCCCTCGACTTCGATGCCGCTCGAGACATCGACCGCGTACGGGCGCACGCGATGGATCGCATCACTGACGTTTTGCGCGTTCAACCCACCACTCAAAACGGCCCGATGCGCGAGCTCTGCTGGAATAAGTGACCAATCGAAAACCTTCCCGCCGCCGCCGTAGCCTTCGACATGCGTGTCGAATAGAAGACCACTGGCTGCTGAATAGTTAAATGCCGATTTTACCAAATCAGCCGGTTGAGTATCCGCCGCAATCCGCAACGCGCGCAACCAAGGCAAACCCGCAATGCCGGCAAGGGTTTCGCACTGCTCCGGGGTCTCGTCGCCGTGAAATTGCAGCAGCGTGAGATTGACGTTGCTCGCGACTTCGCGAATCCAGTCCGGCGTCGCATTGACGAACAGGCCGACGACCGACACGAACGGAGGCACGTCATGCACGAGTTCGACCGCCTGAGCGACGCTCACCGAGCGCGGACTCGGCGGGTAGAAGACGAGGCCGATCGCGTCGGCGCCGAGATCGATCGCGTGAGCGACGTCCTCGGGTTTGGACAGCCCGCACAGCTTGATGCGCGTGCGATGCGGCACGCTCGGCGAGGAGGCCACGTCGGCTTGGTTCGCCGGTTGACCGGCGGTTTTCAGGTTTCCGGTTGTTCGGTCCATACAGTGCTCCACGGCACGCTGCCGGTTACCGGCGCGGGCACGGCAAATTGTTCAGGATAGCCCACCTGCGCGAGGTACAGGCCGTCCGGCATGAAGGTCGGCGCCGCGCAATCGCGGCTGCGGCTCGCGAGCACGTCGGCCATCCAGCCGGCGGGCCGGCGCCCGCTGCCGATTTCGATCAGACAGCCCATCACGTTGCGCACCATGTGGTGCAGGAACGCGTTCGCGCGAAAGCGAAAATGCACGAAGTTGCCGTGCTGTTTCACATCGATCTGGTACAGATGCTTGAACGGCGTCTTCGACTGACATTGCGACGAACGGAACGCCGAAAAGTCGTGCTCGCCGATCAGATGCACGGCGCCGGCCCGCATCGCGTCGACATCGAGCGGCGTATGCACCCAGCCGGCCTTTGTCGACAGCATCGGCGAGCGCACCGGGTTCACGTACAGCACGTAGTAATAGGTCCGCTCGAAGGCCGAGAAGCGCGCGTGGAAATCGTCGGGCATCGGCTTCGCCCACTGCACGCCGATCGTCTTCGGCAGGAAGGCATTGGGGCCGCGCACCCACGAGATATCGACGCGATCGAGTTCGGTGTCGAAATGCACGACCTGCCCGAGCCCGTGCACGCCGCGGTCGGTGCGGCCCGCCACGGTGGTCTGCACGGGCATGCGCGCGAATTCGCGCAGTGCCCGCTCGAGTTCGTCCTGCACGGTGTTGCCGTGCGGCTGCGACTGCCAGCCCGCGAACGCCGAGCCGTCGTACTGAACGCCTAACGCAATACGCTTCACGACAGCGGCGCGAGAGTCGAGAGCAACGCGCGGGCTTCGGTGCGCGTGGCCGGATCGTTGGCTTCGATCACTTCGTTGATGAGTGTGCGGGCGCCCGCGAGGTCGCCGAGTTCGATGTACTCGGACGCCAGTTCGAGCTTGTTGCGCGCGATGCGGCCGAGATCGGCCTGCGTGAACGCCGGCAATGGCTGCGCCGGACTCGGCGGCAGTTCGAGGTCGAAGTCGAGCTTCAGCGCGCCGAAGCCCGCCGCGCCCAAACCCGCGACAGCGCCGTGACCGGCGGTGCCGGCGGCGATTTCATCGGCGATGTGCGGGGCGTCGCCGTCCGGCTCGTGAGCGGCGAAGGCTTGCTGCGCGGTCGTTTCGGGCGAGGCAACCGGTTGCGTCGACAACGGGGCGGCTGGCTCCACGTTGGCGGTGGGCGCTTCGACGCGCGGTGGCAATGGCATGTCGAGGCTGCTGAACGCGTCGACGGCATCGCGCGGGAATGCGGACGGTGCGGGTGGTGCCGGTTGAATCGGCGCCAAGGTATCGCTGTGCGGTTGACCGAGCGGCGCGGTTGAGTGCGGTTCGACCGGGTGTTGCGTGAAATCGATCGCAGGGGGGGAAACCAGACTCTGCGGTTCGGCTGCGGGGTGTTGGGGCGCGGCCGGTGGCGTTGCCGGGGTGTTGTTTGTCGTTACCTCGCTTCCTGCGGATTCGTCGTCCCATTGCAGACGATGAGCGCCCTCTTCCTGCGGTGCCGACGCGGGAAGAGGTTCGAGCGGGCCGCGCGGCAGAGCCTCGGCGCCGAGTTCCGCGGCAGCGGCAAGGCTTGCGGCTGTGACGGCGGGGTCGAGGGTTTCCTGGGGCGTAGTTGCTGAGGCGGCGGGGACGGCTGCTGCGTCAGGTTCTGCTGCTTGTTCGGCGGTGGAGTGCGCTGTTGCTGGATGTGCCGATGCTGCAAGGTCGGCTGCGGCGCGCTCCGCGGCCGCGCGTTCCGCTGCTGCCTGCTCTGTTGCCGTACGCTCGGCTGCTGCCTGCTCGGCCGCTGCCAACGCCGCCGCCTGCCGAGCCGCTTCATCACCGCGCACATCCGACGCTTCCTGCGCCGCCGTCTGCCCGCGCGCCGAAACATCGTCCTGCGAATCGCCAGCGCGCGCCGACTGCGCCATTTCGGTATTCGCCGCCTCAGCCTCATGCTCCGCAGCCGCCTTCTCGCGCTTGCGCCGCCCCATCCGCAGAACCGAAAGCAGCACGATCAGCGCGGCGCCAATCGCCGCGGCAATACTCAGACTCCGTCGCGACATGCCATCGCCCTTCGCCGGCGACGGTGCCATGCTCGCCTGCCCCGGCGCGGCACCCATCGCTGGAGACGCGCCCACCGCCGGCTGCGCAGCGTTCGTCGACGCGGCGCCCGCAACCGTCGTCGCACCGCCGATCCCGTGCTTCTGCAACTCCATCAGCACGCGGTTTTTCAGCGCGAGCAATTGCTGCAGGCTCGATACCTGCGGATGCGCCTGCGAAGCCGGCTGCGGGGCGGCGGCCGACCCGGCGCCGCTCGTCGCTGTCTGCGCCTGGGCGGCTGGCACGCTCGCCGCCGACTGAACCGATCCGACCCACTCCTGCGCACCGCTCGCCGGCAGCGTCGCCGTCTGCGAACCTGCTACCGGCGCGGACGCAGCCGCTCCGCTCGCTGCCGCCGTCGACATCGCCGCGCTCGCACCAACCGGCGCACTGGCTGCACCAGACACTGCGTGCGCGGCAGACGTCGCGACCTGCGCCGCGGCCTGAGTGGCAGCACTTGCTGCCGCACTCGCAGCCACAGCGCCGACCTGTGCAACCGCGCTCGCAGCACCACTGCCTGCACTCGCCGCCGCAGCCGCCGTCGGCGCGGACACAGGCACAGCCGGCGTGGAGGCAGATACCGCAGGTGCGGACACTGACGCACCAGACGCCCCCGAAGCCGCTGCCACAACATCAGCCGACGAAGCCGCCAATGCCCCCGACGCATCCAGCGCCGGCACGATCAGGATCGCTCCGACACGCAGCCGGCTCGGATCGTGGTTCATGAACGCGGCCGGATTCGTGTCGAATAGCGCGTGCGTCGAGCGAGCGAGCACGGCCTTGTCATGCGACTGCGTGACGGCGATCGCCACGTCGTTCAGCGACTGCCCGGCCCGCACCGTGTACTGGCTGCCCGCGGCATAGGTAACCACCGCCGAAGCAGCACCGGCATCGGGAGCACTCGCCGCAATGCTCGCCGACGCCGGCGGCGCCGCGACCGCGTCGCCCATGCCGGCGCCCGCAAGCGTGAGCGCCAACACAGCGCCAGCCGCCACAGTCGTCAGACGGTCTTTGAATCGACCTTTATCGTGATACATGGACATAGCCCGAAGAGCGGAGCGTCGAAAGTTCATCGGGACTCCCGGTGCGTCAACGCGCAGCCTTTTTTGCGATTGGAAAGAAACAAGATGATCGGAGCACACAATGAAAAAAGCGCCGCGCAAGCGCGACGCTTCTTGAGAGTTGTCTACGCGTCGTGAGCGCGTAGTTTACTTTACTTGTCGAGCAGAATGCGAAGCATGCGACGCAGCGGTTCGGCCGCGCCCCACAGCAGTTGATCGCCGACCGTGAAGGCCGACAGATATTCGCCGCCCATCGCAAGTTTGCGCACGCGGCCGACCGGCACCGTCAGCGTGCCCGTCACGACCGCCGGGGACAGATCACGCATCGATGCTTCGCGCTCGTTCGGCACGACCTTGACCCAGTCGTTGCCCGACGCGAGGATGCTGTTCACTTCGTCGAGCGGCACGTCCTTGTTCAGCTTGATCGTGAGCGCCTGCGAGTGGCAACGCATTGCACCGATCCGCACGCACAGGCCGTCGACCGGAATCGAGCCCGGCGTGCCCATGGCCGGCTTGCCGAGAATCTTGTTGGTTTCAGCGCCGCCCTTCCACTCTTCCTTCGACATACCGTTGCCGAGGTCCTTGTCGATCCACGGAATCAGCGAGCCCGCGAGCGGCACGCCAAAGTGGTCGGTCGGCATGCTGTCGCTGTTCATTGCTTCGAGCACGCGGCGGTCGATGTCGAGAATCGCCGAAGCCGGATCGGCCAGTTCGTTCTTCACCGAACCGTGCAGCGTGCCCATTTGCGACAGCAGTTCGCGCATGTTCTGCGCGCCCGCGCCCGAAGCGGCCTGATACGTCATGGCCGTCATCCAGTCGACGAGGTTTTCGCGGAACAGGCCACCCAGCGCCATCAGCATCAGGCTGACCGTGCAGTTGCCGCCGATGAAATTCTTCTGGCCCTTCACGAGCGCGTTCTTGATCACGTCGAGGTTGACCGGATCGAGAACGATGACCGCGTCGTCCTTCATGCGCAGCGACGATGCCGCGTCGATCCAGTAGCCGTTCCAGCCCGCCGCGCGCAGCTTCGGAAACACGTCGTTCGTGTAGTCGCCGCCCTGGCAGGAGATGATTGCGTCGCACTTCTTCAGGTCTTCGATGCTTGTCGCATCCTTGAGCCTGGTCTCGTTTTTGGCGAACGACGGCGCGTTGCCGCCCGCGTTGCTGGTGCTGAAAAACACCGGTTCGATCAAGTCGAAATCGCCTTCCTGCTGCATGCGTTGCATCAGGACGCTGCCGACCATGCCGCGCCAACCTACGAGACCTACGTTCATGACTTCATACCCTTCGAATGGAAACTTCCCCGCATCTTTGCCCGCAGTGACCGCGCGGGGAAGATGGGCGGGCACGACGGACGATCAGCGCTTCGTGATCGTTTTCGGGGTAATCGCTTTGATGGTAATAATGGCGAACTCGATCGCACGGACTGTTGTGCCGTGCGGTTTGGAAATCGAGGAGATTTGGGAGATCTGCGCCATCGCGACAATATACACGAAAACCTGAAGCCGGCGGCGCTTATCGCCGCCAAGCTTGTTACGCGAGAATCGGCCTTAAATACGGGCCGATTCCCGTTTTTGCGGCCGTTTTTACAACCGTTTATTCGACGGATTCGACGGCCCGATTACTGACCAACCCGTGCTTTTTACAGCGCGGCCACGACGGCATCGCCCATCGCTGCCGTGCCGACCTGCTTGCAACCCGGCGTGAGAATGTCGCCAGTGCGATAGCCTTGCTCCAGCACCTTCTTCACCGCGTTTTCGATGCGATCGGCCTGCTCCGCCCTGTTCAACGAATAGCGCAGCATCATTGCAGCGGAGAGAATCGTGGCGAGCGGATTCGCTACGCCCTTGCCTGCGATGTCCGGCGCGGAACCGTGCGACGGCTCGTACAGGCCCTTGCTGTTCTTGTCGAGCGAGGCCGACGGCAGCATGCCGATCGAACCCGTCAGCATGGCCGCTTCGTCGGAGAGGATGTCGCCGAACATGTTGCCGGTCACGACCACGTCGAACGACTTCGGCGCCTTCACGAGCTGCATCGCGGCGTTATCGACATACATGTGCGACAGCTCGACGTCCGCGTATTCCTTCGACACGTCGATCATCACGTCCTTCCACAGCTGCGACGTTTCGAGCACGTTGGATTTATCGACCGAAGTCAGCTTCTTGTCGCGCTTTTGCGCTGCCTGGAACGCGACGTGCGCGATGCGGCGCACTTCGGGCTCTGAATAACGCATCGTGTCGAAGCCTTCCTTCGCGCCGGCAAAGAGGCCATCCGGCGCCTGACGCACGCCGCGCGGCGCGCCGAAATAAATGTCGCCGTTCAGTTCGCGCACGATCAGGATGTCGAGACCCGACACGATCTCTTCCTTCAGCGACGACGCGCCCGTGAGTTGCGGATAGCAGATGGCCGGACGGAAGTTCGCGAACAGTTCGAGATGCTTGCGCAGACCGAGAATGGCCTGCTCCGGGCGCAGCGCGCGTTCGAGCTTGTCGTACTTCCAGTCGCCGACCGCGCCGAACAGGATCGCGTCGGCTTGCTTCGCGAGCGCCAGCGTCGAATCGGGCAGCGGATGGCCCTTCGCCTCGTAACCCGCGCCGCCGACCGGCGCTTCTTCGAGTTCGAACTTTTCGCCGAGCACGTTCAGAACCTTGACGGCTTCCTTGACGATTTCGGGACCGATGCCGTCGCCCGGCAACACTGCGATCTTCATGCGAATTCCTTGATGATTTTCTTCGAGACTTTTGAGCGCGATCTGGCGTGCGAACCGGCGCGCGGGCGCGCGGCCCTTACGTGATCAACCGCACCGCGCAACTGCGTGTGTTCAACCGACGAGGCGGTGATTGAGCCACGGTTGCTTCGCGAGGCGTTCCGCTTCGTACTGGCGGATTTTGTCCGCGTGACGCAGCGTGAGGCCAATATCGTCGAAACCGTTCAGCAGGCAGTACTTGCGGAACGCCGCGACGTCGAACGGATATTCAGTGCCGCCGTCGGTCGTGCGCACGACTTGCGCTTCGAGGTCGATCGTCAGTTGGAAGCCGTTGAACGCGTACGTTTCGTTGAACAGATGATCGACCTGCTGTTCGGTCAGCGCGATCGGCAGCAAGCCGTTCTTGAAGCAGTTGTTGTAGAAAATGTCGGCGAAGCTCGGCGCGATCAGCGCGCGAAAGCCATACTGCTGCAACGCCCAGGGCGCGTGTTCGCGCGAGCTGCCGCAGCCGAAGTTCTTGCGCGCGAGCAGCACCGAGGCGCCCTGATAGCGCGGCTGGTTCAGCACGAAATCCGGATTCAGCGGGCGCTTCGAGTTGTCCTGACCCGGTTCTCCGTGGTCGAGGTAACGCCATTCGTCGAACGCGTTCGGACCGAAGCCCGTGCGCTTGATCGACTTCAGGAACTGCTTCGGAATGATCGCGTCCGTGTCGACGTTCTCGCGATCGAGCGGCGCCACGACGCCGGTGTGTACGATGAATTTATCCATGACGCTTGCGCCTGTTCAGGACCGGGCGATGCGAACGGCGGCGGAAAGCCAAGCGCCGCATCGCCGGCAAAAATCAAAAACCGCTTATTTATCAGCGTGATTGCTGATCGAATTGCCGAGGTGCGACATGTCCTCGCCGAATCCGTGCACCGTGTTGCAGCCGGCCAGGCCGAGCAATAGCCCGGCGAGCGTGCCGAGTGCGAAGCGGCGCAATAGAGTGATGCGATTCGTGTTCTTCATCATGCGGATCATCCAAGCTTGCGAATATCGACAAAATGCCCTTCGATGGCCGCAGCCGCAGCCATCGCGGGGCTCACGAGGTGGGTACGGCCACCGGCGCCCTGACGACCTTCGAAATTACGATTCGACGTGGACGCGCAACGCTCTCCCGGCTCGAGCCGGTCGGCGTTCATCGCGAGACACATCGAACAACCCGGCTCGCGCCATTCGAAACCGGCGTCGGTAAAGACCTTGTCGAGGCCTTCACGCTCTGCTTGCGCCTTCACGAGCCCCGAACCCGGCACGACCATCGCCAGGCGGACGTTCGGCGCAACGCGGCGGCCGAGTTTCTTCACGACGTAAGCCGCGGCGCGAATGTCTTCAATGCGCGCGTTGGTACACGACCCGATGAAGATTTTATCCGGCTTGATCGACTCGATCGGCGCGTTCGGTTCGAGCGCCATGTACTTGAGCGCGCGCTCCATCGCGTCGCGCTTGACCGGGTCCTTCTCGCGTTCCGGGTCCGGCACGCGGCCGTCGACCGAGGTGACCATTTCCGGCGACGTGCCCCACGTGACCTGCGGCACGATTTCGGCAGCGTTCAGCTCGACCACGTGATCGAAATGCGCGCCGTCGTCCGACTTGAACTGCTTCCAGTACTCGACCGCGTGATCCCACTCGACGCCCTGCGGCGAGAACGGCCGGCCCTTCAGGTATTCGACCGTGGTGTCGTCGACGGCGACCATGCCGGCGCGCGCGCCCGCTTCGATCGCCATGTTGCAGACCGTCATGCGGCCTTCCATCGACAGCGAACGGATCGTCGAGCCGCCGAATTCGATCGCGTAGCCGGTGCCGCCCGCGGTGCCGATCCTGCCGATGATCGCGAGCACGATGTCCTTCGCGGTACAGCCGCGCGGCAATTGGCCCTCGACCTTCACGAGCATGTTCTTGCTCTTCTTCTGCAAGAGCGTTTGCGTAGCCAGCACGTGCTCGACTTCCGAGGTGCCGATGCCGTGCGCAAGCGCGCCGAACGCGCCGTGCGTGGACGTATGCGAATCGCCGCAGACGATCGTCATGCCCGGCAGCGTCGCACCCTGCTCCGGTCCGATGATATGAACGATGCCCTGGCGCAGGTCGTTCATTTTGAACTGCGTAATGCCGTACGCGTCGCAGTTCGTGTCGAGCGTGTCGACCTGCAGCTTCGAAACCGGATCGGCGATGCCGTGGGTGCGGTCCGTGGTCGGCACGTTGTGGTCCGACACGGCCAGGTTCGCGCTGATGCGCCAAACCGGGCGCTCGGCCATCTTCAGGCCTTCGAACGCCTGCGGGCTGGTCACTTCATGCAGCAGATGACGGTCGATATAGAGAATCGCGGTGCCATCGTCTTCCGTGTGGATCACGTGCGTGTTCCACAATTTGTCGTAGAGAGTCTGTGCCATGGTATGCGGGGAAAATAATGACTACGAGTGACTGCGGGCTGACTATGTCGGTTGATTATGCCACGCGATGCACCGCGATGGGCTGCTCATCCAACGAAAAAACCGATAAAAAACAGGGAGTTGGCTGGTAGTGTCGATACCTGTATCGGCGTTACCCGGCAAGCGCGGGGCCTTCGCGACGCCGCTGTGGCACATACGCGCCTCGCGGCGGCCGCAAAAACAAAAACGCCTCAACGGTAGGCCCGTCGAGGCGTTTTATTCACTCGGATTGCGCGCCCGGTCGCGGCACGAATGCCGCGGCGCAGCGCGCGTATCGAGGTCGATCAGCGATTAGCGCTGTGCGAGCGGCTTCGCTTCACGCAGCGTCTCGCCGATGAAGAGCTGGCGCGGACGGCCGATCTTCTGCTCCGGATCGGCGATCATTTCGTTCCACTGCGCAATCCAGCCGACCGTACGCGCCATCGCGAAGATGCATGTGAACATCGAGGTCGGAATGCCCAGCGCGCGCTGCACGATACCCGAGTAGAAGTCGACGTTCGGGTACAGCTTGCGCGACACGAAGTATTCGTCTTCAAGCGCGATCTTTTCGAGTGCCATGGCAAGCTTGAACAGCGGATCGTCGTGCAGACCCAGTTCTTCGAGCACTTCGTGGCAGGTTTCTCGCATCAGCTTCGCACGCGGGTCGTAGTTCTTGTACACGCGGTGACCGAAGCCCATCAGCTTCACGCCCGAGTTCTTGTCCTTCACCTGCTTGATGAACTCGGGAATGTTGTCGACCGAACC
>Ga0153988_1000005_pt1 | contig 39852 bp, 33 predicted proteins | sample TSNC072MetaG_FD_104742 | JGI IMG/M metagenome (GOLD analysis project Ga0153988, IMG submission 104742) | Attine ant fungus gardens microbial communities from North Carolina, USA - TSNC072 MetaG | ecosystem: Host-associated > Fungi > Mycelium > Unclassified | place: USA: North Carolina, Jones...
ATATGCAAACGCGTTTCCATGCTGAAGCCGTACTTCGCGCCGAAGTCCATGCCGAAATCGGCGCGGTTGAATGCGGTGCTCGCCTCGACGCCGCAGACTTCGCGCTTGAGTACCGGGTGCGGCATGCACTTGAACGAATCGATCTTCAGATTCACCGGCTTCGTGATGCCGTGAATCGTCAGGTTGCCCATCACCTCGACCGGCTTGTCGCCGTCGAATTTAATCCCGGTGCCCTTGTAGGTCACGCTCGGATATTGAGCGACGTCGAAGAACTCGGCCGCCTTCAGGTGCTCGTCGAGCTTGCCGTTGCCGGTCTGCACCGAGGCGGGATCGACGGTTACGTCCACCGTGCCGGTTTTCGCCGCGCGATCGAGCGTCACCGTGCCGGTGGTCTTTGTGAACTTGCCGCGCCAGATCGACAGGCCGCCGAAGTGATCCGCCTCGAAGCTCGGGTACGTATGGGTCGGATCGAGCATATAGGTATCGGCAGCAAACGCGCCGAGCGAGAAAGAAGATGCCAGCGCACCGACAGAGATCAACATGGATGTTTTCAATTCATGCTCCTGGGTTGCGGTGAAAATCTCGGTGAAGATTGCGGCAAGAAACCAGCAAGAAGCCGGTAAAAAGCCGGCAAAAACCGGCCGCGCGGCGGGCGGGATGCACGTCACGCACCTCACGCATGCCGCGCGCTACTTGTGCGCAGCAACGAGATGAAACTTGATGACCACCTCGTCGGCGACGACAGAAGTGTCCTTCCACTCGCCGGTGCCGATGTCGAACTGCGAGCGCTTGATCGGCAACGCGCCGTCGAAGGTCTGCAGCGCACCCTGCTGCGCCACCGTGACCGGCACGACCACGGTCTGCGACTTGCCCTTGATGGTCAGCTTGCCCGTCACGTTGAACTTGCCGCCGCCGGCTGGCGCGATCGTGCTCGACACGAACGTCGCGCCCGGATACGTCTTCGCGTCGAACCATTCCTTGCCGCGCACCTGCTCGTTGTAGCTCTCGTCGCCGAGGTCGTAGCTGGCGACGTCGATATCGATCTGCGCACTGCCGGCCGCAGGCCTGGCCGGATCGAAGCTCACTTGCGCGCTGAACTTGCCGAACTTGCCTTCGACCGGCACGTTCATCTGCTTCGAGGTGGCCGTCACCGAACTCTTCGCGACGTCGACCTGCGCGAGCGCCGCGCCGGCGGCGGTCAGCGAGGCCGCCGCGAACGCGGCGAGCATGTAGCGATAAAACGGGACCTTCATGGTTGTCCTTATTTGAGGAAAGGGAGCATGCGCGAGAGCAGCCCGTCGCGATCGAGCCATTGATGCTTGAGCGCAGCCGCGACGTGCAACGCGACCAGCACGAGCAACGTGTAATTGAGCGTGATGTGCAGATTCTTCAGCAGGTCCTTGAGATGCGGGTCCGGCGCGATCAGGCGCGGCAGCGGAATCAGCCCGAGATAGACGACCGGCACGTTGGCCGCCGAGCTATACAGATAGCCGGACGCGGGAATCGCGATCATCAGCGCGTACAGCAGCAGATGCACGAGATGCGCGCCGCCGCGCTGCCAGGCGGGCATGCGGCGCGGCAACGGCGGCGCGGCGTGCGTCGCGCGCCACAGGATGCGCACGATCGCGAGCGCGAACACGGTCACGCCGATCCATTTATGCCAGGAGAAATAACGCAGCTTGGCGGGCGTGAAGCCCGGGATGTCGGTCATCACCCAGCCGAGCGCGAAGCCGCAGACGATCAGGAGCGCGATCAGCCAGTGAAACGCGATGGCGGTCCGCGTGTACGACTCCCGGGTACCGAACGAAGGATTGAGTGTCATGACGGAGCAACGCAGTCAGATGGAAGTTAACGGCGCGGCGCGCCCGGCTATTCCCCGCCATTTCGCGTTGCCTGCGGCGGGAGCCCTGCTGCGACGCATGCCAAGGCCGCCATGCTACTCCAAGCGCGAAAAGCTGGCTGTCGCGGCACGGGGCGGCGGACAGGTCCGAACTTTGCTACGGCGCATGGCGGCGGTAGCGGGGCGCGTTTGGTACTATTGCTCCACCCCGCCGCCCGCTGCGCCCTGAACAACGGGCATGCACAGGGATAAGCCCGGCATAAGCAGGCAATAAGCAGGCACAAGCGGGCACAACGGACCTTGCACGCCGCCTTCCACGTCGTTAGCACATCTACCGCATGGAACATGACAATCTGATCGCGTGCCATGAATGCGATACGCTGTTCCGCAAGCCACGGCTTGTCGGACGCACTGCCGCGCGCTGTCCGCGCTGCGGCGCGACGCTCTATCGCGGCGTCTCGCGCAAGCTCGACGCGATCTGCGCGATGACGCTCGCCGCGCTGATCACGTTCCTGATCGCGCAGGGCTTTCCGATCGTCGAACTCGAAACCAACGGCATCACCTCGCAGACCACGCTGTTCGGCGCGCTCGTCGCGCTATGGGGCGAGGACATGCAGATCGTCGCGGTCATGGTGTTCTGCTCGACGATCCTCTTTCCGCTCACCGAACTCGTCGCGCTGCTCTACGTGCTCGTGCCGCTGCGCGCGGGCTACGTGCCGAGCCACTTCAACCGCGTGCTGCGCGCGATCCAGTTCGTGCGGCCGTGGGGCATGATCGAGGTGTTCATGCTCGGCGTGCTGATCACGATCGTGAAGATGGTGAGCCTCGCGCGCGTGATCCCCGAAGCGGCGCTGTTCGCGTTCGGCGCGCTCACGCTGATGTTCGCCGTGGTCGTCACGTTCGACCCGGCCGTGCTGTGGGACTTCGCCGACGAACTCGGCCAGCGCGGCAAGCGGCCGCTGCCGCCCACCCCGCGCAAAGGATAAGCCCGCGATGAAATACGTCACCGCGAAACGCGCGGGCTTCGTCTCCTGTCATGCGTGCGGACGCGTCGAGCCGCGCGTGCGCTCGCTCAGGCCGCAGCACTGCGGACGCTGCGGCGCGCACCTGCACTCGCGCCATCCCGACAGCCTGACGCGCACCTGGGCGCTGCTGATCGCGGCCGCGCTGCTGTATATTCCCGCGAACCTGCTGCCCGTGATGCACACCACGTCGCTGCTCGGCTCCGAGGACGACACCATCATGAGCGGCGTCGTCTATTTCTGGACCTCGGGTGACTGGCCGCTCGCGGTAATCGTGTTCATCGCGAGCATCATGGTGCCGATGCTCAAGCTCGGCGTGCTCGCGCTGCTGACCGTCACGGCGCAGCGCCGCTCGCGCTGGCGTCCGCAGCAGCGTACGACGCTCTACCGGATGGTCGAGCGCATCGGCCGCTGGTCGATGCTCGACGTGTTCGTCGTCACGCTCACGGTGGCACTCGTGCGCTTCAGGTCGCTGGCCGTGATCACGGCCGGACCGGGCGCGATCGCGTTCGGCTCGGTCGTGATCCTGACCATGATCGCTTCCATGCAATTCGATCCACGGCTCATCTGGGACCCCGTGGAAGGCAGCCCATCCAAACCTCAGGACCCTCATCATGACTAGCCCGCAAGGACCGACGCCCGCTCCCGACGAGGCGCCGCGCAGCGATTCGAACGGACCGAAGCTGCCGCCCCATCTGCCCGACCCCGACATCGAGCCGCGCAGCCGCTGGCTGCCCTCGCTCGTCTGGGTGATTCCGCTGATCGCCGCGCTGATCGGCATCGCGCTCGTGGTCAAGTCGGTGACCGAGCGCGGGCCCGTCATCACGATCAGCTTCATCAGCGCCGAAGGGCTCGAGCCCGGCAAGACCAAGGTCAAGTACAAGGACGTCGACGTCGGCTCGGTCAAGACGATCACGCTCGCGCAGGATCTGTCGCACGTGCTCGTGCAGGTGCAGCTCACCAAGGAAGGCGAACAGTTCGCGGTCAAGGACTCGCGCTTCTGGGTCGTGCGCCCGCGCGTCGGCGCGAGCGGCGTGTCGGGTCTGACCACGCTGCTCTCGGGCGCCTATATCGGCGCCGACGCGGGCCGCTCGACCGAGACGGAAAAGAGCTTCGTCGGCCTCGAAACGCCGCCGCCGATCACCGGCGACCAGAAGGGCCACCAGTACACGCTGCATGGCGACTCGCTCGGCTCGATCGACATCGGCTCGCCGATCTTCTACCGGCGCGTGCAGGTCGGCCAGGTGGTCGGCTTCTCGCTCGACAAGGACGGCACCGGCGTGACGATGCGGGTGTTCGTGTCCGCGCCGTTCGACCAGTACGTCGGCACCAACACGCGCTGGTGGCATGCGAGCGGCGTCGATCTGCGGCTCGATTCGAGCGGCTTCAAGCTGAACACGCAGTCGCTCGCGACGGTGATCGTCGGCGGCCTGTCGTTCCAGTCGCCGCTCGGCCAGAGCATGGGCCCGCAGGCGCCGAACGACCAGACGTTCCGCCTCGGCTCCGACGAAGCGGACGCGATGCGCGAACCGGACGGCATCCCGCTGCGCGTCGTGATGAACTTCAACCAGTCGCTGCGCGGGCTGTCGATCGGCGCGCCGGTCGACTTCCGCGGCATCGTGCTCGGCCAGGTGACCAACATCGGCATCGACTACGACCCGAAGACGCGCAGCTTCACGATGCCGGTCACGATGAACGTGTATCCGGACCGCCTCGGCAAGCGCTTCCGCGAAACCGCGCCGGCACCGGGCACGCTCGCCGGTCAGAACCTGCTCGCGCAACTGGTCAGGCACGGGCTGCGCGGCCAGTTGCGCACCGGCAACCTGATCACGAGCCAGCTCTACGTGGCGCTCGATATTTTCCCGAAAGCGCCGCCCGCGACCGTCAACGTGACGAACGATCCGATCGAGCTGCCGACCATTCCGAACACGCTCGACGAGTTGCAGTTGCAGGTCGCCGACATCGCGAAGAAGCTCGACAAGGTGCCGTTCGACCAGATCGGCAACAACCTGAACAGCGCGCTGAAGAATGCCGACCAGCTGTTCTCGCGTCTCGACACGGAAGTCGTGCCGCAGGCGCGCGACACGCTCTCGGCCGCGAAGCAGACCTTCAGCTCGGCCGAGGCGACCTTGCAGCAGGATTCGCCATTGCAGTCCGACGTTCATCAGGCGTTGCAGGAACTGACGCGCACCTTGCAGTCGCTCAACGCGCTGTCGGATTACCTGGAGCGCCATCCCGAATCGCTGTTGCGCGGTAAATCAGGAGATAAACCATGATGTTTGCCCGGCTCCACCGCTTGCCTCGCCCACGTCGCCTGCCCCGCCCGCCGCGCGCGCTCGTGCGCGGTGTCGTGCAGGGCGGCGCGCTCGTCGCGGCGGCCGCGCTCGCGGCGTGCGCGTCGCCGTCGAGCCACTTCTATACGCTGGGCGGCGCCGATGCGCCGGCCGCGGCTGCGGCTGCGGCGCGCACGGCACCCGCGCCCGCGTGGCTGATCGAAGTCGCGCCGGTCAACGTGCCGCCGCAGGTATCGAGGAATCAGTTGGTCGTGCAAAGCGGTCCGACCCAGGTGCAGTTGCTCGAACAGGAGCGCTGGGCCTCGCTGCCTGGCGACGAGATTCGCCGCGCGCTGTCGACGGACCTGACGCAGCAGCTCGGCACCCTCGATGCATTCGGCACCGCGCGGTCGGACAACACGCCCGTGTACCGCATCGCGATGAACGTGCAGCGCTTCGAGTCGTGGCCCGGCTCGCATGCGTTGATCGATGCGGTGTGGAGCGTGCGGGCCGTGCGCGGCAACGCGGTGATGACGTGCCGCAGCCTGGTCAGCGAGCCGGTGAGCAGCGGGTATGACGCGCTCGTCGACGGACATCGGCGCGCGCTCGCGGCAGTGTCGGCGCAGATTGCGTCGGCGGTGCGTGCAATGGCGGCGAGTGGTGTGGGGGTGGCGGGCACGTCCACGGGGAAAGCACCGGCGGTGGTCGTGCCGCCCTGTCCCGCCGCCGCGGGAATGAACGCGGAGATGAGCACAGGAAGCGGCGCGTGAAACATTCGAGGCACTGACTCGCGCGAACCCGAGGCACCCGCAGGACAAAGAAAAACCATGTTCGACTCGCTCAAACGACTTATCAGAAAATGGCGCGCGTCGCGCGACGGCGGCCATCAACTCGATGCGCTGCTCGCGATCGCCGATCAAACCGCGCCCTACGCGGAGCGCAGCGAATGGCTGATCGAACTCGCGCACTGGATTCGCCGCGGGCGCGCGGTGCAGCCCGGCGCGGCCGAGACGGCGAACAGCGGCGCCGAATCCGCCGCCCCGTCATCGAAGAACCCCGCGCACACGCGCATCCGCTATCTGCTGCACGTACTCGATCGCAATCCCGCGTGGAAGGCCAACGTGGCCGGCATTCTGCGTGCGCTGCTGCGCGAAAGCGACAGCCTTTCGCTGCTCTGCGACGCCGGCATGCCCGTGCATTCCGGCTTCTTCGGCGCGGTGTTCGAGCGCGTCGAAGCCTCGCTGATCCCGCCCGCGCCGAACCGCCGCGACCTCACCGCCATCGTCACGCTGATGTTCGGCTCCGAGCTCGACGCCGAATGGATCGACACGCTGCCCGCCGATCTGCTCGCGCGCATTCACGCGCTGTTCGGCTTCGCCTCCGCTGAAGACGCAGCGCGCAACAGCACGCCGTTCTCGCTCGATCTGCTCGCCGCGCTGCATAACCTCACCTGTCAGATCAGCTCGACCGGTCTGTCGCAAACGGTGCGCAGCCGCCTCGGCGGCGCGGCCGCGCACGACGGGCGCAGCGACGACACGAGCGACGTGCGCGTCGCGATGGAAAAGCAGCCGTTCTACCGGCTCACGCGCGCGATGCTCGCGCTCGAAGCCGCGCACGACGCCTACGCCGCGGGCGGCCAGCAGGAGCCGCTGCTGCGCGAGGTCAACTATCTGCGGCTGCTGCTCGACGAATGCCGCGTCGCGACCGACAACGTGTTCGCGCATCTGTATCGCAACGGCGTGAGCGTCGACATCGTGTTTCAGGTCGAGCGGATGCGCATGCGCATCGAACGCGCCGAGCATCTGCTCGACGCATGGCTCGCGCACGACGACCTGCACGCGGTCACACGCCTGACCGCCGAACTCGTGCGCGCGAATCACGCCAGCCAGAGCGTCGCGCATCTCGCGCGCAGCAATTTCTCGCTGCTCGCGCGCAAGGTCGTCGAGTACAGCGCCGACACCGGCGAGCACTACATCGCGCGCGACCGCGCCGAGTATCTGAAGATGATGCGCATGGCGGCCGGCGGCGGGCTCGTCACCGTCGTGACGGTCTGCGTGAAGTTCGCGATCACGGGCGCCCATCTGCATGCGATGTTCGAGGGCCTGCTCGCCGGCATCAACTACTCGGCGAGCTTCCTGCTCATGCACTTCCTGCACTTCTCGCTCGCGACCAAACAGCCGGCCATGACCGCGCCGACGCTCGCACGCGAACTCGACGAGGTCGGCACGCCGGCGGGCGTCGACAGCTTCGTGAGTTCGGTGACGGCGCTGATGCGCACCCAGGCCGCCGCCGTGCTCGGCAACGTGCTGCTCGTGTTTCCCGTGAGTCTCGGCGTCGACCTGCTGTGGCACGCGCTGTTCCACACCGACCTGATCTCCGCCGACAAGGCGCTCGCGACGCTGCAATCGTTCTCGCTCGTCGGGCCGACGCCGTTCTACGCGGCGCTGACCGGCGTGCTGCTGTGGTCGTCGAGCCTGCTCGCGGGCTGGGCGGACAACTGGTTCATCCTGCACCGCGTCGCCGACGCGCTCGCCTACAACCGCCGTCTGCGCCTGACGCTCGGCGCGGCCGGTGCCGAGCGTCTCGCGCGCTTCTGCCGCACGAACGTCGCGGGTGTGGCCGGCAATATCACGCTCGGTCTGATGCTCGGGCTCGTGCCGGCGATCCTCACCGCGTTCGCGTTCAAGTTCGAGGTGCGTCACGTGACGCTCAGCGCCGGCTCGATCGGCGTCGCTCTCGGCGTGCTCGGCAAGGACGCGCTGCGACTGCCGGCGCTGTGGTGGGCGGTGGCGGGCGTCGGCAGCATGGCGATTCTCAACGTCGCGGTCAGTTTCGCGCTGGCGTTCTATATGGCGGTGAAATCGCGCGATTTGCGGCGCAACGCGGTGCGGTCGTTGCGTGGCGCGATCTGGCAGCGGGTGCGGCGGCGGCCGCTGGAGCTCGTATGGCCCGCGAAGGTGGAACCACAGGGGCGGTAGGGCGAGCCGGGCGGCGCCGCGCCACACGAATCGCGTCGGGCCGCTCACCCCGACCGCGTACAATAGCGCCTTATCCAACGCCTTGCGGCAACCTCAATGTCCTTCGATTTCTTCCTTCCTTGCCCGCGCGGGCTCGAAGCTCCGCTCGCGGCCGAACTCGCCGAAATTGCCACCCAGCATCTGAACGGCGCACCGTTCACGGCCGGCGCGCAGGTGCCGGGCGGCGTGCATTTCCGCGGCGGCTGGGCCGCCGGCATGGCCGCCAACCTGCATTCGCGGCTCGCGAGCCGCGTGCTGCTGAAAATCGCGCATCGGCCATACCGCAACGAACAGGACATCTACGCGCTCGCGGTCGAACAGCGCTGGGAGCAGTGGTTCTCCGCGCACGAAACGCTGCGCGTCGACGTCACCGCGATCAAGTCGCCGCTGCGCAGCCTCGAATTCACGACGCTGCGCGTGAAGGATGCGATCTGCGACCGTCTGCGCGAAAAGAGCGGCGCGCGCCCGAGCATCGACACCGCGATGCCCGACGTGCGCGTGTTCGCGTTCCTGACCGCGACCGATTGCACGCTTTACCTTGACACGTCGGGCGACCCGCTCTTCAAGCGCGGCTGGCGTCTCGACAAGGGCGCGGCGCCGCTGCGCGAAAACCTCGCGGCGGGCATTTTGCGTCTGACCGGCTGGCAAGCCGGCACGCCGCTCTACGACCCGATGTGCGGCAGCGGCACGTTCCTCGCGGAAGCCGCGCAGGTCGCGCTGAACATCGCGCCGGGCGTCGAGCGCCGCTTCGGCTTCGAGAAGCTCAAGCAGTTCGACTCGCGGACCTGGCAAACGCTGAAGGGCGCGGCGCTTGAAGCGAAAAACGCGGCACGCGGCTCTCGCGGTACCGACTTGCAGATTTTCGGCAGCGACATCTCCGGCGACATGCTTGAAAAAGCGCGCGCGAACTTCGAGCGCGCCGGCTTGCCGACGATTCCGCTCAAGCAGCTCGATGCGCGCGACATGACGCCCCCCGCCTCGGGGGCCGGCATCCTCGTCGCGAATCCGCCGTATGGCGAGCGGATCGAAGTGCGCGGCCGCAATGCGCGCGGCGAGCTGCGCGAAGGACGCGGCAATCGCGAGAATCGCGACGACGAGGGCTTTCGCCGCATTCAGGAAGAAGCGCCGGACAGCGAATTTTTCCAGTCGCTCGGCAACGCATTGAAGCAGCGTTTTGCCGGCTGGCACGCGTTTATCCTGACCTCGGATCGCAAGCTGCCGGGCCAGTTGCGGCTGCGCGAATCGACGAAAACACCGCTCTTTAACGGCGCGCTCGAATGCCGGCTGTTCCGCTTCGACCTGATCGCGGGCAGCGTGCGGCAGCGGCCGCAGGGGGATGCGTCGGCGGCGGGCTAAGGCAACGAAGCGCTTCAAGCCTCAAGCGACGCCGCATTGCAAGCACGCCATGCCGGCAAGAAAAGCCATGGTCTCACGACCGTGGCTTTTTCATTTGATGTGGTAAGGGACGACGGCACAGACAAACCACTCGTCCCCTACTGCCACTACGCTGTCAGCAGCCCTCCAGCACACTCCTTCTCACGCCATCCGGCGCTTGTACGGCCTACTGCCAACCGAAGGAGAGTGTCATGTCCGCATTGCCCAAAGTCGTTGCCTGGTTCGAAATTCCGTCCGTCGATTTCGACCGCGCGGTGCGCTTTTACGAAGCCGCGCTCGATGTCGAACTGAACCGCCAGGAGTTCGGCGGTCAGCCGATCGCCACGTTCGGCTATGAAGAGCCGGCCACCGGCGGCGCGATCGTCCACGGCCCGTCGATGAAGCCTGGCGCCGACGGCGTCACCGTCTACCTGAACGCGCAGCCCACCGTCAACGCCGCCCTCGCGCGCATCGAGCGGGCGGGCGGCAAGACCGACGGCCCGGTGATCGAGCTGCCGCAGGATATCGGCTACATCGCGTTCTTCATCGATACCGAGGGCAACCGCGTCGGCCTGCATTCGCGTACCAACGGCTAGGCGCACCCGGCTCGCCGCACGTCCACCGGAAGCCGCCATGCGGCGCTATCATCGCGGGACCCTCCCCCTCCTCTTCTACCCGACGCCCACGATGACGCGCCGCGCCGACCGCCTGTTCCAGATCGCCGAGTTGCTGCGCGGGCGGCGCCTGACCACCGCGCAGCAACTGGCCGACTGGCTCAATGTTTCGCTGCGCACGGTCTATCGCGACGTGCGCGATCTGCAATTGTCAGGGGTGCCGATCGAAGGCGAAGCCGGCATCGGCTACCGGCTCTCGCGCTCGGCGAGTCTGCCGCCGCTCACCTTCACCGCCGACGAACTCGCCGCGCTCGCAGCCGGCGCGCGCATGCTCGAATCGTGGGGCGGCGCGGGCTTCGCGAGCGGCGCGCGCGGAGCACTCGCGAAGATCGCCTCGGCGATGCCCGCCGACAAGCGCGCGACGCTCGAACGGCTCGCGATCTTCGCACCGTCGTTTCACATCAAAGGGGATTTTTCGGCGCAGCTCGACACGCTGCATCGCGCGATCGACATGCGCCAGGTGGTGCGTTTCGCGTACACCGACGCGAACGGCGCGAACACCGAGCGGCGCGTCTGGCCGCTCGCGCTCGCGTATTGGGGCGCGCGCTGGACGCTCGGTGCATGGTGCGAACTGCGCGGCGATTTCCGCAATTTCGGGCTCGAAAAGATCCGCGATCTCGAGGTGCTCGAAACTTATCCTGATCGGGAAGGCAGGCGGCTCGCGGACCTGCTGCGGCATGTCAATGCGAAGTCGCGGTGAGGGCCGCCGCCCGTCGCCGTTGCTATCAGCACAGGCGGCGAGCGGCGAGTGGACCGAAACGAACCGCGAACAACGAAACCGGGCGCGCCTACTCCACCGCCTTCACCATCTCCTCGATCACCTTCTTCGCGTCGCCGAACACCATCATCGTCTTGTCCATGTAGAACAGATCGTTGTCGAGCCCGGCGTAGCCCGCCGCCATCGAGCGCTTGTTGACGATCACGGTGCGCGCCTTGTACGCCTCGATGATCGGCATGCCCGCGATCGGCGACTTCGGATCGTTCTTCGCCGCCGGATTCACCACGTCGTTCGCGCCGAGCACGAGCACCACGTCGACCTGGCCAAACTCGCCGTTGATGTCTTCCATCTCGTAGACCATGTCGTACGGCACTTCGGCCTCGGCGAGCAGCACGTTCATATGGCCCGGCATGCGGCCCGCCACCGGGTGAATCGCGTACTTCACCTCGATGCCCTTCTCGACGAGCTTGTCGGTCAGCTCCTTTAACGCATGCTGCGCGCGCGCCACGGCCAGCCCGTAGCCCGGCACGATCACGACGGTTTCGGCATTGCCGAGCATGAACGAGGCGTCGTCGGCCGAACCGGATTTCACCGGACGCTGCTCCGTCGCGCCACCCGTCGCCGCGCCCGCCTCGTTGCCGAAGCCGCCGAGAATCACGTTGAAGAACGAACGGTTCATCGCGCGGCACATGATGTACGACAGGATCGCACCCGACGAACCCACCAGCGAACCCGCGATGATCAGCATCGGATTGTTCAGCGAGAAGCCGATGCCCGCCGCCGCCCAGCCCGAGTACGAGTTCAGCATCGACACGACGACCGGCATGTCCGCGCCGCCGATCGGAATGATGATGAGCACGCCGAGCACGAACGCGATGACCGTCATGATGATGAACGGCAGCCACGACTGCGTGAGAAAGAAGAGGATGCCGAAGCCGATCATCGCGAGCGCGAGCATCAGGTTGATCAGATGCTGGCCCGCGTAGACGACCGGTGCGCCCTGAAACAGCCGGAACTTGTACTTGCCCGACAGCTTGCCGAACGCAATCACCGAGCCCGAGAACGTGATCGCGCCGACGAACGTGCCGATGAACAGCTCGATGCGATTGCCGTACGGCAGGAAGCCCGCAACCGGCACCTCGGGATCGACGAGACCGAACGCGGCGGGTTCGGACACGACCGCATACGCAATGCAGACGGCCGCGAGACCGATCAGCGAGTGCATGGCCGCAACGAGTTCGGGCATCTTCGTCATCTCGACGCGCGCGGCGACGAACGCGCCCACCGCGCCGCCGACCACCAGCCCGCCCAGCAGCAGGCCAAGCCCGAGGCCGAGATTGGAACCGAGCGCGGCGGCCTCTTTCGAGATCAGCGCGAGGGTCGTGAGAATCGCGATCGCCATGCCGACCATGCCGAAGGTATTGCCGACGCGCGCGGTCTTCGGATTGGACAGCCCCTTGAGCGCCTGGATGAAGCAGACCGACGCGACCAGATACAGCAGCGTGACGACGTTCAGGCTCATTTACGCACCCTCCTTGCCGCCAGCGGGAAGTTTCTTCGGCTCTTTCTTCCTGAACATCTCCAGCATTCGCCGCGTGACGAGAAAGCCGCCGAACACGTTGACGGCCGCGAGCGCGACCGCGATCGTGCCGAAGAACTTGCCCGCGCCGCCGACCGTCAGGCCCGCCGCGAGCATCGCGCCGACGATCACGATCGCCGAGATCGCGTTGGTCACGGCCATCAGCGGCGTATGCAGCGCGGGCGTGACGTTCCAGACCACGTGATAGCCGACGTAGATCGCCAGCACGAAGATGATCAGATTGATCACGGTGTGATTGATGACTTCCATCGCCGCTCTCCTATGCCTTGCGCGTGACCTGACCGTCGCGCGCCAGCAGCGTGGCCGCGACGATGTCGTCCGCGAGATCGATGTTCAACGCGCCTTCCTTCGTGACGATCAGCTTCAGGAAGTCGAGCAGGTTGCGCGCGTACAGCGACGACGCATCGGCGGGCACCATCGCCGGCAGGTTCGTATAGCCGACGATCTGCACGCCGTGCTTGACGACCACCTTGTCGGCCTCGGTCAGCGGGCAGTTGCCGCCGCGCCGGCCTTCGCTGCCGTCGACCCCGGCGCCGCGCCCGGCCGCCAGATCGACGATGACCGAGCCCGGCTTCATCGCCTGCACGGTGTCGACCGACAGCAGCGTCGGCGCGGGACGGCCCGGAATCAGCGCGGTCGAGATCACCACGTCGGCCTGCTTCGCACGCTCGTGCACGAGCGCCGCCTGGCGCGCGAGCCACGACGGCGGCATCGGCCGCGCGTAGCCGCCGACGCCCTGCGCGGCTTCGCGCTCCTCGTCGGTTTCGTAAGGCACGTCGAGAAACTTCGCGCCGAGCGATTCGATCTGCTCCTTCACGGCCGGGCGCACGTCGGACGCTTCGAGCACGGCGCCGAGGCGCTTCGCGGTCGCGATCGCCTGCAAGCCGGCCACGCCCGCGCCGAGAATCAGCACGCGCGCAGCCTTCACGGTGCCGGCGGCCGTCATCAGCATTGGCATGAAGCGCGGATAAAGCGTCGCCGCGAGCAGCACCGCCTTGTAGCCGGCGATGTTCGCCTGCGACGACAGCACGTCGAGGCTCTGCGCGCGCGTCGTGCGCGGCGCGGCTTCGAGCGCGAACGCGGTGAGGCCGGCGGCGGCGAGCTTCTGGGCGTTGTCGGCGTTGAACGGATCGAGCATGCCGACGAGCGTCGCGCCGCGCTTCAGGAGCGGCAGTTCGGTGTCGGTGGGGGACTGAACCTTGAGGACGAGATCGGCGCCGAACGCGGCGGCCGCATCGGCGATTTCCGCGCCCACGGCCGTATAGGCCTCGTCGGGAAAGCTCGCGCCAGCCCCGGCGCCGCTCTGGAGCGTGACGCGGTGGCCCTGCGCCACGTATTTCCTGACCGTTTCGGGCGTCGCGGCAACGCGGGTTTCATGCGCGCGCGTCTCGGCTGGCACTCCGATGTGCATCGTTGTTCCTCCTCGACTTCCTGTTTGACGACGGATCGGCCGACGAGGCACGCCGGCTTGCAGATGCAACGGCTAACGAAGGCCCCACTTTAACCGAAACCACCGCGGTGCAAAAATCGGGGTCAATGCGGGGGCGCGGCAATGCGACCACACAAGCCGCGCCGGCCACTCCGGTCGCCCCGCCCGCGCCCGATCCACCGCCCGGCAGCCCGCGCCCATAACCGGTAAAATGCGCACCCATGAAACCGGAAACCTGGCTGCCGCACGTGACCGTCGCGGCAATCGTCGAGCGTGACGGGCGCTTCCTGCTGGTCGAGGAGCACACCGCCGCCGGCCTGCGCCTGAACCAGCCCGCCGGCCATCTGGAAGCGGGCGAAACGCTGCTGGACGCGGTGGTCCGCGAAACGCTCGAGGAAACCGCCCATCCGTTCGCGCCCGAAGCGCTGGTCGGCATGTACATGACCCACTTCGAGCGGCCGAAGCGCGAGGGCACCACGTACCTGCGCTTCACCTATTGCGGCGCGGGCGGCGCACCGGACCCGGCGCGCGCGCTCGACCCCGACATCGTCCGCACGCTGTGGATGAGCGCCGACGAGTTGCGCGCCTGCCCCGAGCGGCACCGCACGCCGCTCGTCATGCAATGCGTTGACGATTACCTGGCCGGCCGGCGTTTCCCGCTCGACTTCGTGCACACGCATTCGGTCGGGCCCAAAAGATAAACGCCAGATAAGCGCCGCGGCCAACCGCGCGGCAATAGCCGCAACAGCCGTCACGAGCGGCCACCCCACGATCCATGCAGTCATGCAGCACCCAGTGAGCACCTTATGAGCAAGCGCAAAGTCGTAGTAGGCATGTCGGGCGGCGTCGATTCGTCGGTCACCGCGTGGCTGCTGAAGGAACAGGGCTACGACGTGGTCGGCCTGTTCATGAAGAATTGGGAAGACGACGACGACAGCGAATACTGCTCGACCCGCCAGGACTGGATCGACGTGGTATCGGTGGCGGACCTGATCGGCATCGACGTCGAAGCGGTCAACTTCGCGGCCGAATACAAGGACCGCGTGTTCGCCGAATTCCTGCGCGAATATTCGGCCGGCCGCACGCCGAACCCGGACGTGCTGTGCAACGCCGAAATCAAGTTCAAGGCCTTTCTCGATCACGCGATGTCGCTCGGCGCGGAAACCATCGCGACAGGCCACTACGCGCGCGTGCGCCAGAACCACGAGCGCGACGGCCGTTTCGAACTGCTGAAGGCGTTGGATCATACGAAAGACCAGTCGTACTTCCTGCACCGGCTGAACCAGGCGCAGTTGTCGAAGACGCTGTTTCCGCTCGGCGAAATTCCGAAGACGAAGGTACGCGAGATCGCCGCACAGATCGGCCTGCCGAACGCGAAGAAGAAGGACTCGACCGGCATCTGTTTCATCGGCGAACGGCCGTTCCGCGACTTCCTGAACCGCTATCTGCCGACCCAGCCCGGCCCGATGATGACGACCGACGGCAAGGTGGTCGGCGAACACATCGGTCTTGCGTTCTACACGTTCGGCCAGCGCAGGGGCATCGGCCTCGGCGGCAGCAAGGACGGCAACGGCGATCCGTGGTTCGCCGCGGCCAAGGACATTGCCTCGAATACGCTGTTCGTCGCACAGGGCCACGAGCATCCGTGGCTGCTGTGCCATACGCTGTCGGCGGGCAACACGAGCTGGGTCGCGGGCGAACCGCCGCCCGAAGGCTTCGCGTGCGGCGCGAAAACGCGCTACCGGCAAGCCGATGCGGCCTGCACGTTCGGCAGCGCCGAGGGCGGCGCGGCCGGCGGCGGCCTCTTCGAGCTGACCTTCGAGGCCGCGCAATGGGCCGTCACGCCAGGACAATCGGCGGTGCTCTACGACGGCGACGTGTGCCTCGGCGGCGGCATCATCGAACAGGCAATGACCGGCCAGCCGGCCGAACTGCCGCAAGCCCAGCCGCCCAAACAGCCGAAAGCGCGCGCGCGAAAAAAGCCGCAAGGCACGCGGCAAAAAGCGGCGCTGCTCGGCGGACATTGAGCGAGGCGAAGCGGCATGGGAAGCGGCAACGGTGCGTTGCGTCGTTCCTGCTCCCCCACCGCGCCTGATACGCCGCGGCGCCCCGCCCCGGCTTTGGCCGCCGCAGCCGTTGCGCTCTCGTCATCCTCTCCCTTCACCTCGCGCGCCCGATTCACACGAGCTTCACCTTCGCGTGCGACCGTAATCTGCCGCTTGCTTACCCGCGCTTCGCCGCTTTTCGTGCCTTTACGTGCATCCCCGTGCCCGCGCGCTTCGCACGCCATGCGCACGCCACGGCGCGCGCGGCCGCTTCGGGCTAACATTTCGGGCTAACATCCGCTGTACGCCGACCTGCGGCCGCCAGTTTTCCTTTGCGGCGGATTCCGTCCGCGCGACCCGCGCGCATGATCCCGCCGCAATGATTTTCACCGTACCGGAGTCTCCATGTTTTCTCGACGTTATCTGGCCATGTGGTGCGCAGTCGCGCTCCTCGTCGCATGTGCCGCGCTTGCCGCGACGCATCACCTGTCGTGGTTCTGGCTCGTCGTGCCGGCGGCGCTCGTCGCGCTCGGCCTGTTCGACCTGACCCAGGAGCGCCATGCGATCCTGCGCAACTACCCGCTCTGGGGCCATATGCGCTTCATCTTCGAGTTCATCCGCCCGGAGATCCGGCAGTACTTCGTCGAGGACGATACCGACGAAAAACCGTTCTCGCGCGCGCAGCGCAGCATCGTCTATCAGCGCGCGAAGAACGACGTCGACAGCCGCCCGTACGGCACCGAACTCGACGTGAAGGCGGTCGCGCACGAATGGATCAGCCACTCGCTCGCGCCGACGAAGCTCGACGGCCACGACTTCCGCATCGTCGTCGGCCCCGATCGCGCGCAGCCGTATTCGATGTCGATCTTCAACGTCTCGGCGATGAGCTTCGGCTCGCTGTCGGCCAACGCGATCATGGCGCTGAACCTCGGCGCGAAGAAAGGCAACTTCGCGCACGACACCGGTGAAGGCTCGATGTCGAAGTATCACCGCGAGCATGGCGGCGACATCATCTGGGAAATCGCCTCGGGTTACTTTGGATGCCGTAACGACGACGGCACGTTCAACCCCGAGAAATTCGCCAGGCAGGCCGCCGAGCCGCAGGTGAAGATGATCGAGATCAAGCTTTCGCAAGGCGCGAAGCCCGGCCACGGCGGCGTGCTGCCGGCCGCCAAGATCACGCCCGAAATCGCCGAGACGCGCGGCGTGCCGATGGGCCGCGACTGCATTTCGCCAGCCACGCACTCCGAGTTCTCGACGCCGCGCGAACTGCTCGAATTCGTCGAGCGGCTGCGCACGCTGTCGGGCGGCAAGCCGACCGGCTTCAAGCTGTGCATCGGGCATCCGTGGGAATTCTTCGGCATCGCCAAGGCAATGCTGGACACCGGCATCCTGCCGGACTTCATCGTCGTCGACGGCGCGGAAGGCGGCACCGGCGCGGCGCCGCTCGAATTCACCGATCACGTCGGCGTGCCGCTGCAGGAAGGGCTGCTGCTCGTGCACAACACGCTGGTCGGCATCGGCTTGCGGCAGCGCATCCGCATCGGCGCGAGCGGCAAGATGATCACCGCGTTCGACATCGCGAAGACGCTCGCGATCGGCGCGGACTGGGTCAACGCGGCGCGCGGCTTCATGTTCGCGGTCGGCTGCATCCAGGCGCAGACCTGTCACACCGGCCGCTGCCCGACCGGCGTCGCGACCCAGGACCCGGTGCGCCAGCGCGCGCTCGTCGTGCCGGACAAGGCCGAGCGCGTGTTCAACTTCCACCACAACACGCTGCACGCATTGCAGGAAATCATCCAGGCCGCGGGGCTGCACCACCCGGCGGAACTGCGCGCGCATCACATCGTGCGGCGCGTGTCGTCGCATGAGGTGCGGCTCATGTCGGACCTGCTCAAGTATCTCGAACCGAACGACCTGCTCAACGGCAACTATCGCTACACGCTGTTCGAGAAGTACTGGCCGATCGCGCAATGCGATTCGTTCTCGCCGAAGGTGGAGTTGGCGGCGACCTGAGCGGCCACGCGCGAGCGGGCGTCGCGCCAGCCTTGCAGCGGCCTTGCCGGGCCGCTCGCGGCCCGTCTCCCGCACCTGTCGCCCAAAAACCGCACCCCAACCCGTCCGCCCCCGCAAAACAGGCCGCCCCGCGCCCTTTCCGTTAAAATCTCGGGTTTAGCACTTCGCTCCACGGCCCCCTCGGGCGCTCAGGCGCACGCGGCACGGCCCCATGCCCGAAAGGCACTTCATGCTCACGTTTCAGCAAATCATCCTGACCTTGCAGTCCTACTGGGACAAGCAGGGCTGCGCGTTGCTCCAGCCGATCGACATGGAAGTCGGCGCGGGCACGTCCCACGTCCATACGTTCCTGCGCGCGATCGGCCCCGAGCCGTGGCGCGCCGCCTACGTGCAACCGTCGCGCCGCCCGAAAGACGGCCGCTACGGCGAGAACCCGAACCGTCTGCAGCATTACTACCAGTACCAGGTGGTGCTCAAGCCCGCGCCGGAAAACATCCTCGACCTGTACCTCGGCTCGCTCGAAGCGCTCGGCTTCGACCTCAGGCAGAACGACGTGCGCTTCGTCGAGGACGACTGGGAAAACCCCACGCTCGGCGCATGGGGGCTCGGCTGGGAAGTGTGGCTGAACGGCATGGAAGTGACCCAGTTCACCTACTTCCAGCAGGTCGGCGGTCTCGACTGCAAGCCGGTGCTCGGCGAAATCACCTACGGTCTCGAACGTCTCGCGATGTACCTGCAGAAAGTCGAGAACGTCTACGACCTCGTCTGGACCGAGTGGGAAGAGCAAGGCCCGAACGGCCCCGAACTGCGCCGCCTGAGCTACGGCGACGTGTATCACCAGAACGAAGTCGAGCAGTCCACCTATAACTTCGAGCACGCGAACGTCGACCTGCTGTTCACGTTCTTCAACAGCTACGAAGCGGAAGCGAAGCGCATGATCGAAACGCAACTCGCGCTGCCCGCCTACGAACTCGTGCTGAAGGCCGGCCACACGTTCAATCTGCTCGACGCGCGCGGCGCGATCTCGGTCACGGAACGCGCGGCCTACATCGGCCGGATTCGCGCGCTGTCGCGTCTGGTCGCGCAGGCCTACTACGACTCGCGCGAAAAGCTCGGCTTCCCGATGCTCGGCAATCCGGTGCACGGCGTGCCCGGCCTCACGACCGACGAGCAGGAAGCCGCGATGCCCGCGTGGGCACCGCCGCTGAAAGTCGAACGCAAGATCGATCAGGACTGACGAGAATATCAACTCATGACTCAATCTCAACACGCTACCCTGCTCGTCGAGCTGCTGACCGAAGAACTGCCGCCGAAAGCGCTCGCGCGTCTCGGCGAGGCTTTCGCCGAAGGCATTGCGCAGCGCCTCGCGGCGCGCGATCTGATCGACGGCGAACCGTCGTTCGAAGGCTATGCGACGCCGCGCCGCCTCGCGGTGACGCTTCACAACGTGCGCGCAGTCGCGCCGGAAAAACACGTGCGCGAAAAAGTGCTGCCGGTTTCCGTCGCGCTCGATAAAGACGGCCAGCCCACCGCGCCGCTCGCCAAGAAACTCGCCGCGCTCGGCTTCCCCGACTTCTCGGTGAACGATCTCGAACGCGCCCAGGACGGCAAGGCCGAGGCGTTCTTCCTGCGCTACGCGGCGCCGGGCGCGACGCTCGTCGACGGCCTGCAGGCCGCGCTCGACGAAACGCTCGCGAAACTGCCGATTCCGAAGTTCATGACCTATCAGCGCCCGGACGGCTCGAGCGTGCAGTTCGTGCGCCCGGCGCATCGTCTGACCGCACTGCACGGCGAAGAAGTCGTGCCGGTCAGCGTGCTCGGCATCGATGCCGACGACACCACGCTCGGCCACCGCTTCCTCTCCGAAGGCTTCGTGCAGATCCAGCATGCGCATTCGTATGCCGAAACGCTCGAACACAAGGGCCGCGTGATCGCGAGCTTCGCGAAGCGCAAGGCAGCGATCCGCACGCAACTGCTCGAACAGGCCGGCGACGACAAGGTCGTGATGCCCGAATCGCTGCTCGACGAAGTGACCTCGCTGGTCGAATGGCCGGTGGTCTACGCGTGCCGCTTCGAGGACGAATTCCTGCAGGTGCCGCAGGAATGCCTGATCCTCACGATGCAGACAAACCAGAAGTACTTCGCGCTGACCGATGCGAACGGCAAGCTGCGCTCGCGTTTCCTGATCGTGTCGAACATCGAGACGGAAACGCCGGGCGAGATCGTCGAAGGCAATGAGCGCGTGGTGCGTCCGCGCCTCGCCGACGCGAAGTTCTTCTTCACGCAGGACAAGAAGAAGCCGCTCGCCGACCGCGTGCCGCTGCTCGCGAACGTCGTCTATCACAACAAGCTCGGCTCGGCGCTGCAACGCGTCGAGCGCCTCGAAGGGTTGGCCGGCGCCATCGCCACGCTGACCGGCGCCGATGTCGCGCTCGCGAAGCGCGCCGCGCGTCTCGCGAAGGCCGACCTCATCACCGACATGGTCGGCGAATTCCCCGAGCTGCAAGGCACGATGGGCACGTACTACGCGCGCCACGACGGCGAGCCGGAAGAAGTCGCGCTCGCCTGCTCGGAGCACTATCAGCCGCGCTTCTCGGGCGACGCCTTGCCCACCACCGCGACCGGCACCGTCGTCGCGCTCGCCGACAAGCTCGAAACGCTGGTCGGCATCTGGGGCATCGGGCTGCAGCCGACCGGCGAGAAAGACCCGTTCGCGCTGCGCCGTCATGCGCTCGGCGTGCTGCGCATTCTGGTCGAGAAGCAGCTGCCGGTCGATTTCGTCGAACTGCTGCGCGCCGCTTACGCGCAATTCGCCGGCGTGCCGAACGTCGCCGATTCGACCGACGCGATCTACGAGTTCAGCATGGACCGCCTGCGCGGCCTCTTGCGCGAACGCGGCTATGCGGCCGGCGAAATCGACGCGGTGCTCGCGCTGAATCCGACGCGCCTCGACGACATCGTCGCGCGTCTCGACGCGGTGCGCGAATTCGCGTCGCTCGCCGAAGCGGCATCGCTCGCGGCGGCCAACAAGCGCATCTCGAACATCCTGAAGAAGTCGGACGGCGCGGCAAACGGCGGCGTGCAGCCGGCGCTGCTCACCGAGGCGGCGGAAAAAGCCCTGCATGCGCAGCTCGAACAGGTCGCGCCGCGCGTGCAGTCGCAACTGGCCGCGCGCGAGTACACCGGCGCGCTCACCGCGCTCGCCGCGCTGCGCGAACCGGTCGACACGTTCTTCAACGACGTGATGGTCAACGCCGACGACCTGGCGCTGCGTGCCAATCGCCTGGCCTTGCTCGGCGCGTTGCATCAGCAGATGAACTGCGTCGCCGACATTTCCCGACTCGCCGCCTGAGCACCGCGCCATGCCGAACAAGAAAGTGGTGATCCTCGACCGCGACGGCGTGATCAACGTCGACTCCGACGCGTTCATCAAGTCGCCCGACGAATGGGTCGCGCTGCCCGGCGCGCTCGAAGCGATAGCCCGCCTGAACCAGGCGGGCTATCGCGTTGCGGTCGCGACGAACCAGTCGGGCATCGGCCGCGGTCTGTTCGACATGGACGCGTTGAACGCAATGCATCTGAAGATGCATCGCATGGCCGCGGCCGTCGGCGCGCGCATCGACGCGGTGTTCTTCTGCCCGCACACGGCGGAAGATCACTGCGAATGCCGCAAGCCGAAGCCCGGCATGCTGAAGATGATCGCCGAGCGTTTCGAGATCGATCCGGCGCAAACGCATGTTGTCGGCGATTCGCTGCGCGATCTGCAGGCCGGCGCGGCGCTCGGTCATCCGACCCACCTCGTGCTGAGCGGCAAGGGCCGCAAGACGCTCGCGGCCGGCGGCCTGCCCGAAGGCACGCTCGTACACGACGACCTGCGCGCGTTCGCGCTCGACTTTCTCGCCGACGCTCAGGAATAACGCGCGCACCGCGCGTTTCCAACCTTCACCGACCACGCCGATGCGCTTCCTTCGCTCCCTGCTGCTGCTGATCTATTTCGTGCTGGTCACGGTGCCCTATGCGACCGCCTGCTTCATCGCGTTTCCGTTCCTGCGCGCGGAAAACCGCTACTGGATGGCGGCCGGCTGGTGCCGCCTCACGCTGTGGACGGTGCGCTACCTGAACGGCATCCGCTATCGCGTCGAAGGTTTCGAGAATCTGCCCGACGGTCCGGCCGTGCTGCTGTCGAAGCATCAGTCGGCATGGGAAACGCTCGCGTTTCCGGCGATCATGCCGCGCCCGCTGTGCTACGTGTTCAAGCGCGAACTGCTGTACGTGCCGTTCTTCGGCTGGGCGCTCGGCATGCTGAAGATGGTTCACATCAACCGCAAGGAAGGCAAGTACGCGTTCGAATCGGTCACGAAGCAGGGCAAGGCGCGCATGGCCGAAGGCGCGTGGGTCATCATGTTTCCGGAAGGCACGCGCACACCGACCGGCAAGCAGGGCAAGTACAAGACCGGCGGCGCGCGCTTCGCAATCGCGACCGGCGCGCCGGTCGTGCCGATCGCGCACAACGCGGGACGCGTGTGGCCGCGCAACTCGTTTACGAAATATCCGGGTATAGTCACGGTGTCGATCGGCAAGCCGATCGACACGACGGGGCTCACGCCCGACGAAGTGAATACGCGCGTCGAACAGTGGATCGAAGCCGAAATGCGCCGCATCGATCCCACGGCCTATAGCGCGGCGGCCAGTGATTCCGCCGCCGCTCCCATCTGACGCGCCACGCCCTCGAAGCCCGAAGGCGTATTGCGCGAAACGAAGCCGATGCAGAAGTCTCCCACGCCGCCGTCCGCTGCGGCGCTCGAAAACCGCCAGCTCGATCTCCCGCTCTTCGCCGAGCCGGGGTCGATGTCGTCGTCTCCTTCACCTGCCGCACCGGGTTCGTCGAACCCGACGCCGGTCATGCCGCCCGCCGCGCCGCTCGCGCCGGACGGCAGCAAGCTGCGCAGTCTCGTCATCGGTTCGCGCACGCTGCATTACGTGCTCAAGCGTTCGGCGCGCCGCTCGATCGGCTTTGCGATCGACAGCACCGGTCTCACGATCACCGCGCCGCGCTGGGTCACGCTCGCCGACATCGAAACCGCGATCACCGAAAAGCAGCGCTGGATTTTCACGAAGCTGATCGAATGGCAAACGCGTGTCGAGCAGCGCGCCTTGCCGAAGGTCGACTGGAAAGACGGCGCCGAAGTGCCCTACCTCGGTCAGCCGGTGCGCGTCACGCTCGGCGCGCCGCAAGGCACGCTCGCGTTCAGCGCCGAGCATGCCGCGCTGCAATTGCCGCTGCCGTTGCAGGCCGATCCGCAGCAGATCAAGGACCGCGTGCAGGGCTGGCTGCAAGGCGAAGCGAAGCGGCTGTTCGGCGAGCGCCTCTCGATTTACGCGCAGAAGCTCGGCGTCAACTATCGCGCGTATGCGTTGTCGTCGGCGGCGACGCGTTGGGGCAGTTGTTCGAGCGACGGCAAGATTCGCCTGAACTGGCGGCTCATTCACTTTCCGCTGTCCATCATCGATTACGTCGTCGCGCACGAACTCGCGCATCTGCGCGAGATGAATCACAGCCCGCGCTTCTGGCAAACCGTCGAATCGATCTTTCCGGAATTTCGCGAGGCGCGGCAAACGCTGAAGTCGCATCCGCCGGAGCTGTTGCCGACGCTTTGAGGCTCACCCGGATTCGCCGCGGCATTTGAAGCATCCTGGTCGCGGCTGTCTTCGCGCCCGCTCCCTGGCGAGCCGCTCCCGCCGCTGTGCATCCCGTCCAGGCTGCATCGCCCGCGCGACGTCGAATTCAGGGTATGAGGCAATCATTTACAATTGCCGTCAGTCAACCAGGCATTTATCGCCCCACCTTCAAAGGATTACTCATGCGAATCTTGCATACCATGCTGCGAGTCGGCAATCTGGACGCTTCCATCCGTTTCTACACGGAAGTTCTCGGCATGCGCCTGCTCCGCAAGAGCGACTTCCCGGACGGAAAATTCACGCTGGCATTCGTCGGCTACGAAGACGAAACCGAAGCGGCGGCAATCGAGCTGACGCACAACTGGGACACCGATAAATACGACCTCGGAACCGGCTACGGCCACATCGCCCTCGAAGTGGACGACGCCTATGCCGCATGCGAAGAAGTGAAGAAGCGCGGCGGCGTCGTGACTCGCGAAGCCGGCCCGATGAAACACGGCACGACGGTTATCGCCTTCGTGGCCGACCCGGACGGCTACAAGATCGAACTGATCCAGAAGAAGGGCCGCGCCGACTGATAGCCGAGGCTGCCCGGGCTCGGTATCGGCATCGGCCTTACCACGTTCTCGTCCTTCATCGTCCATGAGCACCACGACCGCCCTGCCCGCGCGCCGCGCGCCGGATAGCTTCGCGATCCTGCTGATGATCGGTCTCTGCGCGATCTGGGGGCTTCAGCAGGTCGCAATCAAAAGCGCCAACGCGGCGCTGCCGCCCGTCTTCCAGGCGGGGCTGCGCTCGGCGATTGCGGCGGTGCTCGTGTGGGCATGGGCGCGCTCGCGCGGTACGCCGCTCTTTCGCGACGACGGCACGCTCGGCGCAGGCCTGCTCGCGGGCGTGCTGTTCGCAGCCGAATTCATCTGCATCTTTCTTGGACTGACGCTCACGAGCGCGTCGCGCATGGCGGTGTTTCTCTACACCGCGCCGTGCTTCACCGCGCTCGGTCTGCACTGGTTCGTCGATGGCGAACGGATGCGGCGCATCCAGTGGCTCGGCATCATCATCGCGTTCGCGGGCATGGCGCTCGCGTTCGCCGACGGCTTCCTGCACGCCAACGCGGCTCACGGCTCGACACTTGCGGGCGCGGCCGGCGACGCGCTCGGCGTGCTCGCCGGCATCGCATGGGCCGCGACGACCGTCGTCGTGCGCGGCTCGCGGCTTGCGCATACGAGCGCGAGCAAGACGCTGTTCTATCAGCTGGCGGTATCGGCGGTGGTGCTGCTCGCGCTGGCGCTCGGGCTCGGTCAGATGCGCGTGGACATCGTCACGCCGCTCGCGCTGGCGAGCCTCGCCTATCAGGCGGTGGTCGTCGCGTTCGTCAGCTATCTGTTGTGGTTCTGGCTGCTCACGCGCTATATCGCGTCGCGACTCTCGGTGTTTTCGTTTCTCACGCCGCTGTTCGGCGTGACCTTCGGCGTGCTGCTGCTCGGCGAATCGTTCAGCGCGCGCTTTCTGAGCGCCGCGCTGCTCGTGCTGGCCGGCATCGCGCTCGTCAACGCACCGGCGAAGCGCAGCAAGGCCTAAGCGCGCCGTCGCTCACTTCACGACGACGGCGCACGCGCCGCTTATTGCGGCTCGCCCTTCGAATTCGCCGCAAGCGCCTGAGCGACGCTCACATATTCCGCCACCGGCACATCTTCGGCGCGGCGTTGCAGATCGAAGCCGAGCGCCTCGAAATCGACACGGTCGCGCAGCGCGGAAAGCGTGTTGCGCAGCATCTTGCGACGCTGCGAGAACGCAGCCGTCACGACCTCGCCGAGCACGTTTGCGTCGACCACCGGCAGTTCGTGCCGCTCGTAGGGAATCATCCGCACGATCGCCGAATCGACCTTCGGCGGCGGCTGGAACGCCTCGGGGGGCACGTCGAGCTGCTTGTCGATCACGTAGCGGTACTGCAGCATCACCGAGAGGCGGCTGAACGCCTTGGTGCCGGGCTCCGCGACCATGCGCTCGACCACTTCGTTCTGCAGCATGAAGTGCTGGTCGATCACGCGCTCCGCGAACGTCGCCAGATGAAACAGCAGCGGGCTCGAAATGTTGTACGGCAAGTTGCCGACGATCCGCAGCGACGCCTTCTCGCCCGGTGCGGCGAGCGAGCCGAAGTCGAACGCGAGCGCGTCGCCCGCGTGCAGTTCGAGCAGATCGCCGAATTTCGTTTTCAGACGGCCGATCAGGTCACGGTCGAGTTCGACCGCATGCAGCGGCGCCTCGGGCGTCGCGAGCCGCTCGATCAGCGGTCCGGTCAGCGCGCCGAGCCCCGGCCCGATTTCGACCATGCGCTCGCCGCGCTGCGGCCGGATCACGTCGACGATCGAATCGATCACGCCCATATCGACCAGGAAGTTCTGACCGAAACGCTTGCGCGCGAGATGGCCCTGGTGCCGGCCTTGTTGCTGTCTGCTGGTGGACATCGGAGAAACGCCAGAAAGAAAACTGCTTGAGAAAAGGATTGCGCCGCGCACTTGAGCCGCGCCTTCGAGCCACTCACGCGGCGGCAACCTCAGGCCGTACGACGATGCTGCGCCATCGACACCGCCGTGTCGATCGCGGCCATCAGGCTGCCCGCATCGGCGCGGCCGGTGCCAGCGAGATCGAGCGCGGTGCCATGGTCGACCGAGGTGCGAATGATCGGCAAGCCGAGCGTGACGTTGATGCCCTCGCCGAACGTCGCGAACTTCAGGACCGGCAGGCCCTGGTCGTGGAACATCGCGAGCACGCAGTCGGCCTCTTCGAGGTAGCGCGGCTGGAACAGCGTGTCGGCCGGATAGGGACCGCGCGCGTCGATGCCCTGCGCGTTCACGTGCCGCAACGCCGGCGTGATGACGTCGATCTCCTCGCGGCCGAGGTAGCCGTTTTCGCCCGCGTGCGGGTTCAGCCCCGTCACGAGGATGCGCGGCGCGGGCAAGCCGAAGTGCTGGCGCAAGTCGTGATCGATGATATGCAGCGTCTCGACCAGGCTGTCGATCGATAACGCCGCGGAGACGTCTTTCAGCGGCAGATGCGTGGTCGCGAGCGCGACGCGCAGCGGCTGCTTGCCGGTGCCCGCGAGCATCATGACGACGCGCGGCGTATGGGTGCGCTCGGCGAGGTATTCGGTATGGCCCGTGAACGGCACGCCGGCATCGTTGATCGTGCTTTTTTGCAGCGGCGCGGTGACGATCGCGTCGAACCGGCCGGCCACGGCGCCATCGATCGCGGTATCGAGCAGATCGAGCACGTAGCGGCCGTTCGCGGCGTCGAGCTTGCCTGCCTGCGACGGCGCGCCGAGCGCGCGGTGTTCGACACGCACGCGTTGACCGTCGGCCAGCAGCGCGGCCCAGTCGACACCGACGGCGCACGCACGCTCGGCGAGCAATGACGCGTCGCCGAGCACCGTGAACTGCGCGCCGGGCCAGTGCGCCGCGGCCCCGGCCAACGCCTGCGCGGTCAGTTCGGGACCGACGCCGGCGGGCTCGCCGGTCGTGATCGCGATCTGCAGCGGACGTTGGGCGGACTGCGCGGCGCCTGTCATGGTGCAGGCCTCGCTTACTGCGCGCTCGACATGACCGGTTTCACTTCCACGTAAGCCGTGTCGCGCAATTCGCGCAGCCAGTCGGCGTAGGCCTGTTCCGCCTTGCGCTGACCGATCGCCTGGCGCGCGAGATCCATCTGCTGCGAAACCGAACCTTGCGCGTCGCGGCGGCCCAGCACCTGGATCAGGTGGTAGCCGTATTCGCTGCGCACCGGTTCGCTGATCTGACCGTCCTGCAGCGAGTTCATCGCGCGCTCGAATTCCGGCACTGTCTCGCCCGGGCTGATCCAGCCGAGGTCACCGCCCTGCGAGGCGGAGCCGTCCTGCGAGTAGGTGCGCGCGAACTTCGCGAAGTCGCCGCCCGCGACGATCTGGTTACGGATGTCGAGCAGCTTCTGGCGTGCCTGCGGCTCCGAGATGCCGTCGCCGACGCGCAGCAGGATGTGGCGCACGTGCGTCTGCACGAGCTTCGGCGCGTCCGCCGTGGTGCCCTGGCCGGCGCGGCGCTCGACGAGGCGCACGATCTCGAAGCCGTCGTTGGTGCGGATCAGTTGCGGGTTGACCTCGCCCGGGCGCAGCGTTGCCGCGGCCGTGACGAACTCGGGCGGCAGCTTGGACGGCGCGAGGAAACCGAGGTCGCCGCTGTTCTTCGCCGCATCCGGCGCCTGCGAATTGGCTTTCGCGAGCTTTTCGAAATTCGCGCCGCCCTTCGCTTCGGCAAGCAGCGCGTCAGCCTTCTTCTGCGCCGCTTCGATGTCGGTCTCCGGCGCGTTCAGCGGCGCCTTCAGGAAAATGTGCTGGATGTGCAGATCGTTCGTCTGCCCGGCGTTCGGGCCGCGCTGGCTCGCGATGTAGTTCACGACTTCGGCGTCCGTCACCGTGATCTTGCTGTCCACTTCCTTCTCGCGCAAACGCGAAAGCGTCAGCTCGGTGCGCGCGTCGCTCATGAAGGTGGTCCAGGGCACGCCTTCCGACTCGATGCGCGCGCGGTACACCGCGAGCGACATGTTGTTGGCCTGCGCGAGACGTTCGAGCGTGTGCTGCACGGCCGCGTCGTCGACGGTGATGCCGTCTTCCTTGGCCTTCTGCAACTGGATGCGCTCCAGCACCATTTGCGTGAGCACCTGCTGGCGCAACTGGTCCATCGGCGGAACCGGCGCGTTCTGCTGGTTCAGCCGGCGCGTGATGAGGCCCATGCGTTCGTCGAGTTCGCGCTGCGTGATGACACCGTTGTTGACCACCGCGGCGATCGTGTCGACCGTCTGGCCGCTACTGTCGCTCAACGCCTGCGCCTGCGCCGGCGCAACCGGAAGGAAAGACGCCACGGCGACGAAAGCCGCAGCGAGCGTTGCCAAGCGAAGCTGTTTCATGATTGCCACAGATACTCCAATGATGTCGGGCGCTTCGCCCGTCTTTTCGCAAGCCATGAATGACCGGGCGACCGTCATTCGTAGTTGGTGAACCGCGACTCCGGCGGCGGCGGCGGCGGCAACGGCGTGTAGCCGGCCACACTGGTGCGGAATGCGGTCATCAGCCCGTTGTCGACGCTCGACAGCCCCTTGAACGTCAACTGCGCCAGAAACCGCGTGCTCGACTGATTCTGCCCCGAGGTGTTCAGGCCGTTCGCATAGCGCTGGATACCGGCGCCGAGCGTCCAGCAGTCTGCATCGTATTGCAGGCCGATCAGGCCGTCGACGATCCGGTGGCCGCCGAGGTCGTAATTGAAGCGGCCGACCCCGTACACCCGGTGCGACAACGGCCATTGGCCCGAGATCAGCACCTGATTGATCGGCTCGTTGTCGAGCGTGGTGTTGGCGCGCGTGTAGCGGTACGCGACATTGATCACCTTGCCGCTCGCCGGACTGAACCCGAAACCGACGCTCGTCTTCGTGAGCTGATTGTTGTCGGCATTATATTGGAACGCGGTTTCCGAAGCGAAACCAGCGCCCAGCTTGACCGACGCGCCCGCGATCAGGTCCGAGTGCGTGGCCTCGGTGCTGGTCTGGCTCGGCTCCAGCGTGACGCGCTGATCGCGGAAGTAGTACTGCTGCGCGATCACGAAGCGCGCGCGTTCGTCGCCGGTGGCCGGGTTGATGAAGCGCGTCGTGAGGCCGGCGGTCAGGCGGTTCGCGTCGGCGATCCGGTCGTTGCCGACGAACGTGTTCGGCGTGAAGATTTCCGCGAGGCCGAAGTCGGATTCGGCGGTGTCGAAGAGCGGCGCGTTGTCCTGGTTGCGGTACGGCGTGTACACGTAGTACAGGCGCGGTTCCAGCGTCTGGATGTAGTCCTGCCCGAACACGCGCACCGAGCGCTCGAAGATCAGCCCGGTGTCGAACGTGAAGGTCGGGATCGACTCGGTGAAATTCTTCTGCGCATTCGACACGCCCGACAGGTCGGTGCCGATGTTGTTCAGGTTGTACGACGCGAAGTGCCACTGGATCTTCGGCGTGACGAAGTAGCCGGGGCCGACGACCGAGTACGACAGGTACGGGTTGAACAGCACCCGCTGGCCTTCGGTCACGTCCGCTGTCGTGATGCGGAAGTTCGTGTAGTCGGCCTCGGTGCCGAAGTCGAAGCCGCCGATGTTGTACTTCGCGTACTTCACGTTCAACTGCGGCTCGCGACCGTACGGCGCGACCGACGGCTGCAGCGTCTGCCAGTGCTGCTCGCGCGCGAGCACGGACCACGGTCCGTTGTTGTAGGTCAACCCGGCTTCCTGCTGGTACAGGAGCTGGGTGCCGTTCATGAACTGGTTGACCGACGACGACAGGTCTTCCGGATACGTGTTGTCCGAAACCTTGTTGTAGTAGATGTAACCGCCGAACCCGTTGCCGAAGTTCTGGTTGTGCTGGATGTACAGCGCGTAGCGGTTGGTCTTAGTCAGGTGGTCGTCAGGCAGGAACTCGCCGGTGATCGAGCCGGAGTACGTCGGCGACAGATAGCGGAACGTGCTCTGCAACTGCACACCGCGCTTCGAGATCAGACGCGGCGTGAGCGTCAGGTCGCGATTCGGCGCGATGTTGAAGTAATACGGCACCGACAGCTCGAAGCCGTTCGACGAGCTCAGCGAGAACGTGGGCGGCAGCAGGCCGCTGCGCCGGTCGCCCGAGAGCGGGAACGACAGCCACGGCGAGGCGAACACCGGCACGCCCTGGAAGAACAGCACGCTGTTGTAAGCGACGCCTTCGTCCGCGCCGGTATCGAAATCGAACTCGCTGCCCTTGATGTACCAGGCCGGATTGTCCGTGCACGAGCAGGCCGTGTAGGTGCCCTTCGTGAACACCGAGCGCTCGGCGTCGAGCAGGTCGACGCGCTGCGCGCTGCCCGAGCCGCCCGTCATGTTGAAGTGGTACTTCGGCGCGCTCATGAAGCCTTCGGTCGAATCGACGCGCAGATGCGCCTCGGGCCCGATGAAGGTGTTGCCGGTATTGAGCACGTGGACATTGCCGTAGGCGTCGGCCATGTCCGTGTCCTGATCGTAGTGCAGCGCGTCGGCCTTGATGACGGCCGTGTTGTGGCGCACCTCGGCCGAGCCCCTGGCCGCCAGATCCTGGTCGATCGTGCCGCTCGCCTGGTCGCCGAGCACGAAGGTGGCGGGCCGCTGGCCCGTCTGCAGCGGATGCTCTTCGAGTTGCGGAGCAAGCTGCATGCCCCACGGCGGATCGATCGCTTGCGGCTGCGCAGCTTCCCCCGCCAGCTGGGCGTGCGCCAGCGCGGGCATGAGGCCCGGAACGGCGACCAACGCCGCGACGAGCCGCCTTTTGCGCGGCATGACTGCACGGGAAGGATTGATTTTGGAAAGCTGTCTAGGCGGCATGTATCGTTTGGCAATCGGCCCGTGCCAACGCTTGCGTCATCGCGATCCACCGCCTGCACACCGCGACCGTGACAGTCGGCTGCACGTCAGGATTTACAGATTGCCGAACGATAAGGCGGGCGGTGGAACGGAACACGCGCAAGCTGGCGTGCGAGTCGCGTCAAAAAAGTCGTGGGGTATTATATGGCAAGACGTTGCCCCCCAGAATTTGCCGCCGCTTTTCATGACGCCGCCTTCGAACCAAGACCTCACCGACTCCCGTCTCCCCCTGCTCAAAGCCTGGCTGCAAAGCCACGCGGCGCGCCATGCGCTCGAGCCCGACAGCCTCGTTCCCGCTTCGTCCGACGCCAGTTTCCGGCGCTATTTCCGGCTCGCCGGCAAGGCAGCGCAAGGCAACGGCGCGGCCACGCTGATCGCCGTCGACGCCCCGCCGCCCGAAAAATGCCGCGAGTTCGCGCAGATCGCGCAGTTGCTCGACGCGGCCGGCGTACACGTGCCGCGCGTGCTCGAAGTCGATTTCGACGCGGGCTTCATGCTCGTCACCGACCTCGGCACCGCCTCGTACCTCGGTGCGCTGACCGGGGCGCAAACGAGCGGCGACGCGCGCGCGGCCCGCACGCTGATGCGCGACGCGCTCGACGCGCTGATCCGCTGGCAACTGAGCTCGCGCGAGGACGTGCTGCCGCCGTTCGACGAAGCGTTCCTGCGCCGTGAGATGGAGCTCATGCCCGAGTGGTTCATCGGCCGGCACCTCGGCCGCGAGGTCGATGCCGCCACGCGCGCGCTGCTCGATCGCACGTTCGCGCTGCTGATCGCGAGCGCGCGCGCGCAGCCGCAAGGCTTCATGCTGCGCGATTTCATGCCGCGCAATCTGATAATCGCCGAGCCCAATCCCGGCGTGCTCGACTTCCAGGACGCCGTGTACGGTCCGCTTACCTACGACGTGGTATCGCTGCTGCGCGACGCCTTCCTCAGCTGGGACGAGGAGTTCGAGCTCGACTGCTTCGCGTACTACTGGGAGCGCGCCAAAAAAGCCGGCCTGCCGGTCGATGCCGATTTCGGCGAGTTCTACCGCCAGCTCGAATGGATGGGGCTGCAGCGCCACATCAAGGTGCTGGGCCTCTTCTGCCGGATCAACTACCGCGACGGCAAGGCGCATTACATGAACGACCTGCCGCGCTTCATCGGCTATGCGCGCAAGGTGGCGGAACGTTACGCGCCGCTGCGCCCGTTCGCAAAGCTGCTCGACGACCTCGAAGGCCGCGCGCAGGAAGTCGGCTACACCTTCTGAGCGATGACCCTCTCCGTGAAGAAAGCGATGATTTTCGCCGCGGGCCGCGGCGAGCGCATGCGCCCGTTGACCGACGCGTGTCCGAAACCCTTGCTCCCAGTGGGTGGCAAGCCATTGATCGTCTGGCAGATCGAGCGCCTCGCGCGGGCCGGCATCGAGACGGTCGTGATCAATCACGCGTGGCTCGGCGCACAGCTCGAAGCCGCGCTCGGCGACGGTTCGCGCTGGCAGGTCGAGTTGCGCTATTCGGCCGAGCCGGGGCGCGAAGCGCTGGAAACCGCCGGCGGCATCGCGTATGCGCTGCCGCTGCTCGAAGACGGGGGCGCGAGCGAAGTGTTCGTGGCGGTTGCCGGCGACGTATATGCCGATTTCGATTACACAACGCTTACCGCGCATGCCGAACGCCTGCGCGCGCTGCCAGAGCCGGGCATGCATCTGGTGATGGTGCCGAACCCGCCGTTCCACCCGAACGGCGACTTCGGCTTCGCCGATGGCGTGCTGTCGCTCGATACGCCGCCGCGCCTCACGTTCGGCAGCATCGGGCTCTACGACACGCGTATGTTCCGCGCTCTGCCGCGCGGCACGCGGCGCGCGCTGAGCCCGTATTACCGCGAGACGATCGCGCGCGGGCTCGCGAGCGGCGAGTTGTACGAGGGCTTGTGGGAGAACGTCGGGACCCCGGAACAACTGGAAGCGCTCGATCGGCTGCTGCGGACGCGCTGAGCCGAAGGCGGGCGTAGTTACCCGCGCACGAGCCCAGGCCGACGTAGAGCCCGATGCCCCCGGCAATCACCGCGCGCCGGCGTCCGCTCCGACCTCGCCCTGCTTCAGGTCCGTCCCTTCCGCCCCTTCCGGCGTCTGCGCGGCGCGCTGCTGCAACGCCCACATCTGCGCGAAGAGTCCATTGGCGCGCAACAACTCCGCGTGCGTGCCGCGCTCGACGATGCGCCCCTTGTCCATCACGATGATCTGTTGCGCGTGCACGACCGTCGAGAGCCGGTGCGCGATGATCAGCGTGGTGCGCTCGCGCGCGATCTGGTCGAGTTCGTGCTGGATCGCCCGCTCGGAGCGCGAATCGAGCGCGGATGTCGCCTCGTCGAACAGCAGGATCGGCGGATTCTTGAGGACGGTGCGCGCAATCGCGACGCGCTGCTTCTCGCCGCCGGAGAGCTTCAGCCCGCGCTCGCCGACCGGCGTGTCGTAGCCCTTCGGCAGACTCTCGATGAACTCGTGGATATGCGCCGCGCGCGCCGCCGCGATCACTTCGTCGCGCGTCGCCGAGGGCCGGCCGTACGCGATGTTGTAGTAGATCGAATCGTTGAACAGCACCGTGTCCTGCGGCACGATGCCGATCGACGCGCGCAGCGAATCCTGCGTGACGTCGCGAATATCCTGCCCGTCGATCACGATCGCACCGCCCGTCGCGCGGTCGAGATCGTAGAAGCGGAACAGCAGCCGCGCGAGCGTCGACTTGCCCGAACCGCTATGGCCGACCACCGCCGTCGTCGTGCCGGCTGCGATCGTGAAGCTCACGTCGTGCAGAATCGGCCGCGCGGCCTCGTACGCGAAGCTCACGTGCTCGAAGCGCACCTGCGCGCCGGCCACGGAGAGCGGCGCCGCCGCAGGCGCGTCGGGCACTTCCCGGGGCGCGCCGAGCAGCGAGAACATGCGGTCCATGTCGGTCAGGCTCTGCTTCAGTTCGCGATACACGACGCCGAGAAAATTGAGCGGAATATACAACTGCAACATGAACGTGTTGATCAGCACGAGATCGCCGAGCGTGAGGCGCCCGGCCATCACGCCCTGGGTCGCGCGCCACAGGATAAACACGAGCCCCGTGCCGATGATCGCCTGCTGCCCGAAGTTCAGCGCCGACAGCGAGCGCTGCGACTTGATCGCCGCCGCGCGATAGCGCTTGAGGTTTTCGTCGTAACGATTCGCTTCCCACTCCTCGTTGCCGAAGTACTTGACGGTTTCGTAGTTGAGCAGCGAATCGATCGCGCGCGAATTCGCCTTCGAATCGAGCTCGTTCATCGTGCGGCGAAAATGCGTGCGCCACTCGGTGACCTTCACCGTGAACACGATGTACACCGCGAGCGCGACGAACGTGACGATCGCGTAATAGGCCTCGTATTTGACGACGAAAAAGCCGAGCACGAGACCGACTTCGACGAGCGTCGGCAGGATGCTGTAGAGCGAGTACGAAATCAGTTGCGTGATGCCGCGCGTGCCGCGCTCGATATCGCGCGACATGCCGCCCGTCTGCCGTTCGAGATGAAAGCGCAGCGACAGCGCATGCAGATGGCGAAACACCTTCAGCGCAAGCTGGCGCACCGCGCTTTCGGTCACTTTCGCAAACAGGATCTCGCGCAGCTCGGTGAAAAACGAGGTCGACAGGCGCACCACCGCATACGCGACCACGAGCAGGCCGACGCCGCCGAGCAGCACGATGCCGGGCGCGTCCTGGGCGCGGCCGAGCGCGGTCAGATGCTGCACGGACGCGAGGCTGTCGACGATGCGCTTCATCACGATCGGCACGCCGAGATTGGCGACCTTCGCGCCGATCAGGCAGCTCAGCGCGAAGCCGACGCGCCATTTGTAGGTGGCGAGGTACGGCAGCAGCGACAGGATCGTCTGCCAGTCGTTGCGAGGCTGGGTGGAAATCGGCGAGGGTTCGGACGAAGGCGAGCGGCGCATAGGGTCGGCTGGGGAAATGTGTGGAACTGCCGGAGCGCGCGGCGACGCGTGAGGTTCACGCCGCACATGACCCGGGCGAACCGGCCGCGGCGCCCGATCCTGCGGGTGGCGCTGCGGGCGGCTCGCGCTTCGCTGCGCTGGGCGCTTTCCCGTACAATTCCTGATCTTCGCATTGTCGCAGAAGCCGGCTGGCGCCGCTTTTCATGAGCCGCGGCCAAGGCGCTCCAGCCCATACGTCGATACTCGTGAACACGTTTCCCAAGGATGTCCCGATGACCGATCTTCTGCAACTTCCGTCCAAGTCCTGCGCGCTGCGCGTGATGCCGCAGCCGGCGGACGCGAACATCCACGGCGACGTGTTCGGCGGCTGGATCATGGCCCAGGTCGACATTGCCGGCTCGATCCCGGCAAGCCGCCGCGCGAACGGGCGCGTCGCGACGATCGCGGTCAATTCGTTCCTGTTCAAGCAGCCGGTGTTCGTCGGCGATCTGCTGAGCTTTTACGCCGACATCATCAAGACCGGCAACACGTCGGTCACGGTGTCGGTCGAGGTTTACGCGCAGCGCATGAGCCTCGCCCAGGAAGTCGTGAAGGTCACCGAAGCCACCCTGACCTACGTCGCCACCGACAGCAACCGCCGGCCACGCCCGCTGCCCGCGCTCGGCTGAGCCGCCGGCGCCTCAGGCCGTCTCCAGTTCCTTCACTAGTCCGCCGTTCAGCAGCGCCGAAATCGCATCGGTCGACAGCGGCTTCGCGAAGTAATAGCCCTGCATTTCGTCGCACTCGCGCTCGCGCAGGAAATCGAGTTGCGCGGACGTCTCCACGCCCTCGGCGATCACCTGCAGCTTCAGCGAATGCGCGAGCGCGATGATCGCCGAAGTGATCGTTTCGTCGTCGCCCGAGACGCCGATATCCGACACGAACGAGCGGTCGATCTTGAGCCGGTCCACCGGGAAGCGCTTCAGGTAGCTCAAGCTCGAATAGCCGGTGCCGAAGTCGTCGATGGCGAGACCGATGCCGAGCGCGTGCAGCTCGTTGAGCATCGACACGGCCTCTTCGGCGTTGCGCATGATCGTGCTCTCGGTCAGTTCGAGTTCGAGGTATTTCGGTTCGAGCCCGGTTTCGGCAAGCACCTGCATGACGAGCTTCGCGATGTCGCGCTGCTGGAACACGCGCGCCGACAGATTCACCGACACGCGCGCGGGCGGCAGCCCCTCGTCCTGCCACGCCTTGTTCTGGCGGCACGCTTCGCGCAGCACCCATTCCGATAGCGGACCGATCAGCCCGCTCTCTTCTGCGAGCGGAATGAACGACGACGGCGGCACGAGCCCGACTTCCGGGTCATGCCAGCGCACCAGTGCCTCGATACCGACGATCTGTCCGCTGCCGATATCGACCTGCGGCTGGTAATGCAGCAGGAACTCGTTGTCGCGCAGCGCGCGGCGCAGACGCCGTTCGAGATTCAGGCGCACGCCCGCGCTCGCGTTCATCTCCGGCTGATAGAACTGGAACGTGTTGCGGCCCATGTCCTTCGCGCGATACATCGCGACGTCAGCCTTCTTCATCAGCGTTTCGGCGTCGTCGCCGTCCTGCGGAAACAGGCTCGCGCCCATGCTGCACCCGACGTACAACTCGTTGCCGTCGAGCCAGACCGGCTCCGCGATCGACGAGCGCACGCGCTCCATCCACGCGATCAGCGATTTTTCGTCGACGGTACCGGTCATCACGATCACGAACTCGTCGCCGCCGTGCCGCGCGATCGTGTCGCTCGTGCGCGAGCAGCGCGTGAGCCGTTCGGCGACCACGCCGAGCAGCCGGTCGCCGACGCTGTGGCCGAGGCTGTCATTGACGTTCTTGAAGCCGTCGAGATCAAGAAACACGACCGCCACGCCGCTGTGATGCCGCCGCGCGAGAACGAGCGCATGTTCGAGCCGGTCGCGCAGCAGATTGCGGTTCGGCAGCCGCGTGAGGCTATCGTAATTGGCCTGATATTCGAGCTGCTCCTGATAGCGGATCAACTCGGTCACGTCGTTGATCACGCCGATGTGATGCGTGATCACGCCATCCGCGTCCGGCACCGGCGCGATGAACAGCTGATTCCAGAACAGCGCGCCGTCCTTGCGATAGTTGCGCACCACCGCGCTGACCTCGCGGTTCGCCGCGAGCGCCTCGCGAATCAGCGCGACGCCTTCCTGCTCACGGTCGTCGCGTTGCAGCACGCGGCAGTCATGGCCGATCACCTCGGCGGGATCGTAGCCGGTGATGCGCATGAAGGCCGGGTTCACGTATTCGATCAGGTTGCCCGCCGGCGATGGCGCCGTAATCAGGATCGCGTTGACGCTCGCGTCGAGCGCGCGGCTTTGCAGACGCAGCGCGAGGTCGGCGCGCTTGCGCTCGGTCACGTCCTGATACGAGCCGAGCACGCCGATCACGCGACCGTCGCCGTCGGTGAACGGCTGCTTGCTCGTGATGCGCGTGCGGTACTCGCCGTCGATCATCAGTTCGACTTCGTAGTTCATCCGCGGCACGCCGGTGCTGACCACTTCGGTGTCGTATTCGGTCATCTCGCTCGCGAACCTGCACCACGGCAGATCGGTGTCGCTCTTGCCGACCACCTGCTCGGGATACGCGAGCCCCGCGTCGCGCGCGAACGCCATGTTGCAGCCGAGATAGCGCGAGTTCAGGTCCTTCCAGAAAATACGCTGCGGAATGCTGTCGATCACCGCCTCGAGCATCTGGTTCGAGCGCCGCGCTTCGGCTTCGGCATTGATCTGCTCGGTGACGTCGTCGGCGAGCACGAAAAACGCGTCGCAGCCCATGAAGTTCAGCGCGTGATACGACACGTCGACGCTGATGATCGTGCCGTCCTTGCGGCGGTGACGCCAGATGCCCGCCATCGTGTGGCCGTGACCAACCGAAGTGCTGCGCGCGAGATGCGCTTCGAGACGCGCGATCTCGGGCTGCGTGCGGATCGCGCGAATCGTCATGTTGAGAAACTCGCTTTCCGAGTAGCCGTATTGCTGAACCGCGGCCGCGTTGACGGCAAGAAAGCGCAGCGTCTCGCGATCGAAGATGTACATCGGCGCGGCGTGATCGTCGAACAGGCTGCGAAAGCGTTGTTCGCTGCGCACGAGCGCGCGGGCGCTGTGCAGTTTTTCGCGCGCGCTGCTCTCGCGCGCGCCGAACGTCATGATGAGCAGCGTGCTGCCGGCGAGCATCGTCACGATCAGCACGAACATCGCGCGTTCGCCGTCGCTCGCCGCTGCCGCGAGCGAGTTCTGCAACGCGCTGTTTTCCTCGACGCGCAGCGCGGCGAGCGCCGCCTGCACACGCCTGAGAGCAGGCCCGAGACGCGTGGGCACCGTGGCCGCCGTGCTCGACGCATCCGGCGCGATGGCCGCGCTCTGCCGCTCGGCGTCGATGTCGTGTTGCAGCGCGAGGCTGTCCGTGGAAAGCCGGGTCAGCGCGCCGCTCATCAACGGCTCGTTCGCGAGGTCGTCGCGCAGCTTGAGCTCCAGGGTGACGAGCTTCGAGCTCGTCGCGGCGGCCGTGTCGAGCGGCGCCCGCTGGCCCGACGCTTCGAAGCGGCCGAGCGCGGCGAGCGCGGCGAGCGCGTTGTCGAGCGTCGCCCGGTAGGCATCGAGGTGCCGGCGCACGCTCGTCGAACGCAACATGCGCGCGTCGGCGTCGCTTTGTCCGCGGATCTGCGTGTAGGCGACCAATGCGTTGGCACCGACCGCAACGACGACGACCGCCAGGTTGATCAGCAGCCGCTTCGATAAGAAAGAATTCATGGATTCCGAACGTCAATCGTTCCGAGGGCGGAAGCGCGTGTTCGCTTTCGGTGCATCCCGTGGCATCGATGCGAATCTTTTTACGCACCAACTTATGGATAACGACCGCGTTGCGGAAAGATTGAGGGATGGAAGGAAAAAAATGCCGTCGCGGGAGTTGGACTTCGCAGAGCCGATCGCGAGACGACACGCGCAGGACAAGCGGCCGCGGTTAACCGGCCGCGCCGAACTCCTTCATCGCCGGGACGAAGTCGTGATTCGCTTCGGGCTTACGCGACAGCTTGGCGAGCACGTAGCGCTTGAACGGATCGAGTTCGGCCCAGCGCGCGACGCTCGGCGTGGCGAGACCCGCGAGCCCCGCCTGATGCGCGACGCCTTCGGGCACGTCGTCGGTGCGGCGCCATGCGGGTGCAGCTTCGGGCGTGAACCACTCCGGCTCGACGTTCGCGTGAGTGCGCAGCATTTCGAACAGCGCGTGATCGAAGTTCGGTTCGGTTTCGATGTCCTCGTCGACCGGAAAGCGCGCGAGCAGCTTGCGGTCTTCGAGCGGCAGCTGCTGCCATTGATCGAGCGAAATACGCAGCCCGAAACGATCGAGATTGAAGCGCACCGACATCGGGATATAGGTGAAATTCTCCGAAGACGCGACTTCGAAGTTGAACAGAAGCGGGGCTTCGTTGAGTGCCATGACCAGGCTCCTTCGCGGTGACGGACAGCATGCGGGCGTCGCTTGAGGTATTTTAGAACCTTATTCGCGCGACATGACGGGCACACGCCCGTGTGCGCGGCACGGTACAGGAGCAAAGCAGCTTGAACAGACAGGAAATCGGGCAGAACGGCGGGCAGGGAATCGGCCAGAACCACGCGCCGAAAAACGCTCAGCCAGGCGGCACGGACCACGACGCCACCGAACAACCGGGCGCGGTGCAGCGCGAGGTGCACCGGCATCGCGGCGCGCAGGTCGAAACCGTCGCCGATCACGTCGGCCAGGAATGGCC
>Ga0153988_1000006_pt1 | contig 39608 bp, 36 predicted proteins | sample TSNC072MetaG_FD_104742 | JGI IMG/M metagenome (GOLD analysis project Ga0153988, IMG submission 104742) | Attine ant fungus gardens microbial communities from North Carolina, USA - TSNC072 MetaG | ecosystem: Host-associated > Fungi > Mycelium > Unclassified | place: USA: North Carolina, Jones...
GGGACTGCGGGCACGCCATCGGCGAACAGCGCGTCGAGGTGGCGCGCCATTACGCTGCGCTCGCCCAGCGAAGCGACGCTTGCCGCATGCTCCCAGTCACCGAGCACCCACGCCTTGATCGCCTTCGCGTCATAGTGCGAGCGATCGAAGAGCATCAGGTAGACCGACAGCGTGCGATAGACGCCATCTGCATCCTGTGCGCCGATCTGCGCATCGAGCACGGCTTCGAGCCGGGTCACGATCTGCGGCAGCAACATCTGGTTCAGCAGATTGCCGTAGGTCGTACTCGCCGCGTCGCTCACGGCGGGCACCGTATAGAGTCCGTAGCGCCAGTCGATGCCGGGGCTGCCAAGGTCCATGTCGTGGAAATGCGGTAGATCGCGCGACGCGGACAGAATCGGGCCCAGCGCGCCGGGCTGCGGCGCCTTGCGCTGTGACGTCACACGCGTGGCGAGCGCATCGGTCTTGCCGCCTGTCTCCGCAAGATAGGCGCGGTTGTTGTCAAAGCTCACGATCAGCGCGCCGATCAACCACACGGCAAGGACGATAGACAGCAGATGTCCAACGAGGCGCAACGCGCGAAAGCGAATTTCCCAATACAGGTTAGGCCGCACCAGATGCCCTTCGGAAAGAATCACGCGCTGAAACAGGTTGCGCAGAAAATAGCCGCGATAACCGGTCGGCGCGCCATCACTCGGCGGCGACAACAACCCCAGCTTCGACTCGCCGCCGAACAGGCCCGCCAGCCCGCGACGCAGTCGCTGCAGTAGCGTCGTGCGGTCGGCGCTGACGATTTCGTTCGTCTGCGCGGCGCTCGTGAAATAAACGCCGCGCAATGTGCTGCTCAACTGCGCATCGTCGTATTTCGAATCGAGAAATACGAGCGCGAGCAGTTCGGTCAGCTCCGCGCACAGGCTGCGGAATTCGGATGGCAGCGCGTACAGCTTTCTGCGCCGGTCGACTTCGTACACTTCCTGAAGGCGCATATTGATGCCGTTTTCGAGCCCCTGCTCAAGCTCACGCATCTCGCCAATGCAACTGAGGCGCAGCGCGTCGCGCCGCTGTTCGTGGTCGTCGTCCCGATACGGCAGCGTGAAGCCGAGAATCTGCGCGCGGCTTTCCGCCGTCAACGACTGGAAGTACTCGCCGAAGCCCGGCAGCAAGTCGAGCTTCGTGACAAGCACATAGACCGGAAAGCGGATACCGAGCTGCTGACGCAACTCGCCAAGCCGCGCGCGCATCGAGGCGGCGAGCGCCTTGCGCTCGGACGGCGCGCGCCTCAGCAACTCCTCGACGGAAACGACCAGCAACGCACCGTTGATCGGCGCGCGCGGTCGGCGTTTGCGCAGCAGCGCAAGAAAGCCGTGCCATTCCGCCGCGTTCACGCTCTTCGGGTCGGCCTGTTCCTCGCCCCTCTCCTCCTTCTTCCCATCCTTTCCATTTTCCGTCTCTTTCTGCTCGTCTTTCGGCGCTTCTTCCGGTTGCACGCCGTCCTGAGCACTCGCCGTGTCATGAAGCGTATAGCGACCGGCGGTATCGATCAGAACCGCCTCGTTCGCGAACCACCAGTCGCAGTTCGCCGTCTCGACGCGCTTCGTCAGCGACGCAGCCACCATCTGGTCGGCCTCTGGGAAATCGAGACCCGAATTGAGGATCAGCGTGGTCTTGCCTGCCCCTGGCGAGCCGATCACCATGTACCACGGCAGTTCGTACAGATAGCGCTGGCTTTCCAGCAGACGACGCAGCCCGACCGGACCGCCGCGCAAGCGCTTGAGCTTGTCGATCGCCTTCGCGACTACCGTATTGAGCGCGCGCATTTCTTTGCGCGCGAGCGACTTCGTTTCCGGCTCGCGCGCGAGCGGATGGAGAACACGCTGCAACAGCGCGCCGTCGTTCTGCACCGCCTTCAATAGACGGTAGATGCCGTACGTCGCGCAGCAGGCGAGCAGCACCGCGATCAGCAGCACGCGGGACCACAGCGGATCAAACGGGTGCGCGTCGCCGAACGCGATCAGCGGTCCAAAATACCAGAGCGCGAGCAGAAGTACCGCGACCCCGATCGGCATCGGCGACCATTCGAGCAGCCAGAACAGCAGCAGCGCGAGCAGCACGACAATCGACAACATGCGCGAAAGGATCGATTCGAACGGACGATAGTCGCCGAATGCGATAAGTGGTCCAATAAACCAGATGGCCGCGGCGGCGGCGAGGAGCGCCGCGAGCGCAAGCGTCTGACGCGAAAAAACAAGCTTCGACAAGCGGTTCAAATAAGACATTCAGCAGGTTCCCGTTATTGCGTGACGAAGACTTCCACGCGTCGATTGCGGGAACGACCTTCCGCCGTGGTGTTGTCCGCGACAGGTTCTGTATCGCCCTTGCCAAGCGCGACGATGCGATCGGCGGGCATGCCGTGCGCCGTCAACGCGTCGGCGACGAACGCCGCGCGCTGTACCGACAGCGCCTCGTTATCCGGAAACTCGGCCGTGCGAATCGGCTGGTTGTCGGTGTGCCCCGTAACGGTGACGTGGCCGCCCACGCGCGCCACTTCCTGCGCTACTTTGGTCAACACGGGGTCCAATTCGGGGCGGATGCGGCTCTGGCCCGGCAGGAACACGTAGTCTCCGTTGAAGACGACCTTGCTGCTGCGCTCGTCCTCGTCGACCTTGACCTGGCCGCGCGCGATCTGATCCTTGAGCAGAACCGACAGACGCAACCGCTCATGCACGACAGGCGCCACGACTCCTGGCGGCTGGCCGATCGCGAGAATCCTCGCCTCGAGCGCATTGCTTTCGGACAGCAGCCGGTACTTGTACCAGGCAAACAGCGAGAACACGCTCAGCGCGGCAACGCCCGCCGTCGCCCAGACCGGCACGCTTCTAAGGAGCCGCATCCGGCCCGGTTCCTCGCCGCGCCAATGCGGCGACAATTCGAGACGCATCGTGTCGCGCGCGCCGCTGATGAGCGTGAGCAGACGCTGACGAATCTGTTCAAGATGACGCTGACCATCGACGACGACGCTATAACGCCCTTCGAAACCGAGACCGAGAATGCGGTACAGCACTTCGAGAACGTCGATGTACTCCTGCGGGTCGGTCGCCATGCGGCCAATCAGCAGAAAGAACTTCTCGCCGCCGTCCACTTCACCTTCGAACGTAATTAGCAGACCACGCGTGGCCCATACGCCACCGCCGCCCCAACGCGTGCGATTTGCGGCTTCGTCGAGCGCGGTGCATAGCGCGTAGCGAATCGCCGCCACCTGCTTCCACGGCAGATTCGCCTTATCGCAAACTTTCTGAAACGCGGTAACTTCACGCACGAGCAACGAACGCAGGCTCGCAACCGCGGCAGACGAATTGAGCGAGACCGGCATGTCGGCGAGCATGCGCAGGAGCGGTTGCGCGGCTTCCCGCAACGGATTCGGCGCCACCTGCACGCGTTCGAGACGCACCTGCAGGTCTTCCGGCGGATCGAACGCAGCCGGATCGACGACCGGTTCCTCGCCCGCTGCCGGACGTCCCGCCGGAAATGCGGACGGCAGGTCCTTGCGCGAAGCGGAGTTGTTCGGGTCCGACAGAAAGGCGAACGCGCTGTCTCCGTATGCACCTGTACTCATTTCTGACGCACGCCCCACAATTCAAGCTTGAGTTCCGGGAAATGCCCGGCGATATGCATGGCGAGGCCACCGTGCTGCGCAATCTGTTCCCAGAACGGACCCGTGCGCGACAACTCGAAATAGATGAAGCCGGTATTGAACGGAATCTGGCGCGGCGGAACCGGTAACGATGCCATCGTCAGCCCCGGCAGATGCGAACGGATCAATTCCGGCAAACGTTGCGGATGACTGATCTTCGTCTGCGCGAGAAACTGCTGTTGCAGTTGTTCCGGTGGCATCTGCGCGCCCACCGCGATCACGAGACTCGAATAGTCGGCGAGCTCGGTCGGCAACACCGCTGCCGTGCGGATGCCGTGTGCCTGCCCCGTGAGCGGAATCGGCTGCGCGCTGCGAATCAGCACCTGATTCAGCAGATAGTGAACTTCCTCGACGAGCGGCTTGATACTGTCGTAGAGCTGCGCGTGGTCATAACCCGGTGCCACGTCCGGACGTCGGGTTTGCGGGCGCAGGAACGTCGACAACTCGCCGGCAAGGAGGGCCAGCTCGCGATACAGAGTCTCGGGCGCGGTTTCTTCGAGCTTGCAGATGTGCCCGAGCAACGGCTCGTAGCGATTGAGCACTTGCAGCAGCAGATAATCGGCTACTTCGGCTGCCGTACCCGTGCGGCCATCGGTTCCGGATAGGCGGGCGGCGAGCGCGTCAGCGCGCAGCTTCGCGAGACTGTGCAACTGCTGCACCCATTGGCGCAGTTGTATATTCGCGCCATAGCTGGTGACTGGCGGAATGTGGTCGAGACTGTACAGCGACACGGCACCATCGGCATGCAGAGTCTGCACGCGCGTCAACGCGATGCCGATCCACGAGCGTGTGAGCTCCTTCTCGGGCAACAGCCGGAGACGCAGATTCGCAAGTTGGACCGGTTTCGGTCCCTGACCGATCGCGTTGCTGTCGCGCAATTCCATGTCGTACGCAAGGTAACGCGCGAGCGATCCGCTCTGCTCGGCAAATGCAGTTTCCTCGGTATTGGGCAGACGCAGCGGAACAGCGAGGTAAATGACCTGATCCTGATGCTCGGGGCCGATCGTCAGCGGCGGCGGAAGCGGTGTGAGACCAGGTACGTCGAACGGCGTGCCGTCCGGAAATACACCGGTCCCGCTCTTGAACACGAGCTTGCCGAACGACAGCGATTCCTGATCGATTTCATACCGGCTGAAGCCCCAGAAAAACGGGCTCAGTGGCGCGCTCCGGCGGTGCGCGAGCGACTCGAAATATCGCTCCTGCTGCTGAAACAGCTGCGGACGCAGGAACAGTCCTTCGCTCCAAACAACCTTGTTATACCAACTCATCGGAATTAATCTGATTTTGAAATCGAAACAGCACGCTGCTCAAGCCGGACTTGCAGCTTCTGCTGCCTGTCCGGAATGGCCATCCGGTACCACGACGCATCCGGCGCCACCGGCAAGCGATAGGCCGCGCGCCAGATGGACTTTCCCAACTCCCGGTAGCCGGCCAGAACGCCGATCGCCGTCGTGGCGGGGTTCGACTTGCGCGCTATCTCACGCTCATCACCGGGGCGAAAAATGAATTCGTCGACGGCCAGCACGTCTTCGCCAAGCACTTTCCTGTCGTCGCCTTGCAGCGTGAAAAAATCGGCGTTCTCGAACGCTGTCGCGGACTTCAACTCGTAGACCCGGACCAGAATCGGCGCCGCCTTACCCCACTCGTTTGGATTGACGTCCTCGCTCGCGGTGACGCGCAGCCGAAGATTCGTCGGCTCCTTGACGACGGGAGCAGGCGTACTACCGCATGCGGTCAAACAAACGCTTGCGCCGCTGAGTGCCAACCAGCCCGCCATGCGTAGCCACAACGCGAAGCGGAAAAATAAGTTCGGAGCCATCTGAAGGAATCCAGGTGCTCTCGCACGTCGCCCTGAATGAATTGACCAGGGTGTCGGCATCGAATCCGGCACCCTGGCCAACGATCGCTGCGACACTAGCCAGATAGGCCGGTGAAGCAGCGATTCAGGAACACATGCGAGTTAGGCGCTGTTCTTCTTGATATCGAACGTTGCCGTGATCGCACCACCGCTACCGCCTTGCGCGTTCTGCACCACGTATTCCTGCTTCAGACGCGCAAACGACAAACGCACTTCTTCGCTCGGACGCGCTTCGCTGTCGCTCACGCCCGACGGCTTCACCGACGTAACGAGCACGTCGTTCATCGTGAACTTGATGTATTCGAGCGGATTGCCACCGGCTTTACGCACGACGAGCTTCGCTTCGTCGATATGCTTGCCGGTCAGGCAGTACTGCGTCAGGTTCGGCGTTGCACGATCGATGTAATGCTGGAACGTCAGGTCTTCGACAGTTGCGCGACCCGCGCCACCGCCAGAACCGACGTGCATGTTGGATTGCTGGGAGACGCCCCACGACCAGCTCAGGACATCGATTTCGTCCTTGTGGCTCGCGTCTGCCGACTCACCATCGATCCCGTTGATTTTGAGAAAGATGTCTTGCGCCATGAAAACTCCTTGCGACTTGTAGGTATTAAAAATGCTCAATGAACGTCAGGCATATTTAGTGAGCGCCTGTCCTTCGCTCAGTCACCGGATAAGCCGTTGCCGTCAGCTCAGGCCGCTTCTTTCACAAGTGGCAATTTCGCGACGAGGCGTAACGAAACGGTCAGCCCCTCAAGCTGGAAGTGCGGGCGCAGAAAGAACTTCGCCTGGTAGTAGCCCGGGTTGCCCTCAACGTCTTCGACCACCACTTCAGCCGCGGCCAGCGGCCGGGTTGCCTTGGTTGCCTGCGACGAATTCGCCGGGTCCACATCGACGTAGTTCATGACCCATTCGTTGAGCCACTGCTGCATCTCGTCGCGCTCCTTGAACGAGCCGATCTTGTCGCGCACGATGCACTTCAGGTAGTGCGCGAAGCGCGAGCAGGCGAACAGATACGGCAGACGCGCCGACAAATTCGCATTCGCGGTCGCGTCCGGATCGCGGTATTCGGTTGGCTTCTGCAATGACTGCGCGCCAATGAACGCGGCGTAGTCGGTGTTCTTGCGATGGATCAGCGGCATGAAACCGCTCTTCGACAGTTCTGCTTCACGACGGTCGGAGATCGCGATTTCCGTCGGGCACTTCATGTCGACGCCACCGTCATCAGTCGGGAACGTATGGCACGGCAGGTTCTCGACAACACCGCCGCTCTCCACGCCGCGAATCAGCGTGCACCAGCCGTATTGCTTGAACGAGCGGTTGATGTTCACCGCCATCGCATAGGCCGCGTTCGACCACACGTATTTGCGGTGATCGGCACCGTCGGTCGCTTCCTCGAAATTGAATTCGTCAACCGGGTTCGTTTTGACGCCATAAGGCAAGCGCGAAAGAAAACGCGGCATGGCAAGCCCGATGTAGCGCGAATCTTCGGAATTGCGCAGAGCGTTCCACGGCGCGTACTCGAGGTTCTGCGTAAAGATCTTGGTCAGGTCGCACGGATTCGCAAGCTCCTGCCACGAATCCATTTGCAGCACGGAAGGCGCGGCGCCGGTAATGAACGGCGCATGCGACGCAGCCGCCACCTTCGCGATCGATGCGAGCAGGTCGACGTCGGGCGGCGTGTGGTCGAAGTAGTAATCGGCCACGAGGCAGCCGTATGGCTCGCCGCCAAGCTGGCCGTACTCTTCTTCGTAGATCTGCTTGAAGAACGGGCTCTGGTCCCACGCGATGCCCTTATGGCGCTTCATCGTGCGGCGCAGGTCGTCCTTCGACACGTCCATGAAGCGGATCTTCAGTTTCTCGTCGGTTTCCGTATTCGTGACAAGATGATGCAGACCACGCCATGCGCTTTCCAGCTTCTGGAAATCGTCGTGATGCAGGATCAGATTGATCTGTTCGGATAGCTTGCGATCGATCTCGCCGATGATCGACTCGATGTTCTTGTACGCGTCGTCGGAAACAGTGACGGACGTGAGCAGCGCCTGCTGCGCGAGCGTCTGCACCGCGGTTTCGACGGCTTCGCGCGCACGTTCGGTTTTCGGCTTGAATTCACGCGACAGAAGCGCGTTGAAATCGGACTGGCTGACCACGCTCGACGCTGCCGCGACGTGGACGTTGGATTGACGTTGGGCCATCATTTCCCCACTGGTTCAGGCTGTGCTTTCGCTCGGAAAACGGGAATCATTCGTTGCTTGCCGATTCGTCGGCAGAGGCGGCTTGCGGCTTCGGCGCTTTTGCCAGCGCCTCAAGCAGGGCCGGGTCCTTCAGCACCTGGCTGACGAGGCTCTCGGCACCGCTCTTGCCGTCCATATACGTTTGCAGGTTCGCGAGCTGCGTGCGTGCATGGAGCAGTTGCGACAGCGCGTCGACCTTCTTGGCGACAGCGGCAGGCGAAAAGTCGTCCATGCTTTCGAACGTGATGTCGACCATCAACTGGCCGTCGTTCGTGAGCGTGTTCGGCACCGCGAACGCGACGCGCGGCTTCAAGGCCTTCATGCGCTCGTCGAAGTTGTCGATGTCGATATTGAAGAACTTGCGGTCGCCAACGGAGGGCAGCGGCTCAAGCGGTTTGCCTGACAGGTCGGCAAGTACACCCATCACGAATGGCAGTTCGACTTTCTTTTCCGAACCATAAATTTCGACGTCGTATTCGATCTGAACGCGAGGGGGACGATTCTGTGCAATGAATTTTTGAGAACTTTTGGAAACGGGCATGGTGCTCTGACGTTATTCGCTCAATAAAGGGACTCGCGGCGATACTGCAAGCTTTGGAGAAGCCATTCCGCAAAACGGTAATACTAGGGGTTGAGCTCGCGGGAAAACATGGGCCGTTGCCCAAATATCGATCTCGTTAATGTGCGGCAGAGCAAATTGCGCAGGTCAATGCCGTCACAAAAGAATTTTGCGACGGCAATCTGTAGTGAATGGCTTTAGTACCAGATCTTTTCAGTGCGCACCGGAGTCGGGAATAAGCGTGATCTCGACACGGCGATTCATCTCGCGTCCCGAACTCGTGTCGTTGCTCGCGACCGGGCGGGTGTCGCCATATCCCTGAATCGCGAAACGCGTTACAGGTAGCGATGCAGTACTGACGAACCAGTCACGAATAGCACGTGCGCGTGCTTCTGAAAGCTGCAGGTTCGCAGCGCTCGGACCGACGTTATCGGTATGACCCGAGATCAGAATCCGTTTGTCGGGGTTCGCGCGAATCAGATCGAGCGCGCCTTTGAGTCGTGGCTCCGCGCCGGGCTTCAGCGTGGTTTTCCCGCTGTCGAACAGCGAGAGGTTATCGATCGTCACGCCTGGCGGCACGGGCTCTGCCGCAATCAGCGGCTTGAGCGCAGCACGCAATACTTCGCCCCGGTAAAGCCCCCAGCCGAGCGTGGCCGGTACTCCGGTGCTCGCATAACGGGTCAGGTCGGCATAATGGTTGCGCAATGTTTCAAGCCGCTCACGCCTCGCGTCCATCTCGATTAAGGGGGTGTTCCGGTAGGCGTCGAGATTGTCGGCAACGCGCGCAACTAGCCGACTGTTTGCCCATCCCGACACGCCGATCGCTGCAGCCACCGTAACGGCCGACGCCGCCACCGCGTGCAGTGTCCGCCAGCGTGATTTGCGCCGCTCGCTCTTCATGGCCGGCACCTGCAGGTGCGCCTGGCACGCAATGATCTCGGGTAGCGGCAATGGTTGGGCTTTCGGCTCAATCGGTAATGGCTGCAAGCCCGTTTTTCCGGTCAGCCATCGCGTCCACGCACCGGCGCGCACGGGCGAATATCCGATGTCGGCGAGCAACAACCCACGCAATGACAGAGGCGCTGTGTTCGCGAGCGCGGAAAGAATCGGCAACAGCGCGGCGTCCTCAAGCCAGTCGAACACCGCATGCCCTAGCCCGGCGCGCGTCATGAACTCCGGTTGAGCTGGCGCCAGCCACGCTCGATCCAGTTGACTCCGGATCAGACTCACCGGCTGCCGCATGTTTTCGATTCCGCGCCGGATCGCCGGTATATCGATGACATCGCCGAACCAGAAGGGTCTCGCGGCAGTCCCGTTGTCAATACCGTTCTTCATACCGAGACACGCATATACCGCGATATAGCAAGGCAACACGTACGCGCGATGGTGAGCACTCGCATCGAGTTCGTGTCGCCAGCGGGAGAATTCCCGGCGGATCAATGCATCATCGGCTTCACCGTCTGGAATGACGGGCATCAGCACGGCATCCGGCAAGCGCTGGTGCGAGTCCTTGATTGTCGCGATTGATTGAGCCAGCTCATCCGGCGTTCTGACCAGCATCCACACCGCATCGCCGTTACGACGCAGCGTGGACGCCTGCGCGCCATGCGCAAATGCCACGGCTGCATATGGTCCGGCCACGAGGATGATAGGCAGCTCACGTACCGTAGCCGGGATTGCCACATCCCGTTGATTCGCGCGCCATGACCCACGGGCAGGCAACACGGCCGCGCCCAATCCTGTCAGCAGGATCAGGCCGAGCACGACGGGCCACCACGGCTGGGAGCCGGGCGGCAGACACAGCCATATCAGGCCGACGACGAAAAGCGCAATCCAGGTGAGCAGCGCAAGGTAGCGATCGGTGAAAGTCATGGCGAACGCGCCTCCCGAGCGAAGCCATCCTGCGAGATGGAAGCCCCTGACAAACGACCAACCACGGCGTCGAGATGAACGTCGAACGCAATCCACAGTGAGGCGATTGCAATGATCGCAACGATCGTGACAATCAGGCCCTTCGCACTCCAGGGTCTATGCGATGTACGTGGCAGCGAGGAAATGACGCTAACGAGGTTGTCAGCCGTTTTCGTCGATACGAATGTGGGTTGGTTCGCATGGCCGCGCGCCACTCGGTTCAGCACCGATTTCACACGTTGTCGGCAAGCATCCGCATCGGCACGGCCTCCATCGAAGCCGAGTTCGAGCACGACGCCGTATAGCTCCAGTGCGTCGTGATCCTGATGGCTGCCCGCAAGCAACGCGTCGATGCGCTTCCAGACTCGCTCCGCGCCATCGTGCAATCCATGAAAGCGCATTTGCAGCGGCTCACGCAACCATTCATCGCGTCGCTCATGAGGCAATGTCCGCAGCGTCAGTTCGTCAAGCAGAATACTCTGCGCGAGACTGACTTCGTCGATATTCGCTCGCGGATATTTCGCGTCCTGCATCTGCTGCTGCAGTGTCTCAATCAGCGCGCTACAACGCGCACGCCAGAAATGAATTGCATGTATCTCTGCGCCATCACGCAGCAATGCCGCGTGCAGCGCAGTGGCTCGCATCAACGTAGCCGGTGATTCAAACATCATTGCGTTCGGCTGCGACATCACGGCATTTCAACGACATAGGTCACGAAAGTATTGACCATCCCGGCAGTCGCTCGACCGGTCGCGTAATATCTTGCGATGAAGTTCGCCGACGTCGGGTCTGTCGACGTGACCGGAATGATTTTCATCGTAGACCGGTCGCCGACCTTGATCGGCGAGCCATCCTCATTCAGGAGCATGACCTGTACGTTGCTCGCCGAATTCACGCCGCTGATAGCCTGTGGGTTCAGATATCCGGTCACCGGATCGGTCGTCGCGCCGCTTTCGAAGTAGACGCGCGCGCCGGTCACCCCACTGTCGCACTTCATGACGATGGTGAAAATCTTCGATCCCGCGACGGCCCCTGCCGTAGGAAGCGATTGGGCTGATACCGTCGGTAATGTGACCGTCATGTCGGGCGAGCTGATCAGCGGGCATGTCGTCGCGATATAGGTGCCCGTGAAATTGAGCTGAACCGTGGGCGATGACTGCGCATTCGCACTCGCCGGCATAAACAACGCGCTAACCGCAAGACCGATCAGCAGCCTGGCAATCCGGAAGTATTCCTCGATATTTTTCATTTCCCCGACCTCCACTGTCGGCACAATCATCGGAGCTGTGACGCTGGACCAGGCTTTCTCGCCTTCCGCGTCATCGCTCGCAAATCAGTGAAGAGAACTCGTAAGCGCCGCGTCCGGTACGGTGGGCGCGGTGGGCGCAGTGTGCTTCACCGGCGGGGCCCACACCAGCGACGGATCGCAGCTCAGCTTGATACGTGCGACGATTCCCGTTGGCTGCTTGCTGTCCGGCTTGTCTTCCGGCACCGTGTAGGCCATGACGCACTCCTGTGCCGCGCCGGCGCCCCAACGCACACGCAACTTGCCTTGCCCCTCGAGACCACGCAGGTACGCAAGGCCGCCTTGACCAACAATGCCCACCGATTTTTCGGACTCATCGAACAACTCCGTGCCCATCGGCATCGCTTTGCCCTGCTCGTCGTTGACCTCCGCGAAAATAGGCGTGCCCTGCGTCGTGGCGATCTTCACCTTCACCAGCGCATTGGCGCGCGGCACCACCTCCTCACTCGTGTTGCCGAGTTCGACGTCGAGCGGAACGTCGCTCGGATCGAGCGCCACCGTGTTGACGCGGTACGGCGTCAGTGAAGACACCACCGCATAACCATTGCCGTCGATACGCGCGCCCTGGCCGTTGATGATCCGGCCACCCTTTGCGCCCTTCGCCTCGACAAGCGCGAACGCCTGCCCAAGCGGCGGGCTTAGCGTTACGCCGCCGCTATGCACGACCACCGCACCGTCGGCATTGAATGCGGCCTGACGTGTCTGGTTGCTGATCGACGCGTTGCCGTTGTAAGTGCCGAACGGTGCGCGGTACATCGCATAACCGCCCGCGGAAACAGTACGGTTATCGCCGGAGACGATTCGCGACGCATTGATGCCGTAGTTGACCGGCGTAGCGCCGGTCGTGTTGCCCGTCGCCGTGGTTTGAAGCGTGCTGTCCCCGCCCGAACTGCTCGACAGGTTGGTGGTCAGGTAATCGAACATATGGTGTTGGTTCGAATCGGCACGGCCCAGCGGAATGGTGAGATTCACGCCGACCTGCGTGCTGATATGCGCGTCCTGCAGCCGCGAGCGTTGCGCGTACAGCGAATACGAGATGCGCTTGTACGAACTGTTGAAGCCGACCTGATACTGCAGGTCGTAGCCCTTTGCGCCGCCCCAGTAATTCTGCGAACTGCCGGAGATATACAGCGAACTCGATTTGCCGACCGGCTGGTTGATATTCAACTGCAGACGGCTGCGCGTACGGTAGTCGTACAAAGCCGCAATGGCTTCGTTGCTATTGCGCGCATAGATCGCGTCGCGCAAGCTGTAGAAGCGCGCCGTGGAATAGCGGTACGCCGCGACGGAAAAGTTCGTGTTCGAGCCGGGAACGAGTTTGCTGTAGCTGATTCGCGTGCTATAGCCCGGACGACCGCTCGACACACCCGGAATATTGACGCCCGCCGTGGTCAGATCGAGTGCGAGCGCGCCGACCGGCGTATTGAGCGCAACACCGAAAAGTGCGGACCAGTACGCCTCCGAAAGCTGACCGCCGACATAGCCGGTCACCACATTCGTGATACCTCGCTGATAGACTGCCTGCGCCACCCAGGGATGCGCATCGAGCACGGCATCGCGATAGACGCCCGCCGTCACGTTAAAGCGCGACACGCCGGGTCTCAGCAACTGCGGCACGGACGCGAACGGGACGAGAAAAGTTCGCTGGCGGCCATCGGATTCCGTGATGGTGACCTGAAAATCACCGCCATAGCCGGTGGCCGGCAAATCGGTCAACTCGAACGGCCCCGGGGGCACGCTGGTCTCGCTCACGATGATGTTGTTCTGCCGCACCGTGACCCGTGCATTGGTGTCGGCCACGCCACGCACCACGGGCGCGTAGGAGCGCATTGAATCCGGCAGCATGCGGTCGTCGCTCGAAATCTGTATGCCGCGCAGGTTGAACGAATCGAAAACGTCGCCGCTCGTCGAGCTATCGCCAAGCGTCAACTGGCTCTTGAGCGCCGTGATGTCGTGCTGCGCGAATAGCGCGACACTTTGCCAGTGCATGCCCGACGAACGGCTCTGCCAGCTCGCGGTGGACCACTGGCGAAACCGCCACCCTTTCACGTTGATCCCGCTCTGCAAGCCGAGATAAGCGCTATTCAGATCGACGCTGCTGTTGTTCTGGTGGCTCGTATAACTCGCGAGGCTGTATTGCAGAAAGCCCGCATCGATACCGTCATCCCATCGCGAGGGATCGACGTAGCCGGCGGCCTCCTTGCGCAGCTCGAGTTGCGGAATCGACAGATCGAGTTGCAGATCCGCGGTATTGAACGACGCAACCGCGCCAGGCACGGCTTTCGAGAGCGGAATGCACTCCGACGCAAGCTCCGTCTCGTCAACCTCGGCTTTGCCGGGTTCCTTGAAACGCTCGCGCACACGGCTGGTGTCCACGCCCATCCGGTCGAGATTGGCCATTGTGAAGCACGGCGCGGCAATGTCCGAGCCAGGCACAGCCTGGAACTGGACTTCGAAGCGCCCGCGCTTGTTGCCGTTGACGAACAGGTCGAGCGGATAGAGCCCCGGTGCGACAGGGTTGCCTCGCGTATAGCGCGACACATCGGCGACATTGCCCGAGAAGAACGCCGGGTTGAACTCGACTTCCTGTGGGGGCTCCACCGGCGCGGCGGCAGGACTCGGCATCGCGGTAGTCGCCTCCGCGGGCGTAGACGTCGTGCTGGTGGCCACAGCCTGTTGCGGCAACTCGGGCGCCGTGCAATCGCCGGAGGCGGCCGCTCCTGAACTATCCGCACACGCAGCAAACGCGGAACCTGCTGAAAATGCCCAACACCCTGAAGCTACGATTGCCGCCCAAGCGAGCGGATGACACTTAAAAGGGGCACCGCCAAATACCGATGTCACTACCGCTTTGTTATTCCGCACGCTCGACATTCCGTAATACGATTATGGGTTCTTCTGCACTGCCACGCCCTGAGCCGCCCCGAGTTCCGCCGAATCCTGGATCGCCGTGCCGAAGTCGTTCAGAACCGTGTAGGAAACTGTTGCCGGAGCTTTGATGTCGAGCTTGCCTTCCTGCGGCACGAGATCGACATACCCAAACGGCGGCGCCATATCGGGCCGCAGCGACACCGTCCGGTTTCCCACTTCCACCTCAGCCTTGCCTATAGAAATGTAGTAGGGCGAAGGATTATCGAGACGAATAACGCGCTCACCCTTGTCGTCCGAATCGACGTGCCATTTGAGCTGCGTGCGCCCGGCGGTCGGATCGTCGAGCAGCGATGCGGGCCGGTAGAACATCTTGATGCGAGTACGGAACGCGAGCTGGATCATGTTGCGGCCGTCCACGTCCTTAGGTTTGGGCGGGATTTCCAGCACATTCAGCCAGTAAACCGACTCGCGGTCTTGTGGCATGTCGCCGCCCGCGAACATGATGCGCAAAGCCTGGCCTCTATGAGGTTCGACCCGGAACACGGCCGGCAGCAGCGTGAACGGCACCTTGATCTCGTTCGGGGCGGCTGCGGCATCGCCGTCATCCAGCCACGCCTGAACCAGTACAGGGCGACTCTCGACGTTGTTCAGACGGACATTGACCTCGCGGTTCTGAGCCGGATAAATGACTCGTGTACCGGTAATCGTGATGGCGGCCTGCGCATTAAACGCGACTACACTGCAGACGGCGGCGAGAACCGTCTGAATACGGGATTTCATTGAACGCATACGCTTCTCCAGCGACCGAATAACCGAACCGTCGACACGGGTTGCCTCCGGAACAGCAAGGCAACCCGATGTCATTCAGCCTTGATTGGCTTACTGGTATGCCAGCGTGTAGCGAACGATGGCAGTGACGTTACCGGCCGTGCTCTTGCCCGTTGCGTAGTACTGGCCGCCGTAGCTCATCTTCGCGGTGCCAGCCGTAGCGTCGATAGCTACGAACGTACCGGTGCTGCCGAGCAGGATCGGCGTCTTGCCGTCGCGGTCAAGCAGTTGCACTTCCACGTTCTGGGCCGGCGAATTGGTGGCCTGGTTGATGGCATTGCGCGTGTCCGGGTTCATATTCGTGGTCTCGAAATGCGCGGCGACATTGCTCAGCGTTGCCGGACATTGGGAAACCGAAATGTCGAACATCGTCGAGCCGTAGGCTTGACCAGCGGTAGCCAGCGACTGCGTCGAAATGGTTGGTAGCGTGACCGTCTTGTCCTCGTCGCCCGAGTTGATGAGACAGGTGTCATCGGTCAGTTCGCCGTTGAACGTGACCTGGCCGGTACCCGGCGCTGCTTGCGCAAAAACCATCGGTGCGGCGGACAGACCCAGCAATGCAATCATCAATTGCGTGACTTGCTTTTTCATTAGATTGAATCCTTTTTCTGTGGCTATATCAGATTACGGACCTCTGTAAAGCTGGTGCATCCAGCGATCGTCAAGGCAGAGGAATGATGTCATCGGGGTCGTTCGCTGTTAATGGGCCGTTACCCAAAATGAAGATTTATTTGATCCCAGCCGGGATCAAGGCGAGCCTGGTCACCTCGCGGCGGGAGCAGGCGAAGGAGATGAGGGAAAAGGGACTAGCGGCGCGGCGAGAACCAACAGGAGAAAACAGCACTCAATTCCACTCGCGCACGATCGTAACGAGTTCGACGTCGTTCTTGACGCCGAGCTTCTTCATGCCGGCATTTTTCTGATTGCTAACTGTCTTGGGGCTGCGTTTGAGCCGTTTGGCAATGGCTCTGATCGACATCCCGTCGCAGATCATTCTGACGACCGTCGCCTCTTTTTCAGATAACGCGCTCAGAGAAGCGTTGTTTTCCGCGACATGGCCCATCGTAGACATCATCTTGTTCGCGAGAGAATCGGGCAGATAAACGATCCCGCTCCTGACGCTGCGGATCGCCGTTGCGAGATTCTGAATGCCCTCCCGACCCTTGCCGATGAAACCCGCCGCGCCGGCGTTGAGCGCGGCGGACACGATATACGTGGAACAATGCGCGCTCAGGAACACGACCTGCGTAGCCGGAGCAACGCGCTGAATCCGGTCGAGCAGGTTCAGGCCATCGGCCTGGGGATCACCCTCGAATTCGTAGTCGCACAGCAAAACGTCTACCGGCACTTCCACCAGCAGATCGAGCAACTCAGCAATGCTTTCGCTCCTGAAGCAAGTCTTGATGTCCACGCAGGACTGAAGGATATGCTCGACGCCCAACAGAACAAACGGATGATCGTCGGCAATACCGACTCTTGTTTTTCTCATTCGTACTCCATGACTACTTTTGCATGCCGAACCGCGAATACGCAAATGCGCGGTTCTACCAGGAAAGCAACGTCGTGCACATCGACTGGAAGCGGGCCGAAGCCCGCGCCAATAATCTCGATAAGAATGAATCGCGCCGGTTATGAAGCGGTGCCGAACACCCGTGCGCGTCTCGTAATTCTTGACATGCGCCGTGCGCACGCGCCGAGCTTAGGAGAAGAACATCGATGTGGGCGGAAGCTTGAATCATTCCAGCCCGATTTGTACGGCGATTTTATGATGTGCCAGGCATGCTGACTCTCGGAATATTCTTATTTCTTCGAGAGAAAGCCACCGAATCCCGACTCGACTCGCCTTTCGCCACTCGAATATTCATTTCACATCTATTTACGCGCTGTCAGCGACGCGCACAATGCAAATTTACGTTAAATCGAACCGAGGGAAATACGTCGATCCGTTGCGGCGTATCCGCTGTGATCGACTTGCATCGGTGAACTCATTCCCGCCACGCTGGTGGAACGCCTTGCGCACCGCCACCCGGTTGTCCGCGAACTCGACGCTGGGCACGCCCTTCGCGAGATCGACCTGATATCAACCCTGCCTCGTCTCAGAACAGGTGATAAAGGCCCAGCGAAGCTGTCATCGGCGTTGTACCGAGTTCGGGCGACGCGGTGCCCGTCTGCAGCGGCAACGGGTTATTGTTCAGGATCACGCTGGAAATGCCGTAATTGCGAATGAAGCCCGCGCGCGCATACAGCGATGTGCGCTTCGACAACGAATAGTCATAGCCGACCATCACGCCAAGCGCCGAGTCTTTGGCCGGCTCGCCGTGTGCATCGCGCACGCCGGACGTATCGCGATAGACCGTCGAGACACGCACCGCATGACGCCCCCACGGCAGCGTCGCACCAACGAGGTAAGAGCGCGCGATTCCGTTGTCCGCGAGTTTCGGCGCGACCTGCGCGAATGCGGCCGACAGCACGTAACTGCCGACGTCGTAGATCGCCGACGCACCGTAGATGTCGTTGCGTACGATCTGCATGCCTTCCGGGGTCGCAACCGGCGCGCTCCACACACGGTTATACGCGCCCGCCAGATACCATGTGCCGTTCGTCCACGACGCGACGGCGCCCTCGTTCGACGCGTTCGGCGACACGCCGGCCTGGCCGTTGAACGCATAGAGGAAGGTTGCGCCAAAACCCATGATGCGCGGCGTGGTCCACGTTGCCGCGTTGTTTGTGCGCACGAGCACCTGACTCGAACCCGGGCCGAGGTCAGCGTTGTAGCCGACACCCTTCGGCGTTTGCACCGCACTGCCCGCGAGCCACGTGACGACCGAATTCGTCGTCACTTCGCCGAACGGGTCGACAAAGGGCGGCAGATTCGCGGTCGGCTGCAGGCCGAGGCGCACAGCGCCCCAGCTTGCCGAATTGAGGCCGACCCACGCGGCGCGATCGAACAGCGTATTGCTGGTGCCGAACGTGCCGTTGTTCGCCATGAAGCCGTTTTCAAGATCGAATTCCGCCTTCAGGCCGCCACCGAGGTCTTCCCGGCCGAACAAGCCGAATTGCGACGTGTGAACGCCGCCGCTCTGCGTCTGCCAGCGCGAATTGCCGCTCACACTCTGGAAATTGAGGCCCATGTCGACGGCGCCATAGAGCGAAATGCCGGTCTGCTGGATAGCGGATGGCATCGATGGCCACTCGGACAGTACTCGCTGAAAATACGAGTCGGCCCAAGCCGTGTGAGAAAACAGCACCGCTGCCGCGGCACAAACGGTCTTCTTATATTTCATGTGACTCCTCGTTGTCGGCATCGTTATGGGTATAGTCTTGCCGCCGATCCGGCGCCGCAGCGGTCAGCGATAGCACATTGCGAATCTTGAACTACAGGGTATTGCTTGACAGGAAGGGCCCGGCAGGCGACGCCTGATCGTTGAAGTCATTGCCGGAGTTGTCGATCATGCAGCCGCCATGGGCCTCGTGCCCATTACCGGGCGCGACGTTGCAACCGGGCGCCGGGCTGGGCGTTCACGAAAAGTCCTCGTCGCCCATCATGCCTGGCGGCAACAGCACGATATTACCCGAGTTGATGAGTATCACGATGGCCGTGCGGATACGCTCGATTGCGCGCACGGGCCACCGTTGCCGAGGCAAGCGCCGATTCGTCTATTGAATGTTCCGAACTGCTGATTTTCCGCTTGCGTCTGCGATGCACGCGACCGGTCTGAGCGAGTGGCGTCGGGTCTGCTCTGCTATCTTCTGCTCACCATGCGCACCTGCATCTCGCCCTTTCTGCAGTCGTGGCACAGGCCGAACAGCACAAGGTGCCGTCCCGATACGTCGAAGTCGAGTTGATCCGCGACCGCCTGTTGACGCGCCCCGATCTCTTCGTCGAAGAACTCGCGGATGCCACCGCATTCGGTACACACGATGTGATCGTGCGGCTTGCCATCATTGAGCTCGTAAACCAGGCCGCCCTCCCCGAGCGCAATACTGCTCAGCAACCCGCTGTCCAAGAGCAGACCCAGCGCGCGATAAAGCGTCCCCAGGCTCATATTGGGCGTATCGCCATTCAGGCGCTTGTAGACCTGGTCCGCGCTGAAATGCTCATGCGCGTGCTGATGAAAAAACGCCAACACGAGGACGCGCGGAAACGTGGGCCGCAAACCGGCCTGCTCGAGAATTCGATGAATGTTCATAGACATGATGGCAACGCGGGGCAGGCGATCGTGCCGTTGAAGAAGGCTGTTGTCGCCGGTCAATGCGAAGAGAGGGTCGGGACGGTTATCGCCTGGCTCTCGCAGGACGAATGGCAAGAAGGAAGACTATGAAAGCTGCATCCTTAGGAGAACCTTAAGGTCGTCGTTGAGTCTCGGTAGATCTATTTTTGTGCCACGGCTTCGCGCCGGGTGTTGCTGCGAGAAGTTCACTGGTGAGATGCAGCGTGAAGTGGTTTTTCGCTCTTGCCTGCAATGTGATGCGCGCTCGCCAAATCAATCAGCCTATACCAGCTTTTGTTGACGGTTGTTCATGATGTTTGCGAGTTATTTCAATCCGTGAAGCGGCAGCGTTGCTGCGCTTGCCGAGAAATACTGCGGTATTCGCAATAGTTTTAGGAATTCATTCTCTTGTCATGCACGATTCGACGCGATGATAGATTTGCTCGCGCGCGGCGTTAGCGAGGCAGAGGCAAAGGAAGCCGAGTACGGCACGATGTACGAGGCGCGCATGATCTACTGCGGTGCATTAAGCGTGAACGTTGCAGATCACGGCAACAGAGACTCAAAGTCTCAGATGACAATGACCCCGGACGCAAGACCAGCCAGCGCGCCAATAGCACCACACACAGCGACGGCAAAGATAACCCACTCAGCCTTCGAAAACACACGCTGGCCACGCTCGCGTTTCGCCAGCACGTAAAGCACCGAACCTGGCGCATAGAGCAAGGCCGACAGCATCAGAAATTTGGCGCCCCCCGCGAACAACAGAAAGGCCGTGTACAACGTCGCAAACGCCGCGATGACATATTCCCTGCGCAACACGCGGCTCAAAGCGCTGTCGCCGCTTTGCTCGCTATGTTCGCGATCATGACGCGCGGCCTTGATGCCATAGGCGGCCACGAGAAAATATGGAATCAGCGCCATCGAACTCGTGAGATTGAGCATCAACGCGAATGCGTCGGTCGACCAGTATGTGCTGATCACGAACATCTGCACGACGCTACTGGTCAACCAGATAGCGGCGACCGGCAGCTTGCGCTCGTTCTGCTGCGAGAAGATGCGCGGCATCGTCTCCATGCACGCGGCGGCAAACAGCACTTCGGCACAGATCAGTGACCATGCGAGGTAAGCTCCAAGAATCGAAATGATCAGCCCTACGCTCACAAACACCACACCGAATGGACCGAGCAGCGCACCGAGCACGGCGGCCATCGAGGGCTGGCGCATCAGTGCGATGTCGGCGCGCGGCAGCGTCGCGTAGGGCAACAGCGTCACGAGAACCAGCAGGCACAATACCGCCGCGAAGCCCGAAACCGTTGCAGTACCGACGTCGGAGCGCCTTCTCGCATAGCGCGAATACACGCTCGCGCCCTCGATACCGACAAAGACAAACACGGTGACGAGCATCGTGGCCCGCACCTGGGAGAAGAGTTCCGCTCCCAACTCGCCATGACCTTCCCAGAAATTCGCGCGGAACATATCGGCGCGAAACAATACGATCAGAATGCCGATGAACAGCACGATCGGAATCACCTTCGCGATGGTGACGATCGTATTGATCATCGTCGCCTGCCGCACGCCACGCAGCATCACGAGGTGGAACAGCCATATACCCAGCGACGACACGATGATCGCAATCGCCGTATTGCCGTTGCCGAATGCGGGAACGAATGCGCCGAGCGTCGACTTGATCAACACCCAGTAGGACACGTTGCCGAAGCATCCCGCCATCCAGTAGCCGAATGCGGACAGAAAGCCCGCGTAGTCGCCGAAGCCCGCTCTTGCGTACGCGAACACGCCGGCATCGAGTTCGGGACGCCGCTCGGCCAGCGCCTGAAAAACGCGCGCCAGTGCATACATGCCGATGCCCGCCACGCACCACGCAATGATCGCGCCGATCGGCCCGGTTGCGCGCGCAAAGTTACGCGGCAGCGAGAAAATCCCCGCCCCCACCATCGAGCCGACGACCATCGCGGTCAATGCGGGCAACGACAGTTTCGTCTCAACCTGGGTTGTCATCGTCCACCGTTCAGAGAAGCCGATTTCTTCCGGAAAGGGACTGACGCGGAATCAGTGCGTGCACGGTATATGCTTCTCGTTGTGCAATGCATCCATGTCACCCATTCCGCATGTGATGCAAACATTCTCCCGATCGAGCAGCCCGTGTCGTAGTCGGGAACGTCCCCGTCGTAGTGGTTAAAAAGTTGCTTCAGAGAGGCTTTGACATGAATGCTCCGCTGAGCGAACCTTTGTAGCCCAAACCATCCTCGCGGCCATAATAAATTATCTTTACCGATATGGCATCAATAAACTTTTGGTGAATTGTTCTTTCATGCGCGGTGAGCGATCCATTTCATTACGTCAGATACGCATGAATTTGACAACTAATTCATATTTTCTATGCTTGATAACGATTAATTCCTCAATCTTTGGAGAGACACCCGTTGCATGCATCGAACAGAGTGTTAAAGTGACCCCTGCGTGCAACGTCCATGCTCTTTGCTGCAGGCGAAACGAATAACGCCGCCATGAGATGTCATCGGCAAATTTGAAGCACTGCGGCACTGACGATGATTCATAAGGCATGAGGCACGGTCAAAGAAATAAATTTCGGGTAGTTGTAAAGTAATTAGTCGTCTTAACTGTCGGAGTTAAATGATGTCACGTACTACTCTTGGAATCACCTCTGCATTGCTCGTGTTCGGCGCTATCGCTTCAGGATCGGTACTTGCGCAACAACCGGCCCAGCCGGATGCGGCTGCCCCGGCCGCCGCAGCGACCAGTGCAACGCATAGCGACCCGATTGTTCAGAAACGGATGGAAGTGCGCCAGGCAAATCAGAAGCAGCGTGCGACGAATTCGCAGGCCCGTGCAAAAATGAGAGAACAGCGACGTCAGGCCAGCGCCGAGCGCAATCAGTCCGTCCAGGAATCGCGTCAGCGCGCGACCGCTGCCATGTCGGCGTCGACTCCTCAATAACGGGAAAGCGCCACTCAAAACAACTGCCGGATGGAAGGCCGTCATCGTGACTTCACGGTGACGGCTTTTTACTTGGCGTATCAATCAGGGACGGGCGACCTGAACAGAACTTTTCCGCCTTGGTTTCAGCTGGAAAATTCCGGTTTCAATACGGTCCGTGTTGTCGGCGCGAAATGAGCCCGATGACTCGCGATAAGTAGTCGAACCAGCACAATCCGGAGAGCCTTTTGCAGCAGGGGTTTGAAGCGGAAAGTTGTTGATGCATTTGCAGGAACCTGGCAGATTATGGGTAGTTTCCTGCAAATTCTGTCGAGGTCTGGATGGGTCCGAAGACAGCGGTGAGCGAAGGCGATTTGTTCCGGCATCCTCTTCGCGGGCAGATCAACCTGAAGCATCCACTGGTGCGTCTGGCCGATCTGATCAACCGGGATCAGTTGGGTGCGTCGATGAGCGCGAGCGTTGTCTCACGCAAGGGTCGTCCGGCAACGTCACCGGGACTGATTGCTGGCTTGTTGTATCTCCAGCATGCGTTCGATCTGTCGGACGAGGAAGTGGTCTGGCAATGGGTGGAGAACCCGTATTGGCAGGTCTTCACCGGCGAGACGTATCTGCAGACCGAGCCCCCGATCGATCCGTCGAGCCTGACACGCTGGCGTAAGCGCCTGGGTGAAGCTGGCGTTGAAGGCGTGATGTGGAGCGTCAGCTCGATTCAGTTTCCGACACCGGGCGTAGCGCGCTAACGGAGTTGATCGGCCGCACCAGGCGGATCCTGTCACAGAAGCAGAAGGACCGGAACAAGCTTTACGCCTTGCATGCGCCGGAAGTCGAATGTCTGGCCAAAGGCAAGGCCCGCACGCCGTACGAATTCGGCGTCAAGGTGTCGATCACGACGACCCACAAGGAAGGGCTGGTTGGCGGAGGCGCTGGAGCAGGCGGCGATCCTCACTGACGTGAAGCCGGAAGTGGCCGTTGTCGATCGCGGCTACAAGGGTGTCATCGTTGATGGCGTGAAGATCTACCATCCGGGATTACGGCGAGGAATCACACGTGGACTACGCGAGATGATCCGAAGGCGAAGTGCGATCGAGCCAGCCATCGGCCACATGAAGGCAGACGGCAAGCTCGACCGGAACTGGCTTGAAGGCGCGCCCGGCGACGCGATACACGCAGTGCTGTGCGGCGCCGGCCATAACCTGCGGATGATCCTCAGGAAGCTGAGGCTTTTTTACGCCGCTGTTCTGGCCGCTTTGCTCAACCGCTCAATCGCTGTCGAATACCAGCCGTGAGGGCAAGCGTCGTCCAACGCGAATTATTCAGACCCGACTAAGTAAGCTGAATACGCGCGAAAACGATCCAGCTTACGTGTGGTTCAAGGATGCGCTGCTCGAATGCGCGCGCGAGGTTGAGATATCTGGCGGGTCTTTCAACCCGGAATAAGACGCTCCGCCTTCAGGCGTTCGAAAAGATCGAAGAACGCATCTGGCGTACCTTGATAATCCAGGAACCCTGCCTTGCGGCTCTTTGTCATGTCCGTCACGACTTCCATCGGACGTCCGAGATCAGCGTCCGTGTGCCACCACGAAGCCAGCCGGTTAACGTCCTGCTCTTTCAGTTCGTGCCAGGTCGCAATGTCGCGCCACTGACGCGCCGCGTCCTGCATCCGGCCTTCGAATGGCCGCACGGTACCGTCGAACGGTGCGGCTTCGATGCCGAAGTAATCGGCCAGTTGCCCCCACATCGTCTTCCAGCGAAACACATCGCCGTTGACGACGTTGAAGTCCTCATTGTGCGCTGCCGTGCTCGTGGACGCCCATTCAAGATGGCGGGCCAGAAGACGTGCATCGGTCATGTCTGTTAAACCGTTCCACTGTACCGCGGAGCCGGGAAAGACGAACGGTTGCCCGCTATACCGGCACAGTGTTGCGTAGACGGCCAGCGTCTGCCCCATGTTCATCGCATTGCCCGGCGCAAACCCAATGATCGTGTGCGGGCGATGCACACTCCAGGTAAAGCCATCGCGAGCGGCCGCCTCGAAAAGCCGGTCTTCCTGCTCGTAGTAGAAATTTTCGGCAGGCTGGCGACCCTGCACTTCGCGAAATGGCGTATCGGGGACAGCGCCGGATGCGTAGGCTTCGAACGGACCAAGATAGTGTTTCAGGCCCGTCACCAGCGCGGCATGTTCGAGCTTCGCAGTCTGAGCGAGAGAACCGAGGACATTGCGAACCATCGCGCCGTTGACACGAATGTTTTCCTTCTCGGTGGCCTGGCGCGACCAGGCGGTGAAAAAGACATGGCTAACGTCGAGGCCCGCGGTCGCGGCGGCCACCGAATCGGCCGCGGTCAGGTCCGCGACGACAGGCAAGCAGCCAGGCACACCGGCGCTGCGTCCGCGCGACAGTCCATAAACTGTCCAGCCGGTCGACAACAGGCGTTCCGCCAATGCCCGCCCTACCACGCCGCTTGCGCCGACGATCAATGCTTTCTTGCTCATCTATTTCTCCGGATTGATTACCGGATGAGCGTACTTCAGACATGAATTCCTATCTCGGATAATATTTCATAATTTTCGAGAATTTATTTCATCAATTGACCACCTTCCCGAACGAACGTCTGAAAGGCATCGTCCCGTTTGTTTGTGCCGCGGACGCAGGCAGTTTCACCGCCGCGGCCCAGCAGTTGAACCTGACGAGCTCGGCCGTGAGCAAAAGTATCGCTCGGCTCGAGCAGCGGCTCGGTGTCGTGCTGTTCGAGCGAACAACGCGCAGTCTGTCGCTCACCGATGCGGGACGCGCGTTCTACGAAACATGCACGAACATCCTGGGGGAGCTTGCAGAAACGGAAGCCGCGCTCGCCGCACAAAAGCGCGAGCCGGTCGGCACTGTGCGCATCGCCCTGCCCGCATCGTTCGGGCGGCTGTGCGTCGTGCCGGTATTGCTGCGGTTTGCTTCGCAGTATCCAGAGGTGCAGCCGCATCTGCTATTCGCGGACCGCTTCGTCGACCTGGCCGACGAAGGCATCGATCTGGCCGTGCGCATCGGCGGCCCGCAGGATCTGCCATCGTCGCTCGCACGACACTCCATGGGTCAGGAAAGACTGATCTTCTGTGCGGCGCCTGCCTATCTGGAGCGCAACAGCACACCGCTGACGATCGACGATCTGGAAAAGCACGACTGCGTTGTCTATGGACGGCCGGACGGCACGCAATCTCCGTGGTCGTATGTGCAGGCAGACGGCCACATTGGCCAGCGCGTCGTTCGTCCGCACATCGCGGCGGGGGATGCTGAGGCGCAACTCGCATTCGTACGGGCAGGACTCGGCATTGCGCAGCTCGCCACCTGGCTCGTGCGGGACGATCTGAAGGCTGGACGCGTAGTCGAAATTCTCGCGGAAGCCGCAACGGACGGTTTGCCGCTCAGCCTGATATGGCCGGTTGCGCGGCGGCGAACACCGAAAATTAATGTGCTGGCGCAAACGCTCGAAGCCCATCTGCAAATCCGGTGAGCAAAGGCTCCGGGCTTCTGCGGGACGGGGAGTGATTCTGTTTGCTCGCGATACAAGACTTCATTGCCATGCTGCCGTGTTTGCGGTCGACACCACGCCCTACCCTTCACGGAGCGCCTGCGGCCTGGCGGCGGTCACGGACAGATCACACACGGCGGGCTCATAGTTCCGAGCCAAGCGAGCGACACGCATTGCGGTGAGAGCGTGAGGCGGACTATTTGGATGTCAGTCCGCAAAGGAAATCGATAGTTTTTGCGCGTGGACTATTGAGCCAAGTGATCCCGACGGTGGCCGCCAGAACAGCGGCGGCATTCGTTGGATAGAAGCGTGGAGTTCGCGACTCCCGTTTTGCGCCTGTGGCTTTCCCCCTGCTACCCTTGGCGTATCTGAACAAAGCAAATGTGTTGCGCGAGGAATCGACGTGCGCGGATAGCCTTGAGCAACGGCCATGACGCTGCCGCCGGCACCCGAATTTGTTTGCTACAAATTACGTACTAAACGCTACGTCTCGCCAATACTTTTTCAAGTTTTTCCGATGTACATCTCATTCGGCGAGTGCAACTCCCGTTTCACGTGGCAAACGCCCTTTTCTCGTGAAACATAATTCATGATTTCGAGAAAATATTTATAAAACAATAGGTTACTTGATTTATCGGCTGTTTTATATTGTTTCACGACATGGCAATACGCTAAATTGGCTCGGGAATCACGAACTTGTGCGCATATTGTCGAAATCGGCGTAACTTTGCGCAATTTAACTGCTCGCTGCCGGTTACTTGATATGTCCCCTAATTATATCAGGCTCCTGCTCTTCACTCGCTTGGTAGGTAGATGGATTGTCTTCAGGACTATTGGGTCATCCTGTAGCTAGTCAGGCCGCAACTTACCTGAATCCAATGCCCCATGGCTGCACTTAATCGCCGTTCTCGGAGCGGTATCTTGTTCGCATACGGGTGTACAACGCGCGACAATTTCTCGTCTGCGCTTAGACAAGAACGCTGCCGTGTGTTGTGCATGGATGAAGCAATCTGTTGCCGAACCTATACCAACCGGGCCCTGAATGACGATTCGTTAAAGGAGATGGCGGATTGTTGTTATCTTTATCGCAGCGCGCCTACGACTGTTTGTCGCTCGTAGTCATTGACCTAGCCCTATAGCGTTCAAAACAGGGAATAGATCGCTACAGCATGTGAACCAGGTCGATGAGACGATACTGCGGTGGGGCTGTAGTGGAATGAAACTGACACCGGTTGGTTGCCTGGGCACTTGTCGGAAGTGATCCAAGCTACGGATAGCTACGATCACAATATAGCCGTAGCAAAGGAAGAGACCGGCCTCGCTACGTCAGAACCAAGCCGTAAATCCTGTTCTCATCAAACCTGTGGAAGGCTTCTGCCGGTCTGTTGACATTAAAGCTGGCCAGCAGTTATTCCAAGTAGCCTTGAAATTTCCGCCCATGTGTTGAACCCGTTTATAGGCTCAGGCATCCATCTGTTGCTAACGTTTTTTGAACTGTGATAGCGCGGTTGCAGCCAGGAGGGTGAGTGGTCAAACCCATCCATGAATAGGGATTCACGACGTTTTCCGTTGCAGTACTCCATACGCGCTTGATCGCGCCCCTGATCAACCAGTTAACCTTGAGTGCCCCCCGGATCGTCCAGGTCCGGTCGCCAACGGTTATAGGCAACGGAGCCTGCGAGCTGTCACCAATCGAATCAGACAAGCCCTTGGCGACTACTCCATTTTTCGCCACACAGGCCAATAGAGGGAAAGGGCAATATTCGATACGCGCTGACCTCATACGGTGAAATCATCGCTCGGAGTCGATGGCAGAAGGCCAACGGGCCGGTCTTATCGCACGCCGTCAATTACATAGCATATGACGGCAGCAGGAAACTTTATGCGACTTTTTACACGAGCCGGATCGTTGGGATGACCACCGACAACGCGTGTCTCAAAAGAAACTGGACGTAGATAGAGAACTGACCGGGCGCAAATATTTCGACAGGCTGCAATAGCCGGCGTCTGAACCGGGATACTCAGTTTCTCATCGCGGAGATGTTGATGTGTACGGCGGCATCAACGATGCCGAAGCAATGTCTTCAGAAAAGTCTTTACACGCGCAGTCCACTCGCGAGCCAACGTATAGCGCTTATTCGACAAACGGCCACCGACGCCTTTGTTCAACACGCCCATCCTCGGGCCGCTTTAACATCTCCCGAATCGACGAGCGGAGCGAGAGAACGTCACAGGACGAGATAACCAGTTAGGAGCCTGTTCCGCGCGTAGTCCCTGAATTCGCGATCACGATCTCATTATCGATGGCACCGTCAGTGGATTCGTCCGGCGGCGTTAGCCGATCGAGACAGTACGACGACTCGGACAACGCATCCCCTGCAAACACGGAATCACACAGATATTAGCCGGTGAAACTCCAGATCTCAATTTGAGTGTCGATCGAATACCCACATCCCCAGCGTACGAAGCGCTGATAACAAAATCGAAATCAAAGATTTTCCTGAACAGTCGTTCCAACTGAGCAACTCCTGAGCCGCCAACGTCAGCAGAGCACCTACGTGTAGCTTCCCAAATCGAAACAAAGAAAGCCGTAATCAAACAAACAAGCAGATCGGCCTTCCTTCCCTCGCGCAGCCTCGCTAACATCAGCTTCACTTGGCCGGCCGCCCCAAGTGTCTAGACTCTAGACACTTTCCGTCCCGCCCGACCCCCCCCCGTCACCAACAAAAAAGCCCGCACGAGGCGGGCTTCTCTCCTACAAACCAACGATTAATCAATTCGTTTTGGGCTGTGCGTGAAACATCTGCCCGATAAGCTGACGTATCTGAATCTCCTGCGCCTCGGTAATCACCCCGGTCTTGATCTTGATCGTAAAATTACTGATGTCCTTCGTGATGCTTCCTGCGTGCTCTCGCCCCGAGAAAAACTTTTCGATGCTGCGTCCGCTCGCCCCGTCTGAAGTCGCCTGCCTCGTGGCCAGCGCCACAATTGCCGAGGCGATTTTGCCCTGATCCATTTCGCCTTTCACGAGAAGAGGCCAGATTTCACGCGCAGCCTTGATGCCATCCTCGCCGTGCTTCTTGATCGCCGCAGCAATCGCCTGCGCCGCAGTCCCACCAAGAAGTCGCGGCTGGATATCCAGATCTTTTTTGATAAAGTCCGGAAGGTTGTCGAACGCAAGAAATTGGTAAAGTCCCGCGCGAGACAAACCCATTGCCTCCGCCAGCCGTTTCCGGTTTGGAAACTCCGTCTCGGATCTGCGGATAGCAACCCCGATCTCGTAATCAGCCAGATCGTCCCGGCTGATATTCTCGACCATCGCCAGGACAGCCATATCCGAATCGGAGCAGTCCGCCACCACCGCCTTGATCGTGTCGAGCCCCAGCATCTTGTGCGCTCGCCAACGCCGCTCGCCAGCAACAATCTGATAATCATCCGCGACACGACGAACCACGATAGGCTGCATGAGCCCAACCTCGCGGATGGACTCGGCGAGTTCCGCAAGTTTAGCTTCGTTGAACACCCGCCGAGGCTGCCAGGGGTTGGGCAAAATTCCCGCCACCGCCAACTGCGATGCGACACCGGTTGCCTCCAGTTCCTGCACCCGAAGTTGCGCAACGGCCAGCGCACCCGCTAGACCGGGTGCCGTCTGCGTGCGATTGCTGCGCTTCACCTCGTCCTCATTGATAGACGAGGTCTTGCGAATGCCGGACGTCTTGGCCAGCAACTGTTCTCGCATGTTACTCATTGCGCGTTCCTCCATTTTTCCGAATAGATTTCATCTATCCATCGGCAATAGTCAACCAGCGGCTGCCGTACACGCTGCAACGACTTGGCTGCGCTGTGAGTGCTGCTGATGTCAAAAACCGTCGAAAACGCCAACGCTCCCGTGCTCATCACCGAGCTCGCCGGCACTTCGATCGAATGCAACCAGTTTTCGTACGCACTTTGTGCCCAGGCACGCACGATGGGGGCCGACGAGTTTCGCCCGTAATCGACCCTCGAAAGCACCAGCGAGACAAAGTCGTATTTTTTGTCCTTCTCGAATTTGATAAAGCTCTTCGACACGTCCGAGAAGAGTCGCCAGAACGACAACGAACTGATGAAGTCGAGGTTCTCCGGCACCATCGGCATCACCATCGCATCCGCCGCCATCAGCGCATTCAGATTGAGGTATGACAGCGACGGCGATGTGTCCATCAGAATGTAGTCGTACTTCTTCCGTAGCGGCTCGAGGCCCTGGCGAAGGACGGTCCAAAACCGGAAGCCCGGCCTCACCTTTTGCATTGCCGGTAGATGAAACTCGGCACCGATCAACTCAGTGTGCGCCGGAATTACATCGATGCCATCCCAGTAAGTCGACTGCACCCGGGCTTCGAGGCCTCCTTCGATATCCTGGTCATAGACGTACGGCAGCACCGTATCTTCTGGCGTCACATCCTTTTCCGCATACAGTCCGCACAGCTCCGACAGCGACGCCTGCGGATCGAGGTCGACCACAAGCACCTTGCGGCCGCGCAATGACAGACCTTGGGCAAGACACATCGTTGTGGTCGTTTTCGCTGACCCACCTTTGAGCTGGGCGGTAATGATGATCTTCCCGTCCGGCTCCTTCACGCGGGTAACGAGTGGAGTCTGGTAGATGTCAGAAATCTTCTGCACCCAGATACGGGCTTCTTCGAGAGTGAACGTACGGGTGCGACCGGTGCCGGCCGCTGTACCCGAGGGCAATTCGCCGTCACCCTTGGTGGCAAGATATTGAACCTGCGAGTGAGAGATATTGCACATCTCGGCAATCTCACCCGTCTTGAAAACAGGAGCCGTCTTTCGCGGACGCGGAGCCAGAATCGTGTCACGCAGCTCATTGGTAAAAATCGTGACCTTTTCCGCAAACTGGCTGATCTGCTCAAAGTGAACGGTTCGGTCTACGGCAGGAAGTTGGCTCGTTCTGACCATTCTGAGGTTTTTCCATAAAATTCCAGAAACCTCAGAATACAGGAAATGCTTGAAAATAGCTTTTTAAATTACTGTTTTTATGCAGACTTTTCGCGCTTCGACACACTTTCGAGCCCAATTTCGGAGGCGATCGCGCTCTTGCTTGCTAAGCGCGACCATTTGAGCTACCTCGGCGAGGCACAAATGACCTCACCTTTATCCGAAAAATCCCCGGAGCAAGTCTCACCGTGCCTAAAAAGTTGGCGTCTGGTGAGGTCATTTGTGCATTTTCTCATTTTCGCGTCTCACTGACTAACCATCTATCGCACAACTGACCTCACCTTCCCTCGGAATTGCCAAGCCAAAACGCGGCTGTACGAGATCAGAGTTGCTCCGAAAGCCCCTGTGCACAATCAACCTCACCTACATGGTCTTGAACTCAACGGCCAAGGAGCCGATCCATAGCCAAACCAGGGCATTTCAATCTCTCGCAGCAGTACAACAAACCTCACCATCATCCGAAATCGAGATTTCGCTTTCCAGACTCGCACAATCAACCTCACCTTGCTGCATCGCGTCATTTTTCCCTTCAGCTTTGCAAAACGCAGTTGGTGAGTTGTTTTTAAAACAAGAACGAACCAACAAACCAACAGAAAATTTCAATGTCCAGTTAATTCAAATACTTAACCTCGGAAAGGTGAGGTAGGTTGTGCCAGAGGTGAGGTGGAATGTGCGTAAAGGTGCGAGCTGTTGTGCAGGAAGGTGAGGCTCTTTCCCCATCAAGGTGAGGCCCGGTGTGCATGACAGAGGCTTGCCACTGCAAAGGTGAGGTGGGTTGTGCAAAGCCCTCGGAATCGGCCGGAAGTGTTGTCATATAAGGGCTGGCTTCACAATGAGCCGCTCCGTCGGTGAGGTTGGTTGTGTCTCGGGTGAGATTTTATGTGCGCCCCCGCGCCACCGACTTCCTCACCTGCGAGGCCACGTCCTGATGGTGAGGTTCTGTGTGTTGACAGCTCACCACCGCGTGCTAGAGTCCCGGAAGAGAAAAAAGTGGATGAAGAACATGACGGCGGACAATCCGGAAGAGGGCAAGTCGAAGGCCACCTCACGCCAGATGGCACTCGCGCTGTTCGAAGACATGTTCGACCAGGGGTTGCGCATCAACGAAGCCAATCGGGAGATCGGCTATCAGCGCAACGACTTCTTCACCGAAATCGTCAATATGGGGCTACCCGCGAGGCGCTTTCTCGACGCCGCGTATTTCATCGTCGCGCAGGAGCCGGAAGAGCGCGATCAGTACGACATCGAGCTTAACTATTTCAAGTGGCTGATGCGTTACGACAGCCGCAATCTCAAGCATTTGCGCACGATTGCCGACGAAGCGCAGAACGCGAAAGTCCGCGTGACGAATACGCCCGCGGACCGCGATCCGAACGAGGACGATCTCTGGGTCCAGGTTCAACTTATCGGCATGGTCGGTTTTCATCGCGGGCGAATGCGTTTCGACGTCCATCCGCGGCTCGTGCCTCACATCCGCGATCCGCAGAAATCGCACTGGCTGAGTCTGCGCATTTCGACGGCGTTCACGCGTAGCCTCGCGCGCGCGATCTACGACAAAGTTTTGCCGCACGTGCCCGCCGGGCGTACGGACTGGATTCAGCTCGAAGAGATGCGCAATTGGCCCGGCAAAATGGGCGCGAACGCGGCTATCTTCAAGTACTTCAAGCGCGACTGGCTCGAGCCGGCGGTCCGCGAGATCAATGATGTATCGGACATCGAACTTTCGTACGAGACGCGGACGGCGTCGACAACGTCGAAGAAAATCGACCGCATTCGCTTCCTGCTCAAGCGCAAGGACACTGCCGATGCCGTGCTCGCGAGCCTTGCCGATGCGAGTCATCTGTACAAGATCCTCACCGACGAATTCGGGCTATCGACCAAGCAGTTCACCGAGATTTCCGAGAACCGCGACGTGTGGACCGACGAGCGTATCCAGCAGGCGGTCGAATACACGCGCTTCAGAGTCAAACGCGGCCAGGTCAAGAAGAGCCCGGCGGGCTATCTGATGCGCGCGCTGCGTGACAACTGGAAGATGTCCGATGCCGAGCGGACGATGGTCGACGTCCAGGCCAAACTGCTTGCCGATGAGACGCAGGAACAGGAAGCCAAAACCGTGGCGAGGAAGTCGGTGGCACACAGCATTGCCACGCGCGAAGAAGAAGTACGTGCGCGCATGAACGAGGATTCACGCCAAGGCCGCGACCACTTCAGTGCGGCCGACCCGAAGACGCGCAAGGAACTGATGCATGCGTGGACGATGTCGCGCGAAGGCAAGCTGATGCTGCGCCGTATGAAGCTGGAACCGTCAACGGTGACGGAAGAGGCGATCTTCGCGAATACCGAACTGGTCTGGTATCTCGGTCAGTTCGTTTTTGGCCGGATGAATTCAGCCCGGGCCGCCGCGGCCTGACATCGGTTCCCCGTGAGTCATAAGCGATGCGGCGCTGACAATCGATAACCAGCAACCTGCGTGCGCCGCACCTCTCGGTCTAGAACGACCCAACCAGCGTTCCGAGCACGATCACCACTACGAGCGCGAGCAGCGCGCCCAGAATCCCGACGATGACGATGTCGCGATAGCTTTCGCGATGCGTCGAGCCGCATACGGCAAGCAGCGTCACCACCGCGCCATTGTGCGGCAGACTATCGAGCGTCCCCGAGGAAATGACCGCGACCCGATGCAGCAACGCAGGGTCGATGCCGTACTGTCCGGCCAGTTGCAGATAGGTGCTGCCGAGCGCATCGAGTGCGATGGTCAAGCCGCCCGATGCCGAGCCCGTTAGCGCCGCCAGCAGATTCGTTGCAACGGCAAGCGAGACGAGCGGACCGCCGCCGACGCCGAGCACCCATTCGCGCACGAGTGCGAACGCGGGCAGGGCGGCGATCACTGCGCCGTAGCCGACCAGACTGCCGACGCTCAAGACCGGCAGTACCGATGCATTCGCACCTGCGTCGATCGTCTCGCGCAAAGCGGGCAAGCGACGGCGATTGAGCAGAATGAGCGCGACGATCGCGACTGCGAGCGCCACGCACACGCCCCACACGCCGCCGACGGCCGCGAGCGAGGTTTCGCCCCAGCGGACGTCCGCGAGATAGTCTGCGTCGAGACGCGGCAACACGATCACGTTCATCACGAAGTTCGTGAGTACGACGAGCACGAGCGGCGTCATCGCAACACCGAACGACGGCTGATCTTCGCTGACGTGTCCGTGCCCGATTTCGCCGGGATCGAAGCTTTGCGATACGGTCGCGCGCTCGCGCACGAGGCTCGAATCCGCTGCGGGCTTTGCCGTGGGCGCAGCCGTTGCGTTCAAGCCATCGAAGCCTTCGTTGGCCGCCTTGGCGCGAGACTGTTGCAACGATAGCCACCAGAGCCCGAAGCCCACCATCACGATACTCGCGATAACGCCGAGCCCCGGTGCCGCAAACGGCGTCGTGCCGAAGAACGGCATCGGGATCGCGTTCTGGATCGCGGGGGTGCCAGGCAGCGCGGACATCGTGAAGGTCGACGTGCCGAGCGCGATCGCGGCCGGCATCAGACGGCGCGGAATATTGGCGGCCTGGAAGAGGGCGGTCGCCATCGGCGCGATCACGAAGAAGGCGACGAAGAGACTCACGCCGCCATACGTGACGAGCGCGCCACCTATCACGACCGCGAGAATCGCCCGATGCGCGCCGAGCTTGTCCGTCATGTAGCTCGCAATTGCTTTCACCGAGCCACTGTCTTCCATCAGCTTGCCGAACAGCGCGCCGAGCAGGAACAGCGGAAAAAACTGCGCGAGAAATCGCGCGGCGCTGATCATGAAGGTTTGTGTCCAATGCGCGAGAATCGGCTCGCCCGAAATGGCAGCGGCCAGCATCGCGGCGAACGGCGCGAGCAGCAGCACGGTCCAGCCGCGATACGCAAAGCCGATCAGCAGCGCGAGACTGGCGAGCATGCCGAACAGTCCGAGACCCACCGCGAGCGGTGACAGGGTAGTGACATCCATGGTCAGACTCCCTCGAGCAACGCGTCAAGATCGAGTGAGGAGCGCACGCCGATCGAATCGCCGTGCTCGTCGAGGAACGCTTGCGCGGCAAGCCGTCCTTCGTCGCGCAACATCGTCAGGAAACTCCACTCGGCGTTCAGTTTCGACGAGTAGCCGAGTTCCGTCATCACGTCGCTCGAGATGCGGTGGATACGCATCTTCGCCCAGTGGCGGCCTTCGTCGCTGCCCGCGTCCGCCGCGCGGCGCAGCAGCGCGATCATGCGCAGCTCCTTCATGAGCGGCGCGTTGAACGCGACTTCGTTCAGACGGCTGATGATGTCACGCGCGGTGCGCGGTGTTTCATCGCGCTCGATGGGATTCACCTGAATCAGCAGCGTGTCGCTCGACGTGCATTCGCGTACCAGCGGCGTGATCGTCGGATTGCCCGCATAGCCGCCGTCCCAGTAGTCCTCGCCGTCGATCCGGACCGCCTGGAACAGCGTCGGCAGACAGCCTGATGCGAGCAGCACGTCCGGCGACAGGTCGGCGTTGCGGAACACACGCGCCTGACCGGTGCGCACACGCGTCGCGGTAATGAAGAGCTTGATCGGCGCGTCGCGCAGATGGGTGAAGTCAATCGATTCCTCAAGGATTTTCTGCAGCGGATGGACGCCGCGCGGATTCATGTCGTACGGAGAGAACATGCGTGCCGCGAGATCCATCGCGATGAAGAGCGGCGAATAATCGAGTGTCCAGCGGCCCATCAGCACGTCGAACGGGCTACGGCGAAATGGGCTGAAGACTGCCGCTTCGGACACGCGTCGCCAGAAGGCTTCGAGCGTGGTGCGTGCGCCGGCCGCGCCATCGAGTTGATAACCGCTCACGAGCACGGCGGCATTCATCGCGCCGGCCGACGTGCCCGAGATCCCCTCGATCTGCAGCCACGGTTCTTCGAGCAAACGGTCGAGGACGCCCCACGTAAAAGCACCGTGCGAGCCGCCGCCTTGCAATGCGAGGTCGATGCGAGCGGGTGCGAGATGAGTTGATCGAGCTTTCGTTGCAGCCAAGACGACTCCTTATTGAGGAGTGCTCCATTTCACGAGCTGGCGCCGAATGTCCGGTGGGCGAAGGAATTGCTGGCTAAACTTGTGAACTTTTCAATGACATGCAGTACGTTTTAAATGCGAGCCGCCGCACTGCAACATCCGTATTGAAAGTGGGCGGTGCTTAAAAGTCAAGCGTATTCATTTTGACTCGCCGACATCGTGTCCAATCGACCTGTTGTGATAATTGTTCACATGCTCGCGCGCAACGATCGTGTCTTGCGAGGTCGATCGAATCCGCCAACGCGATCTGTCATTCATCTGTGCTTGCCGGGTACAGTGGCCAGGCGGTCAAACGCTGATTCCGCGGCAAACGGCAAGGTTTATTGCAATGTTATGTATCGGTCGGGTGCGCAGATACATTACGACATAATTCGACCGACGGGTCAGGCTATAACGCCAACATCGCCAGATCACGGAGAACACCATGAGCGCCGAGTTGTTGCAAGGGTCCTGCCATTGCGGGGCCGTCAAATTCGAAGTCCGTACCCCGATCGTTCCGGCTGGCCGTTGCAATTGCAGCCTGTGCCGTCGCAAAGGCGCACTGATGACGCCGCTCTTTCCCGCCAGCGAACTGAAGATCCTGAGCGGCGAAGAGTCGCTCACGCTTTACCAGTTCAACACGAAAGTCGCGAGGCACTACTTCTGCAAGCATTGCGGCATCTATCCGTTTCATCAGACGCGTAAAGACCCGAAACTGTGGCGCGTCAATATCGGTTGCCTCGAAGGTGTAGATCACTATGCGCTCGAAGCGAGCGTTGCAGATGGCGCGAGCCTTTCCGTGGTGGAAGATGCATGAAACGCCTCGTTGCCATCGCGGTGTTCGTTGCCGGCGGCCTCGTGGCCGAACTGGCGCATCCGTTTCAGTGCTCATTCATTCGGGCGAGTGGTGTGCAGCTCAAGCGCCGCAAGAGATAATCGCTCGATGGAAAATCCCGACCACGTACTGATCGTCGACGACGACCGCGGCATCCGCGAACTGCTCGCCGGCTATCTCGAGAAAAACGGCATGCGCGTCTCGCTCGCGGCCAACGGCCGGCAGATGCGCGCCGCGCTCGATAACGACGCGCCCGATCTGATCGTGCTCGATCTGATGATGCCCGGCGAAGACGGCCTCGTGTTGTGCCGTGAGCTGCGCGCTGGCAAGTTCAGCGCGGTGCCGGTGCTGATGCTGACGGCGCGCAACGAGGAAGCCGACCGGATCGTCGGCCTCGAAATGGGTGCCGACGATTACCTGTCCAAGCCGTTCGCCGCGCGCGAACTGCTCGCGCGGATTCGCTCGGTGCTGCGCCGCACGCGCATGCTGCCGCCCGGCATGGAAGTGAACGAATCGGCGCCGATGCTGTGCTTCGGCGACTGGCGGCTCGACACGACCGCGCGCCATCTGCTCGACGCGGAAGGCACGATGGTCGCGTTGAGCGGCGCCGAGTACCGTCTGCTGCGTGTGTTTCTCGATCATCCGCAGCGCGTACTCACGCGCGACCAGTTGCTGAACCTCACTCAGGGCCGCCAGGCCGACGCATTCGACCGCTCGATCGATCTGATGGTGAGCCGTCTGCGCCAACGGTTGCGCGATGGCGCGCGCGAACCGCGTTACATCAAGACATTGCGCAGCGAGGGCTACGTGTTTTCGGCCGCGGTAACCGCGATCGGAGATCCGCAATGAGCAGGCCAGCGTGGCTGCACGGCCCGCGTACGCTGTTTGCGCGGCTGGCGCTGATCCTGTTCGTCGGGCTCGCGCTCGCGCAGACGATGTCGTTCTGGCTCACGATGACCGAGCGCGACCAGACGATGACCAACGTCATGATGGGTTACATCGAGCGCGAGGTTGCGAGCTCGGTCGCGCTGCTCGATCACTTGCCGCCCGACGAGCGCGCGCAGTGGCTGCCGCGTCTCGCGCGGCGCAGCTACGAGTTCATGCTGGGGCCGGGCGTGCCCGGCACGCCGGTCGATGCGAGCCTGTCGGCGCGTGTTGCGCAGTCGATCGGCGATGGCATCGGCACGCGTTATCCGCTGAGCGTGAATGCAGTGCCCGGTGACCGCGAGCGTCTGCAGGTTCATCTGCGGCTGAGCGACGGTACGCCGCTCACCATCGATCTGCGGCCGATGTCCGGCGCGCCGCTGTCGCGCTGGTTGCCGCTCGTATTGACATTACAGTTGATCGTGCTTGCCGCGTGTTGCTGGCTCGCGGTGCGGCTCGCGACGCGTCCGCTGCATCAGCTTGCGGTGGCGGCCGACACGCTCGGGCCCGACCTGAAGGCCGAGCGTCTACCCGAAAAAGGGCCTTCGGAAGTGGCACGCGCCGCGCGTGCATTCAACGCGATGCAGGATCGGATCGCAACCTATATGACCGAGCGCATGCAGATTCTCGCGGCGATCTCGCACGATCTGCAAACGCCGATCACGCGCATGCGTCTGCGCCTCGATGTGATGGAGAATGAAGCGGAAGCGGGCAAGCTGCGCCAGGATCTGCAGGAAATGGAAGCGCTGGTGAAGGAGGGCGTCACCTATGCGCGCACGATGCATGGTACGAGCGAAGTGCCGCGTCGTATCGATCCCGACGCGCTGTTCGACAGCCTCGTTTGCGATTACGTCGATGCCGGTCAGGACGTGTCTTTGCAGGGCCGCTTCGGCCAGTCGCTGACATTGCGGCCCCAGGCATTGCGCCGCATCGTCGGCAATCTGGTCGATAACGCGCTGAAGTTCAGCGGCGCGGCACAGATCGACATCGGCGCCTTGCACGACGGCGAGGCCACCGTCTCGGTGCTCGATCGCGGCCCGGGCATTCCGGCCGAATCGCTGGAGACTGTGTTCGAGCCGTTCTACCGGCTGGAAGGGTCGCGCAACCGCCAAACGGGCGGCACGGGGCTCGGTCTTGCCATTGCACGGCAACTCGCGCTCGCCATGGATGCGACGCTCACATTGCATAACCGCGTCGGTGGGGGGCTCGAAGCGAGACTGACGTTGAGAAAATTGTCCTGGACGTAAATCGGGTAGTGCGATAGCGGGGAAATTCGCTAAATACCCGATATGCATCATTGCATCGTTGCCCAGAAAGCATGATTGTGAAATCGAAGAAAAAATGGCATCGATCTTCAAATGGGCGATGACATCATTTATTGCACTGCAATCAATATCTGATTTTTTCAGGTTGCTCGTGTTTTCCCTGGTGCACGGGGTATGCCTGTAAAAAATCGATGTGAATCGAGTTTACATTTTTCGATTTTTATTCACCGGCCGCCATTGAATGTGAACTGTTGCACGACGTAACGCATGCATGGCCGGCGTCCATTCGCACGTATCGACTCCCATACTTCGGAACAATCTATACAGTTGATTTGAGTCGATTTTTCGATCGGGCCGATGATCCCGCGATTGAGCTGCGGCGCGATTGCGATTTATCGATGGCAATGGCGCAGGCATTCACGAAATTGCTATCAATTCACTCATCGGCATCAAGCGATACCTCAATGATTTATTCACATTGCACAGCGCAAATCTTATTCGGTCTGTCTCTCAATTGACAAAAACAAGCGGACGGACCATTCTTTTTCACGTGTGGCGGTTGCTAAGTA
>Ga0153988_1000007_pt1 | contig 37019 bp, 34 predicted proteins | sample TSNC072MetaG_FD_104742 | JGI IMG/M metagenome (GOLD analysis project Ga0153988, IMG submission 104742) | Attine ant fungus gardens microbial communities from North Carolina, USA - TSNC072 MetaG | ecosystem: Host-associated > Fungi > Mycelium > Unclassified | place: USA: North Carolina, Jones...
ATTCGCTCTGCCACTCAATTGACAAAAGCCAGCGGACGGACCATTCTTTTTCACGTGTAGCGGTTGCTGAGTAAGGTTGCCGATCCGGCCGCGATTGGCTGAGAGAAACGTTTCGTTCGAATCTGATTGCCAACCTCGTTAAAAAGGTAACTAAAAGGGAATCCGAATGGCGTCTACTCCACAAAAAATGTCGAGAATGCAGCTCACCGCAATGGTGGTGGGCGGCATGGTCGGAGCCGGGATTTTTTCCTTGCCACGGACTTTCGCCAATGCCACGGGGCCGCTCGGCGCCGTCATCGCCTGGCTGATTGCCGGCACCGGTATGTATATGCTGGCGCGTGTGTTCCAGGCGCTCGCGGAACGAAAGCCCGAACTGGACGCCGGTGTGTTTGCCTATGCGAAAGCTGGCTTTGGCGACTACCCGGGCTTTCTCTCGGCATTCGGATACTGGATCGGTAGCTGCATAGGCAACGTCTCCTACTGGGTGCTGATCAAGTCGACGCTTGGCGCGTTCTTTCCTGTATTCGGCGAGGGCAATACCGCGGTGGCGATCGTCGTCGCGTCGCTCGGCATCTGGCTATTCCATTTCATGATCCTGAAGGGGGTCCAGCAGGCCGCCTTTATCAACAGTATCGTGACGGTCGCCAAGGTCATTCCGATCCTCGTTTTCATCGTCATCCTGATCTTCGGCTTCAGAATGAACCTGTTCCAGGCGAACCTGTACGGCGGCGGGCTCGAAGGCAATATTTTCGAGCAGGTGCGAGCGACGATGCTCGTTACCGTGTTCGTGTTCATCGGGATCGAAGGGGCGAGCGTTTATTCCCGTTATGCAAAGAAGCGCTCCGACGTCGGGCAAGCCACGATCCTTGGCTTCATCGTCGTGACCTCGCTGATGGTGCTCGTGACGATGCTGCCGTACGCGGTGCTTCAACGCGCGGACATTGCGGGCATGCGGCAGCCTTCGATGGCGGCGGTGCTCGAGGCGGTGGTCGGTCACTGGGGCGCGATCTTCGTGAGTGTGGGCCTGCTTGTTTCGGTGTTGGGCGCCTATCTTGCCTGGTCGCTGATCTGCGCCGAAGTGCTGTTCACGGCGGCAAAGACCAAAGACATGCCGGCCGTTTTCGCGAAGGAGAATGCCAACAACGTGCCGGCCAACGCGTTGTGGCTGACCAATATCGTGGTGCAACTTCTTGTCATCAGCACGTACTTCTCGCGGGATGCATTCGCGCTGATGCTCAATCTCACCAGCGCGATGTCGCTGATTCCCTATCTGTTCGTAGCCGCATACGGATTCATGATTTCGAATCGCGGCGAAGGCTACGACGTGCGTCCTGAAGAGCGCAAGCGCGACCTGATCATGGCGGCCATCGCCGTGCTTTATACGGTCTTCATGATTTACGCGGGCGGGCTGAAATTCATTCTGCTTTCCGCCGTGCTGTATGCGCCGGGAACGGCGCTCTATATCTGGGCCAGGCGCGAGCAGAACAAGGCCGTCTTCATCACCTCCGACTGGATCATTTTTACCGTCATAGTCCTTGGCGCGCTCGTCGGCATCTATGGTCTCGCGAGCGGAACGATCACGATCTGACGACATTCGATCGAACATAGCGGATCAACACTGGAATTCAGGAGATCATCATGGCAAATACAGGTGAGTTGGGTGTCCATTCCGAGGTCGGGCAATTGCGCAAGGTGATGGTGTGCGCGCCGGGGCTCGCGCATTCGCGGCTTACACCGAGCAATTGTGATGAATTGCTGTTCGACGATGTGCTATGGGTCGAGAACGCAAAGCGCGATCACTTCGACTTCGTGACGAAAATGCGTGATCGTGGCGTCGAAGTCGCGGAGATGCACAACCTGCTCGCTGAAACGGTGGCGGTGCCCGAAGGCAAGAAGTGGATTCTCGATAACCAGGTCGTGCCGAATCAGGTCGGACTCGGCTTTATCGACGAATTGAGAAGCTATCTGGAAGGGCTCGACAATCGCAAGCTCGCCGAAACGCTAATTGGCGGTCTGTCGACGCACGATTTCCCGGAAGCGCATGGCGGCAAGGCACTCGAAGTCGCGAAGGAAGCGGCGAGCGGTACCGAATATCTGCTGCCGCCGTTGCCGAACACGCTCTACACGCGTGACACGACCTGCTGGATCTATGGCGGCGTGACGTTGAATCCGCTGTACTGGCCCGCGCGGCACGAGGAGACGATCCTCACCACGTCGATCTACAGGTTCCATCCGGACTTCGCGGGCAAGGTCAACGTGTGGTGGGGCGATCCGACTGAGGACCACGGCCTCGCGACGCTCGAAGGCGGCGACGTGATGCCGATCGGCAAGGGCGTGGTGCTCATCGGCATGAGCGAGCGCACCTCGCGTCAGGCCATCAGCCAACTGGCCGCCACGCTGTTCAAAAAGGGAGCGGCCGAACGCGTGATCGTCGCGGCCATGCCGAAGATTCGTGCGGCCATGCATCTCGACACCGTATTCACGTTCGCCGATCGCGACTGCGTGCTGGTTGCGCCAGACTTCATGGCGAAGACCCGCACGTTCTCGTATCGGCCGAGCAGCCATCCGAGCGGCGTCGAACTGCACGCGGAGAACAAGCCGTTCACCGACGTGGTGGCCGAAGCGCTGGGTCTGAAGACGCTGCGTGTCGTCGAGGCGGGTGGCAGCGATTATCAGCGCGAGCGCACGCAGTGGGATAGCGGTGCGAACCTCGTGTGCGCAGCGCCCGGTGTCGTCTACGCCTACGACCGCAACACGTACACGAACACGCTGCTGCGCAAGCAGGGCATCGAGGTGATTACGATCGTCGGTGCCGAGCTGGGTCGTGGACGTGGCGGCGGTCACTGCATGACGTGCCCGATCATTCGCGATGCGGTGGACTATTAACCGATCTATTAACCGATCGAGCGGATAACCGGAAAGGCGTCGTTCGCTGCGGTTGCCGCGGTTGCGGCGAGCGGCAGCACATTCACGGCGACCGGATCTTGCCGGGCGACTGCAACTTCGTTGCGGCCGCCGTCCTGTCGCGGCCCAATACGGGGACGAGCTCAAATGAAGAGACCCGAGTCACCTCAGCCGGTCACGCTGACCGAGGCGATCATTCCGATCGCCAGCCTCGTCGTACTGGTGGGGCTGTCCTACTACCTGTTCGGCGACGCGGGCGCGAGTGGTCCGAATCAGGTGGGGCTCGTCGTCGCCACGATGATCTCGGTGTTCATCGGCTGGCGCCGCGGGCACACGCTGGCTTCGCTGGGTGAAGCGGCGGTTGCCAGTGTCAGCACGGGTATCGGCGCGATCTTTATCCTGTTCGCGGTGGGTGCGCTGATCGGCACATGGGCGCTGAGCGGCACGCTCGTGGGCATGGTCTATTACGGCCTGAAACTTCTAAGCCCGAACTATTTCTATGTGACGGCGGCGGCGATCTGTGGCTTCGTTTCGATGAGCATCGGCAGTTCATGGACTGTCGCCGGCACGATCGGCATAGGACTGATGGGCATCGCGCAAGGCATGGGGCTGAACCCTGCGATCACGGCGGGTGCAATCATTTCGGGCGCGTATCTGGGCGACAAATCCTCGCCGCTCTCGGACTCCGCTAATCTCGCTGCAGCCGCGGCCGGTGTCGAGTTGTACCGGCATCTTCGTGAGGTTTTCCTAACTTCGGCGGTGGCGATGATCATCTCGCTCGGCGTGTTCTATTTCTTCGGCCGGCCCGGCGATTTCGACGCGAGCACCGAGATTCAGGCGATGCGCGGTGCGTTCCATATCTCGCTGTGGCTGTTTCTGCCGCTGATTCTCGTCATCGTGCTCGCCGTTTTCAAAATACCGCCATTCACCGCGATCTTTCTCGGCGCGCTGGCGGGTGGTCTACTCGCGGTCTGTGTGGCGCCTGAACGCGTGATTGCGTTTGCTGCCGCGAGGCCCGACGTGCCCGTATGGCTCGCGCTCGTCAAAGGAGTATGGCTTGCGCTCGCGAGCGGCTACAAAGCTTCGACGGGCAATGCCGCACTCGATATTCTCGTCACGCGTGGCGGCATGCAGAGCATGCTTAGCACGATCTGGCTCATCATTACCGCGCTCGCATTCGGCGGTGTGGTCGAAAAGTGCGGTGTACTCGAGCGTCTGATCGAGCCGGTCATCAGGAAAGCGAAGAGCGCCGGCGCGCTGGTGGCCTCGCTGGTCGGCGCGATTCTCGCCACCAATATCGTGACCGCCGATCAGTACATCGCGGTCGTGCTCCCCGCGCGCATGTTCAGGTCGGCTTTCGCACGACGCGGCTTCGAGCCGGTTGTGCTGTCGCGTGCGGTTGGCGATACGGGCACGCCGACCGGTGCACTGATTCCGTGGAATAGTTGCGGCGCCTATATGGCGGCGACGCTCGGCGTGTCCACACTCAGTTACGCGCCATTCGCGGTGTTCTGCTTCGTGAGTCCGCTGCTGACGATTGCGATTGCCTACGCGGGTATCCGCATGCCGCGTCTTGCGGCCGGTGCTACAGAGGGGGCTGCATCCGCATCCGCTTCGACGGAGCCCGCGCCGTCGTATCCGGACGAATGAAATCCGCTAAGGAGATTTACTCGAACAATTTCGTCATGGACGACTGGCGCGGGCACGGCCTCAAGGCGCCGCCGCGCAGACATAGATGGCTTGGCATCAACGGAGACTATGTGCTCGTGTCGACGACCAACTGGGCTATTTCGACGATCGTCAGCGGCGCACAGTGACGCAGTGACGTTGCGCGCGCGGACACGCGTGTATGTCCGCGCTTCGTTACGCTAGTCGATGCGCCGTGCCTGCCAGGTCAGGTCAGCGAACACGACAGCCAGTGATGGATAACGCTGGCGTCGAGCACCATCTCCTGCCGCGTCGGCGCCCCGAGTAATACGATAGCCTCCGGCCTGCCGTGTACGAGTACATGGATCACGACGCAGTGGCCAGCCTCGTTCACGAAGCCGGTTTTCTGCAACACGATAGGCCAGTTGTCGAAGCGAACCACCGGATTGGAGTTGACGTAGCGGAGTTCTCCCTTGCCGGGGTGGGTGACATAAGCACGGTCCGTCGTGAACCGATGGATGAGCGGATCGCGTGCCGCAACCGCAACGAGACGGGCCAGGTCCGTCGCCGTCGACACGTTCTGCGGCGACAGGCCAGTCGGGTCGCGGAACCGCGTGCGGCGCATCTGAAGTGCACGGGCCTCGTCGTTCATCGCAGCCACGAATGCGGGCCGCCCACCCGGAAAGTCGCGGCTCAAGGCAGCAGCGGCCCGATTCTCCGAAGACATCAATGCGACATGGTACATATCGCGGCGCGAAAGCCGCGAGCCGACCGATAGCCGCGACCCCGTGAACTTGATCATGTCGCGATCACTCGCCGTGACTTGCAGAACGCCGTCGAGTGGACGGTGGGTCTTGCGCGCGACCACCGCGGTCATTAATTTGGATATCGAAGCAATGGGCCGGACTTTGTCGGCACGACGGGCGAGGAGCGTTTTTCCGGTCCGGACGTCGACGACATAGATCGAGTCCGAATGGAGCAGGTGGGCCGCGTGCCTGTTGTAACCGCAGCGGGCGAGCAGGCGCGGCTTCGCGGTGCTGTGGCGCACCGTGTGCCGTGTGTACCGTGCGTGCCGTGGGTGTTTGCCCTTGTGCCCGGCGACACGATGTGGCGCACGCGACTGATGCGATGTCACCGCCGGCCGACGCCTGGACGATTTGCCGTTGCTCGTGGATGGCCCCTGCACGGACGCACTCCCTGGATGCGACGCGAATGCGTTGGTCACGAATGCGGATGCAACGGCAAACACGACAACCATGACACGACACGTGCGACCACGGATCAAGCGTGCGGCTACCCCAATCAAACAGCCATCTCCTTGTTGTGGGGCCGCCTTGCAGGGCGCGCCGGACGAAACGGAATGGCAAAAGCTGCGGGTCCTTCTGCCGCCGGGCCATAGTTTGCGGCACGCGGCTTTACGCCGTCAACCCTGACATGGACAGAAGACATTTGAATTTAATTCGTTATCCAATTTAATTGGAAAAATGATCCGATAATAAGTGTCGATTTTACCGGTATGACTGGGTGCTATATCGGACGGTAATTTTGCAAAGGTAGACGTCACTGCACTAATTGCTTATACTTTTCAGCGTTTCCATCACGTAATGACATATCCAATGGTGTGCCGCGCGTCCTGTCCAAAGTAGCAATTCGCGTAGGTTTCACCGCATCAAACAGGGCCTACGGTCCTTGCGTCGCACCTATCGTGCTGCCGCAATTTCTGCCGCCATCGGGCGGCATCGTGCTCCAACGCGCTGCGCGTTGCTGGGCGGAAAGCGACAACTGTACGAACGCGTGAGCGTTTGTCAGGTCCCCTCACTCTTGATTGCCATAGGGGGCCTGGCTTGCTGCATGGCCGTGCGCCGGGCAGTTCGCTTCCTCATGTCGTTCGATATAGCGTCTTTCCCGTCTGTATTCATCACACGATAAATCGACAAGGAGGAGTCTCGTCATGACGCAACGCACCGCCCGCATCGCGGGCAGTCTGGTTGTGGTCGTCGCTATCGTCGCGGCACTGGCGTCCGGCATCGGTGCCGACACATTCCGCAGCCGGGCTGACGATCTCGCCTACTACACCGGGCAGCATCTGCTGCTCGTCGGTTATTCGATGGCACTCGCGATTCTCGTGGGCGTGCCGGCCGGAGTGATCCTCAGCCGGCCGAAATTCAGACGGCATGCGGAACGCGTGATGCAGATTTTCAACGTCGGTAACACGATTCCTTCGCTTGCTGTGCTGGCCATCGCGCTTGGTATTTTCGGCATCGGCAACGTGCCGGCCATCGTCGCCCTGTTTCTTGCTTCGCTTCTGCCGATCACGCGCAACACCTACGAAGGCGTGAAGAACGTGCCCGCCGCACTGCGCGAATCGGCGCGCGGCATCGGCATGACCGGCTGGCAGTCGCTCACGCGCGTCGAGTTGCCGAATGCGATGGCTATCATCATCGGTGGCGTGCGCACCGCGCTCGCAATCAATGTCGGAACCGCACCGCTCGCTTACCTGATCGGCGCCGATAGCCTGGGCTCGCTGATCTTCCCCGGCATCTACCTCGACAATCAGCCCTTGTTGCTGATGGGCGCGGCGTTCACCGCCATGATCGCGCTCGTGCTCGATATGCTCGTCGCGGCGGGCAATCGCCAGTGGCTCATTCGACATGGAGTCGCGGCATGATTCTTTGTTTGACGAAGGGCGGCATACGCCGCGTTCTGCATCTCGCCGGCGCCTGCATGATCGCGCTTCTCGTCGCGGCGCCGTGCGCTTCGGCATTCGCGTCGACCATCAGGCTTGGTGCGAAGAACTTTACCGAACAATACGTTCTCGCCGAAATCACGGCGCAATACCTGCGCTCGCGCGGCTATACCGTCGAGGAGCATTCGGGCCTCGGCAGCACGCTGATGCGCAGTGCGCTGGAAAACGGACAGTTCGACGTGGTGTGGGATTACACCGGCACGGCGGCGCTCGTCTACGACAAGATCGAGGAAAAGCTCACACCGCAGCAGATGTACGAGCGCGTCAAGGCGCTCGACGAACCGCGTGGTCTGATCTGGCTCGATGCGTCGCCGGTCAACGATACCTATGCGCTCGGCCTGCCGGGCAGCGTCGCGCAACGCACCGGAATTCGCACGGTTTCAGAGCTTGCCGCGTACACGGAGAAGCATCCGGAATCGAAGCATTTCGTCTTCGGCATGGATGCCGAGTTCGCGAATCGCCCGGATGGTTTGAAGCCGCTGCTCGCGGCCTATGGCATGAATTTCCGGCGCTCGCAGCTTAAGCAGATGGACCCCGGGCTCGTCTATACGGCGCTGCATAACAACCAGTTGACGATCGGGCTCGTGTACACGACCGACGGTCGTGTGAATGGCTTCGGCATTGTGCCGCTCGAAGACGATCTGCATTTCTTTCCACCCTACAACGCCGTGCCGATCGTGCGCGAGGCAGTGCTGGAACGCAATCCGCAACTCGCGAAGCAGCTTAATGCTCTGTCTGCGGCGCTGAACAACGATGTGCTGCAGAAGATGAACAAGGCGGTCGACCTGGACGGCAAACCCGTGCAGGACGTTGCCGCCGAGTTCCTGCGCGCGCACACCTTACCGTGAAGGAGTTCGCATGAGTGTAATCGACTACCTGTTGTCGAACTGGCAGGATCTGCTGCACCTCACGCTGCAACACGTCAATCTCGTGGGCATTGCCGTCGGCTGCGCGATCGTCGCGGGCGTTCCGCTAGGCATCCTGATTAATCGTCACGCGTGGCTCGCCGGGCCACTGCTCGGTCTCGCGACCGTGATTCTCACGCTGCCCTCGATCGCGCTGTTCGGGCTGATGATTCCGGTGTTCTCGCGCTTCGGGCAGGGCATCGGCGCGCTGCCCGCGATCACGGCCGTGTTTCTCTATTCGCTTCTGCCGATCATGCGCAACACGCACCTGGCGCTTGCCAGCGTGGACGCCGGCATCAAGGAAGCGGGCACGGGCATCGGCATGACGGCCTGGCAGCGGCTGCGGCTCGTCGATTTGCCGTTGTCGGTGCCGGTCATTCTCGCGGGCGTGCGCACGGCGGTCGTGATGAACATCGGCGTGATGACGATCGCCGCCGTCATCGGTGCGGGCGGCCTCGGCACGCTGATCGTGCGGGCCATCGGCCAGAGCAGCATGATGAAGCTCGTAGTGGGGGCGGTGCTCGTCAGCATTCTGGCCATTGTCGCCGACCTGATTCTGCAGGCGCTGCAACGCGCCTTGACACCGAAGGGAGTACAAAAAACATGATCGAACTCGACAAGCTGACCAAGACGTTTCCGCGCAAGGATGGACAAACCGTGCGCGCCGTCGACTCGGTGAGCCTTTCGGTGCCGGAAGGGGAAATCTGCGTGTTCCTCGGACCGTCGGGCTGTGGGAAAACCACCACGCTCAAGATGATCAACCGCCTGATCGAGCCGACTTCCGGGCGCGTGCTCATCAACGGCGAAGACACGGCGGGCCTCGACGAAGTGAGCCTGCGCCGACGTATCGGCTACGTGATCCAGCAGATCGGCCTGTTTCCGAACATGACCATCGAGGAGAACATCACGGTCGTGCCGCGTTTGCTCGGATGGGACAAGCAGCGCTGCGCCGCGCGTGCGGCCGAACTGATGTCGATGGTCGCACTCGATCCGAAGCTGTACCTGAAGCGCTATCCGCGCGAACTGTCCGGCGGCCAGCAACAGCGCATCGGTGTGATCCGCGCGCTCGCGGCCGATCCCCCGGTGCTGCTGATGGACGAACCGTTCGGCGCGGTCGATCCGATCAACCGCGAATCGATCCGCAACGAGTTCTTCCAGATGCAGCGCCAGCTCGGCAAGACGGTGATCATGGTGAGTCACGACATCGACGAGGCGATCCAGCTTGGCGACCGCATCGCGGTGTTCCGTCGCGGCCAGCTGATCCAGTACGACCACCCTGACACGCTGCTCGCACGGCCTGCCGACGAGTTCGTCGCGCAGTTCGTGGGTCAGGACAGCACGCTCAAGCGCCTGCTGCTCGTAAAGGCCGGTGACGCCGCCACGCAGCCCGAGACTGCACGGGCCAGCACGTCCCTGGCTCAGGCCTTTGCCACGATGGATGAAAGCGACACACGCCACCTGACCGTGCTCGATGAAACCGGGCGGGCGCTCGGATACGTGGCCCGCCGGGCGGCGCGTGGTGCCGAAGGTGTGTGCGGAGACAGGCTGAGCAACTTTCCCGCAACGGCGTCGATCGACGACAACCTGCGTATCGTGCTCTCGAAGATGTACCAGTTCGCCGCGTCGTGGTTGCCGGTGCTCGACAACGAGGGGAGCTACCTTGGCGAAATTACGCAGGACTCGATTGCCCAGTACCTGAGTTCGGGGCGCTCGCGCCAGGCGATGGCCGCCTGAGGGGCAGCGCGATTCGGTGCGCGCGGCATCGAATCGTTAGCACGCTTCCCGTTTTGCAAAGCGTGTCGCAAAACGGGAAGCGCGCGATGCCGCGAGGCATCTTTCAGGAATGAACCGTACCAGCGGAGAACTGCGTACTCTGTTTAAGCAGTGCGGGAGCCAGGAAAGCGCCGATCGTGAGGCCCATGCTTTCATGGTGGCTCGCGTACCAGCCTTCCTCGTGCGTCAGGTTCATCGTGCCGATGCACACACCGTCGTAGGCAATGGGAATGTTCAGTATCGAGCCGAGGCCCATGCCGGCCATCACCGCGTGATCGTCGAACGCTTCGCGAATGCCTTGCGAGGTGGCGGCGCGAAACGGCCTGAGGTCCTGCAAGATCTGTTTCGCCCAGGCGGTGCCTTGCTTTTTCTTGCGGCCGCCAAGCGGATAAACGTCCGGCATATTCGTGTAGACGCGTTCGACTTCGTGGTGTTGCGCGTCGTACGACATGATCGTCAACAGCCTGAAGCCTATCGTGCTCGCGGCTACCTCATGAACCGCGCGAAAAATCTCGTGCGGCTGATCTTTCAGGCGGATCGCCATCGCGAGCCGTTCGAGGTCGGCAATGTTCAGTGCCTGCGTGTCGCGCGGCGCAGGCTCGGTCAGGTTGGCTTGCATCGTTTGCATGGAAGAGTCCGGAAAATGGCGGTGCGTTCAGCTGTGCAGGCGGGAAGACTTGAGCTGGCCCGCTACGTCAGGTGCCGGCGCGAATTCGCTGGCCTCGATGTCTTCGAGCGAGCGGTTGCGCGTCTCGATGCCGAGGAAGAACACGACGCAAGCGCCGACCAGCAGCACCGCCGTGGTCATCGCGAACACACCGAGGAAGCCCGATAGCGGATAAACGAGGCCGACCAGAATCGGCGCGCTCACCGAGCCAATACGGCCGAACGAGGACGACGATCCGGTGCCGGTCGTACGCACCGCGGTCGGAAACACTTCCGGGGTATAGGCATAGACGCCGGCGAAAGCGCCGTTCATGAAGAACGACAGCGCGATGCCCGCGGCCATGATCTGGATGCCGGAATGAGAGAACGCGAGCGTGATTGCCGCGATTCCGCCGAGCAGCATGTAAGAAGCGACCACGCCTTTGCGGCCGATCTTTTCATTGAGCCATGCAGCGGAGAAATAGCCGGGAATCTGCGCGCCGTAAATCGCAATCGAATAGCCGAAGCTCTTCGTGATCGTGAGTCCTTCCTTGACGAGCAGGCTCGGAATCCACGAGAAGAACGAGTAGTACGCGAAGGCTACCGAGAACCACATGAGCCAGCTTACGGCCGTGGTACGCGCGAGCCGCGGCGACCACAGCGTGAGCACGTTGCGCAACGCGCCACCGCTCGCGGGCGCGGCCGTGGGCAGCGCTGTGGTGCTCGCTGTGCTCACGGGGGCGAGTGCAATGCCCTTGCTGACGAACCATGTTTCGATTGCGCTGACGATGTCGTTTGCCTCGGTCGCGCGCCCCTGGCTTTCGAGCCAGCGCGGCGATTCGGGCAGCGTTCTGCGCCACCACAGCAGCATGACGACGGGCAACGCGGTGATGACCGCGAGATAGCGCCAGCCGTCGGCGAAGTTGCGCACCACGGCGAAGCCGAGAATCGAAGAACTCAGGTAGCCGAACGACATGAAGCCGACCAGTGCGCCGCAGAACATGCCGCGATAGCGCCGCGGCACGAATTCGGCGAGGAACGGCGCAATAACGACGGTCTCCGCACCCGAGCCGAAACCGGCGACCACGCGCAATGCAAAGAACGTGTGCCAGTCTTGAGCGGTGGCGCTTGCGAGCGACGCGATGCAGTAGATCGCGAGCGCGCTCATCATGATGCGGCGGCGGCCGATCACATCGGCGAGCACGCCCGAGAGGAACGCGCCGAAGAAGTAGCCGATATAGGTGCTACTCGCGACGAGGCCGGTTTGGGCACTTGTCAATTGCCAGAGCTTGCTCACGACCGGCAGCAGGAAGGCGAGCGACGACGAATCGAGGCCGTCGAACATATATCCCAGTCCGCCGATCAGCAGCAGTCTGCGATGAAAATTCGATATCGGCAGTCTTTCAAGACGGGCGGCGACGGCGGACACGGCAACTTCTCCTGATGATCCTGATAAAAATGGCGCGGCGATTGCCGCGCGTTCTGTGCTTCGGGCTGCTTACCGCCCGATTGCGTAGGCTTGCATCTGACGCGGCGTAGCGGCGCCTCGCAGCAAACCGTTTCTGATGCTGACCGCGCACACGCGTCCCAGCGCCCACGGTTCCGCGACGGTCAGGTCGTGACCGCGCGCGCGCAACTCGGCGAGCGTGCTTTCCGGGAAGCGCGACTCGGCGGACATCTTGCCAAGCTGCATCGCACGCGGATAGAACGAGCCGGGGAAGTGCGCGGTCTGGAACGACGGCGCATCGACGGCGGCCTGGAAATTCATGCCGCCGTGCACGTGCTTGAGGAACAGCTGCAGCGACCATTGATCCTGCTGATCGCCGCCCGGCGTGCCGAAGGCCGCGTAGGGCTTGCCGTCGCGCGTGACGAGCGTGGGCGACAGCGTGGTGCGCGGACGGCGGCCCGGACCGAGCGACGAAGGCAGGCCTTCTTCCATCCAGAACATCTGCGCGCGTGTCGTGACGTTGAAGCCGAGACCGGGCACCGCCGGTGACGCTTGCAGCCAGCCGCCGGAAGGCGTGGCCGAAACCATGTTGCCCCAGCGGTCGACGATGTCGAGATGCACCGTATCGCCGCGCAATTCAGGCAGCGGCGCGAACGTCGGTTCGCCCTGGCCGAAGCCGCCGGCCTGTTCGCGGCCGGCATTCGCGATGATGCGCGCGGCGCGTTGTTCGCTGTCGCCGAGTTGCCCGGGGCGGAATTCGAACGATGCGCGGCGCGGATCGACGAGCTTGCGGCGTTCGTCGTTGTAGGCATCGCTGAGCAGTACGTCCATCGGCACATGCGAAAACGCGGGGTCGCCGTAGAACACGTCGCGATCGGCAAATGCGAGCTTCGAACACTCGATGACCGTATGGACGAAGTCCGGCCCGAGCGGGTCCATTGCCCCGAGATCGAAACCCTTGAGCAGTGCGAGCTGTTGCAGGAACATCGGCCCCTGGCCCCACGGTCCGGTTTTGTGGACGCGCAGGCCTGCGTAGTCGTACGAGACCGGGTCTTCGTAAGTGGGCTCCCAGCGCGCCAGATCGCCTGCATCGAGCAGGCCGTAATTGCGCTGGCCCGAGGTGTCGAGCACGGCCGTCGAGCGGAAATACTGGTCGATCGCATCGGCGACGAAGCCGCGATAAAACGCGTCGCGCGCGCGTTCGCATTGTTCGGCGCGGTCGCTGCGCGTATTCGCTTCACGCAGGATGCGCTTGTAGGTCTCCGCGATCGCGGGATTGGCGAACAGATGATTGGGCGTCGGCACTTCGCCGTTGCGCAGCCATTGTTCGGCCGAGGTGGTCCATTCGGTGCGGAAGAAGTCCTTGATCGCGAGGATCGACGCCGCCATGCGCGGCAGCACCGGATAGCCGTTTTCCGCGTAGCCGATCGCGTAGCTCAGCACGTCTTCGAGCGGCAACTGGCCGTAATCGCGCAGCATGGCCATCCATGCGCCGAACGCGCCCGGCACCACGGCGGGTAGCAGGCCCGTGCCCGGCACGACGTCGAGCCCGAGGTTGCGCATCCGCTCGATGGTCATGCGCTCGGGCGTTACGCCCTGGCCGCACAGTACGCGCACCCGGTCTTCGCGCGCACTGTAGAACACGACCGGCAGTTCACCGCCCGGACCATTCAGATGCGGCTCGACGATCTGCAGCACGAAGCCGGCTGCCGCGGCGGCATCGAACGCATTGCCGCCTTTTTCGAGCGTGGCCATTGCCGAGGCGCTCGCGAGCCAATGTGTCGAGGACACCATACCGAAGGTGCCGATCAGTTCCGGACGGGTTGTAAACGACATGCGCGACTCCTTTGCGACGGCGGGACCAATGATGGAACCAATTATGAATGGTTCAATTGTAAAAAATAGAAGAGTAAGGCTAATGCAACCCGGTTGCACCCGGTGTTAACCCGATATACACGGCGAGTATAGCGGATAAAAAATTCCCCGAAGGGCGGCGTGCGGTCCCGCCGGGATTCTGATATCGTTTAAACCAATTCATATTGGTTCAGAAAAAATGGAAAAGCCGGTGCTGGATGTATTGCTTGACTACATTGCCCATCGTCGCTTGAAGGATGGCGATGCGCTGCCGCCCGAACGGGCGCTTGCGGAAGAACTGGGCGTGAGCCGCCGCGAGTTGCGCGCGGCGCTGGCGTCAATGGAAGCATCGGGCCGCGTGTGGCGCGGCGTTGGCCGTGGCACTTATCTTGGCGCCCGGCCGCTGAAGTTCGCGCCCACGCTGCGAGGGCTGCGCGTCGGCACCAGTCCGGCGGACATCGCCGAAATGCGCCTGCTGTTCGAACCGGCGCTTGCCGCGCTCGCGGCGACGAAGGCGAGCGGCGACGATCTGCAGGAACTGGAAAAGTGCGCGCGTAAAAATGCCGCCGCGAAAACCGACGACGAATGGCAGCAATGGGATCACCGCTTTCATCTGCTGATTGGTCAGGCCACGCGAAATCCTGCGCTGATTGCATTGATGGAAGTCATCAACGGCATGCGTGTGAAACCGGAAGTCCGCGAAAAAACGGCGGCGCAGGAAACGCGGCAGTATTTCGCGCAGCAGCACCAGGAGATCGTCAACGCGCTGAAAGCACGCGACGCGGAAGCGGCGGCGCGCTACATGCGCGAGCATTTGCTGAGCGTTCAGTGGCGCGCGTCGGCGAAGGTGGATGAGGTCGTGGCGCGGCAGGTTGGATGAGCCGGGTTTTCTTCTGGTTTCCTCTCTACTGCGCCAGCTTCCTGTTCAACCGGCGCATGCCGCTGAACACCGCATCGGCGACGTCCATCGGAAAGTCGCGGGGCAGTTGCGACGATACTTCATCGATGACCGTATCGGTTTGCGCGGTCAGTTCGTCGATCATCGTTTCGACGGCCGCCGTGGAAAAGCCGACGCGTTGTCCTTCGGCAATCCAGTGCCTTCGCTGGATCTGATTGAGCAGGTAATGGACGTTTTTGCCGCGAACGGCCATCGCGAGTTTCACTCTTTGCACGGCTAGACGATTCGCGCCCGAACCGATGATCGGATGTGCGGAGAGCACGTCGTAAAGCGGTGTCGATTCGTAACGATTGCCCGCGAGATGCGCGATGCTGAAGTTCTTCGCATGGCCGTCGGTCGCGGCGAGCAGCCAGAAAATCATCTGCGTCGTGAAGAAGTTGCGCCGGTCTGCTGCGGCGCGAGACGAGCCGGCGAGTATTTCCATGATTGCCTCGATGCCCGGGCCGCCATCGGACTCGTATTTATGAAGCGCCGACGTACCGGTTGCCTGACACATGTCTTCCTGCGGCAGCCGCACGATCCACGTCGAGTCGCTCGACAGCCTGCGATCGAACCGCTCGACGATCAATGCTTTCTCTTCGTCGAAGCGTGCGATTTCGCAGTGGGCAACGGGCAGGCCATAAGCGGCGACGATTTGCGAACAGAGCCATTCGTTTTCGACCGACGTGCGCATGTCGGCGCGCACGTTGCCGACGAGCCCGAGCGGCAGCTTGAAGATATGCGTGGTCGGCGTGCTGCCTTCGGGCAGCAGCCAACGATTGCGATGAAGAAGCAGCGCGGTTTTTTCCTGCGCCCCGGCGATCGACAGGCGCAAGTCTTCGAGCGGATCGTGCTGGCCGAGCGGTGCCGCCGACGTTGTGCCGCGCAGCAGGGCAGCGATGTCGCTTTCGCCGAGCTCGCGTCCGTTGATGCTCGTGAGGTCGGTGGGCGCTTCGTCGGGCGGCAGCATCTGCAGCGCGCCGACGCAGTCGCGTCCGAGCGTGGCAAGCAGTGGAAACGGCGCGGTGCTGCCGGTCCGGTAGCGCGTGGCGATGCGACGCCGGATCGGCTCGCTGTCGGGCAGCAGATTGTCGAAATAGTCCGCGACGATCTGGCCGCGATACGGCTGATTGCCTGGTGTAAAAGGCAGTGACAGCGAAAGCGGGCGCCCCTGCGCATCGTCGATCCATTCGTCGAGATACGTCAGACGCTCGCCGTTGCGTGTCGTTTCCCAGTAGCCGACCTGCAAGCCGTTCATCCATAGATTCAGGCGGCTTTGTGCGCTGCGTGCCATGCTCACCATTCCTCGCGTTTTTTGCCGGTGCTCGCGGATTTTGCGGCGGCGCGCGCCGGTTCGGGCACGCTATTGCCGCGCGCCGTGCGGCGCGTAGGCGTGGTTGTGCTGGCGGGGGGCTTCCCGGCGGCGGTTCGCGTGCGCGTGGACTTCGCCGCTGAGGTTGGCTGTTTGCGTGATGTCGAGGCTGCGCGCTTTACGCCGATGTTTGCCGCAGTGGTGGTTTTGGTGCCGAGGCGCTGGGTAGGCGTACGGCGGGTTGATGGCGGCGTGGCGATTTCTTCGGCGGCTTCGCTTTGCGCTGTGCCAGTCTGCGCGAGTTTCAGATCGACCTGCAATATCCGTAAGACCTTGAACAGGCGTTCGACACTGGCGGCGGCTGGATTTGCTTCGAGTTGCGCGTAAGTCTGCTGCGTGACGCCCAGGTGGCTGGCCATCGCGGCTTGGGTGAGTGCGGCGGCTTTCCTGAAGCCTTGCAGGATCGGCCTCAACTGGCTCAGTGTCTTGATGGGGTAGTCCACGATAGGCCTCCGGACGGCTTTAGGCGTGACAACAGGCAAAACAGGCCAAAGCCTGTAAATTACCTATACAGTCTATACCCTGTATTTTTCAATTACAAGCTAAAGGCTGTTAATCCCGGAATCCCGAAGGCAGGGCCGCTCGAATCGGTGCGACGCGAGTAGTGTATCTAACGCAACTAACGGTCAACCATTCCGAACCCTCCTTTCGCTGCTTCGCAGCCATTCCGGCCGCCTGCTATCAGACAGAGATCGAGCCTGATTGAATAGATCGAATTTGAATAATTGAAACATCAATCGCTATCTATTGATCAATGTAAAAAGATCGAAAATTGAGAGGAAAATCGAGTTCTATTTTTCACAAAAAAGTGACGAAAATCGGAAGCGATGCTTTTTGTATATAAAAGATTCGCTGAACAGAATGATGAGTGTTTACGAGCATTGCATTCCTTTATTCGTTATCTGATCGTCAATTGATTCAATCGCATTGCTGCGCGAATAGCACGACAGCGGGCTTGGAAATTGCAAAAAACTCTGTAGACTCTATAGCGCGACTGAGGCGCAACGCGCGTTAGCAAACCATTTGAATTCATCGAGAGAATTGCAGGTGTCGAAATAGCTATTTGCCTATAGAGCGCAATTCGATGAACTATGCCAACCCGGTGAACCTGAAAGGAGATTCGACGAGAGCGAAACAGATCATTCTTCCAAATAACTCGATCGATGCCGCCAGCATGTCGGCGGCAGGCCGCTGGAGAACATCACTTCCATGGAGTATGTAATGGCAATCAAACCACAATGGCGAACGTTGTTATCTCTGACTTTCCTGTCGCTGGCCGTAATGGGTAATGTCGCGCGCGCGGAAAACATTCCAATTGTCACGGGCCAGCAATGGATGGAGTCGTCGCCGGAAGCCAAAAAAGCCTATCTCGTCGGGATTGCCAATCTGATTGAAGTCGAGCGTGCCTATGCAGGCAATGCGGCGAACAGCAACGACATCGCGCAGCGCTTCGGTAAGGGCATGCAGGGGCAGACACTCGACAGCGTGCGCGCGGGGCTCGACAACTATTACGCATCCAATCCGACGATGATCCAGCATCCGGTGATCGAGACTCTCTGGTTCCAGATGGTCGTGCCCGGTCTGAAGAAAAACCAATAAGGAGAACGATCATGAAACGACTTGGATGGATCGTGAGCATTGGAACGCTGGTTGCGATGATCGGCTGCACGGACATGAGCCCGCAGGCGCAGGGGACGATGAGCGGCGCCGCGCTCGGCGCCGGCGCCGGCGCGGGGATCGCGGCGATCTCGGGCGGCGATGCCTGGACTGGCGCGATCATCGGCGGCGCGGCGGGTGGTGTGGCCGGCAATATGCGCGGCCGTTAATGAAACGATGAGCAGGTGCGTGCGGGACGCGACATATATCGCGTCCCGCGCCTTGTTCATGAACCGGATGGCTTGATCCGATTGCGTGAGTCATCGGGTGATTCGATTTTTCACTGTGGCTGAAAGGTGTTCGTTGCATCGGCTCCATCACAACTTCCCCACCATGCGTGCGGAAATTCCGTGCAGTTCTTCTCGCGTCGAATGCCGGATAGCAGAGCGCGTCGGTCTTATCGTCCGGTTTCATTCGCGCTTGCGGCATCGCCGCGTATCCTCGGGGCGTCATGCGAATCATCCGGCAGTGCGGTCAGTGCGTGCCGCGCAGCTGCCATAGAGTTTGAACGGATGATTAAAAGACCTTAGGATATCCAGGCCAGAACGCCGTCGACACGACGGTCTCAGCGTCCGACACAGACCGCAGCCTGTGTTGCGGTGCAACCTTCATCAAGAGAACACGAATGCTACGCACGTCGCTGAAGGTCATCAAGATAAGTGCATGGGTTGTGATTCTGCTGGCAGTGCTCGCACTCGGTCTGCGCGCATGGTACTCGCAGCGCGGTCCGGCGCTGTCCGTCTGGCATACCTATGTGCCGCGCGAAATGACCGTCGAAGAGATGGACACCGGCGACTGGAACGCCTATATGAAGGCGGAAGCGCGCATTTTCGAGGACGTGCGCGTCAATGTCGTCGAAAAGCTGAAACCGTCCGAGCGCGTTGCGGCGAACCGGTACTATGCAGGCTCGCCGATCTTTCCAGCGCATTTTGCCCACGACTGGAATCACTCGTACATACTCGAACCGTCGGGGCCTCCTGTTGGCGCGGTGGTGTTGCTGCATGGCATGACGGATTCGCCGTACAGCTTGCGGCATATCGCACGCAACTATCGTGATCGCGGCTTCGTCGCGATCGGCATCCGCTTGCCGGGACACGGTACCGTGCCGGCCGGGTTGACCGACGTTCACTGGCAGCAATGGGCCGCGGCCGCCCGGCTTGCGGTGCGCGAAGCGCGTCGGCGTATCGGCCCGGACAAGCCGCTCGAACTGGTCGGCTTCTCGAACGGCGGCGCGTTGGCGCTGCAATATGCGCTGGATGCGATCGAGAATCCGGCGCTCACGCGTCCGACTCGCGTTATTCTGATTTCGCCGATGATCGGCGTGACGCGCTATGCGCGCTTTGCCGGTCTCGCGGGACTACCCGCGGTATTGCCGGCGTTCGAGCGCGCCGCATGGCTTGGCATCGTGCCGGAGTTCAATCCGTTCAAGTACAACTCGTTTCCGGTGAATGGTGCGCGGCAGTCGTATCTGCTGACGAGCGTTGTTCAGGAGCAGATTGCAAGGCTCGAGCGCGAGAACCGGCTCGATACGTTGCCACCGATTCTCACCTTCCAGTCGGTGACCGATTTCACGGTCAGCACGCCTGCGGTGATGTCGTTGCTCTATGACAAGCTTCCCGAGAATGGCAGCGAAGTCGTCCTGTTCGATGTGAATCGCAGCGTGCGTTTCAGGACTTTCCTCCGCGTTGCGTCTTATACGGCGCTTTCGCGGCTGTTGCGTATTGGTCCGCAGAACTATCGCACGACCGTCATCGCCAATGCGTCGCCAGACTCGGCGCATACGGTCGAGCGCAGCGTCTATGCCGGCGAGGTGCAAACGCGCGTGAAACCTCTGGACATCGATTATCCGCAGGACATCTTCTCGCTGTCGCACGTCGCGATTCCGTTCCCGATTACCGATGCGTTGTACGGCATTGCACCGGATGACTCGGAAAACTTCAACGAGAGCCTCGGCACGCTCGCGCCACGTGGTGAACGAGGTACCTTGATTCTGACGCTCGATTCGATGTTTCGTATCGCGTCGAATCCGTTCTTCCCGTATCTGCTGCAACGTATCGATGAAGGCATTGGCAGGATGCCGCCAGCGGTCGTCAAATCGCCGAAGCGCACACATGAAACCGCAGCGGGGCAGCCCGAGGATGCCGAGGACGAACTCCATGCGCTCGGGCAGGCAGGCTCCGATGACCCCGAGCCTTGAGACCTGAGGGGTGACCGCGCGACGCGCCGCCACGCATCGCGCCGCGTGTAACGTCGCTCAGGCACCACTCCTCGGGATGCCGCCAGGTATGATGTGCGTTCCGTGACTTTCGCGTACTCGCCCCGCGCCATACCATGACGTCCAGGCCACCTGTTCCGCCCCGCATGTCCGATGTTGCCGAGCGCGCGGGCGTTTCAAAGATGACGGTCTCGCGCGTGCTCGCGGGACGCAGCGTGTCGCAGACGACTCGCGAGCGGGTCATGAAGGTCATCGAGGAACTCGGCTATGTCGCCGATGCGGCGGCGGGCGCGCTGTCGTCGGGACGCTCGGAGTTCGTCGCGGTGCTGGTGCCGTCGCTGTCGAGCTCGAACTTCTCGGACACGGTGCGCGGGCTCAATGCCGCGCTGAGCTCGCACGGTCTGCAGCTACTGCTCGGCGACACCGACTACCGTCTCGACCAGGAAGAACTGCTCGTGCGTTCGATGCTGCGCCATCAGCCGCGTTGCGTCGCGCTGACGGGCAGCAGGCATACCGAGGCGACGCGCACGCTGTTGCAGCGCGCCGGCATTCCGGTCGTCGAGATGTGGGACTTGCCGGCTGATCCGATTGATACGGCCGTCGGCTTTTCGAACTCGACGGCGGCGCGCGCGATGGTCCGGTATCTGCATGAGCGCGGGTATCGGCGCATCGGTTTTATCGCGGGCGAGAGCGAGCGCGACCGACGCGGTCTCGACCGGATGCGCGGTTACGTCGCCGAAATGAAGGCACTCGGGCTCGGCGCGCCGCGCGTGATCCGGCTTGGCGATTCGCCGATCACGATGAGTCATGGCGCACCGGCGCTCGGTGCGTTGCTCGAAACGTGGCCCGATACCGAGGCCGTGATGTGCGTGAGCGACATGTCGGCATTTGGCGCGATCATGGAGTGCCATCGCCGCGGGCTGTCGGTGCCGGACGATATCGCCATTGCCGGTTTCGGGAACTTCGAGGTGTCATGGTGCTGCCAGCCGACGATGACGACCGTCTCGGTCGACGCATACGGAATCGGTTTGCGCGCGGGCGAAACATTGCTCGCCGCGCTGGCCGATCGCGAGGCCGGGCGCGAGCAGCGTAGGAAAGCGGTAAAGATCGATTTCATGGTGATTCCGCGTGAAAGTGCATGAACGGATGCGTCAGCAGTGGGTGTACCCGCGCCGTGCGGAATCGCGGAGAGCCTGATCACGAGGCGCCTGTAGGGTCACATAAGCAGCCAGGGATATCCCTTGGTTGTTCCGATAGCATGCCACGCGTAACATCGACGAACCTATGTGTTACCGGTAACTATTCGCACCCAGGTAACCCCCCGAACAGAGAGAAGCATCATGTCAGCATCCACCCCGCGCCGGCTGCGCAGCCAGGAATGGTTCGACGATCCCGCGCACGCGGATATGACGGCGCTGTACGTCGAGCGTTTCATGAACTACGGTCTGACGCGCGAAGAACTGCAATCGGGCCGGCCGATCATCGGCATCGCGCAGACGGGCAGTGACCTCGCGCCGTGCAACCGGCATCACATCGAGCTCGCGGCACGCACGAAGGCCGGCATTCGCGACGCGGGCGGTATTCCGATGGAGTTTCCGGTGCATCCGCTCGCCGAGCAGAGCCGCCGGCCGACCGCCGCGCTCGATCGCAATCTCGCGTATCTGGGACTCGTCGAAATCCTGCATGGCTTCCCGCTCGATGGCGTGGTGCTGACCACCGGCTGCGACAAGACCACGCCTGCTTGCCTGATGGCAGCGGCCACCGTCGATATGCCGGCGATCGTGCTGTCCGGCGGCCCGATGCTCGACGGTTGGCACGACGGCAAGCGCATCGGGTCGGGCACTGTGATCTGGCATGCGCGCAATCTGCTCGCGGCCGGCGAGATCGACTACGAAGGCTTCATGGCGCTGACTACGGCGTCGTCGCCGTCGATCGGCCACTGCAACACGATGGGCACGGCCTTGTCGATGAACAGCCTCGCCGAAGCGCTCGGCATGTCGCTGCCCGGCTGCGCGAGCATTCCGGCCGCGTACCGCGAGCGCGGCCAGATGGCCTACGCGACCGGCAAGCGCATCGTCGATCTGGTATGCGAGGATGTGCGCCCGTCGCGGATCATGACGAAGCAAGCCTTTGAAAACGCGATCGTGGTTGCGTCGGCGCTCGGCGCGTCGACCAACTGCCCGCCGCATCTGATCGCGATCGCGCGGCACATCGGCGTCGAACTGAGTCTCGACGACTGGCAGCGCGTCGGCGAGCAGGTGCCGTTGATCGTCAACTGCATGCCCGCTGGCGAATATCTCGGTGAGAGCTTCCATCGCGCGGGCGGTGTGCCGGCCGTGATGCGCGAGCTCGCGAAGGGCGGCCTCGTACACGAGGAATGCCTGACCGTGTCGGGCCGCACGATGGGCGAAATCGCAGCGGCCGCGCCTGTGCCGGATCGCGAGGTCATCAGGACGACAGATGATCCGCTCAAGCACGGCGCGGGCTTCATGGTGCTGTCGGGCAACTTCTTCGATAGCGCGATCATGAAGATGTCGGTGGTCGGAGAAGCGTTCCGCAAGACCTACCTGAGCGAGCCCGGCGCGGAAAACACCTTCGAGGCACGTGCAATCGTGTTCGACGGTCCCGAGGACTATCACGCGCGCATCAACGATCCGTCGCTCGCGATCGACGAGCACTGCATCCTCGTGATTCGCGGTGCGGGCACGGTCGGCTATCCGGGCAGCGCCGAGGTCGTCAACATGGCACCGCCGGCGGCGCTCGTGCGCCAGGGCATCACCTCGCTGCCGACGCTCGGTGACGGGCGTCAGAGCGGCACGTCCGCAAGTCCGTCGATTCTGAACATGTCGCCGGAAGCGGCGGTGGGCGGCGGCCTCGCACTGCTGCGTACGAACGACCGCATTCGTGTCGATCTGAATTCGCGCAGCGTCAACGTGCTGGTCGACGAAGCGGAACTCGCGCGACGTCGTGAAACCATGCAGTTCGAGATTCCGCCCGCACAAACGCCGTGGCAGGAGCTGTACCGCAAGACGGTCGGCCAGCTTTCGACCGGCGGCTGTCTCGAACCGGCGACGCTTTATCTGAAGGTGATTGCCGAGCGCGGCAACCCGCGGCACTCGCATTGACATGCAGGTAACAAGGCCGGGCGTCGCAGGCAATCCGACGTCCGGCTTTGTCCGCTTCCTCACTTATCCGAAAGAGCCCATCCCATGTCCGCAACTTCCTCTTCCAGCTTTCTTCCCGGCGATCTGAACGATGCGCTGCTCGTCGGCCGTGTGTGGCGCAAGACCGAACAGCACGAAGGGCCCTGCGTGGTCGTCGTGCGCGGCGGTGAGGTGTTCGACATCACCGCGACCGTGCCGACTAGCGCGGATCTGTTCGAGCGCGATGACGCGGCGCAATTTGCGCGTAGCGCGCCGGGCGTATCACTCGGGCCGGTCGCGCAACTGATCGACGCGAACCTGCCTGGCGCCAGTGCCCCGGCCGTGCGTCTGCTCGCGCCTTGCGACGTGCAGGCGATCAAGGCCTGCGGCGTCACGTTCGCGGTCAGCCTGATCGAGCGCGTGATCGAGGAGCAGGCGGGCGGTGATCCCGCGAAGGCGAAGGAAGTGCGCGAGACGATCGCACAGACGATCGGCACGGACCTGTCGAAGATCAAGCCAGGCTCGGAAGCCGCGATGAAGCTGAAAGCCGAACTCGAACGGCGCGATGCATGGTCGCAATACATGGAAGTCGGCATTGGTCCGGATGCCGAAGTGTTTTCGAAGTCGCAGCCGATGTCGGCGGTCGGCTTCGGCGCGGACGTCGGCCTGCTCGCCGCGTCGGTGTGGAACAACCCGGAGCCGGAGATCGTGCTCGCGGTGAATAGTCGCGGCGGCATCGTCGGCGCGACGCTCGGTAATGACGTGAACCTGCGCGACATCGAGGGTCGCTCGGCGCTGCTGCTCGGCAAGTGTAAGGACAACAACGGCTCGTGCGCGATCGGCCCGTTCGTGCGTCTGTTCGACAACACGTTCTCGCTCGACTCGGTGCGCAGCGCGAGCGTGTCGCTGCGCGTCGAAGGCGCTGACGACGACTTCGTACTCGACGGCGTGAGCCATATGAGCGAGATCAGCCGCGACCCGGCCGATCTCGTCGCGCAGACCTGCGGCCGCCATCACCAGTATCCGGATGGCTTTATGCTGTTCCTCGGCACGATGTTCTCGCCGATCAAGGACCGCGACGCGCCCGGCGGCGGCTTCACGCATCACCTCGGCGACCGCGTGACGATCTCGACGCCGCAACTTGGCGCGCTGATCAATACCGTACGCCTCTCGACGGAAATCGAACCGTGGACGTTCGGCGTGCGCGCTTTGTATCGCAATCTCGCGGCCCGTGGTCTGTTGGGTGCTGCGTGACGGGGGTGTTTTTCGTTCGTGAGCCGCATTGTTCGAAGGGATGCCGAACATAACGGCCGCATCTGCCGTGCCTGGGCGGCACGGCGTTCCGATGGCGACGCGAAGCGCCCGACACAGATTCCAGCATTCGACCAGGCGCAGGGGACGCTTCGTCAGCAGTTGCAGACGCTCGCGCTGCAGAAGGCCGCAACCGACTTCACCGCTACGCAGATCAGGGGCGCAAGCATCCAGCAGTGACAGGGCGCAGCCACACAGGGTGCCGCTGATGAGACGCGCGGGTTCAAGGCGGCCCTGAAACGGAACTGGCCCGCCATCGCACTCAACCGCGATGGCGGGCCAGCAGGGGAAGCGGTCGAAGCGCTAACGGCAGAGCACTTCGAGACGTACAGCTACAAGCAACTTTTCTTTCCGGTTACCAGACAGCTTACTGAGCTGCGTGGCCTTGCTGCGACGAACCGCTGTTCACACCGCCAACTGCGCTGTTTTGCGCGGCGACGCGAGCTTCGGCAGCCTGGATGTTTTCCGGATACTCACTCGGATTCGCCAGTGCCGGGTTGTAGCCTGCCTTTTCGATCTGGATCAGCTCTTCCTTGACTTGTGCGCGGGTCAGCGGTTGGCTCGATTGAGCGAAAACAGCAACCGGAGCAACAAGAGTAGCGGCAATAACAACAGCTTGAACGAGCGATTTCATGACCTACCTCCAAATTTATCTTGTTTGGCTGCAAACTTGGCTCGTCTGCAGCGATGAAGGCAGTTTAGGGGAACGGGACATTAGGGTAAATACCTAATTTACGAACTCACTGTTTCTGAAACTGGAATAATTTTGAGATAGTCTCGCCGACAACCGTCAATTTTCGAAGCAGCTGGCAGGCGATAAGCGGAGTTGTGAGCGGGTTACGGGAGCACCGCTGTTTGCATGATCAGCAACAATCCATTGCCGATAGCCGCCGCGCCAACCGCCCGCGCAATGCGCGCGCCGTCCGGTGCAAGACGCTCGGCGGCGCTCGCGATCGTGACGAGCGCCATCATGCGCAGGTCCATCGTGCCGGCGGCAAGCAGCATCGCCGTTAGCCCGGCACAGCAACAGCCGCAGTGGATGGCGATACGCACACCGTATCGCCATGCGGTCCCAAGGTCAGGTGCAAGCACGGGCGTCGCGCGGCAGCAGGCGAGGTGGCGAGCCTTCCACGCGCTGCGCTGAAACGCACCGGCGAGCAGCATGACGAAACCGGCCGCTATCGGCATGGCCCGCGCGAGTGTCCGCGACTGCAACGCGGCCATCGCGAGCGCGGCGCCCGGCGCAAAGACCGCCACGCCGAGCGCGCTCCATACGGCGAAGTAACCGATGCCGACCAGCAAGGTCAGCACGCCGAGCCGTTGCGCCCGCATTCCCACGCCGACCGCCTCGCGATAGCGCGACAGCATCGGCGCGAGCGACGGCAGCATCATCGCCGCCATCATCACGGTCCACATGCGGATGAACGATGCCGCGACGCGCAGCCGCGTCTGCCCGCACACTGGTGTCCAGATCGACGACATCGACCAGCCGCCGGGCATCGGCAGCGCGCCCATCGTCGACATCGAAGCGTGCATCGCAAGTGTTGCCGCGACGCTTGCGACGAACAGCAGCGCGCAGATGCCCAGGAACGCGGGGCCGGCGCCCAATGCGCGTCGCGCGCGGTGCGAGACCGCGCGTTCTTCGCCTACGCAGACCGCATGCGTGAGCGGCTTCATCACCGCTCGTACTCGTCGTGCCGACGCCACCAGATGCCTGTCTCGTTGCGTCCCTTCGGCGCGCGATCGAGCCACTGGTACATGCCCCACAGCCCATCGACGCCACGTGCGTACGTCGAGTACGTGTGATAAACGACGCTGTCTTCGAGCACGAACGCGCTCATGCCGGGCCGGTCGCGCGCATAGGTGGCCGCATCGGTTCCACAGGTGGCGGCGAACTGGGCAACGGGCTCGGGCGTGGGCGTTGCGTCCATCGCATGGCCGTTGCGCGCATAGTTGTATTCGATGGTGTGGTTGCGCTGCTGCTCCTCGGTGAACGCGACGTTGAAGTCGAAATTGAAGTCGCCGCCCGACGACGACGCCCACGGAAACGTCCAGCCCATCCGGCGCTGGTATGCCTGCAGCTTCGCGAGCGGCGCGCGCGATACCGCCATCAGCATGACGTCGTGATGCGCGAGATGTACCGCGAAGCCGTTGAAGCCGTCCGCGACTGCCGAGCACGAGGGGCAGCCCGCCTTGTAATCGGGGCCGAACATGAAGTGATAGACGAGAAGCTGCGAGCGTCCCCGGAACAGATCGGCGAGCGAGGCACCGCCTTCGTCGGTTTCGAAGCGGTATGTCTTGTCGACCCGTACCCACGGCAATGCCTGGCGCTGTCGCGCGAGTTCGTCGCCGTGTCGCGTGAATGCTTTTTCCGCATCGAGCAGCGCGCGTCGCGCCGCGAGCCATTCGTCGCGGGTTGCGGTTGTATGCGTTGTCATTTCGAGTCCCTCCGTGAGTCGTTCCGCGCCGCTCGCGCTGTTGCCGATACGGTGCCGGATACGGGTTGATGGTCATGCTAGATTAGGGCTGGGCTCTGAACGGGTGGGAGTGACAAGTGTGGCGGGATTCGGTTGATCGCTCGGTGCGTACCTCGGGAGCGCGTACCGTACGGACGCGTAGCGCATGGACTCGCTGATCGACGCGGCGGCGCGCGCTCTCGCGGCCGGCGATCCGCTCGGTGCGCTCGACCGCGTCGCCTTGCGCGACGATGCACCGGCGCTTGCGCTGCGCGGCATCGCGATGGCGCAGCTCGGCGAATTCGCGCGCGCGAAGGCGCTCGTGCGCGGCGCCGCGCGTGCGTTCGGCGCGAAGGAATCGGTGGCGCGCGCGAGGTGCGTGGTCGCCGAGGCCGAGATCGCGCTTGCGTCGCGCGACCTGGCATGGCCGGCCAAAGCGCTCGATGCCGCGACAGCGACGCTCGACGCGCATAGCGATCGCCTCAATGCCGCGCATGCGCGCTATCTGGCGGCGCGGCGTTCGCTGCTGATCGGCCGTCTCGACGAGGCCGAGCGAAAACTCGCCGCGCTCGATCCTCTGCTGTTTCCGCCTGCGTTGCGGGCAGCGCATGAGCTGGTTGTCGCGGGAGTTGCGCTGCGGCGCCTGAAAGGCCGGCACGCGCGTGCCGCGCTCGTGCGTGCCGGGAGCGCGGCACGGCAGGCGGGCATTCCGGCGTTGGTCGCCGAAGTCGACAGTGCATCGCTTGCGTTGAGACAGCCGGCGGCGCGGGTGATCGCGCGTGGCGAGGAGCGACTCGTTCTGCTCGACGAAGTGGAAGATCTGCTTGCCGCGAACCAGACGGCGGATCAGACCACAGAGCGGGCTGCCAATCAGGCGTCAAACCACGCCTCTCACGGAACGCCGGGCCCATTCGTGGTGGACGCCTGCCGCTACGCGATTTGCGCGTGCGGCACGGCGGTTTCGCTCGCGAGCCGGCCGGTGCTGTTCACGCTCGCGCGCGCACTCGGCGAAGCCTGGCCCGACGATGTGCCACGCGAGGTGCTTGTCGCGCGTGCCTTCCGGGCGAAGCACCAGGACGAGTCGCATCGCGCGCGACTGCGGGTCGAGATCGGCCGGCTGCGCGCGGCGCTGGGAACGCTCGCCAACGTGAGCGCGACGAAGCGCGGCTTTGCGCTCGAACCGCGTCATGGGCGTGAAGTGATCGTGCTGGCGCCGCCCGTCGAAGGCGAGCATGCGGCTCTGCTCGCGTTTCTCTCCGATGGCGAATCCTGGTCGAGCTCGGCGCTCGCGCTGGTGCTTGGCGCAAGCCAGCGCACGGTGCAGCGCGCGCTCGATTCGCTTGCCGCGGCCGGCACAGTGCAGCCGGTCGGCCAGGGCCGGGCGCGTCGCTGGATGATGCCGCCCATCGCCGGATTCGCGACGGTTTTGTTACTCCCCTCTCCGTTGCCCAATGATTAGGATGGCAAACATGAACCGATCAATTGCCAGAATCATCCGCGAATATGGGCCCTTTACGGGCGTCGACAAAGTGCATGGGGTCACCTATGACGGCCGGCACGTGTGGATTGCGACCGGCGAGCGGCTCGACGCATTCGATCCGGCGAGCGGCGAAACGCTGCGCTCGATCGACGTCGCCGCCGACGCCGGCACGGCCTTCGACGGCGAGCATCTGTTTCAGATCTCAGATGGCCGCATCCAGAAGATCGATCCGCGAAACGGCCGCGTCGTTTCGACGATCCCCGCGCCCGGCAGCGGCGGCGACTCGGGGCTCACGTGGGCCGAAGGCTCGCTGTGGGTCGGTCAGTATCCCGAACGGAAGATCTATCAGATCGACCCCGACACAGGCGTGATTCTGCGCACGATCGAGTCGAACCGCTTCGTGACCGGCGTCACGTGGGTCGACGGCGAGCTATGGCACGGCACCTGGGAAGGCGATTCGAGCGAGCTGAGGCAGATCGATCCGCGCAGTGGCGAAGTGCTCGAAAGCGTCGAAATGCCGGCCGGCACGGGCGTCTCGGGGCTCGAATCCGATGGCGCGGAACTGTTCTTCTGCGGCGGCGGGGGCAGCGGCCTCGTCAGAGCCGTGCAGCGTCCCGCGCGTGCGGCTGCCGGTCGCGGCGGCTCGGCGCAGCCCGTCGATTCGACGAGCGAGTGATCGTCATGTGATGGCTACATGAAGACGCGAGATCGGAACAGCCGCCTCTTGACTACGTCCTGGCTCCGGTCAGCCCCGTGCTCGCGAAATAGATCGCGAGAAAATAGAGCAGTACGTAAAGCGCGTAAGTCTGCCCGTTACCGGTATAGATGCGGCGCATCCGTGCCGCCACGGCGAGCGCGAAATGCGCTGCGCCGCGCCAGAACATCTGCGCGAACGGCGGCACCGTGCGGCTCAGCAATGGCCGATAGAAGTGGTAGAAATCAGGTGCATTCCGCGCGTTGCCGCGCCGGCTGCGATAGAACAGCAAGCCGAGCCCGAGCACGATCGCGGACACGATCAGCACGACGATCACGACCGGCGTTGGGTTCCAGAATCCGTAGATGCTTTCGAGCGACATGCCGCCCCACACGAGCGTCGCCGCGAATTGCGGATCGATTGCGGCGGAGACTGGCTCGATCAGCAGCTTCGGAAAGAACGACAGAACGACGATGCCGACCACCAGCAGGAATTGCGGCACGAGCAGCATGACCGGCGCCTCGCGGACCGCGGGCCGTTGCGGCGGACGCGAGCCGAGAAAGATGCCGTTGAGCAGGCGCACCATGTAGAGAAAGCCGGCGCACGTGACGATCAATCCGCACACGGCGAGCCCGTACCAGCCCTTGTCGGTCATGGCGCTCAGCAGCAGCCATTTGCCGCCGAAGCCCATCAGCGGCGGCAGGCCCGACATCGACACGAGCGCGATCACGACCATCGAGAACGTGAGCGGCATCTCGCGCGCGAGGCCGCCGACGTCGGCGAAGTTGTGCGTGCCGGTGCGCAGGATCACGCCCGCGAGTGCGAGGAACAGAATGCCCTTCACGAGCATGTGATTGGCGACCAGATACAGCGCCGTGACCCAGCCGAGGTGGCTCATCAGGCCGATGGCGGTGACGATATAGCCGATCTGGCTCATGCTCGAGAACGCGAGCAGGCGCTTGAAGTCGTTCTGCCGCAGCGCCATCAGCGCGCCCGCGAGCGTCGTGAGCATGCCGATCCATGTCATCACGTGCGCGAGTTCGAGGCCGACCTCGGAACGTATCGTCAGATAGGTGCCGATCAGCAGACCGAACATCGCGAGCTTGCTGACCACGGCCGAGAGCATTGCGGTCACGTCGTCTTCCGCTTCGGTGTAGGCGCCCGGCAACCACACGTGTACGCCGATTGCGCCGGCCTTGATCAGGAAGCCGGTCGCGAGCAGCACGAATGCGCGGTTCGCTTCCGGTCCCGCGTGGATCAGCGCGGACAGTTCGATGCTGCCGTCGATCGCGGCGACGTCGGCGAAACCCGCGAGCAGGAAAAACGCCGACAGCAGCGAAAACAGCAGGAAGGTCAGCACGTGCGGCCCCGCGCGCCGGCACTTCGCGATCAGGAAGCACGACGACAGCGTCACGATCTCCCAGCTATAGAAGAATTCGAGCGTCGTCGACGAACGCAGCAGCGCCGGAATCGACAGCAGCAGAACGATCAGCATCGGATAGAAGCCCGCGCGCACGTCGTCGCGATAGAGGCTCGCCGCGGCGATCACGAGACTGCCGGCGAGCAGCAGCCACGCGAACAGTCCCGCGATGCCGCTCGTGCCCTCGGCGAGCAGGCTGCCGATCAGCGCAACGGCGATCAGCGCGAGCACGCCCTTCACGCGCCCCGGAAGACGATCGGCCGCGTAGAACAGCGCGCCCGCTGCGAGCGGCGAGAAGATCCACGCCGAGGCGACGCCCGAGAACGCGGCGGCGGTGTAGCCCGTTGCGCCCAGCAGGATTGCCACGCCGAAGAGCGGCAGCAGTGCGACGAGCTCGGGGCCAGGCGTCGCCGCTTCGTCGGACGGGCTCAGCGCGCGCACGAACCAGTGGAACATATAGGCCGCTTCGAGCAGCGAGCCCGTGAGGATCAGCACGATCCAGTACGGCTTGCCGGCGGCGGTCAGGCGCATGACGAGTTCCCACTTCGCCCAGAAGCCGGGGAACGGCGGCAGCCCTGCAATCGCGACCATGAAGAGCCCGACCAGGCCGATCAGCAGCGGACTGCGCGAGAGGACCGCCCGCGCGTGGTTGCCGTGCCGGCGCAGCACGCCGATCAGCCAGAACAGGCCCGCCTTCGCCAGCAGATGGTTGACGAAGAGACCGCCCACGACGAGCGGAATCGATGTATCCGCGCCGACTTGCCGCAGCAGCGCGAGCGAGAGCATCAGAAGCGCCATCTGTCCGATCGACGAATAGCCGAGTACACGTTGCGGCTTTGTCTGTTTCAATGCGAGCAGGTTCGAGAACAGGAAGGTCACGCCGCCCGACACCGCGAGCAGCGTGAGCTGGCCGTCGAACAGCGGCAGCAGCTTGAACAGTGCGAAGAACACACCGGCCGATACGCCGACCGACACCATCGCGGCCACGCCGCTCGGCGCGGTCTCGTAGACGTCGAGCCCCCAGCCATTCGCCGGAAACGGCTTCAGTTCGATCACGAGGCTCGCGAATACGAGCAGCGTCGCGGTCGTGCCGATCGGGCCGCGCAGTTGCGCGCGCATCGCGAGCAGATCGTCGATATTGAGCGTGCCGCTCACGTAGTAGAGCAGCACCGCGCCGAGCAGGAAGAACGTCGAGGCGATCACGGTCGCGATGATGTACTTGAACGCGGCCGCCAGCGCGGCGGGCGTGCGGTCGAGACCGAAGAGCCCATAGGTGGCGATCGAGACGATCTCGAGAAACACGAACAGGTTGAACAGGTCGCGGGTCATCACCATGCCGTCGATGCCCATCACGAGAATCAGATACAGCAGCAGCGCCGCGTAATTGCCGCGCAAGCGGTCCCACAGATGCAGCGCACCGAGCAGCGCGACCACGTTGACGCTGAATGTGAAGAAGCCTTCCCAGAGGCCGAAGCGCAGGTTGATCGAGACCGGCGGCAGCGCACCCGCGGTCAGCACGTCGATCGTATTGCCGCCGTTGAGGAGTCCAAGAAGCGACACGCCGGAGACGAGCACGATGCCGCACAGCGCGAGGAAAAAGCCGAGCGTGAGCCACGGCTTACCGAGCCGGTACAGCAGCGGAATGACGAAGCCGCCGCCGAGCCCGAGAATGAAGATATGCAACGGATGAAAGAGCGCGGCTACCATTTCGATTCCGTGAACGCGTCGATCGAAAGCGTCTTTCTGGCGGCGTAAAGACGGATCGAGAAGGCAAGCATGATGGCCGTGACCGAGAGACCGATCACGATCGCGGTGACGACGAGCGCGGATGGAATCGGATCGATGGCGCGTTGCGCCGCGCTCGTCTTGCTGAGCGCCGCATCGATGATCGGCGCGGTGCCGCCCGTGATGTAGCCGGTCGCGACCATCACGATGTGCAGGCCCGTGTCGATCACCGCGAAGCCGATGATGATGCGCAGAATGTTGCGGTGGGTCAGCATGCCCCATAGGCCGATCAACGCGAGGCAGAAGCCCGTGATCAGCAGAATGGTCGAAACCGGCACCCCTATGTTCATGCGCTTGACTCCGATCCCATGCAAGGCGGCTCAGCTTCTGAACCGGTCGATAATGACGCTGAGTTCCGCGCCGACCTTGACGCCGAGCAACGCGGAAATCAGCGGAATCGCGCCGGCGCTGAAGAACGCGCCGAACTCGCCGCGCGGCAGAAAACGCGTGTCGAGAAAGCTGCCCGCGAGCACGAGACCCAGAATGCCGACGCCTACGTAGATCACGCCCGCGAGCGATTCGACGACACCCAGCAACGCGACGTTCAAGGTCGAGCCGGGCCGCGCGACCAGCATCAGCATCACGCCCGAGGCGACAATCGCGCCGCCCTGAAAGCCGCCGCCCGCCGACAGGTGACCGTTGACGATCACATAGGCACCGAAGGTGAGGATCATCGGCAGCAGCACCTGGGCGCCGGTGCGCACGATTTCGCCGGCAGGGCGGCGCGCAGGCACGGCTTCGCTCGTGGCGGCGGCCGAGGCCGCTTCGCTTTCCTCTTTCAGCAGTGCGCCGACGCTTGCCGCGACCATGAACAGCACGGCGACTTCACCGAGCGTGTCGAAGCCGCGATACGCAATCAGAATGCCGGTTACGATGTTCGGCGCGCCGAGTTCGAGCGGCCCGCGCATGACATAGTGCTCGGCGAGCGGGCGCAGCGCCTGCAATTCCGTGTAGCCGCCGACGATGCGCCAGAACACCAGCGCGAACAGCACGACGGTCAGTGCGGCGGCGGCGCGGCGCATCATGATTCCGCTTCCCTCTCGGCGCGCCCGTCTTCGTCGGCAAGTGCTTCGGCGAGCGCATCGGTTACCGTGGCCGAAGCCATCGGCGTGCCGATCAGCCATGCCGCGCGCGACAGCGCATGCGAGGACACTGGGTTCGTCGCCAGCACGAAGTAAATGACGAGGATCAGGCGAAAGGTCCAGTCCGGGTGATAGAACGCGAGACCGACCAGTACGAGCATGTTGCCGAGCGTCGATGCCTTGGTGCCGGCCTGGATGCGCGTATACGCGTCCGGCATGCGCAGCAGGCCCAGGCCCGCCGAGAACAGAAAGACGGCGCCCACCAGGATGAACACGCTGCCGACCAGTTCGAACATGCGCTAACCCTTCTGATAGCCGGTTTTGCGGATCGCGTAGAGAAAGATGAAGGTCGCGAGTCCCGAGCCGATGGCGGCTTCCGCCATCGCGACGTCGGGCGCGGCGAGCAGCAGAAAAGCCAGCGCGGCGAACAGGCTCGCCAGCCCCGAACTCACCATCGCGGCCATGAGGTTTTTCAGGCAGACCGCGAGAAGGCCGCTCACGAGAATGCTGGCGCATATCAGCAGCAGGAGCAGGTCGAGCATGGCTCACAGCCCTCTTTCGAGAAAGCGCGCAATCGCGAGCACGGCGAGAAAGCTCAGGAGACCGTAGACGAGCGCGACGTCGATATAGACGAAACGGCCCGAGGCCCGCGCGTAAAGCGCAATTAGCGAGATCGAGATAACCGTGAGCATGTCGATCGCGACGACCCGGTCGATCAGCGTCTTGCCGAGCACGAGGCGGATCACGCCGAACAGGATCGCGAAGAAAATCAGCACCGCGGCGATCTGCAGCATGATCTCAGCCAAAGACTTTCTCCAGATGCCGTTCGAAAGGCGTGACGAGTATCTGGGTGGCCGCGTCGATATCGGTCGTCTTCATGTCGAGCCAGTGAACGTACACGATGTCGCCGCGGATATCCATGACGAGCGAACCGGGTGTCAGTGCAATCGAATTGGCCAGCGCGAGCCGGCCGAGAGGCGATTCCAGGCGCGTGCGAACCCTGACGATACCGGGGTGAATGTCGATACGCGGCGAGTACACGTACGCCATCATGTTGAGATTCGCGCGCACGAGTTCGACGAGAAACGTCGCGCTATACGCGGCGAAGTGATAAAGCGTGCCGGGCCTGATGCGAAGACGGCGCCATGCTTCGCTCGACGATGCGAAGGCATGGGCGATGACGAATGTAATGGCAAGACCGACGAGCGCGGGCTCGATCGAGAGCGACGCATTGGCGATCATCCAGATCGCGAACAGGACGGCCCAGAGGCCGGGCATCCCCCGAGGAACAAACGACGACACCGGTTTTCCGTTGTGCGAGGCCACGTCATCCGATCCTTGAAAAGGCGCTGCCGAAAATTCTAGGTGACAACGTAGGGCAAAGCAACCGAAGCGGCGTCGCGTGAAGAGTTCACAAGTGTGTATTGCGTGAGTGCCGGGACGCTGACCGAATGAATAGACACCTGTTCGCAAGGAAATCTGAACAACATCGCATTGCAATCGAATCGATGACCCGGAGAACCGTCAGGTGTTCTGCCGCCATGCATGGGCGAGTTTCGCGGTTCCTTCGACGATCTGCGCTTCTGTCACGTTGCCAAATCCAAAGACCATGATGTCCGACGCGGCTCCCGTCATCGAAAAGCGCTGGCCTTCGTAGACTTCGACACCCGCGTCGCGAGCGATCTGGCATAGCGGCACGGCACGCTGCGGACCGCGAACGCGCCGCCACGTGCATCCCGCGACGCGAAGCCAGCGGACTGAGCCATGCACCGAGCGTGCGTTCCATTTCCCTGAGCAGAACCGTGCGGCGTCGCCCATATTCGGCGAGCATGCGATACAGGTGCGTCGCGAAGTCACCGCTCGCCATGACCGTCAGCAATGCATTCTGCAGATAGGTGGAGCTTTGCCGATCGGCGATCCAGCGCGCGTGCCGCAGCGGATCGCGCAACCAGCGAGGCGCGACGATACAGCCGAGCCGCAGCCCTGGCGCCAGGATCTTCGACAGCGAGCCCACGTAGATCACGCGTTCGTGCGAGTCGAACGATTGCAGGCCCGGCGCGGGCGCGGTGCCCTGATAGTACTCGCAGTCGTGTTGTCCTCGATCACGAAAAACGGCGCGCGCGGCGCGTGCGAGCAGCCGTTCGCGCCGCGCCGGCGACATCGCCACGCCGAGCGGAAACTGACGATTCGGCGTGCAGACTACGCCGGCCACGCCATCGGGAAGCGCGTCGACGACGAGGTCGTCGTCGTCGACCGGCACCGGCATCGCCTCGGCGTGCCGCTCGAACTCGTCGTGTTCGACGCGGCGGGCAAGTCCGTCGAGGCCGTCAGCGACGAGCGCGCGGACTTCGGCTTTTTCGCCGTGGACCCGAAGCGCGGCGAAACCATCGCGTTTACCGCGCCGTACGTGCTGATCGAAGGGTTTTATCTCGTACGCGACGCTTCGCCGATCCGCGCTAATGCCGATGTCGATCATCCGCACAACCGGGTGGCGGTCGGCAAGGGCAGCGCCTACGATCTGTTTCTCACGCGCGAACTGAGGGCCGCGCAGATCGTGCGTGCACCGACGTCGCCCACGGTAGTCCAAGCCTTCCTCGAACAAACGCTTGAAGTGGCCGCCGGCGTCAGGCAGCAGCTCGAAGCCGATGCCGCGAAAACCGGCGGACTGCGCTTGCTCGACGAGCGCTTCATGGTGATCCGGCAGGCGATGGGCGTTGCGAAGAGCCGGGGAGAAAGGGCCGCCGGGACATTACGCGAGTTTGTCGAGGAGATGAAACGTAGCGGGTTCGTCGCGCAGGCACTTGAACGCCATCGCATTGCAGGTGCTTCGGTTGCGCCACTCGAGTAAAGGGCGGCTTGCGGGAAAGAGGGGTGAATTACCTCTGAAAAATCGGCCCTGAAACATGGCAGTTTTAAGGCAAATTCGAAATGTCGCTATGACAACGGGTTATTAAGCGACCGCCCGAAATGGCGTCGATTCTCGCCAGGCCCCGTGCAGCAAGCTTCTCAGGCTCACGGGGCGGCGCGTGCGGTTGTCACGTCGAGGAACGCGGCGCCGTGGCGGGCGCCTGCCGCAACGTGACATTTCGGTATACTCACGGACTTCTTCTAAAACGATTTGTCGCGGCTTTTCGCCCGCGCAGCGACCGCCCGGTTGACCCGCCAGCGGTGTGCTGTGCGCATGCGATGGGCGCGTCCGTCTCCGCTCATCATGTCCGATCTATCCACGCCGTTCGGCGGCGCGCCCCGCCGTCTCGTCAACATCAATCCGAAGCCGCTCGCCGTCGCGCTCGCGCTTGTCGTGATCGGTGCTGTCTATCTCGCGCAGACCGTCAGCGTGAAGCAGGCCGCGCTGTACGTCCTCGGCGCGCTGCTCGGCATCACGCTCTATCACGCCGCGTTCGGCTTCACGTCCGCATGGCGGGTGTTCATCGCCGACGGCCGCGGCGCCGGCCTGCGCGCGCAGATGCTGATGCTCGCAATCGGCGTGCTGCTGTTCTTCCCCGCGCTGTCCGCCGGCACGCTGTTCGGTCATCCGGTTGTCGGC